>Ga0335083_10002037_pt1 | contig 27109 bp, 23 predicted proteins | sample Lox_Sample_42_FD_206716 | JGI IMG/M metagenome (GOLD analysis project Ga0335083, IMG submission 206716) | Soil microbial communities from Loxahatchee National Wildlife Refuge, Florida, United States - Lox_Sample_4.2 | ecosystem: Environmental > Terrestrial > Soil > Wetlands | place: USA...
CTGCGGTCATGGCCGACCTACGCGCGCTCACGGTGGATGGCGACGACGATGTCACTGACCGGCAACCCGACCGGCGCGTCGGGCTTGTGGACGGTCACATCGACCGCAGCCACCATCGGATCGGCGAGACAGACGTCGGCCAGCCGCTGCGCCAATGTCTCGATCAGCGCGACCGGCTCACCCCCGATCACTTCGGCCAGCAAATGAGCGAGCGAGGAGTAGTCGACCGTCAGCGCCAAGTCGTCCTCCGCGGCCGCCGGACGCGTGTCGACGGTCAGCTCCACGTCGACGACGAAGAGCTGGCCAACGGCGCGTTCCTCGGCGAGAACGCCGTGAAAGCCCCGGACTCGAAGGCCCCGCACCGCAATTGTGTCGCTCACGCTTGCTCCCCGTCCTCCGCCGCCGTCGCCACAGGCGAGGCGTGATGAGCCCACAGCCGCCAGCCATCGTCTCGTTGCCGGAACACGTTGGTCGCGACGACACGCGCGGTCTCGCCGAGCCCGGTCTCCTCATCGGTCGTGCGAGCGAGCAGGCTGTGCTCGCAGGTGACGATTCCGACGTCGCCTTCCACCGTCGCGCGGGCGTCGGTGACGAAGAACTGAATGTAGGCGGTGTTGGCCATGATCACCGCCCACGACCGCAGCACCCGCGACCGCCCACGCACCGCCGGCCACCCGGGGTGCACGCAGGAGATGTCGTCCGCGTCGTCCCACACAGCGGCGATGCGCGCCACGTCGCCTGCTTCGATCGCGGCGTAGAACTCGGTGTTCGCGGCGCTCACCGCCTCATCGTCGGTCACGGTCGATCGCGAGCGGCGAGCACCCTCGCCGCTACCTTGACCGCATCCACGTTGGCCGGCACGGAGTGCACCCGCACGGCCCACGCACCGGCAAGAGCGGCCAGCACCGTGGTCGCCACCGTCGCATCGTCGCGCTCCTCCGGGGGTCGGGGGAGGTCGTCGACCGCGAGCAACTCCCCCAGGAACGACTTGCGGCTGGCCCCGACGAGCAGTGGGCGCCCGAGGTAGGCGAGGCGGTCAAGGTTGGCGACCAGCGTCCAGTTGTGCTCGGCGGTTTTGGCAAAGCCGATGCCCGGATCGAGCACGATCTGGTCGAGTTCGACCCCGGCGGCGACGACCGCCTCCACCCGGCGAGTCAGCTCCGCACCTACCTCCCCGACGACGTCGGCGTACTGAGCGTGCTTGTACATCTCGTCGCTGTGCCCGCGCCAATGCATCAGGACATAGGGAACCCCGTGGTCGGCAACCAACCGCGGGAGATCGGGATCGGCCAGCCCGCCGGATACGTCGTTGACGATCGAGGCGCCCGCCACGAGCGCGGCCGTCGCGGTCTCTCGCCGCATCGTGTCGATGCTCACCGTGACTCCGGCCGCCACGAGGTCGCGCACCACCGGCAGCACCCTGCGGATCTCCTCGGTCGCGTCCACCCTGGTCGCCCCTGGACGGGTGGACTCACCGCCGACGTCGACGAGATCAGCTCCGGCCGCGTGCAGGGCGATCCCGTGCGCAACGGCGGCCCCCGGGTCGAGGTGGCGACCGCCGTCGCTGAAGGAGTCCGGTGTGACGTTGACGACGCCGATCACTCGGCATCGGCCGAGGTCCGCAAGCCCGCGGACGCAGCGGTCTGCGGTCAGCCCGTCGTCCCGGGCGCCTGGCGACCGCCGTCGGTCCGCTTGGTCCGCGTGCGAGGCTGCGCGGGCGGCTTGGCCTCCCGATCGGCTCGGGTGCGAGCCGAAGCTCCGTTCGCCGCGGAGCTGCGGGTTCCGTTGGACTTTGCGCCGGTGGACCGGGAACCGTTCGACCGAGAGCCGCTCGCCCGGGTGCCGTTCGCTTTCGTGCCGTTCGCCCGGGTGCCGTTCGCCTTCGTGCCGTTCGCCTTCGTGCCGTTCGCCCGGGTCCCGTTGGTGCGGGCGCCGTTGGCCTTGACGCCGTTGCGGTGGTCGTTGGCAGCCGTCAGCTTCGCGAGCTCGGCCGGGTCGAGAGCGGCGAGCTCCGCCGGAGTCATCACCGGAGGGCGATCGTTGGGGATCTCGCGTGCGGGGGCGATGCTGCGGTAGGGCCGCTTGTCGACCTTGGCAAAGATCTCGGTGAGGTCCGCCTTGCTCAACGTCTCCTTGTCGAGCAGCGCAAGCACCATGTCATCGAGCACGTCGCGGTACTCGACGAGGATCTCCCACGCCTCATCATGGGCGCGCTCGATCAAACCCCGGACTTCGTCGTCGATCTGGGAGGCGACCTCCTCGGAGAAGTCGCGCTCGTGGCCGAGATCGCGACCGAGGAAGACATCGCCCTCGCCCCTCCCGAACTTCAGCGGGCCGAGCTTCTCGCTCATGCCGTAGGTCATGACCATCGCCCGGGCGGTCGCGGTCGCCTTCTCGATGTCGTTGGAAGCGCCGGTAGTGGGCTCGTGGAAGACGAGCTCCTCAGCGGCGCGCCCACCGAGGGCGTAGGCGAGCATGTCCATCATCTCGGAGCGGGTCTGGTTGTACTTGTCCTCTTCGGGCAGGACGAGGGTGTGACCGAGCGACCGGCCGCGCGCGATGATGCTGATCTTGTGGACCGGCGCGGTGTTCGGCAGCGCCCAGGCGACGAGGGCGTGGCCACCCTCGTGGTAAGCGGTGACCTTCTTTTCCTTGTCGCTCATCACCCGGGTCTTGCGCATCGGACCGGCCATGACCCGATCGATCGACTCCTCGAGGGTGTCGTTGGTGATCATCTTGCCACTGCTGCGCGCGGTCAGCAGGGCCGCCTCGTTGATGACGTTCGCGAGATCCGCGCCGGTGAAACCCGGCGTACGCCGGGCGACGACGTCGAGATCGACGTCGGGGGAAAACGGCTTGCCCTTGGAATGGACCGCCAGGATCGCGCGGCGGCCCTCAAGGTCCGGCCGGTCGACCACGATCTGCCGGTCGAAACGGCCGGGCCGAAGCAGCGCGGGGTCGAGGATGTCGGGCCGGTTCGTCGCCGCGATCAGGATCACGCCACGGTTGACGTCGAATCCGTCCATCTCGACCAGCATCTGGTTGAGAGTCTGCTCGCGCTCGTCGTGCCCGCCACCCAGACCGGCGCCCCGGTGCCGGCCGACCGCGTCGATCTCGTCAACGAAGATGATCGCCGGCGCGTTCGTCTTCGCCTGCTCGAACAGGTCGCGCACCCGGCTCGCACCCACGCCGACGAACATCTCGACGAAGTCCGACCCGGAGATCGAGTAGAACGGCACGCCGGCCTCGCCCGCAACCGCGCGTGCGAGCAGGGTCTTTCCGGTGCCGGGCGGGCCGTAGAGCAGCACGCCCTTGGGAATCTTGGCGCCGATCGCCTGGAACTTCGCCGGGTTCTCGAGGAACTCCTTGATCTCCTGGAGCTCCTCGATCGCCTCGTCCGCGCCGGCCACATCGGCGAAGGTGGTCTTCGGGGTGTCCTTGCTGACCAGCTTGGCCTTGGCCTTGCCGAACTGCATGACCCGCCCGCCGCCGCCTTGCATCTGGTTCAGGATGAACAGCATCAGCACGACGATGAGCACGAACGGCAGCAACTGAACGATGAGCGACACGAACGGGTTCGTGTGCTCGCGATCGATCGTGAGGTCGGTGACCCCGGCGTTGGTGACCTGATTGACCAGGTCGACGTCGTAGTGGACGGTGTAGGCGGACTCGAGCTTGTTCGAGCCGTCGATCTGTTTGCCGTCTTTGAGGGTGACCTCGATCACCTGCGACTGATCCTTGATCACCGCTGACTGGACCTCGCCGTTGGTGATCGCCTGCTGAATCGTCGGCAGTGGCACCGACTTGTAACTGGTGCCGGTGTTTGCGACCTCGAGCAACGCCAATACGACCAGAATGGCCACGATCACCCACAAGATGGGTCCGCGGACGGTCCGGCGAAGGTTCATAGCTCCTGCTCGACGTGGCTGGACGGGATCGCGCTTAGAGGTCGGAAAAGAGTCCTCCGCAAGTATCGACGGTACACCGCTTACGGATTAGCCGTCCCCCGTGCCCGATCCTGTGGAACGCCTAATCCACGCGATCGAGCCACCCGTGGCGAGCGGCAAACCGCCGAACGCTCAGGAGGAGTAGACCTCGGGCCGCAAGGTGCCGACATAGGGAAGCTCGCGGTAGCGCTGCGCGTAGTCCAGGCCGTACCCGACGACGAAGACGCTCGGGATGTCGAACCCCATGTAGCGCACCGGGACCTGCACCTGGGCGGCTTCCGGTTTGCGCAGCATCGCCACGACCTCGACCGAGGCCGGGCCTCTCGAACGCAGATTGCGCAGCAACCACGACAGCGTCAGGCCCGAGTCGATGATGTCCTCAACGACGAGCACGTGGCAGCCGGCGATGTCCCGGTCGAGGTCCTTGAGGATCCGCACCACACCCGAGGACGAGGTCGCGGACCCGTAGGAGGAGACGGCCATGAACTCGAGCGAAACCGGAACGCTCAGCGCGCGGGCCAGATCGGCCATCACCATCACGGCGCCCTTGAGCACCCCGACGAGAACGACCTCCCGCCCGGCGTAGTCGGTGTCGATCAGGACGGCCAGCTCGGCGATCTTCCGTGCGATCTGGGCCTGCGACACCAGAACGGCCTCGATATCCGGATGCAGGTTGGCCGGCGGATCGGCCGCGGTCTCCATCGGCAGCAGTGGGGCGGTCATCGAAACGTGAGCCTGCCATACGCGCGTTCGGCGACCAACCCCCCGGGCAGGCTCACCGGTCCCTGACCGTGCCAGGCGGTCACCAGGCGGTCGATCTCCCGGACATGCGCTGCGCTCAAAGCACCGGCCGGCACGCCACCCTCGATCGCGGCCCGATGCAGGACCCGGGTGCGGATCGCCGGCCCGAGTCCTTCGAGCGCCGCGACGTCGGCAGGGTCCGTGACTGAAGCGGCAAGGGCGTCGAGCGCGTCGGCGTCCTCCCGCACCATGGCCGCAGTGCGCGCGAGCGCCTCCGGTACCCCCGGTCCGAGCACGTCGAGGAGAAGCGGCATGACCTGCGTGCGCACCCGGGCCCGGGCGAACCGAGGATCGGCGTTGTGCGGATCGGCCCACGGCGCGAGCTCCCACGCTCGGCACGCCGCGTCGGTCGTGGCCCGGCGTAGCTCGAGCAGCGGGCGTCGAAGCCGGCCGCGGCGGGCCGGCATGCCCGAGACCGATCGCGCCCCCGACCCACGGGCCAAGCCGAGCAGGACCGTCTCGGCCTGGTCGTCGAGGGTGTGACCGAGCAGGACGGCGCCGACGCCGAGAGCAGCCACGACTCGATCGATCGCGGCGTACCTGGCGGTGCGGGCCGCCCCTTCGGGGCCGCCCTCACGAGCGACCTCGACCGCGACGATCTCCACCGGATCCAGACCCAACTCGGCACAGGTCGCCGCCACCCCCCGCGCGCGGTCGGCCGAGCCATCCTGGAGGCCGTGATCCACCGTCACCGCCCCCGCCCGCAGACCGAGAGCCGCCGCCTCTTGGCCGAGCGCCGCAGCCAGCGCGAGCGAATCCGGGCCACCGCTCACGGCCGCGAGCACGAGGGCTCCCGGCGGGAGGTCGGTCAGGTCCGCGCGGACCGCACGCCGGACAGCAGCAACCGCCGGATCCATCCGCATCGCGCTCAGGCCGGAGCCAGGGGCGGCGTACCCGTCCGGGCGAGCCATCTGGCCGGTTCCTTGATCTCGGCACCGGTGGGAAGCCGATCGGGCGCCGACCAGACGGTGTTGAGTCCGTCCATGCCGACCGCTGCGATGACCGCGCGCACGAACGCCGCTCCTTCGGCGTACTGCCGCATCTTCATCTCGAGACCGATCACCCGCCGGATGAGTCGCGCGACCGGGCCTGATTCGGCCCGTCTGCGCTCGAATCGGGAACGGATCGTCGCGACCGAGGGGACGACCGACGGGCCGACCTGGTCCATCACGACGTCGGCGTGGCCTTCGAGAAGGCTCATCAGCCCGGTCAGCCGGTCGAGGATCTCCCGCTGCGCGGGCGTCTGGAGGACTTCGATCATGCTCCGATTCGGCCCTGGTCGGCGGCTGCCGGCCAGCCCGCTCGCCGCGTCGCGTACGCGGCGCAGCACGGCGGCCGGATCGAGGTCGGACGCGAGCAGGAACTCGCGCAGCAGATCCTGCACGTGAGCGTGCAGCCACGGTGCGGTCGCGAATTGAGTGCGGTGAGTGACCTCGTGCAGGCACACCCACAGCCGGAAGTCGGCCGGGTCGACCTCCAGCGAGCGTTCGGCCGCGACGATGTTCGGGGCGACCAGGGTGAGGCGTCCGGGGACGCCGGGCGCGCCGCCCGGCCCACGAGGTGGCCCGAGGAGCTCGAACTGCCCCAGCACCTTGGTCGCGAGGTAGCTCAGCAACAGACCGACCTCGACCCCGGCCGCACGGGAGCCGAGCGAGGTCACGACCGAAGGAGCGACGCCGCGCGCGTCGACCAGGCTCGCGATGATCGGCCCGGCGAGTTGCTCGAAGCTGTCGACGTTGGCCCGGATCCAGGCCGGGCGGTCGACCACCACGGTCACCGCGCTGTCGGACGCGACGTCCAGGCCGGTGATGTCCGCGACGTAGCGGTCGGCGATCACGGCGGTCCGGCGCAGATCCTCGACCGTCGCCACGGCCTCGGTCAGGCCGATCGACGGTCCCGGCGGCACCAGCCGGCTGCCGGTCGCCGCCGCGAGCCGCCAATCGACGAGCTGCATCCATAGAACGTACGCCGAAGCGGCGTCACGCCGGTACGCCATACCGATAGCGGCGTCACGCCGGTACGCCGTACCGATAGCGGCGTCACGCCGGTACGCCATACCGATAGCGGCGTCACGCCGGTACGCCGTGCGGTCAGCCGGTGCAGCCGCAATGCTCCAGCCGGGACGCGAGCGTGTCCAGCGCGGGTACGGTTTCGCCCGGCACGCTGACATTAGATGCCTGGAAGTCAAAGATCAGCAGCCGACCGCTGCGGTCGACGACCTGACCGGCCAGCGCGTTGACCCCGGACAACGTCCCGGTCTTGGCCCGAAGGACCCCGGCCGCACGCCGGGACGGTCCACCGAGGTAGCGCAGCGCCAACGTTCCGGTCAGCCCCGCCACCGGGAGTCCCTCGATGATCGGGCGCATCCGCGGCTGCGCGGGCGAGGTCGCCAGCCGCAGCACCGCGGTCAGGGTCCGTGGTGCCACCCGATCGCGGTGGGACAAACCGCTGGCGTCATGGAGCACCAGACCGTCGATCGGCACGCCGAGCGCCGCGACCGAGGAAGTGACGGCGGCTGCGGCGCCATGGAACGTCGCCGGCCGATGGTCCTGGATCGCCACCGCCCGACCGAGCGCCTCGGCCAGGTCGTCGTCGCTCTCGGTCAGCATCTGCTGGACGAGCGCGGCGACCGGCGGCGAGTGCACCTGGGCCACGGTTCGCGCCGCCGCGGGAGCGGTGCCGGCCCGGGTCGCGCCGATCACCTGTACGCCGTCCTGCGCGAGCAGGGTGGCAAACACCTCACCCGCCTGAGCGGCAGGGTTCGCGGTCCGCGGCGAGTACTCGCTGTCCGGGTCGAGCCGGCCTTCGTCGACCTCGAGCGGGCTGGGCGGGGCGATGTCTCCCTCGGTCAGGTACGACGCCTTCCACCCGCGGGCGAGCGCCGGACCGGCCCACGCGCTCGTGTCCAGGCGAAGCCGAACCCGCCGACCGGGACCGAGCGCCGCCGCGGTTTCCTTGGCGAGGGTCGATAAGCGCGCCGGCGTCGGGTACGTCGAGACAACGGCCGAGGACGGACCGCGGACGATTGTCGGATCACCGCCGCCAACCAGGTAGACCGTGCGCCCCACGAGTCGGGTCTGCGTGGGCAACCGATAGGCCGGGCCGAGGTCGCGCAACGCCGCCGCGGCGGTCAGCAGCTTTGCCGTCGACGCCGGCGGCTGCGCCCGGCGCGGCGCGCGCGACCACAACCGCGCACCGGTCCGGGCGTCGATCACCTCGCCGACCAGAGTTGCGCCGGCCGCGACCCGTGCCGCCGCGGCCGACAGGTTGGCCCGCATCGCCGCCGGGGTCGGGACCGCCGCGGTCGACGCGAGCGGCGCGAGCACCGACGGGCGCGGCGATGACATCGGAAGCGGCGCAATCGTCGGGGACAGGCTCGGGGTGGCGCTCGGCGCGCCGCCCCCGCGGTGCACGGCGTAGGCGACCACGATCGCAACCGACACAATGGACGCGACGGCGATCGCCGCCACCCGAGAAGTACGCACCTCGCGCGACACTACGTGGTGTTGCTGAAGAGAACGCGACAACCCCGAGGACTGGAGACCCGGTGGAGTTCGACGTCTTGATCGAGATCCCGAAGGGCACCCGCAACAAATACGAGGTGGATCACGCCACCGGTCGGATCCGCCTCGACCGGACCCTGTTCACGGCCACCCAATACCCCGCCGACTACGGCTTCGTCGAACACACCCTCGGAGCCGACGGCGATCCGCTCGACGCACTCGTGCTGCTCCCCGAGCCGACCTTTCCCGGCTGCCTGATCCTCAGCCGCGCGATCGGCATGTTCCGGATGACCGATGAAAAAGGTGGCGACGACAAGGTCATTTGCGTGCCGGCGAACGACCCTCGGCAGGAGCATCTGCGCGACATCCACCACCTGCCGGAGTTCGACCGGCTGGAGATCCAGCACTTCTTCGAGGTCTACAAGGACCTCGAACCCGGTAAGAGTGTCGAGGGCGCCCACTGGGTCGGGCGCGCGGAGGCCGAAGCCGAGATCACCGCGTCACGCAAACGGCTTCGCACCCCCTGACCAACCACAGATCGCGGTCGAGGAGCCGGACGCGGGCCGCCCGCCGTACCCGGGGAAAGCAGTACGGCGGGCGGAGTTGCGCACGACGGCCGGTGGCCGTCGCAAACGGCTACGCCGTCTTGGACCGGTTCGTCCCGATCGAGAGGGTCAGGCCCAGGTTGTTGAGGATCGCCCGGATCGCTTCGCCGGCACCAACCAGAACGACGCCGGTCGCGACCGGGTTCATCCACTGGGCGCGCAGTGTCTGGCCGAACGCCTGGAACACCGAGTAGTCGAGTGCCCACGAGACGAGGATCGCGACCCCGACCGCGAGCGTGGTGGTCAGCGCCCTGGGTGCCTTCACGGGCAGCACCTCGTCGAGCACCTCACCGACGACGGCGAGCGCGAGCGCAAGACCCACGAACACGACGAATGCGTACATCGGACTTTTCTCCCTGTCTGCGGCACATCGGCGCGCCGCGTCACCTGTTTTGACTCCGCGGCGCAGCCTTGGTTACAGACCAGTTTTTCCCGGGTCGATCCACCAGGGGCGATCCCGGTAACCGAACCGGCGTGAGGGAGGTCTGATATCGACGTCGACCCGGCGTTGGTGCGGGCGTGCCAACGCGGTGAGCCCGACGCGCTGGACGCGCTGATCCGCGCGACCTACGCCGACGTCTACGCGTTGTGCCGCCGGATGCTCGCCGACCCCGACGAAGCCGCCGACGCGACCCAGGAGGTGTTCGTGCGGGTGATGCGCTCGGTCATCGGCTTCCGTGGCGAGGCAGCCTTCGGCACCTGGTTGCACCGGATCACGGTGAACGTGTGCCTCACGGTCCTGCGCAAGCGCTCCCGAGCGCGGGAGACCGGGATGGCCGCCGGTCGCACCGCCTTCGGTCTTCCCGGGGAAGCGTCCGAGCTGGCCTCGAGCGGCCCGCTTCCGGATGAGATCGCGGCGACGTCCGACCTGGCCGCACGTTCCGAGGCTGCGCTCGCCACGCTGGCGGAAGACGCCCGGGCGGTGGTCGTGTTACGAGACCTTGAGGGCCTGTCCACGAAGGAGGTGGCCGACCTGCTCGGAGTGTCCGAAAGCGTGGTCAAGGTGCGGTTGCATCGGGCACATGCCCGTCTTCGCACGTTGGTGCTCGGCGACGCAGACACCGCGATCGGCGAACCCGCATGAGCGAGGAGGACCTGCCGCGGTTTTGCCGCGAGACCCGTTCCCAACTGCCGGCCCTGGTCGACGGCGAGCTGACCGGATGGTCGCTGCACGTCGTGCGCGCTCATCTTCGGCACTGCGCAGGGTGCACCGCCGAGCGCGACCGCCAGCAGCAACTCGCCGATGCCCTGACCGCGCTGCGCGATCAGCCGCCCGAGCCGCCGGACGGTCTGCTCGACGAGTTGCTCGCGCGGGCCCGCCCGCGCGGGGTGCGCGAGCGGGCCGCAGTGCCCGCCCGCGGAGCGGTCAGCGGGGCCCGGCCAGGCCTGTCCGTGGCCTTCCTCACCGTCGGCGCACTCGCATCCACCGGAATCGGGTACGGCGTCTACCGGGGCGTCAAGACGTTGCGGGGACGATCCGGCGGCTGACCGGCCCCTCCGTCGGCCGCCTCAGCCCCGCGCGTCGACGACGGTTCGCCGGGTATCCGGGGCCAGCAGCCGGTGGGCGTCGGCGTTCTCGTCGTCGGTCTGTTCCTGGCTCAACCGCTCGGCGCCCACCCGAGCGACATAGGTCTCGACCTCCCGCTCCCGGGTCTCCTCGTCCCACCCGAGCACGGTCGCGAGGGCGGCCGCGACAGCCGGGGCCGACACGACCCCCCGGTGATCGGTCTCGATCGAGATCCGGGTCCTGCGGGTCAGCACGTCGTCGACGTGCAGGGCAGCCTCATGCGTCGCGGCATAGCGGACCTCAGCCATGAGGTAGGTCCCGGCGCCGGGCACCGGCTCGAGCCAGCTCGGATCCTCCACGGCCGGTGCGAGCACGTCGTCGATCAACGCACCGAAGCGATCGAGAAGGTGATCCACTCGCCAGCGCGCAAGCCCCAGGTCGGTCGCGAGCGACTCCGCCTGATTGGCGAGGGCGTGGTACCCATCGGCGCCGATCAACGCGATCTGCTCGGTGACGCACGGCGGCGTGTGCCGACCCAGATCGCCCACTGCGGCGTCAACGGCGTCCTTGGCCATCACCCGGTAGGTGGTGTACTTCCCGCCGGCCACCGAGACCATCCCGCGAGGTGACCGGCTGATCGCGTGCTCGCGAGACAGCTGCGAGGTCTCCTCGTGTTCGCCGGACAACAGCGGCCGGAGACCGGCGTACACCCCGGAGATGTCCGCTCTGGTGAGCGGGACGGCCAGGACCTCGTTGAGTCGAGTCAGCAGGTAGTCGATGTCCACCTTGCTCGCGGCCGGGTGGGCCTTGTCGTAGTGCCAGTCGTGGTCGGTCGTTCCGATGATCCAGTACTCGCCCCAGGGAATGACGAACAGCACCGATTCCTCGGTGCGAAGGATGATCCCGGTGCTCGAGGAGATCCGGTCCCGCGGAACGACGATGTGAATACCCTTCGACGCCCGGACCTTGAACTCACCGCGCGAGTCGGCGAGGCGCTGGACGTCGTCCGTCCACACCCCGGTCGCGTTGATCACGACTCCGGTCGTGACCGTGCAGGTCGCCCCCGTCTCGGTGTCGCGCAGGACAGCCCCGGTGATCCGACCACCCTCCCGAACGAATCCGATGACCTCCGTCGAGGGACGCACGACCGCCCCGTACACCGCGGCGGTGCGGGCGACGGTCAGGGCGTACCTCGCGTCGTCACACTGTGCGTCGTAGTAGCGAATCCCGCCAACCAGAGCATCGCGGCGTAGGGCCGGGGCGAGGGCGCGGGCACCACGACGGGTCAGATGCCGGTGCCGGGGCACCGATCGGGCGCCACCAAGGGTGTCGTAGAGCGCCAGACCGGCCCCGACGTACAACCGCTCCCAGCCATGGTGGGTCAACGGGTAGAGGAACGACACCGGTTTCACCAGGTGCGGAGCGAGGCGGCTCAGCACCAGTTCGCGCTCGTGCAGCGCTTCCCGGACGAGCGCGAAGTCCATCTGCTCGAGGTAGCGCAGCCCACCGTGGATGAGCTTCGACGACCGGGAGGAGGTGCCGCTCGCCAGGTCGCGCGCCTCGACGAGCGCGCTGCGCAGGCCCCGCGTCGCCGCGTCCAGCGCGACGCCGCAGCCGACGACGCCGCCGCCGATGACGAGGACCTCGACGTGGCCACCGTCGAGGGCCTTCCAGGCGTCCTCCCTGGCCTGCGGCCCGAGCTGCGCCGTACCTCTCATCAACGCAAGGCTAGACGGCCTGCTCGGCGCCGCGTACCGCCGCGCGAGGGTCAGGGGTCACCTGCCGGAGCCGCCTGTCGGAATCGAACCGACGACCTATTCATTACGAGTGAATCGCTCTACCGACTGAGCTAAGGCGGCGCGCGCCTCGCGGCGCGACCCGAGAGAGTGTAGCCGCGCGACCGCGGCCGCTCGGGCTAGCGGCAGGTCGTACCGACGGGCGGTGGTGTGAGGTCTTCGACGTAGGCTTTCACGGCCGCCTCCACACACGCATTGCCGTCGAGGTAGGCGGTGTGCCCGTCGCCGTCGTAGGTCAACAACACCCCGGAGCGAAGTTGGTGCGCAAGCGCCTGCGCCCACACGTACGGCGTGGCGGGGTCGCGGGTCGTGCCGATCACCACAATCGGCGGCGCACCGGACGCGTGCACCGGGTGTGGGCGCTCGACGGCCGGTACGGGCCAAAACGCACAGGACATCGAGCCGTACTCGATCGCGGCGCCGAAGTCGGGTGCTTGCCGGGCAAACGCCCGCGCGGTCGCGGCGTACCGGGCGATCGAGCGCGGTGACGGCCGGTCGATGCACCCGATCGCGGTGTTGGCTTCGATCAGGTTCGAGTACTCGCCATCGCTGTTGCGCTCAGTGAGATCGTCGGCCAGCGCCAGCATGCTCGCGCCGTCCCCGTCCTTCGCGGCGGCAAGCGCGCTCCAGAGCGTCTTCCAGGCGGCGGTCGAGTACAACCCCGACGCGAGGCCTTCGAAGAACAACCCGGGACCGAGCATCCGATCCCCGACCGCCAACGGCTGAGCGGCGATCGAGGCCTCGAGGTCGCGCACCGTTTGGTAGGCCTCAGCCTCGGTCGAGCCCAGCGGGCACGATCCCGCGCTCACGCAGGCGGCAAGCATGTCGTGCAGGTCGGTCTCGAAACCCTCCGCCTGGACGAGGTTGGACCGGGTGGTGGACTCGGCCGGGTTGACGGCACCGTCCAGCACCATCGCGCGAATTCGGGTCGGGAACAGTTGGGCGTACTTGGCACCGAGGTAGGTCCCGTAGGAGGCGCCGTAGTAGGTGAGCTTTGCCTCTCCGAGCGCAGCCCGAAGGACATCGAGGTCGCGCGCCTCGTCGATGGTCGCGACGTGGGCGAGGTAGTGACCGTTGCGGTTGGCACATCCGCGCGCGAACGCCCGGTCCGAGCGCACCAGCGCGCCGATTCCGGCCGGCGTCGTCGGTGCGGGGTTCAGGTTCAGCCCGTGGGTCAGTTGCGCGGAGGTCACGCACCGGATCGGGGCGGAACGACCGACGCCGCGCGGGTCGAAGGAGACCAGGTCGAAGTGCTCGGTCAGCTGAGAGAACGCCGGGGCGGCTTGAGCGACGAACTCGACCCCGGAGCCGCCGGGACCGCCCGGGTTGACGACCAGTGACCCGCGACTGGTCCCCGACGCGGGCGCCTTGATGACCACCAGCCCGAGGGTCGCGCCGGCGGGCTTGTGGTAGTCGACGGGAACGGTCAGCGTCGCGCATTGGAAGCCGCCGTCACACGAGGTCCAGGACAGATGCTGGTGGTAATAGTCGGCGACGGTCGTCCCCGGCTTGGCTGTGCCGATGCTCGTCGGTGACGGCAGGTCACTCGACCCGCTTTGCGGGGCGGTGCTGCCGACGAACGAGCAGCCGACGGCCACACCCAATGCAGCCAGGACAGCGAAAACGGAGGGTTTGATCGCTCCAGCGTAGGTGCGAAAACGGCGTCACGCCGTATAGGCCAGAGCGAAACAGCGTCACGCCGTATAGGCCAGAGCGAAACAGCGTCACGCCGTATCGGCCAGAGCGAAACAGCGTCACGCCGTTTTGATGGGTCAGGCGGTGAGGAGACCGACGGCCATCGCCTCGACCGCGAGCAGGGGCGCCACGTTGGCGTCGATCGCCTCGCGCGCGGCGAGCACGGCCTCGATCCGGCGCAACGTGGCTTCCGGGGTCGCGCTGCCCGCGAGTTCGCTCAGCGTGTCCCGCAGGTCGAGGTTGACGAGCTCGATCGGTGAGCCGAGCGACACGATCAGTACGTCGCGATAGAAGGCGGCCAGGTCGACAAGCGCCCGGTCGAGTGCGTCGCGCTGGGTGCGGGTCGCTCGGGAACGCTGCCGCTTCTCCAGGTCCGACATGGCGCCGGCCATTCCCCGCGGCTTCGGCGCGCGCTCCCCGGTGTCACCCATCGCCTCGCGGAGGGCCGCGCGCTCGGTGCTGTCGAGCGAGGCGCTCACCGCCGCGGCTTCTTCCTTGGCGGCGTCGACCAGGCGTGCCGCCGCCGCGAAGCATTGGCTCATCGTGTCGAGCCGGGTAGGCAGGTCAAGCACCTCGCGTCGTCGCCGCGCGGCTTCGGGATCGGTCGCTAGTCGCCGGGCCCGGCCGACGTGTCCCTGGGCCGCGCGCGCGGCGAAATGCGCGACGTCGGGTTCGATCCCCTCGCCGATCAGCTGGCCCGCGACCGCGGCGGCGGGGGGCACGCGCAATGTCACCAACCGGCAACGCGAGCGAATGGTCGGCAGCAGATCCTCGACCGACGGAGCGCACAACAACCAGATGCCGTGCGGCGGCGGCTCCTCCAGCGCCTTCAGCAACGCGTTGAGCGCTTGCTCGGTGAAGCGGTCGGCGTCCTCGACGATCGTCACCTGCCAGCGCCCACGGGTCGGCGCGAGGGCCGCCCGCGTGAGGAGAACGCGCGTGTCGGCGACGCTGTACGACAGCCCCGAAGGGGTGACCAGCTCGACGTCGGCGTGCGCGCCCGACATTGCGGTCTCACACTCGTGACACTGCCCGCACCCTGAATCGGGACACTGAAGCGCGGCCGCGAAAGCGCGGGCCGCGACCGACCGTCCCGAGCCAGGCGGGCCGGTGAACAGCCAGGCATGCGCCAGACCGGCGCCTGGCTCACCACGAAGTGCGGCGCCCGCCAGGCGCGATGCTGTGTCAAGCTGCGCGACGACGCAGTCCTGACCGATCAACCCATCAAAGACGCTCATGACGTGGCCTTCGCGAGCGAACGTGCGGACGCATCGTCCGCGAGGTCCGCGGACAGGATCAGCTGCAACGCCCGCGCGACGACCACCTCGTGGATATGGTCCACGCTCGCGGTCGCATCGATGACCAGGTAGCGACCGCGCCGCTGGTTCGCGAGGCTGCGGAAGCTACGCCGTACCCGCTGGTGGAACTCGATCTCTTCGGTCTCGATCCGGTCGCCCGGGCCGGTAAGTCGCTGCAGCCCCAGCGAGGGCGGAACGTCGAGCAGGATCGTCAGATCGGGCCGAAGGCCACCCGTGGCAAGCGCGGAGATCCGGCGGATGTCACGCTCGGGTAGGCCACGCCCACCGGACTGATAGGCGACGGTGGAGTCCACGTAGCGGTCCGTGATCACTACCGCTCCGCGTTCGATCGCCGGGCGGATCACGGTCGCGACGTGCTGGGCCCGGTCTGCGGCGTAGAGCAGCGCCTCCGCAAGCGCAGTGATCTGGGCGTTCTCCCGGTCGAGCAGGACGTCCCGCAACCGCGCGCCGATCGCCGTCGCGCCGGGTTCGAAAGTCACCACAACCTCATGGCCGAGCGCTCGCACCACACCCGCGAGACGTCGGACCTGGGTCGACTTGCCTGCGCCCTCACCGCCTTCGAACGCGATGAACAGCCCCGCCGTCGTCCCACGACCGAGCTGCGGTCGGTTGCGGCGCGCGGCCGCGGTGAGGTCAGCCCACAACGACACGTCCGGACGGTCGTCCATCAGCCGGTAGCAGATCGAACCGAGCACCATCGCGAGTACGCCGAAGCCGAACAACGTCAAGGTGATGCCGTCGAGGCGAACCTGCGAGTCGGCCACGGTGAGCTCGTGCGGACCGATCGCGCCGGCCACCGCCGGAGCGGCCACCACCATGGTCAGCAACACGATTCGCATCAGGTTGTAGATGAACGCGAACGTCCGTCCGCGCAGCTCGTCGGACACCTCGGAGCCGACGAGGGTCAGCGCGACGACCCAGACCAGGCCGGCCCAAAACCCCATGACCGCGGTCGTCAGGATCGCAAGCGCGAGGTTCGGTACGACGGACTCGATCGCGAGCGTTAGCCCGCAGGCGATGATCCCGAGGCCAACGAGTCGCCGGCGAGAGAACCCGCCCGCGAGGCGCGGTCCGAGGAACATCCCGGCCGCAAGCCCGACGAACACGGTGCCGAACAACGTGCCGTACGCCGCATTGCCACCGTTGAGGTCGCTGGCGAAACGCTGTGACAGCCCGATCACGGCGGCACCCGCACCGGTCGCGCCACAAACGCCGATCACCAAACCCTTGAGCCAGCGTTGGCCACCGACGAAGCGCAAGCCTTCGGTGATCGAGGTGAACAACCCGACCTGGTCCCCCGACTCGAGCGCCGCCGTGCCGTTCGGTCGCGGGCCGGCGATCTGGGTGAGGTTCACGATCGTCAACGCGGAGATCAGGAAGGTCAGCGCGTCGATGTAGAGCGCGAGGTTGACCGGATTGGTGCGGAAGAAAGACACGTCGTGCGCGAGTGCGCGATTGAGGAAGGCCAGCGCCGAGAACACCAACGCGGCAACTGCGCCGAATCCGTACGTCGTCACGAGGTTGAGCTGGTTGGCCGACTCGAGCAGGTGCCGCGGCACCAGATTCGGGATCGAGGCCTCCTTGGCCGGGATCCAGAACAGGCTGTTGCACTCGACCAGGAAGGACGCGACCAGCAGCCACCACAGGTGGGGGAACAACGGGATCGACAACACCAGCCCGAAACGCAGCACGTCGGTGAACACCATCGTCGTCCGCCGGTTGAACCGGTCGGCGAACGCGCCGGCGACCGGACCGATGACGACCGCGGGAAGCAGCCGCACGAACAGGACGCCGGCCACGGCATAGAGCTTGTGGGAGTAGGACGTGGTCAGTTCAGTGGCGAGCGCCGTCGTCGCGAGGAAGCCCAACCAGTCGCCCAAGCTGGACAGCGAGAGGGAGATCCACAGCCGGCGGAACGGCTTGATCGCAAGGACCGACCGAACCTCGCTCTGCTCCGGGGGCGAGGTCGCGATCTCGCTGAGCTCGCGCACGTGCGCCCCGTCGCGAAACAGGCGCGGTGTCTGAGGGATCTCGAACTCCTAGCGGTCGCAGGCCGATGGACCAGTCGGCGCTGCGATCGTATCGACCACAGCCGTCGGAATGCGGACCTCGATGGCGACTTCCTACGACAGGCTGTAGGACAACCGCTTCGTGATGACCGCCGCTTACGGCGCCGCGGGCCGCGCGCCCGATTCGTCCGGGCCGGACGGGTCGGCCACCGCGCCCTTCGGTGACGCCTTCTTCGCCGCGGATTTCTTCGCCGCGGTCTTCTTGGCGACCGACTTCTTGGCGGCGGGCTTCCTGGCGGCGCGCTTGGTCACGGGCGCGCGCTTGGTGGCGGTCGCCGGCCCACGGGCCCGCCGTTCGGCCAACAACTCCGCTGCCCGATCGACGGTCAACTTCTCGACGCTGTCGCCCTTGCGCAGCGAGGCGTTGGTCTCACCGTCGGTCACGTAGACCCCGAATCGGCCTTCGCGGACCACCATCGGCTTGCCGCTGCCGGGGTCTGCCCCGAGCTCGCGCAGCGGGGGGGCCGCGGCGCGCCGACCGCGAGCCTTGGGTTCGGCCAGCAGGGCGAGCGCCTCGTCGAGGGTCACGGTGAACAGGGCCGGCTCGCTGTCCAACGACCGTGACTCGCTCCCTCGCCTGACATACGGGCCGTAGCGACCGTTTTGCGCGGTCACGGGCTCGCCCGTCTGCGGGTCGACGCCCAGGTCACGGGGGAGGGAGAGCAAACGTACGGCGTCGTCGAGCGTCAGCTCGTCGATCGACATGTCCTTGAACAGCGAGGCCGTCTTCGGCTCGCCCTCGTCGAGCGGCTGAGTCGTGACGTACGGGCCGTAGCGTCCGGTTCGAGCGAGGATTGGCTCGCCGGTCTGCGGATGCTCGCCGAGAAGCCGTTCATCGCTGGTCTTGTTCACCAGCGCAAGCGCCCGCTCGACGGTCAGCTCATCGGGTGGCATGTCGTCGGGGATGCTCGCCCGCAATTCACCCTTCTGGACATAGGGGCCGTAGCGGCCGACCCGAGCGACGACCGGCTCGCCGTCCTCGGCCGTTCCGATCGGCAGCGAGTTGACCTCGCGGGCGTCGATCTCACCGATCCGCTCGTCGACCAGCTGTTTGAGACCGTGCGGATCGTCCTCGTCGGTACCGCCGTCCCCGAAGTAGAACCGGCCGAGCCAGTCCGCGGACTGCTCGGAGCCGTTCGCGATCGCATCGAGGTCGTCCTCCATCGACGCCGTGAACCCGTAGTCGACAAGGCGCCCGAAGTGCTGCTCCATCAACCCGACGACCGCGAACGCGGTGAATGACGGAACCAGCGCCGTACCGCGCTTGAAGACATAGCCGCGGTCTTGGATCGTGCTGAGGATCGACGCGTAGGTCGACGGTCGTCCGATGCCGAGTTCCTCGAGTGCGCGCACGAGGCTCGCCTCGGTGTAGCGCGCCGGTGGTGACGTCGCGTGCGACTGCGGTTCGATCCCGGACGCGGTCAGGCTCGCCGACTCTTCGACATGCGGCAGACGCCGCTCCCGGTCGTCACGGTCGGTGTCCTCCTCGCTCTCCTCGACGTAGGCGCGCAGGAATCCCGGGAAGGTGATCACCTTCCCGCTCGCGCTGAACTCGACCACCTCGCCGGCCGAGGAGGTGCCTCCCACTCGCACCGTCACCGACCGACCGACCGCGTCGGCCATCTGCGAGGCGACGGTGCGCTGCCAGATCAGCTCGTACAGGCGAAACTCGTCGGCGGACAACTCGGCCCGCACCGACTGCGGCGTCCGGAAGCTATCTCCCGCCGGGCGGATCGCCTCATGCGCCTCCTGCGCGTTTTTGACCTTGCGGTTGTACTGCCGGGGTGAGTCGGGAACGTACTCCGCGCCGTAGAGTTCACGCGCTTGCGAGCGAGCCGCGGTCAATGCCGTCTCGGACAGGGTGGTCGAGTCGGTGCGCATGTAGGTGATGTAGCCGTTCTCGTACAGCCGCTGGGCGAGGGACATCACCAGCCGGGCGGTGAGCCGCAACTTGCGGCTGCCCTCCTGCTGGAGCGTGCTCGTCATGAACGGCGGGTACGGCGAACGCCGGTACGGACGTTCCTCGACCGCCTTGACCGAGAACTCCGAGTTGGCCAGCCGCGCAGCGAGGCCGACGGCGTCGTCCTCCCCCAGGTGAACGACGTCGCGGACCAGCGCGCCGGACTCGTCGAAATCGCGTCCGGTCGCCACCCGGGAACCGTCGATCGAGACCAGGCCGGCCTCGAAGCTGGTCGGATCACCCGGGTTCGCCGGCTCGCGACCGGTGTCGAACGTCGCGGAGAGGTCCCAGTACTGCGCCGAGCGAAACCGGATCCGGGCCCGCTCGCGCTCGACCAGGAGCCGGGTCGCAACCGACTGCACCCGGCCGGCCGATAGCCGCGGCATGACCTTCTTCCACAGCACCGGCGAGACCCCGTAGCCGTACAACCGGTCCACGATCCGGCGGGTCTCCTGCGCGTCGACGAGTGCGAGGTCGATGTCGCGGGGGTTGTCGACCGCCTCGCGGATCGCGGCCGGGGTGATCTCGTGGAACACCATCCGGCGCACCGGAACCTTGGGCTTGAGCACCTCCAACAGATGCCAGGCGATCGCCTCGCCTTCCCGGTCCTCATCGGTCGCGAGCAAGAGTTCGTCAGCGTCCTTCAGCGCCGCCTTCAGCTTCGCCACCTGCTGCTTTTTGTCCGGGTTGATGACGTAGACCGGTTCGAAACCGTGCTCCACGTCGATCCCGTAGGTCTTCCACAGGTGCTTCTGTGCGGCCGGCATCTCGCCCGCGCCGCCCGGCAGGTCGCGGATGTGGCCGATCGAGGACTCGACGACGTAATCGCGGCCGAGGTAACCGGCGATCGTGCGCGCCTTCGCCGGCGACTCGACGATCACGAGCCGACGCACGCCGTCGTCAAGCACTTCGGTGTCGCTGGCCACTCGATCCCTTCCTCGTCCGTATCCGTTGAACTACACAAGCGCCGGCCAGGCCGAATCCGGCAGCCCGGGAGGTGGGTCCCCGACCAGTTCGAGGAGTCGACCCAACCTGCGCCGCCCGACGATCCGGTACGCCGGCCCATCGGCGCGAGGTCCGACGAGAGCACCCGGGACGCCTGCCGAGGCAAGCGCTGATCCGACCGCCGACCACGCGTGCTCGTCGTTCGGACCGAGCGCAAGGGTATACATCTCGGCCGTCCGGCTGCCCCCGGCGAGGCACCACCAGCGCAGCCTCGGCCCGTCCAGAACCCACCGCAGCGGCGGGCACTTCACCGCGCCGAGCGACCAAGCGTCGGCTATCGGACGCAAGTCCGCGAGCCAAGGAGTGCCGATCGTCGTCCCCGTCTCCGCCGGTCCGATATCCGCCGCGAACCCGAAACACTCCGCCATCTCGGTCGCGAGCACCTCGACCCGCCACCCGTCCTCGACCACGACCGACAACCGCGCTTGATCGCCGCGGCGCGCAACCTGACCGTTGCCCGCGAGCAGGCCCTCGAGGTCGGCGAGCGCAGGCTCCCGCGCGGTCGCGCCGAACAGCGAAAGCTGGCTCATCCGAGTGAGCGTAAAGCGTGGGTCGAGTCGCCGACCGGCGACGAGGGACGGGACAGCGCCCTGAGGTCAGGCGCTGACCGACTCCGTGGGGGCGGCCGCCATGTCGACCTCGCGCCGCTTACTGACGATCACAGCCCCGACGATCAGGCCGAGGGAGATGACGCCGACGATCACCCGGATCGCGGTGTTTTGGTGCGGTCCGTTGACGCCGTACTTCACCACTGTCGGCGCAATCAGCAACGCCACGAGGTTCATCACCTTGATCAGCGGGTTGAGAGCCGGGCCGGCCGTGTCCTTGAACGGATCGCCGACGGTGTCACCGATGACCGTCGCGGCGTGTGCCTCGGAGCCCTTCCCGCCGTAGTTGCCGTCCTCGACGAGCTTCTTGGCGTTGTCCCACGCGCCGCCGGAGTTTGCGAGGAAGATCGCCATGAGGACCCCTGCGGCGATCGCGCCGGCAAGGTAGGCACCGAGCGGCTCCCAGCCGAGCCAGAAGCCGGTGGCGATCGGGGCGAGCACCGCGAGCAGCCCCGGCGTCGCGAGCTCACGCAACGAGTCCGCGGTGCAGATGTCGACGACCCGCGCGTAGTCGGGCCGCACGGATCCGTCCATCAGGCCGGGGTTGTTGCGGAACTGGCTGCGCACCTCGATGACGACCCGGCCGGCAGCCCGGGCGACCGCGTTGATCGCCAGGCCGGAGAACATGAACACGACCGAAGCCCCGATGATCAGGCCGAACAGCACGTTGGGCTTGGACACGTTGAGTGAGATGTCTACGTTGCCGCTGCCGCCGCTCACGGCCGAGGCGAACGAGCCGAAGAGCGCGGTCGCGGCGAGGACTGCGGTCGCGATCGCGATCCCCTTGGTGATCGCCTTGGTCGTGTTGCCGACTGCGTCGAGCGCGGTCAGCACCTCGGCGCCCGCGCCCTCGACCTCACCGGACATCTCCGCGATGCCCTGCGCGTTGTCCGAGATCGGCCCGAACGTATCCATCGCGACGATGACGCCGACGGTGGTCAGCAGTCCAGTGCCGGCAAGCGCGACCGCGAACAGCGACAGCACGACGACGCCGTGACCGAGAAGGAACGCGATGTAGACCGCACCGCCGATCAGCACCGCCGAGTAGACCGCGGATTCGAATCCCACGGAGATCCCGCCGAGGATGACCGTGGCCGGACCGGTGAGCGACGCCTTGCCGATGTCCTGAACCGGGCGGCGGTTCGTCTCGGTGAAGTAGCCGGTGAGGACCTGGATCGCACTCGCCAGGACGAGTCCCACGAGTACCGCGAGGAACGCGGTGACACGCGGGTTGCCGGACAACGACGAGACGTCGAACGAGGCACCCTTGTCCGACAGGTCGTGGTAGGAGCTCGGCAGGAAGATGAAGGACACAAGCAGAACGAGCAACGCGGACACCACGGCCGAGATGAAGAAGCCGCGGTTGATCGCGGTGAGGCCGGACCGGTCGCCGTCACGGGGGGCCGTGACGAGAACGCCGATGACGGCGGTGAACACTCCGACCGCGGGAATGATCAGCGGGAAGACCAGGCCCTTGCTCCCGAACGCGATCTGACCGAGCAGCAGCGACGCAACGAGGGTGACGGCGTAACTCTCGAAGAGGTCCGCGGCCATGCCCGCACAGTCACCGACGTTGTCGCCAACGTTGTCGGCGATCGTCGCCGCGTTGCGGGGGTCGTCCTCGGGGATGCCCTGCTCGACCTTGCCGACCAAGTCGGCGCCGACATCGGCGGCTTTGGTGAAAATCCCGCCGCCGACCCGCATGAACATGGCGAGCAGCGCGGCGCCGAATCCGAATCCTTCGAGAACCTGCGGAGCGTTGGAGTTGAAGATGACCGTCACCAGGCTCGCGCCGAGCAAGCCGAGGCCGACGGTGAGCATCCCGACCGTGCCGCCCGAACGGAACGCGACCCGCGTGGCCGCCTTCGCGCCCGACTGCTGCGCGGCGGCCGCGGTGCGCACGTTCGCGCGGGTGGCGAGGGTCATGCCGGCAAACCCCACGAACGCCGAGAAGCACGCACCCACAAGGAAGAACACCGAGCGGCCGATCCGCGAGCCGGTGGTTTCGGCCGGCAGGATGAACAACACACCGAAGATGATCACCGCGAACGGTGCCAACGTTCGGAACTGGCGGCTCAGGTAGGCGCTTGCCCCCTCCTGGACGGCCTTCGAGATCTCCTGCATGCGTGGCGTGCCCTGATCGAAGGCGAGCACCTCCCGCGCGAACAAGGCGGACGCTACGAGGGCCAGAACCGCGATCACGGCCACAACGGCGACGATTCCTCGGTCCCCGCTGGACAGCGAGGCGCCTGCCGCCATGGAGTGGGCGAGGACAGGCTGGGAGTGCAGGGCAAGCGGGGACATGGGTGTCCTTCGGGTCAGCGTCAGCGACAAAGGCGCCACACCGAGATGGCGGCGCACAGCGCGCAGAGTCTAGTAAATGCCCGGCCGGCCTCGCACGGCGACGCCGCAATCTCGGCCGGGCCCGCTCAACCCACCGGGTTCTGGTCCACCGGCCAGGTCATCCGCACGCACGTTCGCGAGGCATCCCGGCGGATCTCGACGTCCTCGACCAGGCCACCGATGACGGCGAGCCCGAACCCGGGCGGGACGCCTTCGAGGTAGTCCCCGGTTCCGATCGCCGAGGTGACCGCGTCGAGATCGAGCGCGGCCAGCATGACCTCGGGATCATCGTCTTCGAGCGGCCCGACGTCGCTCACTTCGACCGCGAACGCGTGGTTCCCATCGAGGATCTGCATCGACACCGGCGCCTGCGGAGCGTGCGCGACGTGCAGGCCGACCGCCCGGGAGCAGGCCTCTCCGACCGCAAGGCGCACTTCCTCGAGCGTGTCCTCGGGGACGCCGGCCCGGCGAGCGACGGCGAGCGCGACCAACCGCGCCGTCCGCACGTGCGCGGGCAACGCCGAGAAGCTCACCTCGATGACGGCCATGGAACCGGGTCAGTCTGCCGCGGCAAGAGCCTCGTCAACCGACGCGTGGATCGGGAACACCTTGGTCAGCCCGGTGATGCGGAAGATCTTCAGGATCCGGTCCTGGGTGCACACCAGGTCCAGCGAGCCGTCCTCGGAGCGAACCCGCTTCAACGCGCCCACGAGGACGCCGAGCCCGGTGGAGTCCAGAAAATCAACCCGCTCCATGTCCACGATGATGTGATGCGCACCGCCCGAGACCAGGTCAATGAGGTGTTCTCGAAGCTTCGGCGCCGTGTACACGTCGATCTCGCCCCCGACCGCAACGACGGTCCGGTCGCCTTCCGACCTGGTCGACAAGCTCAGATCCACACGTTCCTCCAACGGCCGATTGCGGGTCGCGCCCCGTTGCCACGCCATCCAACCATCCCCCCGCGGGTTAGTGCTCCGGCTCTGCTTGCCGGCTCGAGTCCTACCCCGCTGGCAGACTCTTCAACAGTGAGCCGCCCAGATTTGACGATCGGCCCCAACCTGATGAGCGTTTCCGCACCCGCCACGTCCGGTCAGGTGCCCGGCCTGCCGGACACCGCCGGCACGCCGACCAGCGCCCTGGACCGGCTGCTGCGCAGCACCTCCCATCGGGATCGGGTGACCCACGTCGAACGGATCCCGGCTCGGGCGGCCACCCACGCGCCCTGGCCGGAGTGGGTTCCCACCGACCTGCGAGCAGCGCTTCGCCGCCGTGGGGTGAGCAAGCTGTGGGAGCACCAGGCGGTCGCCGCGGACTGCGCCTGGTCCGGCCGCTCGGTCGTGCTGGCCACCGGCACGGCCTCCGGCAAGTCTGTGGCCTACCTCCTGCCCGCGGTCACGAGCGCCCTGACCGACCAGGGCACGACGTTGTACCTCGCGCCCACCAAAGCGCTGGCCGCCGACCAACTGCGCGCGTTGCGGGCGCTGGAGCTGGCCGACCTGCGAGTCGCGACGTACGACGGCGACACCTCCTTCGAAGACCGAGACTGGGCGCGACGGCACGCCGATGTGGTGCTCACCAATCCCGACATGACCCACGTCGGATTCCTGCCGGGTCACCCCCGGTGGGCCTCGTTCATCAAGCGCCTACGGTTCGTCGTCATCGACGAATGCCACGGCTACCGAGGCGTGTTCGGCGCGCACATCGCCCAGATCCTGCGCCGGCTGCGGCGAATCGCCGGGCACTACGGCGCCAACCCGGTGTTCGTGCTGGCCTCGGCAACGGTCGCGGATCCCGGCCTGACCGCCCGCCAACTAGTCGGCATCGAGATGGTCGAGGTTGGCGAGGACTCCTCGCCGCGGGCAGCGATCGAGTTCGCGCTGTGGGAACCGCCGTTGACCGACCTGGCAGGCGAGCGCGGCGCACCCGTCCGGCGACCCGCTACCGCCGAGGCATCCGGCCTGCTCGCAGATCTGGTGGTCGACCGGGTGCGGACGCTGGCGTTCGTCCGATCCCGACGGGGGGCCGAGGCCGTCTCCCTCGGTGCCAGGCGTGCTCTGGAGGAGTCCGTGCCGGAGCTTGCCGGACGGGTCGCCGCCTATCGCGCCGGCTACCTGCCGGAAGACCGGCGGGAGCTTGAACGCGCACTGCACGAGGGCGCGCTCCTCGGCGTCGCCAGCACGAACGCGCTCGAGCTCGGGGTCGACGTCAGCGGGCTCGATGCGGTGCTGATCACGGGCTGGCCGGGCACCCGAGCCTCCCTGTGGCAGCAGGCGGGCCGGGCCGGGAGGGGCGCCGGCAACGCGCTGGCGATCCTGATTGCGCGCGACGATCCGCTCGATACCTACCTCGTGCACCATCCCGACTCGGTGTTCGGCCATCCGGTCGAGGCGGCCGTGCTCGACCCGGACAACCCGCACGTCGTTCGGCCCCATCTCGCGGCTGCGGCGGCCGAGCTGCCGCTCACCGAGGCCGACGTCGCCGGATTCGGTCCCGCGGCACCGGCGGCGCTCGACGACCTGGTCGCGGCCGGGTTGCTTCGTCGCCGGCCGACCGGGTGGTTCTGGACTGCCCGCGAGCGCGCGACGGCCCTGGCCGACCTGCGCGGCACCGGCGGCCCGCCGGTGCAGATCTGCGAACGGAGCACCGGACGGCTGCTCGGTACCGTCGACTCGGGCGCATCGCACTCGACGGTTCACGACGGTGCGGTCTACCTCCACCAGGGCGAGTCCTACGTCGTTGCGCGGCTCGACCTCGAGGAGTCGGTCGCCCTCGTCGATGCCCAGACACCTGACTGGACGACCTGGGCACGTGATCTGACCGAGATCTCGATCGTCGAGACCCGAGAGTCGCTGCGCCGCGGCGAGGTCACCCTCTGCCTTGGCACCGTCGAGGTGACCCAGCAGGTGGTGTCGTTCCTGCGCCGGCGGATCGGCAGCGGGGAGGTACTCGGCGAGGAACCGCTGGACCTCCCGGCACGCCACCTTCGCACCACCGCGGCATGGTGGACGGTCACCGAGGACCTTCTCACGCACGCCGGGATCGACGCCGCAGCGCTACCCGGCGCGGCCCATGCCGCCGAGCACGCCGCGATCGGTCTCCTCCCCCTCGTGGCGACCTGCGATCGCTGGGACGTCGGCGGAGTGTCGACCGCGCTGCACCCGGACACCGCGGCTCCGACGGTCTTCGTCTACGACGGCCACGCGGGCGGCGCAGGATTTGCCGAACGCGCGTTCGACCAGGCGCAGCGATGGCTGACCGCCACCCACGACGCGATCGCCGCGTGCGAGTGCGACGCCGGTTGCCCGTCGTGCATCCAGTCGCCGAAGTGTGGAAACGGCAACGAACCGCTGGACAAGGATGCTGCGCTGCGCCTGCTGGCCGCGGTGATCACCGAGTGCTGGCCGCCGACGGAGCCGGCGACGGTTCGGACCGCGACGGTGGACTGACCCCGAGTCCGACTTCCGCGCGCGCAGACGGCCCGGCGCGAGCCCGGCCGACAGCGGGGCCAAACCGCGCGAACGGCCCACGGATCGACACCGACACGACCACGCCCGCGACCGACCCGTCGAGCGTGCAACCGGTGAGCCGGGCACCGTCACGGCTGGCGAGTTCGCCCGCAGCGGCACACGCGGCCACCGGACCGGCCGGGGCGTCGAGCGCCGCGGCTAGGGCCGCCGAATCAGCGGCGTTGCCGGCTCGGTGCCGAGCGAGGGCGAGGAGGCCGTACCCGATCGCAGCCACCGCCGTCGCGAGCACGAGCGCCATTGCAGCGATGACCCAGACCGTGGCAAAGCCGGCGTCCGGCCCGGACCGCCGCGTCACGATGAACTCTCGCTGGCCGCGACCTGGGTCTGCGCGACGACCACTGCCGGAATCAGATGAGACAGACCGGGAAAGGCCAGTCGGGACACGACGGTCGCGGTGACGAATCCGCCGGAGCGATTGACCTCG
>Ga0335083_10002038_pt1 | contig 27108 bp, 20 predicted proteins | sample Lox_Sample_42_FD_206716 | JGI IMG/M metagenome (GOLD analysis project Ga0335083, IMG submission 206716) | Soil microbial communities from Loxahatchee National Wildlife Refuge, Florida, United States - Lox_Sample_4.2 | ecosystem: Environmental > Terrestrial > Soil > Wetlands | place: USA...
CGACATGTGCCCGACCGGCTGCAGCACGGCCGGCGCGTACCTCTGCAACGGCATGACGCTCACGCAATGCCGCGACGATCTCACGGGCTTCGACACGGTGATGACGTGTGGCACCGGCACGGAGTGCAATCCGGTCGTCGGCGCCTGCACGGCGCTCTGCACGCCGGGCCAATATCAGTGCAACGACAAGACGCTGCGGCACTGCTCGAGCACGCAGCATTGGGAAGACGTTTCGGATTGCGCTTCGGCCGCGCTCTGCACCACGGCGGCGGACGGCTCGAGCGGCCAGTGCCTCATGCCCGGCTGCCCGCACGCCGGCGACTACACCTGCTCGGGCGCGACGCTCTCGAAGTGCGCGGACGATCTCTCGGGCTACACGCAGGTTTCCGTCTGCGCTTCGCCGGATCTGTGCGACGCGACGGACAAGCGCTGCAACGACCCCGTGTGCATGCCGGCGAGCACGTACCAGTGCTTCGACGTCTCGGTGAACGGCGCGGTGCAGAGCCAGCTCCGGCAGTGCAACGCCGGGCTCACCGCCTGGGTGGACGTGGGAGACCCCTGCCCCGTGGGTCAGTTCTGCAGCAACGACGCGAGCGATCCGGGCTGCAAGACGACGTGCCCGAGCTCCACGCGCTGCAACGGCACCGAGCTCCAAGCGTGCACCGCCGACAGCGGCTGGGTGCACCAGGCGACGTGCGCGACGAGCGACCTGTGCACCTGCACGCTCGACGGAAGCTGCGCCGCGGGCAAGGGCTCGGACGGCTGCGGCGTCGCGCTCTGCGGCGGGAGCTTGCCGATTTACGAGTGCAGCGGGGCGGAGCTCGAGCGCTGCGACGACGGCCGGAACGCGTGGAACGACCAGGCGAACTGCGGGGATCCGACGCTCTGCTACCCGGGCGCGTCGCCCGCGTTCAACAACGGCTACTGCGCCGTTTGCCCGCAGGCGGGCGAGACGCAGTGCGTGAACGGCACGAACCCGGCGACGGTGCGCAAATGCTCGCCCGACCGCACGTCGTGGATGACGTCGTCCACCTGCACGTCGCTCGGCTGCATCGACAGCGGCACGTCGGATTATTGCGCGATGTGCCCGGCCGGCGACGTGAAGTGCAACGGCCCCACCCTCCAAATCTGCCCGCCGGACCAGAAGGCCTACGCGACGCGGCAATGCGGCGCGGCGAACCTGTGCGACGCGACGAACGCGCAATGCGACGTGTGCACGCCGGCGAATTCGTCGATGTGCAGCGGCAACGTGCTCCAGCACTGCAGCAGCGACGGGCAGAGCTTGCAATCGACCACGTGTCCGAAGCTCTGCGACGCGGCGAACAATCGCTGTGACAGCTGCATGCCGGGCTCGTCGCGCTGCATGAACGCGACGCTCTACACCTGCAACAGCGACGGCATGACGGAGACGGCGACGACCTGTGATTCGGCCGCGCATTGCGACGCCACGAACAACCGCTGCGTCACGTGCTTGCCCGGCGACTTCAATTGCAGCGGCGCCGAGCTCCAGAAGTGCAACAGCGCGCAAAACGGGTGGACCAACCAGACCGCGTGCGGCTCGACGAGCCTCTGCAGCGCGTCCAAGGGTATCTGCTTCCTTTGCTCGCCCGGCGACTACAATTGCAACGGCGCCGAGCTCCAGCAGTGCAACGCGGCCCAGACGGGCTGGATGGATAAATCGGCGTGCGTCTCGGCCCCCCTGTGTAACCAGGGCCAAGGCATGTGCACGCCTCCCACGTGCCAGCCGACGGACTTCAACTGCAACGGCGCGGTGCTGCAAAAGTGCAACACCACGCAGAACGGCTGGACGGATCAGGTGACGTGCAGCTCCGCCGCGCTCTGCGACGAGGCTCAAGGCACCTGTCTCAGCTGTAACCCCACCGACTACAACTGCACGACGATGGGGGAGCTCCAGAAGTGCAACGCCATGCAGACCGGTTTCGACGACGTGATGGCGTGCGGGTCGCCGGCTCTGTGCGACGCGTCGCACGGCAAGTGCATCACCCCGACGTGCCAACCGGGTGATTTCAACTGCTCCGGCGCGAAGCTCCAGAAATGCAACGCGACGCAGATGGGCTGGGACGACGTGATGACGTGCACCTCGGCGCCGCTCTGCGACGCGACGGACGGCGTGTGCACGCCGCCGACCTGCCAGCCCGGTGATTTCAACTGCAACATGGCCGAGCTCCAGACGTGCAACACGACGCAAGACGGCTGGACCGACAAGCAGGCGTGCGACTCGCCCGCGCAGTGCGACGCGACGACGGGCGAGTGCTTGTGCGCCCAGCCTTCCTACGAATGCACGGGCAACAGCCTCCTCACGTGCGACGCGACCGGCCACTACGGGTCCCCGATGGACTGCGGCACCGGCACGTGCGACGCGGCGGCGGGCACCTGCGACCCGTGAGTCCCCGAGGCTCGACGGGATGGACCCCAATGGATTGGGGTCCATCGAGCAGCGTGTCGTAGGAAAAGGGCTGTCGCTCGGCGTGATGGACAAGCGCTGATTTTCGCGGAAACTCGCGTGACGCACCTTGGACGGATCGTCACGCTCCAGCGAAAAGCCGCTCGCCTTCACGCCGTGCCTGCACCTGCACACCGAGCGCATGTGGGTGAGCGCCGGGGAAGGGCTCTTCGACGAAGGGCGTGAAGAGCTCGTTCCCGTCATCACGCTGACCTTCGAGTACGGCGGCGTGCGGGTTCGCGCCGCGGACAGGCGGACCCGGTTTTTCGTCGCGGAAGGCGACGGTGTCGGCGTGGTCGGCCGTGATCTCGCGGGCGAAGCGCGCGCGCAGTGCTTGCTCGAGAGCTTCGGGGCGCTCGAGCTCGACTGCTCGGAGCACGTGAGCGCCGGGCCCGACCCCGACGCGGACTACCTCGTGCAGTTCGACGGCGACGTGCACGCGTATTGTTCGTTCGGCGCCGTGGCGCTGCCGCAGCTCCGCGCGCTCGGCTGGGTCGTCACGGTGGATCCGAGCTACCCGTATCAGGTCGTCGAGAGCGACGCGCCCTGGTACGCCGCCGTCGAGCCGGACGCCGAGCGCACCGACTGGTTCGGCCTCGAGCTCGGCATCGAAATCGAGGGCAAGCGCGTGAATCTCCTGCCCGCGCTGCTCGACATGCTCGAGACGCGCGGCGACACCGAGAGCCTCGAGACGCTGCTCGACGTGACGACCAAGCTGCGCGCCGTCGCGGTGGGCGAGAACCGCTACGTCACCATTCCGCCGGCGCGCCTGCGCTTCGTGCTCAAGGTGCTGCTCGAGCTCTATCGCGGCGAGGAGCTCGAGGACGGCACGCTCCGTTTCCCGCGCACGGGCGCGGCCAGCGTCGCCAAGCTCGACCAGGCGCTCGGCGAGTCGGCGCGCCTGCTCTGGTCGGGGATGACCGACGCCATCGAAAAGGCGCGTGGCTTCGCGCAAGAAACGCGCGAGAAGGCGCCGGCGCCGAGCGTGCCGCTCGGTTTGTGCGCCACGCTGCGGCCGTATCAGGAGCAGGGCGTCGCCTGGCTCGCCGGGCTCGTCGAGCACGAGGCGGGCGGGGTGCTCGCCGACGACATGGGCCTCGGGAAAACACTGCAGACGATCACGCACGTTTTGCGCGAAAAACAGTCGGGCCGCGCCGATCGCCCGACGCTCATCGTCATGCCGACGAGCCTCGTCGGCAATTGGCGGCGCGAGTTCAAGAAATTCGCCCCGGCGCTCGAAGTCGTGGCGTTCCACGGCCCGAAGCGCGAGAGCGCTGCGTTCGCGAAGGCCGACGTGGTGCTCACGAGCTACCCGCTGCTCGTGCGCGACCTCGAGCTCCTGAAGAACCAGCCGTACCACCTGCTCATCCTCGACGAGGCCCAAGCCGTGAAAAACCCGCGAAGCCTCGCCGCGCGCGCCGTGCGCGAGCTCAGCGCGCGGCACCGGCTGTGTCTGAGCGGGACGCCCATCGAGAACAACCTCGAGGAGCTCTGGTCGCTCTTCGACTTCTTGATGCCCGGCTTTCTCGGCGACGCGGACGGCTTTCGCGCGCAATTTCGCGTGCCCATCGAGCGGATGGGCAATCCGCTGCGCCTCGAGGCGCTCCGGAGCGCGGTCGCGCCGTTCGTGCTCCGCCGCATGAAGGAGTCGGTCGCGCGCGATTTGCCGCCGAAGACCGAAATCGTGCGGCCGATCGATCTCGGCGGCGAGCAGCGCGAGCTCTACGAAAGCATCCGCGTGGCGGCGCACGGCGACGTGCGGCGAGCCATCCGCGAGAAGGGCGTTCAAGGCGCGACGATCGCGATTTTGGACGCACTCATGAAACTCCGGCAGGTCTGTTGCGATCCGCGGCTCGTGAGCGTGCCCTCGGCGCGCCGCGTCAAAGAATCCGCCAAGTTCGACCTGTTCTTCGAGCTCCTCGCGACGCAGCTCGGTCAGGGCCGGCGTGTCCTCGTGTTTTCACAGTTCACGCGCATGCTCGACTTGCTCGCGCTCGGCCTCGAGGAGCGAAACCTCAGCTTCGTCGAGCTCACGGGCGCGACACAGGATCGACAGCGCGCCGTCGACCGCTTCGAGGGTCGCGAAGTCGACGTGTTTCTGATCAGCCTCAAGGCCGGCGGCACCGGGCTCAATCTGACGAGCGCCGACACCGTGATCCATTACGATCCTTGGTGGAATGCCGCGTCCCAAGCGCAGGCGACCGACCGCGCCTACCGCATCGGCCAGACGCGTCCGGTCTTCGTTTACAACTTGATCGCAACGGGCAGCGTCGAAGAGCGGATGCTTCAGCTTCAGCAGAAAAAGTCCGAGCTCGCGCGGTCGCTCTTGGGCGGTTCGCCCGTGAAGACCTCGCTCTCCGAGCTCGAGGTGGACGATCTCTTCGCGCCGCTCGGCGAGTAGAGCCGGCCGCGCCGCTCGCCCGAGGGCAGACTCAAGAAATCGCTAGCTCGCGAGCGATCCGATCGGCCGTGGACGTCGTATGCCTAAAGGGCAAGAGGCTCGTGACGCGGGCCGGCCGATCCGAAACGTAAGCGACACGGGGGTGACGCGATGCAGTCCTCGCGCTAAGGCGACGCTGAAAGAACCAACCGAGGATGAGCGAGCACGTTCCCGAAGTCGTCGGCACGCTGGAGAGCACTCCGTTCGGACAGCTACTCGTGCACGCGCTCGATCACCGACTCACGGGCACGCTCGTGCTCGAGGAGACGGGCGGCACGCGCCACGGCATCTATCTCGAAGGCGGCACGCCGAAGAAAGCGAAAATCTCGGCTCCGGTCGGCTTTCTCGGCGACGTGCTGCTCGATGCCGGCGCCATCACGCGGGACGTTCACGCGCGCGCCCTCGAGCGGTCGCAGCGCGAGCACGTGCTCTTCGGCCAGCTCTTGCTCGACGAGGGCGTCATCAGCGAGCGCACGCTCGGGCTCGGCTTGCGCGAGCACCTGTCGCGCAAGCTCGTGTGGCTGTTCGCGCAGCCGCTCGACACCCAATACGGCTACTTCGACGGCGAGAATTTTTTGGCGAATTGGGGCGCGGCGAGCGGCGCCGAACCGTCGACGCTCGAGGTGCTCTGGCGCGGCCTGCGCGAGCACGCGCGGCCGAGCGAGCTCGAAGCGGCGCTCAAGCGCGTCGCCGGGCTCAAGCTCGCGCTCCGGCCGGGACTGCCGGCGAACCACTTCGCGTTCATGGGCGACGACCGCCAGATCGTCGGGCTCCTCGCGCAAGGACCGCGGCGGCTGAGCGAGCTCATCGACGCCGCTCCCGCGCTCGCCGATTCGATCCAGCGCGTCCTCTACTTTCTGGTGCTCACCCGCTCGGTCGATCTCGGATTGCCGAGCGCCCCGCCCGTCGGGGTGGGCGCGGAGCCGTTCGTCGGACCGACCTCGGCGCGCGTTCCGAGCTTCACGAACGAGGTTCAAAGTCCCGCCGCGGAGCCCGAGGCGCCGCTCGTCCCGGTGCGGCGCGACTCGCCTCCGTCGATTCCGCCCGCGGTCGTTCACGGCGTCGCGCTGCGCGAAGAGCTCCGCAAGCGCGCCGAGCACCGCATGCGCACGCACTACGACGTGCTCGGGATTCCGCCGAACGCGCCGCCGCGCCAGATCCAGTCGGCGTTCTTCGTCCTCTCGAAGCGCTGGCACCCCGACCGGCTCAGCGCCGAGACGCCCGAGGCACGCGAAGCCGCGACGCGCGTCTTCGAGAGCATCTCGCGCGCGTACCACGTGCTCGCCGATCCCGCGACGCGCGCGGTCTACGACGGCGAGCTCAGGAGCGGCGCGTCGGAGGACGCGACGCCGAGCATCGAGCACGCGCTCAGCGCCGATCTCGCGTTCCAAAAAGCGGAAGCGTTCTTGGCGCGCGGCAACCTCGAAGGCGCCGAACGCGAGGCGAGGCTCGCGCTCGGTTACGATCCGGAGCGCGGTGAATTCATCGCGCTCGCCGCGTGGCTCGCCGCGCTCAAGCCCGACGGCGATCAGCGCCGTATCGCTGCGGATCTCGCGCGGGCCGTGCGCCGCGCCGAGCAAAACGTGAAGGTGCACTGGTACCGCGGGCTCTTCCTGAAGCGCGTCGGCCGGCACGCGTCGGCGCTCCAGGAGTTTCGCTACGTCGTCGAGCGCGACCCGCGGCACATCGACGCCGCGCGGGAAGTCCGCATTTACGAGCAACGCCTCAAAAACAGCCCGAAAGACCGCCCGACCCTCGCGCCCGAAGCCGATTCCCCGCCGAGCTCGACGTGGAGCCGCCTGTTCAAGCGGCGCACGTGAAGCGCTAGCGCCCGAGCGCTTCGGCGCGGTTCACGATCCTCGGCGTGAGGAAAATCACGAGCTCGCCGCGCTCGTCGCTCGCGCGACGGCGCTGGAAGAGCAAACCGAGCAGCGGGATGTCACCGAAGAACGGCACCTGATCGAGATTTCGCCCGGTGTTACGCGTGTAGATGCCGCCGATCACGGCGGTATGGCCGTCCATCACGAGGAGCTCGGTCTCGGCCTCGCGCTTCAAAATGGTCGGGTCGCCGCGCGCCGACGTCTGGTTGAAGTCGGGCTCGTCGCGGTTGATCTTGACGTGCATGCTCACGCTGCCGTCCGCCGTGACGTGGGGCTTCACGAGCAGCTGGAGCTTCGCTTCCTGGAACGTCGTCTGCACGCCCTGAGCGCTCACCTGCGAGAACGGAATCAACGTGCCCTGCGCGATGCGCGCTTCGTGGTTGTCGAGCGTGAGGATGCGCGGGCTCGAGAGGATGCGGAGCAAGCCGCTCGCTTCGGCCGCCGACAGGCGGAGGGCGAGGTTGATGTTGTTGTCGACCGAGCCGAGCGAAAGGCCGATGGCGCCGCCGGATCCGGTACCGACCGCCGCGGGCAGGTTCACCGCGAAGTTCGGGCTCGCGACCGTGTTCGCGAACGGGCTCAAGCCGGCCGTCGGCGTGTTCGCGTCGCTCGCGCCGCCGACGACACCGACCGAGTTCGGAAACGCGAGGCCCGTCGGATTACCGGTCGCGGCCGAAAACGTGCTGTCGCCGCCCCACTGAATGCCGACGTCGCGCAGGTAGCGGCTCGTGGCTTCGACGATGCGCGCCTCGACGAGCACTTGCGGGGTCTGGGTGTCGAGCGAGCGGATGAGCTCCTCGATTTGGTTCAGGTTGCCGCCGATGTCGCGGGCAATCAGCACGTTCGTGCGGTCGTCCACGGCGATCGACCCGCGCTCGCTGAGGAGCGGGCGGGCGCGCTCCTGGATTTCCTTGGCCGAGGCGTAACTCACGGGGATGAGCCGCGTCTCGAGCGGCGCGAGCTTCACTTCCTGCGCGCGGCGCGCAAGCTGCATTTCGCGCTCTTTTTCGAGGTCGGCGAGCGGGGCCACGCGGATCATGTTGCCGGTGCGCACCATGCCGAGGTTCTTGCTCTGCAGCACGACGTCGAGCGCCTGATCCCAGGGCACGTTGCGCATGCGGATGGTCACGCTGCCCTGAACGTTGTCCGCCGTGACGACGTTCACCTGCCCGACGTCCGCGAGCAGGCGGAGCACGTTGTGGATGTCGGCGTCCTTCAGATCGAGGTCGATGCGCCGGCCCGTGAAGTTTTTCTGCTGGCCGAGCGGCGTGGGCGCGAAGCCCGCGGCCTCGGCGGGAGCGGCGGTTCGTTCGGTGAGCGCCTCGCCCGCGGTGTACCCGTCGTAGACGCGCGGCAAGCCGTGCACGGCTTCTTCCACGGTGACGGTGCGGGTCCGGCGCGCGATACCGCCGTCCCGCGCGATGCCGCTCTGCGACGGCGCCTGCTTCGCCGGATCGTAGAAGCTCCACACGAGCGACGTGCCGCGGCGCTGGACGCGGCTCGAAATGCCGGCGGCCACGTCCGCCTCGAGCACGACGGTGTTCGGCTCGGTCGGGTTGGCGAAGCTCGACACCGTGCTCACGCCGCCGCCGAACGCCGAGACGTCGAGCTCGCGCACGAGCGCTTCGGGCAAGCGCGCCGCTTCGAGGACGAGGCTCGCGTGACCGCGGGCGAGCTTCGGCTCGCGGAATTCCACCTCGTCGCCGAGTTCGATCACGACCCGATCTTCGTCGCTCGCGTGCTCGAAGCGCACGTCGCGGACCTCCGCCGGGCCGTCGGCACGCGGGCGGACGGGCGCGGGAGACGGCGCCGGGGCCGTCGCGGAGAGCCCGGCTTTCTTCGGCGCGACGCGGATCACGAGCGAATTGCCGTTGACCGCGACCGCGTACGCGGCTTCTTCGAGCAGGGTCACGAGCAAGCGCGTGGTGTGACCGCCCGGCACCGCGAAGGACTGCACCATGACCCCGCCGACGACGCCGACGCGATCGGTGAGCGCGCCGGGCACGCCTTCCGCCACCGCCTGCGGCACGTCCACGACGAGCCGGTTCTTCGGGCGCTCGAGCCGAGCGCTGAACGTCGGCGGCGCGTCGAAGGAAACCTCGATGCGGGTTTCGGCGGCGCCGGCCTTGGCGATGGCCAGGTGGGTCGCCTTGCTCTCGGGCGTCGCCGCGTGCGCCGCGGGCGCGACGCCGAGCGCCAAAAGCAAGGCGAAGGGTGCCGCCACGAGGGCGGAACCGATCAGGGGTTGGCGGGGAGAAAGCCGCATATTTCGCTCCGAAGGCGCCTTTCCACGAAACACCGAGCGCAGCGTGGGCAAGCCGTTCGGAGCGTACCGGGTCGATGCGAAAGTGAACAAATTAGGAGCTTAAGACGGCCCGCTCGGACGCCGAGGACGAGCCCGAGCGGACGCCCGCGCCGAGCGAGGCGCACGGGAAGAAAGGGCGGCGCACGGCGGCGACGCCGGGCCGTTTTTTCAGCCGCCGCCCTTTTGATCCTGCGGCTCGGGCCGCAACGGGATCACCTTGGTCGCTGCCGGCACGTCCGGGTTATTCGGGTCTTCGCGCACGAGCACGACGTCACCGTCGCGGATGCGATCGAGGCGCCAGTTGAGCTGGTAGGTCGCGCCCGTTTGGCCGCCGAGTTGCACCACGTCGGCCCGCCCCACGAAATCGCCGCGATGCACGACGTGCCCCTTGCCCGTGGGATCGACCAGCATCGCCCGCGCCGGATCGATGCGCGTCACGATGCCGACGAGCTTCAAGTCGTCCACGGCGTAGTCCGAGAGAATGACCTCGCGCTGGGAGCGCACCTGGCCCTTCGTCTCCTGCACGAACGTGCTCGTGTACGAGCGGAACGGGTCGCGGCTGCGCTCCGTTTCGGTGAACTCGGCCTCGGGGAATTCGCGGTGCCCGGCGGAGGCGTCGGGCGCGGCCGGCGCGGGACCGGCCGGGGACGCGGAAGCGACGGCCGCGGCGCTCGCGGGAGCCTTCGCGGGCGTTGCGGGCACGGGCGGCTTGTCGTCGCCACAGCCCGCGGCGAACGCGGCCAGGCAGAGCGCCGTGGCGAGAAGCGGCCGGCGCGTCACGGCTGACCTTTCATGGCGCCGCCGCGCTTGTCCGCGCCGACGTCCTTCGCGTCCTCGGCGGCGCGGAAGGCCGTCGCGAGCACGTCCACGTGAACGATCACGTCTTCGCCGTGCACCTCGGGCTTGGCGAGGTTCACGTTCTCGAGGTTGATGATGCGGTCGAGCTGGCTCACGCCGTAGAAGAACTTGGCGATCTGGTGGTAGCGCCCGCTGATCTCGAGCCGCATCGGCACGCGCACGTAAAACTGCTCGGGCACTTCCGGGCTCGGCGTCCAGCCGACCAGATCGACGCCCGCGACGTTCGCGACGTTCTGGATCGCGCTCAAGAACGCGGGATATTCGCTCGTCACGGGCAGCACTTTGTTGAGCTCGCGCTGCCGCTGCTGGCGATCGTTGAGCTCCGCGAGGTCCTTCTGGTAGGCGAACTCGGCCTTGCGCGCCTCCGCGAGGTCGCTCGTGAGCTGGCGCTCGCGGCTCTGCGCGGCCTCGATGGCGCTCGCGAGATCGCCGTAGAACACCACGTAGTAGGCGACGCCCGTGAGCGCCAGCACCGCGACGCCGACGCCGACGCGCGCGACGGTCGGAAGCTTGGCGAGCTGATCGCTGAGAGCCATTAGTACTTCACCTGTGCTTCCAGCGAGAACCGCACGACGTCGAGGCCGGTCTTCTGGTCGTGTTCCTGCTTGCCAGGCAACAAGACGACGTTCGCGAAGTAGTCCGAGAGGTTCATGCGCCGGGCGAGCTCGCTCACGTCCTCGCCGTCCATGGCGACGCCCTCGAGCTTCACCTTGCGCGCCTGCTCGTTGAACGCCGTCACCGAGAGCCGCCGTGGGTCCCAGTTGGCGTTGAACGCGGCGAGCGGATTATCGCGCCGGATCTGGCCGAGCTTGTCGGGAGCGACGCTCGGGCCGCGACCGGGCGTGAGGATGTGGCTGAGCTCGAGCAGCACGGCCGTCGGCCCCGTGCGCGCCGTCTGGAGCTTCGTGATGGCGGCCTCGCGAGCGCGAAGTTGCTCGAGCTTTTGCTTCACCTCGGCGTGGTTCGCGACCGCTTTCTTCGCCTGATCGATCTGCTTCTCGAGCTCGGAGTTTTTCCGCTGCTGGTCGCTGAGCTCTTCGCTCTTCACGCTGTGGAAGACGAAGAGCGCCGCGATCTCGGCCAGAAAAGCCACCATCACGGCCACGAGCCAGAGCTGCCGGCCCTCGGCGCGCGCCTCGATGCGGCGCTTCTGGGGCAGTAGATTGACGCGAATCACGAGCGCGTCTCCCGTTCTTTGCGCAGGGCGAGCCCGAGCGCGACCGCGAGCTGGGCGGCGCGCGTCTGCAGCACGGTCGCGTTCACTTCGCGCGCCTCGATCACGACCTTCTCGGTGGGCGCCCAGGCTTCGACCGGAACGCGCGAGCGGCGCTGAATGGCGGTGCCGAGCGCGGCGAGGTTCGCGGTGCCTCCGGTCACGTAGATGCGGGAAATCTCGGCTTCACCGCTGGTCGCCACGTAAAAGTCGAGACTTCGCTGAATTTCGGCCGCGATCGAGTCCGACACCGCTTCGACGATCTGAATCACCTGCTGCGGCACCATGCCCGCGCGGTTCGGATCGCTCGGGTCGGTCGTGCCGCCGCACTTGTACGCCTCGGCTTGATCGAACGGCACGCTCAATTGCCGCTGAATTTCCTCGGTGATGACGTTGCCCCCGTTGGCGATCTCGCGCGTGAACGCGCTCACCCCGTTCGAGATGATGTTGAGCGACGAGAGGCTCGCGCCGACGTTGATGAGCGCAATCGTCTGGTCGGCGGGGAGCCCGCGCGAGTACTCGAACAGGTTCTGCACGGTGAAGGCGTCGATGTCGCACACCACCGGCTTGAGCTTCGCGCTCCGCGCGAGCTGCGCGTAGTCTTCGATTTGGTCGCGCTTCGCCGCGACGAGCAATAGGTCCATCTGGCTCGTCTCGGGACGCTTGCGCAGCACCTGGTAGTCGACCTGCACGTCCTTGATGTCGAAGGGGATGTGCTGCTCGGCCTCCCACTGGATCTGCTCTTCGAGCTGAGCGTCCGACATCATCGGAATCGTGATCTTCCGGATGATGACGCTCTGCCCGGAGACGCTCACGGCGCATTCCTTCTGTCGGATCTTGGCTTCCGAGAAGGCGCGCTGAAGCGCTTCGATGACGGCCGCCTGGTCCATCACCTGACCGTCGACGATGGCTTGCGCCCCGAGCGGCACGAAGCCGAGACGGAGGAGCCCGAGCCCCTTTCGAGACTCTTTGACCTGGCAAACTTTGACCCCGGACGCGCCGATATCGACGCCAACGAGGTTCCTTCCTTCGCCCATGCTCCGCTACCGGTGAGATTTCGCGGAAAAACCGCGCGTTACAAACTCTGGCATCCCCCCAGCCAGACAGCCAAGAAACGCGCGCCACCTGTCTCACTCGACCCGACACTGTCAGGGGTCTGACTCGACCTAGGGGGTCAGCATTGACCCTCTTAACTCTCGAGAGTCTCAGATCGACGCTTTTTCAGCAGTTTGCGCGTCTCACCGGGTGGGGAGCTTTGAGAATTACACCGAGAGCCCCGGGTCACGAGTGACCTCGGCAGAAAAACCCTATGGCTTCAAGTTGTTGAAATTGTTCAATTAAGGATCATGGAACGGAAGCTGCTTTTCTCTTCGCTCGAGGAGAACAGCGATGAGTGAAGGGAACATCGAGGCGTTCGGACCGGAGGCACAGACGAACTCGTGGCGGTCACCGGTTTCGTTGAGCGGGCAAACGTGGCGCACCAGCGTGCCGCCCGAGGCTCGTCGGCGGTCGATTGCTCCCGTCGTGCGCGGCGCCCGCCGCCCGCACGTCACCCAGCCGGCGACGCCGGTGAAGCGCCCGGTCAACGCTCCGGCGAAGAAGGAGCGTACGGATCCGGCGGTCGCGCGTCTCATCGCGGAGTACACGCCCCTCGTTCACAAGATCGTCGGCGGCTTCCAGCGCCGCCTGCCGCGCAACGTGCTGCGCGAGGATCTCGTCGCCGCCGGCATGGCGGGCCTCTGGGACGCGATTCGCCGTCACGGCGAGAAGCACGACGAAGGTTTCGAGTGGTACGTCCGCGTCCGCGTTCGCGGCGCGATCCTCGACGAGCTCCGTGCCCAGGATTGGCTCTCGCGTCGCGCTCGCCGCGCCGCCGCCGCGACCGGGGACAGCATGCCCCCGCGCGTCGTGCGCCTCGACGACGTGGGCGAGTGGGAGCAGAACCGCTGCCTCGCGACCTCTCCCGAAGCCGAGTCCGAGTACACCGAGCAACTCGTGCGCGACCACCTCGCCAAGGCGGTCGAGACGCTCCCGGAGCGCGAGCGCCTGATCGTGTCGGAGCACTACTTCAACCACGTGAAGTTCAAGAGCCTGGGCGAGCGCCTCGGCGTGAGCGAGCCGCGCATCTCGCAGCTCCACTCGCGCGCGATGCAGCGCCTGCGGAGCGCCGTCGCCGAGCAGAACATCTGAGCTCCAGCAAAACTCGGGGGGCGGGTCCCCATCCTCAGACCGCCCCCCTCCCTCTCCCCGGGGGCGGTTCCCTCACCCAGACCGCCCCCGCTCCTTTTTTGTGCTTTCAATCGCTTACCGCTTCACGCTGACAAGGCTTACAGTTCGCTTCCTTAGTACCGTTCACTGATTGTGGAGTCGTGATGAGCCTCGAAGAGCTGCGCCGAGTCGTCGAACGCGCCCTCGAAGCCCTGCGTGACTTCGTCGACCGCGCGCTCCCGCCCGAACCGGCGCTCCGCCCCGTCCCGGTGCCTGCGCGACGGCCGGCACTACGGCGCGGCCGATAGCGCGGCGCGTCCAGTCGCGACCGACCGGCAAGCGCACGCGCCGTAAGCCGAGTACGAAAGCCGGGCCGAGGTGCGACGTGGCACGCACAGGCTGAAAAGCGTTCCCGCACATCGATCTCGTTGGCTCAATCTACGCACCCAAGCTGCTCGCGGGTGCGACGCCGTCGCCGGCGCGAGCTCGGCTATCACCCCGAGCTCCCTGCGCGAACCCAGCGTCCTTTGCGTCAACGGTCGCCTGATGCTCGTCGCTGATGCTCGTCGCTGATGCTCGTCGCTGATGCTCGTCGCTGATGCTCGTCGCCCGAGGCCCGTCGCCCGAGGCCCGTCGCCCGAGGCCCGTTGAGCCCGATGCCCGTCGCTGATGCTCGTCGCCGGTGCCCGTTGAGCCCGCTTGAAACCGTGTTGCGCCGGACGCCTGCACGATGGGTCCCTCGCGCCCCGTTGATCCAGTTGACCACGCTGAACACGTTTGACGCCAAAACAATATCTGCTAAAATCAAGTTGTGAGTTCGAAAACGCGGGGGAAGCAGCGTTCGCCTGGCGCGCGCGCAAAGCGCGAGCGGGCGGGTGTTCACGCGCGCGCAGAGCGCGCAGGCACGGGCAAGCGTGCGCAGGCGGGCGAGCAGACCGCGTTCCGATTTCGGACGTGGGGCGGCGCGCGAAGGGGGGCGGGACGACCGCGGACTTCGACGCGCGTGGCGCATACGGGGCGGGAACGGGTGTCGCGACACGTGCCGCTGCACGTCACGCTGCGAGTGGTGGCAGGGTTGCCGAGCTTGCGGGAAAAGAAGGCCTTTCGCGTCGTGCGGAGGGCGCTCGGTGATCCGCGGGCGGGCGGCGCGCGCGTCGTTCATTATTCGGTGCAGTCGAATCACGTGCACCTCATCGTCGAGGCGCCGGACAAGCGGAGCCTCGCGCGCGGCATGCAGGCGTTGGCGATTCGGCTCGCGAAGCGGCTCAATCGCTCGTTCGAGCGGAGGGGGCGCGTCTTCGCCGATCGATTTCATGCGCGCTCGCTGCGGACGCCGCTCGAAGTGAGGCGCGCCCTCGTGTACGTGCTCAACAACTACCGCAAGCATGCCGACCGGCGCGGTCCGCACCTGCCGCTCTCGTTCGTCGATCCCTGTTCCTCCGCTGCTTGGTTCGACGGTTGGACTCCCGAGTGGATCCACGCGCCGCCCGATCCGCGCGCGGCACGCGATCCGTGTCCCGGCGTGCGGAGCGGTGTGGTTGCCCCGAGAGCATTCCTGCTCACTTTTGCATGGCGCCGGCACGGCCTGCTGCGACCGTTCGAGTTGCCGGCGTCGTAACGCGGACGACGGCGCTTTGGCGGGCGCCCGCGCCCGGAGGCGGAGCCGAGGACGCGGGACGTGCGGCGGGTTTCAGCGCGGGGGCAGCTTACGATCGAAGCGGCGCGCTTAAGGGAAAATCTCGCGATCCAGATACACCTGCACGAGCCGCTGGAGTGCCACGCCGTAGCAGGCGATGCGGTTTCCGCAGCTGTGCGTCTTCGCGAATTGGCTCATGCGATCGTACGCGTCGAGCATGGCTTTCTCGAGCCGCTCCTCGACTTCTTCGAGCGCCCAGGTCTCGCTGCGCTTGTTCTGGACCCACTCGTAGTAGCTGACGGTGACGCCGCCGCCGTTCGCGAGCACGTCGGGTAGGACTTCGATGCCGCGGCGCGCGAGCACCGCTTCACCCTCGGGCGAGCAGGGGCCGTTCGCGCCTTCGGCGACGAGCGAAACCTGGAGCGCTTCGGCCTCGGGCGCGCCGATCTGATTTTCGAGCGCGGCCGGCACGAAGATGTCGGCTTGCACGGCGAAGAACTCGTCGCGCGTGATCTTCTGGCCGTTGGCGTAGCCGGCAATCGAGCCGTTCTGCGCGACGTACTGCTTCAACCGGTGAACGTTGAAGCCCTCGGGGTTGTAGAGGTACCCCGTGTGGTCCCCGACCGCGACGAGCGAGACGCCGTGCGCCGCCAAAATGACGGCCGTGTTCGAGCCGACGTTGCCGAAGCCCTGCACCATGAGCTTCTTGCCCTCGAGCTTGAAGCGCGCGCGGCGAGCCCACTCGGCGATGCAGTGGACGACGCCTTGACCGGTCGCCGTTTCACGGCCGACGGTGCCGCCGCTCGAGACCGGCTTGCCCGTGACGACGCCGCTCGCCGCGGTCTTCTGCACCATGCCGACGGTGTTCAAGTAGGTGTCGAGCGCCCACGCCATCGTCTGCGCGTTCGTGCCGACGTCGGGAGCGGGCACGTCGTAGTCGGGGCCGATGTTCGAGCCGAGCGCGTGGAAGAAGCGGCGCGTGATGCGCCCGAGCTCGTCCCGCGAGACGCTCCGCGGATCGAACTTGATGCCGCCTTTGCCGCCGCCGAACGGCAGGTTCATGAGCGAGCACTTCCACGTCATCATGGCGGCGAGCGCCTTGAAGTCGTCGAGCGACGCATGTTCGTGGAAACGCATGCCGCCCTTGTAGGGGCCGAGAATGTTCGAATGCTGGATGCGGTAGCCCTTGAAGAGGCGGTACTCGCCGTTATCCATCCGCACCGGGAAGTGCACGATGAGCTCGTTCTTCGGTTCGCGCAGGATGGTGCGGACGTGGTCGGGCACGTTCACGAGCCGCGCGGCTTCGTCGAGGTACGACTGAATCACGCGGAAAAAGTCGTAACGCTCGGTGGTGACGGTCCGCGTCGAGGGAACGGGCTGCGAAAGGGGGGCGCGCTGGGAAGGAGGGGCACTCATGGGGTTTCGGTCCTCTGCTCGATCAACGGCTGAATTCGAACAGAGTATAGAGGTAGACCATGGGAGCGAGCACCAGCACGGCGTCGATGCGATCGAGGATGCCGCCGTGCCCCGGCAAGAGCGCCCCGGAATCCTTGACCCCCGTCGAACGTTTCAAGAGGGACTCGGTCAAATCCCCGGCCTGGCCCAAGAGCCCCGAAACGAGACCGAGCGCCACGGCGTGAGGCAGAACGAGGCGCGGCAAGTACCAGAGTGAGGCGAGGACGGCGCCGGCCAGCGCACCGACCACCGCGCCGACCAAACCGGCGCGAGTTTTCTTCGGGCTCACGGCCTCGTAGAGCTTGGTCTTGCCGAGGAAGCGGCCGAAGAAATAACCGCCGGTATCGCCGAACCAGCCGAGCATGAGCACGAGCAGCACCCAGCCGGCGCCGTCGGGGCTCGCGGCGCGCAAGCGTCCGAGCAGGCCGAGCGAACCGCCGACGTAAATGGGGACGGCCGCGCCGGCCATGATCCGCAAACCGGCCGTCGCGATGTCGCCGAGCCGCACGAGCGGCATCAGCATCCCGAAAAGCGGCATGCCGATGAGCATCGCGACGACGAGGCGCTGATCGTCGCCGGCGAGCGCGATGGTCGCCGTCACGACGACGGCCTGCGCGACACCGATCCATTGAGCGACGACGTCGTCCGGGTGCGTCATGCGCAGCACCTCGCGCGAGCCGAGCAAGGACGCGGCGACGACGACCAGGGCGAACGCGAACGGCGGCGCCCGGAACATGATGAGAAGCAGCAACGGCGCGGCGATGCCTGCCGTGATCAGCCGGACGGCGAGGTTGCTTTTCGGCAAGATGGGGGCCCGGACCTTACCATGCTAACGGGTCTCTCCAATGCCGGGCCCGGGCGCTCGTTCGACGCATTCTTCCGGCCGCGCGGCGGCGATTGCCCGCCATTTTCGCGGCCGAGCGCGCGTGCTCGGCGCGTGCGCGGCGCTCGCGCTCGTGGCGCACGGCTGCATGCCGCGCCCGCCCGAGCCGAAAGTCGACGAGCTTCGCGCCTGGCTCGGTGAGCGCGTCGAGCACGGCGTGAGCGTCAGCGAGCTCCGGTGGGAGCCGCGTGGTGGAGCGCTCGAGGAGCTCGTGTTCGGCCGCGGAGTATGGTTCCTCGCGGCGGCTGCCGCGGGGGCGCCGCGCGACCTCTACCGCGCGTGGGTGCGGCTCACGCCGAACGGACAGCCGCTCTCGGTGCGGCGCGTCGTGCGCGTGACCGACACGCGTGACGCCGACGAGAGCGGCCTCGTGCTCGAGGACGGACGCGTGCTGTTCGGGGTGGTCGCGCGCGGGCGCGTGGCCGCGGTGAGCGTGCTCGAACCGGCTCGCTCGGTCGGGCCGCGCCCGCTCACACGCCTTTTTTTGCGCGAGTCCACGGGTGATTCGGCCGGGTTCGCGCGCACGGACCTCGTGCTCGACGTGAACGCGAGCGCGGCGGCCGTGACGCTCGAGCATTCGCTCGTCCGCGTCGAGCTCAGCGGCAGCGACCGGAAGCTCACCTACGATCTCGAGCACCACGCGTTCACGGACGGTTCGCTCGGCTTCGCGCACGCGCTCGAGCGCCCGACGCGTGAAGGCAGCGCCTGGCTCGAGCTCGTGGCGCTCTCTCGCGCGTGGTTCGGCTCCGAGCTCACGGCGCTCGCGGGGCGCGCGTGGTTTCGTTTCGCCCACCGCGCGGAGACAGCCGCGCCCGAGCGCGCCGCGACGCACGAGCCCGCGACCGTGGTCGCGCCGGGCTTCCGCCCGCTCGTGCATCCGCTCCTGAAGCCTCCGCTCGGCACCGACCCGGCCGCGGGCGGCGCCGATCCGTATTTCTTTCGCGCGACGGTTCACGCGGACGCGAACGGCGGCTCGGCGCCGATCGAGCTCGTCGCGCTCGATTTACGCCAACTCGAGCTCGGCGTGGGCGCGGGCAGCGAGTACCCGGCGCCGGACTTCGGCGTCGCGGGCGACGGCCGCTTGCCGCGCGACACCGGGCACTATCGTCGCATCGTCGCCGTGTTCAACGCGGGACCGGAAGCGGCTTACCGTCGCTACGGCGCGATGACCGACGGCCGCTTGCTCGCGCCGCCCGAAGCGCAACACCCGAGCCTCGTCGTCACGCGCTCGCAGCGCGTGCGGCTCGGCCCGTGGCTCTCGGGCGACGAGGTGCCGGCCGACGTGACGAGCTTCACCGAGCGACGGACGGCGCTCGTGAGCGCCGGGGTCGCGGTGCCGAGCGAGGACGACTCGGTGCGTCGCCGCACGGCGGTGTGCGCACTCGGCGACGGACGTCTCGTTTATGCGTACGCGGAAGCGGCCGACGCGAACGCACTCGCGCGCGAGCTCGCGCGCGCCGGCTGCGAATACGCGCTGCCGCTCGCCGCGAGCCCGGAAGCGCTCGGTTTCGCGCTCGCCGACGTGCGGAGCCCGCGTGACGGGCGTTTCGAGCTCGTCGTGCCCGGTATGGATTTCGACGCCCGCGCGACGCTCGACGGCACGACGCGCGACTTCTTCTACGTGCTCGTGCGCGACATGACGCCGAAGCTCCCGTCGAGCGTGACGTGGACGCCGGACGGCGGCACGCAGCCGAGCCCCGCGTGGTTGCCGGGCGTGCTCCACGGCGAGCTCACGCTCGGCGGCGTGACGGTGGCGCTCGAGAGCTTTGCGGGCGGCCGCTTCGACTTCAAGGTGCGTCCGGGGCCGCTCGAGCCGGGCGCGAAGGGTCAAGCCTGGTCCGGCGCGCTCGCCGCGGACGACCGGGCGCGGGCGCTCGCCGAGATCGAGCTCGGCCACGCAACGGGCGCCACACGGCTCGGACTCGCGCTCGGCACGCTGATCCCGCTGCCGCTCCGGCCGTCGAACGCGACGCTCGTCGTCGGCAGCGGCACGGCGCGCATTCTCGCGCCGGGCGAAGCCGTGACGCTCGCGGCCGGGGAGCACGCGGTGCAACTGCCGCTCCTCGCCGACGATTCGGGCGTGACCGAGCGCGCTCGCGAGCGCGGCGATCAGCGGCTCCGCGCCGCGCTCTGCGTGACGGAAGACGCGCGCGTCGTCATCGCGACCTTGCGCCACGACAGCAGCGATCCGCTCGCGGTCGCGCTCAGAGCCGCCGGCTGCACGCGAGTGGTCGAGCTCGATCGCGGCTCGCACCATCCCGCGCTGCTCGATCGCGCCGGGACCGATTCGCCGCCGCGCGAAGCACCCGAGTCGACGACGCTCTGGGTGCTCGGGCGGAAATAGTTCAGCACGGGCGTGTAACCCTCGACTCGGGAGGGCTCGCTCGGCTGCTCGTCAAAAAGGCTTTCGTTGACCCTTCGTCGTGCGCGGCTACGGTAGGCTCGAGCACTCACCGCGGTGTCGTGTCCGTGAACGTTCGACTCTGGAGCCTCGCCGCCATCGTCTGCGCGCTCGCGTGCGGCGGGCAAACGGTCGAAAGCGGAAGCCACGTCGTCGGTGATTCGAACGGCGGCAAGGGACCGGCGACGGGCAGCAGTGGCTTCGGCGGCGCTACGCCGGCCGGCGGCAGCGCGGGGACGAGTCTGGGCGCAGGCGGGAGCGCGCCGACCACGGGCGGGACGAGCGGATCCGCGGGGTCACTCGCGGCGGGTCGCGGCGGGACGGGCGGCGGCGTCTCGAACGGCGGCACCGCGGGCAGCGCTCCTTCGAGTGGTGCCGCTGCCGGCTTCGCGACGGCCGGCACGGCGGGCTCGGCGGGCTCGGGTGGCCAGGGCACCGCCGGTACCGCCGGGGATGACTCGGGTACGGCCGGCACGGGAGCCGCGCCGATCCCGCCGACGTGGGACACGGTCAAGCTCGTGCTGTCCGGCACGCGACCGCCGTGCAACGGCTGCCACGGCAACCTCGGCGACGGCGGATTTCGCATCACGCTCGACAACGACAGTCAGCTCTTCAAGAGCCTCACGACCACGGTCGTGAAGGACTGCGAGGACAATCCCATCGTGACGCCCGGCGATCCGTCGAAGAGCGCGCTGCTCGAGATCCTTCAGGGCGATTGCAGCATGAACGTGCCGCGCATGCCGCCGGGATGCGTCGACGGTGACTCCGGTTGCGTGCCGCCGAACTACATCGCGGCGCTCTCGCAATGGATCAGCGACGGCGCGCCCTGGCCGTGATGCGGGCGAGTCAGGGCGGCGAGGGCGCGCCTTGCGCCGGGTGCTCGTTCGAATAGCCCTGTCCGTGCGCGTCCACGCTCCCGGCCGCGTACGCGTCGAGTGACGCCACGCCGTCGAGCGTGTTGACCTCCCACGCGAACGAGCGCCCCCACGGAAACGGCGCGCCGATGGCGCTCAAATCGGGCAGGTTCGCGTGCGGCTCCGCCGTCTCGAGCACGTACTCGAAGTGAGCGCCGACGTCGTCCGAGTCGAAGACGAAGACACGATAGATGGCGCCGTCGTCCGGCGTCCACGTGAAGTTCGTGTCGGGCGCGACCACGCCGCCGTCGGCGGGCGCGAGCACGGCCGGCCCTGCGTGCGCGGCGAGCTCGACGTCGTCCCCGGGAAGCACGCCGGCCGGCGATTCCGCGTAATAGGTGTACGTGGAGTCGTCGGCGGAGGTGACGGCGGTGACGTAGAAAAGCGTGTCGGGAAGGGCGGGCACGAGCAGCTCGGCGACCGCGCTCGTGGCGTCGGACAGCGACGGATCGGCGAGCGCGAAACCGAGCGATCCGTGACGACCCGACCCTTCGATCGCTTGCGCGTCGTAAGAGGTCACGCTCGCGCCGGCGGGGTGCGTCACCTCGACGTGGAGCACGGAGCCGTCGAAGGACGGCTCGGCGAAGTCCGGCGTCCACGTCAGGTTCGCCGCAGGGTCGGACCAAGCCCCCGCCGCGTAGCCGAGGTAGGCGAGCGGCTCTTCGGTGAGCGGATCGATTTGGAGCAGAAACGCCTCCGCGGACAACGTCGTGGAGGACGTTGCGTTCCAGCCGAGCGCGGCCGACACGTCGCTGTCGCTGTTCGTGTAGAGGAGGAGCTCGTCCTTCGGAGCGACTCCGTCGACGCCGATCGTGAACGTGAGTGCGGTGTCGTCGCCGAGGTTCGCCGGCTTGTCGATGTCCAAAAGCACGCTTTTTGCCGCACCGGAGCTCGAGCGCTCCCCGTCGAGCTCGACGACCGGCGCGCGCGAGCGCAACCCGCCGAAGACGTGCACGCGGAGCTCGTTCGGGTCCGACGCCGGAGCGACCGCGACGTCGTAGCTTGCGCCGAGCTCCGGCAGCGTCGCGAAGCCGTCCGCATCGGTGTAGACGACGGCCCCGTCGACGAGCGCCGGCACCGAAGGCATGGGCACTCCGACTTCGTCGAGCACGAGGAGCTCGCCGGCGCGACCGCGTGGATCGGGCTTCGCGCCGGTATTCACGCCGTCGTCGAGCGAGGCGCCACGCCTGCTCTCGCCGCAGCCGAGCACGGCGAGCGCGAGCCCGAGCGCGACGGCCGGCTCAGTGCGCCACGGCCGCATGCCGCTGCTCCGTCCAGCTCCACGCGTTCGAAAGCGTGCCGGCTGCGTACGCATCGACCGCAGGCAGATTTTCGAGTGCTTCGGTTTCCCAATACAACTGCCCCTCCGGAAACGGCACCCCGAGCAGACTCAAATCAGGGATGCGCTCCGTGGGTTCGGCCGTGACGATGTCGTAGACGAAGACGGAATAGTCCGGTCTCAACGTCTCGAGCTCGAGCTCGTAAACGTCGCCGTCACGCCCGCTCCAGCTGAAGTCCGTGTCGGCGCTCACGGCGGCGTCGTTGTCGGGACCGAGCACGACGGGACCGTCGTGAACCTCGAGCGTCACGGAGTCTCCCGTGTGAACACCGCCGGCCGTGGCCGCAAACGAAAGCGTGCCGTCGGCGGAGCTCGCCGTGCCCGAAACGGTGAACACGGCCCCCGGCAAGTCCGGGACGAGCAAGTCGCCCTTCGCTACGGCGCCGAGGTCCGAGAGATAGCCCTCGCGCCCCGACGGCTCGGTCACGAACGCTTGGTAGTAAGGCGTGGTGGCGCCGGGCGGCAGCGTGAAGTCGACGTGAATCGGCTTGGTGGCGAACGGCGATGCGCCGAACACGGGAGACCACACGAGCTCGTCGCCCGACGTCACGTCGAAGGTCTGTGAGGCGTAGCTCGAAAATCCGAGATAGACGCCGCTGTCGTCCGTATCGACGAGGAACGCTTCGGCCGAAAAGGTCGTGACCGGCAGCGCGGGCGGCCAATACGCGCCCGTGGCGACTTGCTCGCGCCCGATATCCGGCGGATTCGAGGAGACCTCCTCGAACGGTCCCGCGTCGGACGCGCCGGCGGTGTAGACGAACTCTTGATCGCCGGCGAGCGCGGGCAGCGGAATGTTCAAATCGACGTAGGCGCCTTCGTCGAGAGACGACCAAAAGTCGAACTGAAAGACGGGCGCACGCGCCCGCATGCCACGGAATGTCTCCGCTCCGCCGGCGACGACCATGCTCACGTCGTACGTGGTGCCGACGCTGGGCAACGGCGCGAAGCCGTTCGCGTCGGTCGTCACGACCGTGTCGTCGACCAGCACCTGGAAGTTCGCGAACGGCAGCCCGAGGCCGTCGAGGACCAACAACTGACCCGGCTCCCCGCGTGGATCCTCGACGAACGGCGCGCCGGAGCCGCCGGCGTCCGCGGGCGGCGTGTGGCGACTTTCACCGCACCCGAGCAGCGCGCAGGACAACGCGACCGTCACGCCCCGACGACCCCACGCTCCGACCCGACGCATCGCTCGCAGTTTACAGCGGGCGCCGCTCGAAGTCAGCGCCTCGACGGCACGGTCAGACGCGAACGCGCTTCCGCTTCACCGCCTGCTCCGGCTCGACGCGCACGATTTCACCCGTGTCCTTCTGCTTGTAACGCACCTGGAGCACGAGCTTGCCGCTGCTCTCGTAGAAAAAATGGCGCACCTCGCGCACCTGGCGGTCGCGCGCGGCGGCTTGGCCCGCCGCCGATTCGGTGTCCGCGCTCCAGCGGCCTACATCGGGCGGTAACGGCTCGAGCACGCCGAGCCGCTCGTCCTGCACGCCGGGCACCAGATTGAAGATGAACAGCACGTACACGCCGATGCCCGCAATGCCCACCAACACCAAAAACACGTAGAACATGCGCGTGTGCCTTTACGGAGCGAAGTCGCTCGGGTGCGCTTCCGCTTCCGCGATCGCCGCAGGGATACGCTCCGGCGTGAGACCGCGCCAGAACACGTGCCAGAGCGGCCGGCGCGCCATGCCGTCCGCGACGCTCATGTACCAGGGCACGACCGGGTTCGTCGGGCGCGTGCGCCAGAAAAACTCCGGGAAATCACGACTGAACGCGGACCACAAATCGTTCCCCAGGCCTTCGCCTTGGGCCTGCGGCTCGACCGAGAACTTGCTGAGGTACGCGCCGGCCTCGCCCGGAAAGAAGAGCGCGGCGCCCCGGTATTGCTCGTCGAGATACACCGCGAGCATCGGGCGCTCGAAAAAATCGGGGACGAGCGTGCGGCCGAAGCTCGACTCGATGAGCGCGCGCAGGCGCGGCACGTCGACGGACGCGTAAGAGTCGTGACGCACGATCGGCGCGCCGCGCTTCACGAGCGTGCCGGCGCCCTTCACCGTGAAGAGCTCCTTCATCAGGTTGAGCGGCGACGCGACGCTCACGAGCAGCGGGTTCGGCTCGACGAGCTCGATCAGGCGATTGGCGCAATCGAGGAGCTCCGCGTCGCGCCGGCTCAGGCGCTTGGAAGCGACGAGCGCCGCGCGATCGGCGCGCAGATTCACGACGGAAATCCAGCCGCCCGCGCTCGGCATCGAGTGGCCCGGCCCGAGCTCGAGCGGTCGATCGCCGCGCGCCGAGAGCCCGCCGCGACGGCGGAGCAGCACGATTTTCCGCGTGTCGAGATCGCGCGCGAGCATGCCGAGCGCCACCGTGCGCCGATCCACCGTGTCGCCTTCGACGACCGGAAAATGCACGATCGGGATGCGCTCGGCGCGGAGCTCGTCGCGCAACTTCTGGCCGAGGTCCGGCTCGTCCATCGTGTGCACGTAGGGCACGAGCCCGGACGCCGTCACGCGCCGGGCGACGCGTTCGGAGCCGGCCGCCATCGACCCCTGGTCGAACAAGCCGAGCACGATGGGCGCGAACAGATCGAGATCGGCGAGAAAGCGGATTTGCTCGACGAGCGCGCCCACGCCGTCGCGCAAAACCTGCGCGCCCGGCGCGATGAGCGCGAAGCTCTCCTTCGGCAGCTGGCGGAAGAGCTTGAGATAGAGCTCGGCTTCCGCGCGCCGCCCGACGCTCTCGAGAAAGGTGAGAACGACGTCCGCGGGGTTCGCCTGGACGGCGGGAACTGTCACTGGACGAGACTTTGGACGAAACTAGCGAGCGTCGAATCGCCCGGCACCGGCATCGCGCCGGAAGGCAGCGGGCGCACGAACCAAGTCACGGTCCAGTTCACGTTCATGTTCTGCGCGACGGCGCCGTACGGCCCTTGCTCCTCGACCTCCATGTAGGGGATCGAGTTGCTCGTGTTGCCGGGGTTGTTCATGTAGATGTCGATCTCGCCTTCGCCGGTCGCGATCATGTTCGCCGGCGTGGCCGTGAACTTCTTCACGACGACCCACGTGCCGTCCGCGTGAGCGAGCCAGCCGCCCGCGCCGTTCACCGTGAGCAGCTGATCCTTCGAAGAGGCGCTCGCGAACGTGCCGGGCGATTTGAGCCAGGTGCAGCCGGCGGCGTCCATCGTCGTCGGCTGGTCCATGTTTTGAGCCATGGGCTTGACGCTCGACACGGTGCCGCCACTCTTGAAGAAGGTGACGCCGGTCTGCGCGAAGCGCGTGATCTCCCACGGCGCGGCGCTCTTGCCCGAGGCGCTGCCGATCATCGTGTAAGTCGCGACGACGGCTTCGTTCGCGAGATCGGCCGCGAACTTCTTCGTCACGCTGATCCCGACGTCGGTCGCCGCCATGCCGACGAACGTCATCGACGTGTCGTCGTTGCTCGGAGTGTACGGCTTGTCGTTGATGTTCGTGATGCTCGCCGAGTCCGTCGGCGGCCACGTCCAATTGGCTTGCGGACTCGGCCAGAAGGTCGAGCCCATGTTGTCGCCCATGCCGGCGCCGAGCAGATTGCTCCCGCCTTTGAGGTGCACGTTCGTGACGCGCGCCCCCATCATCGGATTGACTTCGAAGTAAGTGTCGCCGAATTCGAGCACGTAGCTCGTCGAGCTACGGTTGATGGGCGTCACCAGCGTTGCTGGCATACCGCCGCCTCCATTTCCGGCCGCGGCGCCGCCGCTGCCCAAGCTGCCGGCCATGCCGCCCGAAGGCGCGCCGCCGGAAGAAGTCGAACCCGCCATGGCGCTCGAGCCGCCCGTGCCCGCCGAGCCGCCGCTCGCGCTGGTGCCCGCGCCGCCGCCCGTGGTCCCGCCCGAGCCGCCCGTCCCCGCGCTACCCGAGGTGCCGCCCGACCCGCCGGTGCCGCCCGTGGCGCTCGAGCCGCCGGTTCCGCTGCCGCCACCCGTGCCGCCCGCGGCGCTCGAGCCGCCCTTGCCCGCCGAAGCGCTGCCGCCCGTCGTCCCGCCGGTCGCGCCCGTGCCGCTCGTGTTGCCGCCGCCGGACGGCTTGTCGTTGCTCGACGAGCACCCCGCGGCCAATACGGTCCCACCGACCAGACCTCCGACGAGAAGCCAGCGCCAAGCAGTAGCCCGCATTCCCGGCGAATTACCATCCGCGCCCCCATCCCGCAACGACAAGCGCGTGGCATGACGGGCACGCCGCGCGCACGAGCTCGGCTCGTCGCGAGCGACGCGAATTTCGCACTCTCGTGCGATCGGCGATAAGAATCCCGGCATGCAGCGCAGAAGCTTTCGTTTCGCGGTCTCGTGGCTCGCTTTCGGCGCCGCCGGTCTCGTCGCCGGGGCCGCGCTCAGCGAGTCGGTCGAGAACCTCGTCCGGCGCTATCCCTACGATCCGGCGTGCCTCTGGGGCCGCCTCGCGAACGGCAAGGGCACCATCGTCCGCTGCTTGAGCGAGCAGGAAGCCGCGCAACTTGCGCCGGTGGCGAACGCGCTGCCCATCGCGCCCGCGGCGCCGCCCGCTCCGCCCCCGCCGCCGAGCGTCGCGCCGGTCGTCGCGGCGAGCGCTTCAGTAACTCCGGCCCCGGCCACGGCCGCGGTCATGCCGGAGCCCGTGGCGAAACCGGGGCGCTTCGAGGTGACCGTCGGCCCGGTGACGGCCGATCACGGCGACCTACCCCTCGGTAAGCTCGGCCAGCCGAAAGATCGTTACTCGAAGTGCCTCGAAGACAACGGCGGCCTGCACGGCGAGAGCGGCGAGGTGTCCGTGCGCTTCCTCGTCCGCTCGAAGGGCATCGCCGAGGGGGTCAGCGTGCAGAAGCGCGTCAACGTGAGCGCGGAAGCCGCCCGCTGCGTGTCGGAAGTCGTCGATCGGCGGCACGTCGGCGTGCCGGACGAACCGCTCGTCGGCGCGACCGTGGTCGTGAAGTTCACGAACCATCCGTGAGTAAGCTGATCCGGTGACCTTCGCCGAGCTCACCGCGCTCTACGAGACTCGCCTCGCCCGCGCTCGCGCCGAAGCCGCGCGGCTGACGGCGCTCTCGCACCGCGTCTCGAACTTTCGCGGCGTCGCGTTCGGCGTCGCGGCGGCCGGCGCGCTC
>Ga0335083_10002039_pt1 | contig 27103 bp, 24 predicted proteins | sample Lox_Sample_42_FD_206716 | JGI IMG/M metagenome (GOLD analysis project Ga0335083, IMG submission 206716) | Soil microbial communities from Loxahatchee National Wildlife Refuge, Florida, United States - Lox_Sample_4.2 | ecosystem: Environmental > Terrestrial > Soil > Wetlands | place: USA...
TGGTGTGGGTCCTGCTGCATCGGTTGCTGCCGGCCCCGGCTGCACGGCGCCTTGCGGGCTGGATACTCGTCATTGCAAGCGCCGTGGTCGTCACGGGCGGCGCCCGCACGTGGGGCCACGAAGGCTGGTCCGATCCGCTCTGGCATGCCGAGACGCCCACCATTGCCGAACCGCACCGGACTACCGTCGTGCTCGCGACAACCCGTGGCAAGGGATTGGCCTGGCTCGCGACGCTCTTTCCCGACCAGGTAGCATTCATGCAACTGGAAAGCAGCTTCCCGGGTACGCCCGCGTTCAGCGAACGTATGCGCGAAGTGGCCAGAGAGCGCGGCGGCCCGATTCACGCGATCGTCGATGGCGAGTACAACTGGCGCATCGACAATGTCGCGACGATGAACGAGATTGCCGATAGCCTCCGGCTGACCCGCAGCGAAAGCGGCTGCAATGCGCTTCGCTGGACCATCGGACGGCTGCGCCTGCATGCGTCGGTGATGCCCGCAACGGGTGGGAACAGGCAGTGCAAGCTCGCACTGCGCGCCGACGACGTGCAGGATCCCGTGGCGCGCAACCGCGCCGACGTCGAAGCCGCCGTGCCGGTCTTCGAGCGCAACGGCTTCACGCTGGACCCGGCGACGTGCGTGCCCTACCGCGCAGGGATAGGCACGGGCGTAGTCGTCTACCAGTGGTGCGACGTCTCATTGCGCAAGTGAGGATCGCGCCGCTGGCGCGCGCGGACCGCCGGCACGCCTGGCCAGGCAAAAAAACGGACCGGCTCGATGTGCAACGGCAGGGCTTCCCGGCGCGATGTTTCCGGGAAGCCCTACATTAAGGGTCGCACCATAAATACACCGATGACTCCACGCGATTCCCCTCGTTGCTCGACTAGGTAAAAACCCTAGTAATGCGGTAAAATCCCAGCCGTTGAAGGGATAAATTGCCATGCCGCACCGTTACCAACTGCTTGAAAAATTTGCGTTTTCGCTCGTCGTCCTGTTCGCCGTGATGTGCTCCAGCTATATCGCGTGGGAAAGCTCACCGGATCTGCGGGAAAACGTCCTGGTCGGCAAAGAGCTGTTCCTCAAGAGCGGCGAATACTCCTACGCCTGTGCGACGGTCGTTTCCGACCCCTGCGCGCAATTCCCCGTCGAATAAGCCCCCTCGCTGTTCGGCGCTTGACGCGTCCTTCCCGGGACACTGCTGATTGCATCCTGCGGCGTATCGACTAAGCTCGATTCAGGTTTCGCCACCGAGCTTGTTCGACGTGCTCATCTGCGCCCACCTGACTTGCGGACCATCCGCGCCTCTCGCCGTCCTCGCACGACGACTCGGGCTGGCTTTGCTGCTCGGGTTGCTCGGTTGCTTCGGCGCCTGCACGATCACGCCGCCGCCCCAGCCGCTCCTCGTCATTCCGCCAGCGGCGCTCAACAGCAACACGCTTGATGACTATCGCGCTGCGGTCGCCAGGCGCATCGTCGAACGCAACCCGACCTACATATTGCGCGGCAGCCCGCAGGCCATGCTTCGCTCGCTCGTGGTCGTTTCGTTCACCGTCGATCGCAACGGCCAGATCGTGAAGTCGTCGGTCTATCGCACCAATGGCGACGACGACGCCGAAGCCACCGCCCTCTCCACGCTGCGCCGCGCCGCGCCGCTACCCGCGCCACCGGGCCGCCTGCTCAACTCCGCAGGCCAGATCGACATGTTCGAGGACTGGCTCTTCAACGACAACGGCAAGTTCCAGTTGCGCACACTCGCTTCGCCGCAGGCGCAGAACTATCAGTGATACCAGTGACGATCGGATGACAGTCGGGTGACGGCCGCCTGCTGGCTTGCGCCGGTTCGCGCCCGCCTTGCTGCACGACGTGCACGGTCGTTATAATTTTTCGCTATCCCTCGCCGGCGCCCGCCGGCCACGCCTGCGCCACGCGTCATCCGCGCCGCCGCGCAAGGCTCCGACCGAGCTCCTCGCCCCTTCTGCGCCTATCGGCGCGCGCCATGGCCGGTCCTGAATTCACGCGCACAGCCGGCGCTGCGCGATGCATACTGGCGAAGCCCCACCGGTTGAACAACGCCGCCGATCCGGCATGCAGCGCCAACTGAGTGCCCCGTCACGCTACGAGAGCCTGAACAAAGACGCCCCGCGCCGCCCCGGCAAACCAGGGCGCGAGAGCGCGTCACAACGACTGGAGACCCCCGGATGTCCACCTCACCTGTTTCGCCCGCGCGCGCCGATGAGGCGCAAGCGACAAAGCCGCAAAGCACCGCGCGCGTGATCTTCGCGAGCTTCATCGGCACCGCGATCGAGTTCTACGACTTCTATGTGTACGCAACGGCCGCCGCGCTCGTGATCGGCCCCGTGTTCTTCCCGCACGGTTCGGCCACGGCGCAGGCACTTTCGGCGTTCGTGACGTTCGGGATCGCGTTCGTCGCCCGGCCTATCGGCTCGTTCCTGTTCGGCCACTTCGGCGACCGCATCGGCCGTAAATCCACGCTCGTGGCGTCGCTCCTCGTCATGGGCCTCTCCACCACGCTGATCGGCTTCGTGCCCGGCTACGACGCGATCGGCAGCCTTGCGCCGATCCTGCTGTGCATCCTGCGCTTCGGCCAGGGCATCGGCCTTGGCGGCGAATGGGGCGGCGCGGCGCTGCTCGCAACCGAGTACGCGCCGCAAGGCAAGCGCGGCTGGTTCGGCATGTTCCCGCAGCTTGGGCCGTCGGTCGGTTTTCTGGCCTCGAACGGCCTCTTCTTTGGCCTCGCCTCGACGCTCTCCGACCAGCAGTTCCGCGACTGGGGCTGGCGCGTGCCGTTCATCGTGTCGGCGGTGCTCGTCGCGCTCGGCCTCTACGTGCGCCTGAAAATCGCCGAAACGCCTGCCTTCAAGGCCGCCATCGAACGCGACGAGCGTGTGCGCGTGCCGGTCGCGACGCTGCTCGCGAAGCACTGGCGGCCGACGCTGCTGGGCGCGCTCGCCATGGTCGTGTGCTACACGCTCTTCTACAACGCGACCGTGTTCTCGCTCTCGCACGGCGTGACGGCGCTGCACATTGCGCGTCCGACCTTCCTTGGCATGCTGTGCATCGCCGTGGTGTTCATGGGCATCGCCACGCCGATCTCGGCAGCGCTTTCCGATCGCTTCGGCCGCAAGCCGGTGCTGATCGTCGGCTGCGTGCTGGCGATTCTCTCGGGCTTCACGATGGAACCACTGCTTGGCAGCGGCGTGATGCCGCTCGTGCTGCTGTTCCTCGTGATCCAGCTGTTCCTGATGGGCGCCACTTTCGCGCCGATGGGCGCGCTGCTGCCCGAGCTCTTCCCGACCAGCGTGCGCTACACGGGCGCAGGTGTGGCGTACAACCTCGGCGGCATTCTCGGCGCTTCGGTCGCGCCGTATATCGCGCAGGTGCTGGCGGCGCGCGGCGGCCTCTCGTGGGTCGGCGCCTACGTGTCGATCGCTGCCGCCGTGAGCCTGTTCGGTGTCCTGTGCATGCGCGAGACGCGCCACACGTCGCTCACGTAACACACCCTCGCATCCCCGCATCAACAAAAAAAGCGGAGTCCGGTAGCCGGACTCCGCTTTTTTTCGCGCTTTTTGCTCGCGCGTTGTTCACTTCAGGCGCGCGCGGTGCATGTCTATACTGCACTCAACAGGGGGGAGTAACCGCCCGGGGGAGCCGACAATGAACCTGCATCTGAGCAACGCCGACATTGTTCTGATCATGGCCCTCGCCTTGGGCATCTCCCTCCTGCTGGCGTTCCGCCTGCGCACCGCGAGTTGGCGCGCCGTGGTGCTCGAAGCGCTGGCGGCGAACGCGGCGGCGATTGCCGCAGTCATCGCGATCGAAATGCTGCTGGCGTGAATGCTGCCTTATGACGCTCGAGTGGCCCGCTCCCACAGCCTCACGCGAGGGGCACCCGGTTCGGTGAGGAAGAATCGGACCATTCGCGGCGACCTGCGTTAGTTGTAGTAGCCGTGATGGTAACCGCCGCCGTAGTAGCCGCCGGGCGGCACCACGATGCAGCCGCCAAGCGAAGCCGCGAGCAAGGCGCCGGCGATGAGGGTAAGCGTCAATCGTTTCACGTTGTTCTCCCTTGAGGTCAGTGTCTGTGTCCGGCCATGCGATGTCGGGCTGGACGGTTTCGATTGAACACGACGGCGAACCCTTGAGGCGTTGCAATTTGTAAGCAGCGGTACGGCCCGTGTAACACCCCGCGCGAGATGCGCGCTCCCACGCGCTATCGGCGCCGCACGCGCAAAGCAACGGCGACACTTTTAACAACCGTGTAATGCGCGAGCCCTGCATACCGGTCTTCGTAGTACACGAGGCGCTGCGAAGCATGGGGGACGACGCCATGCCTTGCCGCGTCGGGCCTTCAGTCCTGCGTGGCTATAATCGGCCTTTTGCGCCCCAAAAGGGTTATGCGGATGATGAGCCCCGACCTCTCTTCGGTCGTCGTGCGGCGTGCGCGACGCCTCTGGCGGCAATACGGCGTGTTCTGGCTCGGCGCGATCGCGGTCGGCCTTGTCGCCGTGTTCTACGCGAGGCTCATCGACTGGGGCTACGACGCGTTCCTGCGCATGGAGCGACGGCATGCGTGGCTGCCGCTCATCATCACCCCCGCCGTGGGCGCCGCCGCGGTATGGCTCACGCGCACATTCTTTCGCGGCGCGGAAGGCAGCGGCATTCCCCAGGTCATCGCCACACTGCACGCGAAGCCCGGCGAATCCGGCGAGCGCCTGCTCGCGCTGCGTCTGCTCGTGGGCAAGATCGCCGTTTCGTTCCTCGGCATTCTCGGCGGCTTCACCATCGGCCGCGAAGGTCCGACCGTGCAGGTGGGCGCCGCGTTGATGTTCAACATGCGCCGCCTGTATCCGCGTTCGAACGCGCTCATCGAGCGCAAGCTCGTGCTCGCGGGTGCCGCCGCCGGCTTGTCGGCCGCGTTCAACACGCCGCTCGCCGGCATCGTGTTCGCCATCGAGGAACTCACGCGCAGCTTCGAGGCGCGTGCGAGCGGCGTGGTCATCACGGCGATCATCATCGCGGGCGTGATCGCGCTCGGGCTCAACGGCAACTACACGTATTTCGGCACGATCGAGGTGGGCGCGCACTTTCCCGACCTGCTCGCGGTGGCCGTGGTGCTCACGGCGATCGTCACGGGCATCGCGGGCGGCGTGTTCGGCTGGCTGCTGATCAATACCGCGCGCTGGATTCCCGCGCCGCTGCGCAAGCTGCACACCGATCGACCCATTGCATTCGCCGCGCTCTGCGGCTTCGCAATCGCGTTGATCGGGCTCGTATCGGGCGGCGCGACCTTCGGCAGTGGCTATTCGGAGGCGCGCGGGCTGCTCGACGGGCACGAGCATCTCTCGCTCGCGTATCCGTTCCTGAAAATGGCGTCGATGGTCGGCTCCTACCTGCCCGGCATTCCGGGCGGCATCTTCGCGCCGTCGCTGGCGATCGGAGCGGGCTTCGGCAACCTGCTGCACGAAGTGTTCGGCAGTATGCAACTGCAGATGCTGATCGCGCTCGCGATGGTGGGTTATCTCGCTGCGGTCACGCAAGCGCCGATCACCTCGTTCGTAATCGTGATGGAAATGATCAACGGCCACGCGCTCGTGATCTCGCTGATGGCGACGGCGCTCATTTCGAGCCGTGTTTCGGGCTTCTTCGCGCCGCCGTTGTATGAAACGCTGTCGCTGCGCTACCTTGCGCCGCCGTCGGCACCTGCAAGCGCCGCGCCGGCAAGAAGCGAAGTGCCGGCCGATGAAGTCCCCGCGACGCTTGAGCGCAATGTGCCCGACAGCGCAGCAGCGGAGGAACAATCGCATCGCTGATGCCGGCCGGGCGCATGGCTGCGCGACGTTGCGTCAGTAAATGACGACGGGCGCGGGCCGGTAGTACGCCGGCCGGCCCGGCACGACGACGCAACCGGCCAGGACGATCGCGAGAGCCGCGACGGCCAGTAGTTTCCTGCTCATGTTCTATTCCTCGATTGCGCTTTTGAGGCGATGTATCGCGGCGCGCCAGCAACGCGCGCCGCACGATGGTCATCGCCGGACGATCAAGCCTTACCAAGCCATCTCGAGCAGCATCAAGCCGCCCAGTGGCCTTCGACCCAGTGCCAGTTCGGGCCGTGCGCGATCCAGTGTCCCGGCACCCAGTGATAGCCGACGCGCTCGGCTTGCCAGTGCCCCGCGACCCACACGTAGCGGCCGTGATCCCAGCGCCAATGGCCTTTGTCCCACACATACCCTGCGCGCGGAGCCGGCATGACTTCGACGCGCTCGGCGGGCGGCGCGATGCCCGGTTCGACGACGACGACCGCAGCGAGCGCCGGCGCAGCGACGGCGCACGTGCCGGCCGCGACGATTGCGGCCTTGGCAATGAGGAGACGGATGGAGTTGTTCATATGGGTCACCCTTAAAGTTGGACGCCTTGATTGGCGCTACCCGATCAATGCGCGAGCACACCGATGCGCTGACAGCGGCGGTGTAACCGCGAAGGGTGAAATGAAACGGAATATTTCGGTCAGGCGGGAACGCACGACCAGGCGACGCGCGTCAGACGGCGAGCGCGTGGAAAAGCGGGGCGACGCGCGCGGCGCGGCGGCCGCGCGCGCTGAATCTCAGGCCTGCGGAATCTCGATCTTGACCTCGAGCACTTCGAGATCGTCCTGACGTTCGAGGCTCACGCGAATGTCCTCGTCGGAGATCTTCACGTACTTCGAGATCACCGCAACGAGTTCGCGTTGCAGGGCCGGCAGATAGTCGGCGGGCGGATGACCGCCTGCGCGCTCGTGAGCAATGATGAGCTGCAGGCGTTCCTTCGCTACCGAGGCGGACTTCTTCTTCTCGCCGAGAAAAAACGAAAGAAACGACATGACGTGCGCCTCCCTTACTTGTTACCGAAGAGGCGCTGAAGCAGGCCCGGCTTCTGGTAATCGGTGAAACGCAGCGACTTGTCCTCGCCGAGAAAGCGCGCCACGACGTCCTTGTACGACTCGGCGACGTCGGTGCCGTCCAGATGCACGGCGGGCAGGCCCTGGTTCGATGCGTGCAGCACCGCTTCCGATTCGGGCACCACGCCGATCAGTTCGATGCGCAGGATCTCCTGGATGTCGTTGAGCGAAAGCATCTCGCCCTCGCTCACACGCTTCGGGTTGTAGCGCGTGATGAGCAGGTGCTCCTTGATGGGGTCCTTGCCTTCGATCGCGCGCTTCGTCTTCGAAGAGAGCATGCCGAGAATGCGGTCCGAGTCACGCACCGAGGAGACTTCGGGATTCGTCACGATGAGCGCTTCGTCGGCGAAGTGCATCGCGAGCAGCGCGCCCGACTCGATGCCCGCGGGCGAATCGCAGACGATGTACTCGAAGTCCATCTTGCGCAGGTCCTCGATCACCTTCTCCACGCCTTCCTTCGTGAGCGCGTCCTTGTCGCGTGTTTGCGAGGCCGGCAGGATGAAGAGGTTCTCGCACTTCTTGTCCTTGATGAGCGCCTGATTGAGGTTCGCCTCACCCTGGATCACGTTGATCAGGTCGTACACGACGCGGCGCTCGCAACCCATGATGAGGTCGAGATTGCGCAGGCCCACATCGAAGTCGATGACCGCGGTCTTGTGGCCGCGCAACGCGAGGCCCGATGCGAAACTCGCGCTCGTGGTCGTTTTGCCGACACCACCCTTGCCCGAAGTCACCACAATGATTTTTGCCATTCCCTTACCTTGCGTTCGTCAGTATCCCAGTTTGGTCTCGTCACGGTCTCGTGCCGCTCCTGCACTCACTCGCTGGGCGCAACGCCCGAGCGGCGACTCAGGTGAGCCTCAACGGTTCGATCAACAGCTTTTCTTCCTCGAGCCGGATCTGCACCGGCTTGCCCTGCACGTCCGCCGCGAGCGGCACTTCGGTCGTACGGTAGATGCCCGCGATCGAAATCAGTTCCGCTTCGAGGCACGTGCAGAAAATGCGTGCGTCGTGGTTGCCGTGCACACCCGCGAGCGCACGGCCGCGCAACGGCGCGTAAATGTGGATGTTGCCCTCGGCGATCACTTCCGCGCCGTTGGAGACGAGGCCGAGCACGACCACGTCGCCCTTCGCGTAGATGCGCTGGCCCGAACGCAGCGGGCGGTCGACGACGAGCGTGGGTTCCGCGCGCGCACCGCGCGCCTCGCCAGGTGCTTCCGGTGTGCCCGCTTCGAGCGTCGCCGTGCTTTCGGCGGCGGCCGTGTTGGCTGCGGTGGGAAAGAGTTCGGGCTGCGCAGCCGTGGCTTGCGGTGCAGCCGGTTCGGCCGCTGCCGCATGCGATGTTTCGCCGAGGCCAGCGGATTCGTCGGCGCCCGGCTTCGCGTTCGCGCCGCGGCGGTCACGCGCTTCGAGGAACGGCAGGCCTGCCTCGGCGGCCCAGGCATGCTGCGCGGGCTGCGCGACCACGCCAACCGGGCGCATGCGGACGCTCTCGAGCAGGCGCGCAATGTCGCCGAGCGCCACCTGCTCGCCGTCGGCAAGACGTCGCAGGTCGATCGCTACGGTATCGTTTGCGAAGAATTCGGGCGTCGCCTCGAAGCGCCGCGTGAGCTCGGCGCGCATGGCATCGAGCTCGGTCGTCTTGACTACGAACAGAAGCGTATCGACTGAACCGCTCTTCAGTTCAAAATATGGCGATTTCTTGGGCGACATGGCGTTCGGCTAAAAATTCTGCGTATTTTACAGGCGTCAACGCACACGGCCATTATTTTTAGCGTTGTATTCGGCCAGATTCGCGCAAACAAAAGTGACGTGAAAAGAGCGCGCGCAACGCAAGCGCGCCGCGCGGCGGCAAACAGGTTCGTTTGAGTCCCGCGTTGGGGAAAGGGCGGCCCGGCGCCACCGCACGCAGCGGCGCGAGCAGGCGCGCTCACGGAGAGGAAGCGGCTTTCGCTTGCGCGCCAACGACGCGCATGAGCAGCGTTTCCCACTGCTCGGGCTGTTGCTGGCTGCGCGCGTGATCGCCGGTGGCCACGAAGCCGAGGCGTTCGTAAAAGCGCATGGCAGTGGTGTTCGAATCGGTGACCCAGGCGTAGACCTGCGCGGCGCCTTCGCTCACGAGCCAGTCGATCGCACTGTTCAGGAGCAGCTCGCCGCCGCTCAGATGACGCACCGCAGGCGCGACCCACAGCGCCGAAACGAATGCGCGACGCGCTGGCGCGCTCTCGAAGCTCGCGCCGATCAGCCCTGCCGGATGACCTTCGGTATAGAGAATGAACGAAGTGCCGGTGTGCGAGACCGCATGCCGGGCCGCCGCGGCGTCGAAGACGGCTGCATCGGCGGAAAGCGCGTCTTCGAGCGTGTCGCCAAATGCATAAGGCGCATCGCGCAGCGAAGCAGTTCGAAGCTCGCGGAGCACGGTACCCTGATCGGCAGCGATACGGCGAACGGTCAGTGACGGACTCATGCAGTCGTAAACCCCAATAAAGCGCTAACGCGTAGCTTTAACCGAACTGGCTTGGGAGTCAAATCCTTATTTGACCAGGAGGCGCATGCGACACGCCGCGCAACAGCCTTGACAGACGGCCCCAGAGGCCTCACACGCGCGCTCACGGTGCCTCGTAGGCACCTGTGCCGTCCGGCCAGGGCGTGAGCAGCTCGTAGCCTTCGTCGGTGACGGCCACCATGTGCTCCCACTGCGCGGAGAGCGAACGGTCCTTCGTGACGACCGTCCAGCCGTCGCGCTGCACCGTGGTGCCGGCGCGGCCCGCGTTGACCATCGGCTCGATCGTGAAGACCATGCCCGGCTTCAGGCGCACGCCCTGCCCCGGCTGGCCGTAATGCAGCACCTGCGGCTCCTCGTGATAGACCTTGCCGATGCCGTGGCCGCAGTACTCGCGCACGATCGAGAAGCCCTCCGCCTGGGCGCGCTTCTGGATGGCGTGGCCAACGTCGCCGAGCGTCGCACCCGGCTTCACCTGACGGATGCCCGCGAGCATCGCCTCGTAGGTCGTGTCGATCAGCTGGCGGCCCACCGTGCTCGGTGCGCCAACGCAGTACATGCGGCTCGTGTCCCCGAAATAGCCGTCCTTGATCACGGCTACGTCGATATTGATGATGTCGCCGTCCTTCAGCACCTCGTTGCGCGTCGGAATGCCATGGCAGACCACCGAGTTGACCGAAGTGCAGATCGTCTTCGGAAAGCCGAGGTAGCCGACGTTGGCCGGCACGGCCTTGAGCGTCTTGACGATGTAGTCGTTGCAGATGGCGTCGAGGTCGCCGGTGGAGACCCCGGGCTTCACGTGTTCGCCGATCATCGCGAGCACGTCGGCGGCGAGCCGGCCCGAAATGCGCAAGCGGGCGATATCGTCGGCAGACTTGTAGGTGATAGGCATCTGTGGACCGAAGTGGGCGCGGCGGTACGCAGGGCGCTTCGCCGCAATTCAAAGGTGCGATTGTACCGGCGCCGCGGCGTCGGGAGCGCGGCAACCCGATGCTGCCGTCTGCCGAATTATCAGCGACGTCCGACTATTCGAGGGCAATCCGCAGTCAGGAATGGGAAATATCTTACATCGCGAGCCGGTTGTTCGATCATGACCCTAAGTCACCGCGACTAGTTCGTCGATTTCGGGCACCGACCTGTTGCGCCGAAGTTGCGCGGGCACTTGCAGAAACGAGCGTGCGTTCAACAGGCAACCGCACGCGCTGGACGCAGAAAAGCAAAAACCCCTGCAGCCGGTAAGCATGCAGGGGTTTTCAAATTTGGCGGAGAGGGTGGGATTCGAACCCACGGTACGGGGAAACCGTACGCCTGATTTCGAGTCAGGTACATTCGACCACTCTGCCACCTCTCCGGGGTACTACTTTGTTACTGCTTCGCTTAGTCTTGGTCGCTGACTGGCGAAGCGAAGATTATAGAACATGTTTTGATTTTCGCAAGCCCTCTTTTGAGAAAATTTTCGAGGACAAGGAAATCGCGCAGCTAGGTGCGCGTCAGGGAAATCGCGCAGCTAGATGCGCGTCAGGGAAATCGCGCACCCAGGCCCTCGTCAGGCGCTGGCTTCGAGGCGGGCCACGCCGCCCATGTACGGGCGCAGCACTTCGGGCACCGTGACCGAGCCGTCCGCTTCCTGATAGTTCTCCAGCACGGCGACCAGCGTGCGGCCCACTGCCAGGCCCGAACCGTTGAGCGTGTGCACGAGTTCCGGCTTGCCCTGCGCGTTGCGGTAGCGCGCCTGCATGCGGCGAGCCTGGAACGCCTCCGTGTTCGAGCAGCTCGAAATTTCGCGATAGGTGTTCTGCGCCGGCAGCCACACTTCGAGGTCATAGGTCTTGGCGGCCGAGAAGCCCATGTCGCCCGTACACAGCGTGATGACGCGGTACGGCAGGCCGAGCTTCTGCAAAATGGTTTCCGCGTGGACCACCATCTGCTCGAGCGCGTCGTACGACGTTTCCGGCGCAACGATCTGCACCATCTCGACCTTGTCGAACTGGTGCTGACGGATCATGCCGCGCGTGTCGCGCCCATACGAGCCCGCTTCCGAGCGGAAGCACGGCGAGTGGGCCGTGAGCTTGATCGGCAGCGCGCTGCCTTCCACGATGCTCTCGCGCACCGTGTTCGTGAGCGAAATTTCCGAAGTGGAGATCAGGTATTGCGTGACGGTATTCTCGCCACCGCCCTTCTCCACGCGGAACATGTCCTCGGCGAACTTGGGCAGCTGGCCCGTGCCGTACAGGATTTCCGGGTTGACGATGTAGGGCGTGTAGGTTTCCGTGTAGCCGTGCTGCTGCGTGTGCGTGTCGATCATGAACTGCGCGAGCGCGCGGTGCAGGCGCGCGATCTGGCCGCGCAGCATCGTGAAGCGTGCGCCCGAGAGCTTCGCGCCCGTCTCGAAATCGAGGCCGAGCGGCGTGCCCACGTCGACGTGATCCTTCACCGCGAAATCGAACTGGCGCGGCGCGCCCCAGCGGCGCACTTCCGCGTTGTCGTTCTCGTCCTTGCCGACCGGCACGCTCTCGTGCGGCAGGTTCGGCACGCCGAGCAGCAGGTCGGAGAGCTTCGACTGGATCTCATCGAGCTTCGCGGCCGACGCCTTCATTTCGTCGCCGATGCCGCCCACTTCGGCCATGACCGCCGAGGTGTCCTCGCCGCGGCCTTTCATCGCGCCGATCTGCTTCGAGAGGCTGTTGCGGCGTGCCTGCAGTTCTTCGGTGCGAGTCTGGATGGCGCGGCGTTCCGCTTCGAGCGCGGAGAAGGCCGCCACGTCGAGGGTGTAGCCGCGGTCGGCGAGGCGCTTCGCGACGCCGTCGAGGTCTTTGCGCAGCAGCTGGATGTCGAGCATGGGATTGTGAGACTGCAGTTTCGTTGGTTGAAGGGGCGATTTTAGCGCACCGGCCGGGGCATTCCGGCGTGACGGTGATCACTCAGCCCTTGCGCTTCTTCTCGCGGTTTTCGTCGCGATGCTCGTCGCGCCATTGCGCATCGAGTTCGGCGAGGCGCGCGAGCTTTTCGCCGATCTTGCCTTCGAGCCCGCGCGGCGTGGGCTGATACCAGCGCGGATCGCGCATGCCGTCGGGCACATAGGTCTCGCCGGCCGCGTAGGCGTCGGGTTCGTCGTGCGCGTAGCGGTACTCGTGGCCGTAGCCCAGTTCCTTCATCAGCTTCGTCGGTGCGTTGCGCAGGTGAATGGGCACCGGGCGCGACTGGTCCTTGCTCACGAATCGCCGTGCCTCGTTGTACGCCATATAGCCCGCGTTGGACTTCGGCGCGACGGCGAGATAGATCACGGCCTGCGCCAGCGCAAGCTCCCCTTCGGGCGAGCCGAGGCGCTCGTAGGTCTCGGCGGCGTCGAGCGTGATGCGCGCGGCGCGCGGATCGGCGAGACCGATGTCCTCCCACGCCATGCGCACGATACGCCGCGCGAGATAACGCGGATCGGCGCCTCCGTCGAGCATGCGGCAGAACCAGTAGAGCGCGCCGTCCGGGTTGCTGCCGCGCACCGACTTGTGCAGCGCGCTGATCTGGTCGTAGAACGCGTCGCCGCCCTTGTCGAAGCGGCGCAGGTTCTCGGCGAGCGCGCTGCCGAGCAGCGCTTCGTCGATCTCGCTCTGCTTTTGCTGCGCGGCCGCGCGCGCGACGATTTCGAGGTTGTTGAGCAGCTTGCGGCCATCGCCGTCGGCGGAACCGATCAGCGCCTTTTTCGCCTCGTCGGTAAAGGTGAGGCCGCCCAGCTCCGCGCTCGCGCGCGCGAGCAGTTCGCCCTGCTCCTCCTCGTCGAGGCTCTTGAGCACGTAGACGGCCGCGCGAGAGAGCAAGGCGCTGTTCACCTCGAACGACGGGTTCTCCGTCGTCGCGCCGATGAACACGAACAGCCCCGACTCCACGTGCGGCAGGAAAGCGTCTTGCTGGCTCTTGTTGAAGCGATGGACTTCGTCGACGAACACGAGCGTCTGGTGGCCGTGCGCGCGGTGCACTTGCGCCGTCTCCACGGCCTCGCGGATGTCCTTCACGCCCGAAAGCACCGCGGAAAGCGCGATGAATTCGGCGTGAAAGGCGTCGGCCATGAGACGCGCGAGCGTGGTCTTGCCGACGCCGGGCGGCCCCCAGAGGATCATCGAATGCGCTTCGCCGGACTCGAACGCGACGCGCAGCGGCTTGTTGGGCCCGAGCAAATGCTTCTGGCCGATGACCTCGTCGACGGAGCGCGGGCGCAGCCGCTCGGCGAGCGGGACGTTGGCACGGGTTTCTTCAAACATGACGTTTTCGCGATAATGACGGCTTTCCGGCGGCGAGGCGCATGCGGCGAATTCGGGGACGGAACTCCCGCGCCCAGAAATGCGGGCCGCCGCGCCGGATGCAGTCGTGCATTATGACAGCGTGGGCCGCGGCGCGAGGCACGCAATCCGCGCGCAGGCTGACGGAAGCGGACAAAAACAGACGATACAGAGGAAAGCGTTCCCCATGACTCAAGATTCAGCCGCCGGCGAGGCCGGCTCCACCTACGCGCCGAACGTGCCCGTGCCCGACGCGCGCCGCCAGTTCCGCACCGGCGACGCGTTCGCGCTGTGGTTCTCGCTCGGCATCGGCCTGCTGGTCGCGCAGGCAGGCGCGCTGCTCGTGCCCGGACTCTCGCTGCCGCTCGCGCTCGCGGCCATCGTGATCGGCAGTGTGATCGGGGTCGTGCTGCTCGCGCTCGCGGGCGTGATCGGCACCGATACGGGACTGGCGGCCATGTCGTCGCTGCGCCCGACGCTCGGCATTCGCGGCGCGTCCGTTCCGGCCATCATCAACATGGTGCAGCTCGTGGGCTGGGGCTCGTTCGAGATCATCGTGATGCGCGATTCCGCCGATGCGCTCGCGAAGCAAGCCTTCAACCTTTCGATGCCGCTCGTCTGGACCGTGGTCTTCGGCGTGCTCGCCACGCTGCTCGCCGTGAGCGGCCCGCTCTCGTTCGTGCGGCGCTTCCTGCGCACGTATGGCATCTGGCTGCTGCTCGCGGGCGCGGCCTGGCTCACGTGGAGCCTGCTCGCACGGCACGATCTCGGCGCGCTGATGCGCCGCCCCGGCACGGGCGAGATGCCGTTCGGCAGCGCCATCGACCTCGTAGTGGCGATGCCGCTCTCGTGGCTGCCGCTCATCGCCGACTACACGCGCTTTGGCCGCCGCCCAGGCGAAACCTTCCGTGGCACGCTGTTCGGCTATGGCATCGCGAATCTCTGGTTCTACGCGCTCGGTGCGATCTACGGGCTCGCCGCCGGCGGCGGCGACGCGCTCCTCACCACGGCGCTCGCGCAGGCAGGCGGCGGCTTCGCCCTCTTGCTCGTGCTGATCGACGAGATCGACAACGCCTTCGCCGACATCCATTCGGCCGCGGTCTCGACCGGCACGTTCTGGACGCGCGGCAGCGTGCCCTGGCTCTCGGCGGCGTTCGGCGCCCTGTGCACGCTGATCGGCCTCGTCGTGCCGATGGCGAAGTACGAGAACTTCCTGCTCTTCATCGGATCGGTGTTCGCGCCGCTCTTCGGCGTCGTGCTCGCCGATCACTTCGTCGTGCGACGCCGCCGCATCGATGCGAAAGCGCTCGCGGATCTCAGCGGCATCTATGGCTATACGGGCGGCTGGCACGTGAGCGCGTTCGTTGCGTGGGCGGTCGGCTTCGGCGCGTATCAGGCGCTCAACCAATGGCTGCCGAATCTGGGCGCGACGCTGCCTTCGCTCGTGGTCGGTGCGCTGTGCTATCTCGCGCTCGCCGGGCGCCGGCGCGCGGCTTACGCGTAAGCGGCTTCGCGCGGCAGGATCGCGCGCATGAAAAAACGCCACGCTTGTTCCTACAAGCGTGGCGTTTTGCTTTTCAGCGGCGGCTCACTCAAGCGTGAGCTGCCGCGTTAGCCTCGTCCGTCACTCGCAATGCCCGCAGCCGCCGTGGTGCGCGTGATGAGCATGCTCTTCGCCACCCAGGTCCTGCGCCGCCTGCGCGCTGATGCCCAGACGCTGCAGCAGCTTGCGGTCGGCTTCCGCTTGCGGGTTGCCCGTGGTGAGCAACTGGTCGCCGTAGAAGATCGAATTCGCGCCCGCCATGAAGCACAGCGCCTGCAGCGCGTCATCCATCTGCTCGCGGCCCGCCGACAGACGCACCATTGCCTTCGGCATCGTGATGCGCGCCACGGCGATCGTGCGCACGAACTCGAACGGATCGAGCGGATCGGTGCCTTCGAGCGGCGTGCCGCTCACCTGCACGAGATTGTTGATGGGCACCGACTCCGGATACGGCTCCATGTTCGCGAGCTGCGCGATCAGGCCCGCGCGCTCGCGGCGCGACTCGCCCATGCCGACGATGCCGCCGCAGCACACGTTGATGCCCGCGTCGCGCACGCGCTCGAGCGTCTCGAGGCGGTCCTCGTACGTGCGCGTCGAAATGATCTGGCCGTAGAACTCGGGCGACGTGTCGAGGTTGTGGTTGTAGTAGTCGAGGCCCGCATCCGCGAGCGCCTTCGCCTGATGCGCTTCGAGCATGCCGAGCGTCACGCAGGTTTCGAGGCCCATCGCCTTCACGCCGCGGATCATGTCCTTGATCGGCTCGAGATGGCGGTCCTTCGGATTGCGCCACGCCGCGCCCATGCAAAAGCGCGTCGCGCCGTTCGCCTTCGCGTGGCTCGCGGCGGCGAGCACGGCGTCCACTTCCATCAGCTTGCTCGCGTCGAGGCCCGTGTCGTGATGCGACGACTGCGGGCAGTACGCGCAGTCCTCCTCGCAGCCGCCGGTCTTGATCGACAACAGCGTGGAAAGCTGCACGGCGTTGGCGTCGAAGTGCTCGCGATGCACCTGCTGCGCGCGAAAGATCAGGTCGTTGAACGGCAGCTCGTAGAGCGCGGCGACATCGGCTACGCGCCAGCGCGCAGTGTCTTCCGTTTGCGCCCGCGGCGCGCTCTTCGTGATCGCGGTGATGTCGATGTGGGCTTCGGTCATGGGGTCGTGATCCTTCTTTGACAGGGACGATTCGAGTGGCAACGCGTGCGCTCAGCGCGGCGAGAGGGACGAGAGCCTCGCGAGCAGCGCGTCGATGTTCAGGTGTTCGGCCGCTTCGTCGGCGCGCGCGCCGCGCATGTGCGGCACGACGCCGATGAGCGGCGCGCCGTACTGGGCGCCAAGGCGCTCTCGCAGCGCCTGGATGTTTTCTTCGGGGAACGTCATGGCCGGATCGATTCGGTTCGCGACCCAGCCCGCGAGCGTGAGGCCGCGCGCGACGATCGCTTCGGCGGTGAGCAGCGCATGGCTGATGCAGCCAAGCCGCATGCCCACCACGAGCACCACGGGCAAGCCGAGTGCGACGGCGAGATCGGCGGTATCTTCGCTCGCCGTGAGCGGCACGCGAAAGCCGCCCACGCCTTCCACCACGACGGCATCCGCGCGGCGACACGCCTCGCGATGGCAATCGACGATGCGCGCCATGTCGAGCGTCACGCCTTCGAGCGCGGCGGCGATGTGCGGCGCGGCGGGCTCCTTGAGCAGGAAGGGCGTGCGGATTTCCGGCGGTAGCAGCACGCTCGCGGCGGCGTCGAGCTGATCGGCGTCCTCGTTGTGCCAGGCGCCCTCGCGCTCGTAAGCGCCCGCGGCGATGGGCTTGAGCGCCGTGGCGCGCAGCCCCGCACGGGCGAAGCCGCGCAGCAAGGCGGCGCTCACGAAGGTCTTGCCGATCTCGGTATCGGTGCCGGTGACGAAAAGCGAAACCGTCATTGCGCGAGCTCCTGCGCTTCGAGGCTCGCGCGTTGCAGCGATGCGTTCAGCCGGTCGAGGTCCGCATCCGAATGCGCCGCCGAGAGTGAGATGCGCAGGCGCGAGGTGCCCGCAGGCACCGTGGGCGGCCGGATGGCGGGCACCCAGAGGCCGTCGCGCTCGAGCGCGGCCTGCAACGCGAGCGTCGCTTCGTTGGCGCCGATGACGAGCGGCTGCACGGCGGTATGCGAATCGACGGGCTGCCAGCAGGTTTGCGCGAGCAGCGAACGCGTACGGGCGATGAGGCGCCCCAGATGCGCGCGCCGCGCATCGCCCTCCTCGCCGCCGATCACGCGCAGGCTCGCGGACACGGCATGCGCGATCGCCGGCGACGAGGCCGTCGTGAAGATATAGGGCCGCGCGCGCTGCACGAGCCATTCGATCACGGTGTCGTGCGCGCAGACGAACGCGCCGGAGACACCCGCCGCCTTGCCGAGCGTGCCGACCATCACGAGATGCTCCGAGCGCAGCGCGGCTTGCGCCAGCGCACCGCGGCCCTGCGGGCCCAGCACGCCGAAGCCGTGGGCGTCGTCGACCACGAGCCACGCGCCATGCTTTTCGGCGAGTTCGACGAGCCGCGCGAGCGGTGCGACGTCGCCGTCCATGCTGAACACCGTGTCGCTCACGATGACTTTCACGCTTGCGTCGGAGGCTTCGAGCAGTGCGGTGAGCGCCGCCATGTCGGCATGCGGATAGATCTGGACGTCGGCTCGCGATAGCCGCGCGCCGTCAATCAGCGAAGCGTGGTTGAGCGCATCGGAAAAGAGCGTCGCGCCACGGCCCGCGAGCGCCGTGAGCACGGCAAGATTCGCCATGTAGCCGGTGCTGAAGTACAGCGCGCGCGGCGCATCGACGAAGCCGCCCGCGAACGCCGCGAGATCGTCTTCGAGCTGCGCATGGGCGCGCGAGTGGCCGCCCAGCAGATGCGAACCGCCGCTGCCCGCGCCGTAGCGCTGCGCACCTTCGGCCATCGCCGCGACCAGTTGCGGGTGGGCGGCGAGACCGAGATAGTCGTTGCTCGCAAAGCCGATGGTCGCGCGGCCGTCCACCTGCATATGCGCGCTGCACGGCGTATCGACCGTGCGGCGGCGGCGGCGCAGGCCATGCGCGTCGATGTCGCGCAGACCCTGTTCGAGGGTGTCGAGCAGCGCGTTGGGATGATGCGCCATGTCAGAGGTCCTCCACGACGGTGGCGTCCAAAGTCTCGCGCGTGCGGGTAGCGAGGAACGCCTGCATTTCGTTGTCCAGAATATATGGCGGCATGACGTAGACCGTCGTGCCGATCGGGCGCAGCAGCAATTCACGCTGCAGCGCGTTCTCGAAGAAGCGCCGCGAGAAAGTCGCCGCGCGCTGCGGATCGGCGAGCGCCACGTCGAACGCGAGGATCGTGCCGCACTGACGCAGGTTGCGCACGAGCGGATGCGCGGCGAACGACTCGAACTGCTCGCGCAGTCGCGCCGACTTGTACGCGTTCGCAGCGAGCACGTCGTCGCGCTCGAACAGATCGAGCGTGGCAAGCGCGGCGCGACACGCGAGTGGATTGCCCGTGTACGAATGCGAATGCAGGAAGCCGCGCGCCGTGCTGTCGTCGTAGAACGCTTCGTAAATGGCGTCGCGCGAGAGCACGATCGAAAGCGGCAGATAACCACCGCTGATGCCCTTCGAGAGCGTGAGCAGATCCGGCCATATGCCGGCTTGCTCGCAGGCGAAGAACGTACCGGTGCGCCCGCAGCCCACGGCGATTTCATCGGCGATCAGATGCACGTTGTGACGGTCGCACAGCGCTCGCAGGCGCTTCAGATAGGCGGGATCGTGCATTGCCATGCCGGCCGCGCACTGCACGAGCGGCTCGACGATCAGCGCGGCGATACGGCCTTCGCGCTCGACGAAAAGACGCTCGACATCGGCGAGCGCGCGGGCCGCCACGTCGGCTGCGGTTTCGCCGGGCTGCGCGGTACGCGCGTCGGGCGAAGCGACCACATGCGCATGACGCAGAAGCGGGTCGTAAGCATCCCTGAACAGTTTCACATCGGTCACGCCGAGCGCCCCGATCGTCTCGCCGTGGTAGCTGTTGGCGAGGCAAACGAACTCGCACTTCTCACGCTCGCCCCGGTTGCGCCACGCGTGAAAGCTCATCTTGAGCGCGATTTCGACAGCCGATGCGCCATCGGAGGCGAAGAACGCGTGGCCCAGCACCCCGCCCGTGCGCGCGGACAGACGCTCGGCAAGCTCCACGGCAGGCTCGTGCGTGCAGCCCGCGAGCATCACGTGTTCGAGCGTGTCGAGCTGCGACTTGAGCGCGGCATTGATCGTTGGATTGGCGTGGCCGAAGAGGTTCACCCACCACGAGCTGATCGCGTCCAGATAACGCCGGCCTTCGTGGTCATGGAGCCACGGCCCTTCGCCACGCGCGACGTGCACGAGCGGCAGGCGCTCGTGATGCTTCATCTGGGTGCAGGGGTGCCAGACGGCGCGCAGGCTGCGCGCGACCCAGTCGGGCGTGGCGCGATCTGCGCGCTCAAGGTTCGATTGCGGATTCAAGTACGACTCCCGATACGACGACGACATCTTGCACGCGACGAGAGCAAGGGCTGAAGCGCCAGCTCTCAATCGGCAGCGGGACCGAGATTAGCGTGTTCGCTGCCGCAATGCACTACCCCGAAAATGGTCTCTCAGGGCGCGCCGGCACGACGTTGCGCGCCGTTCGAAGCAGCACGCAACGGATCGAAATCGAAGACCTGAAATGCGCGGAGATAACGACGGCAAAGTGAACCCGCCTTGTGCAAAAAAATCTGCGGGCCGGTGCGAAATTGCAGATCGCGGGACGGCGCGCGGGGCATTTTTGGCGAAGCGCGGCACGCACGCTCGCCGCACCGGCGAGTGAGCAATTGAAAGAAAGTCAGACGATATCGCGCGACGCGAGGGAGACGCCGGAGGAAAACAGCGAGCGTGAACGCAAAGCAAAGCGGCCCGCTGTCGGGCCGCACGGCGCTGAAGCAATGAAGGAGGAGGAAGCCGTTCGAGCCCGGCGGCGGCCGGGCAATGAGCCTTATCGGCTCGCCAGCGCGTGGCCGCTCTCTTCGGCGTTGTTGTCCGCCGTGGTGTGCGCGTTGTCGCTGCTGTCGCCGTTCTGCGCGGTCGCCGTCTCGCCGTTGTTCCAGACCACCGTGTTGTTCACGGCGTAGAGGCGGCACGGATCGGAACTGTGCTTTTCGCAGTTCGAGATCGCCACGGCCATCGGGTTGTCGCCGCCCTCGGCCCATGACCACGCGCCGGAGTCGGACACCGCGAACGCGCGGCTCGGGTACTGCTTCAGAAAGTTGCGATAGCCGTCGCGGCCCGCCTGATCGACGAAAGGCACCGCGCCCACCGAATCGATCGACGCAAAGCCGGTGCCGTGCGGTGCGGGCGGCGTCGCCACGTTGTACTGCACCGCCGTCGGCAGGCCCTCGCTCGCAAGGAATGCCTCGACCGTGGGCCACCAGATCTTCACGCCGTCGCGATCGCCCACGAGGCGATGCGCGTCGTTCTTGTACGAGCCGAAGTCGACGAGCTTCGCCGTGGCGGCCTGGCGATCCTCAGCGGTTTGCGCGTCGTGATAGGCGGCGAACATCTTCGTCACGAGATCAGGCGACCACACGGAGTCGTTGTCGCCGTAGAGCCAGAGCGAGGCTACACGGGCCTTGCCGCCGTAGTCGCCGAACGCCTGGGTCAGATTGCTTTGCCAGCCCGTGCAGGCGTCCTGGCGCAGGCCGCCCGAGAAGTTGATGAGGGCGCGCACGCCCTTCGCCGCTTCGGTGCCGTAGGCCATGGTGGCGAGGCCGCCGTGCGAGGTGCCCGCGACGACGATCTGGCTCGCGTCGACATACGGCTCTTTCGACATGTACGCGATGGTCGCCGCGACATCGGCCGCCTGAGCGAGCCCGTTGCTCGCGACGTCGCAGCCGTCTTGCTGATACGTGCCGCCGGAATCCGCGAAGCCCTGACGGTTCGGCGCGACGACCACATAGCCGCGACGCACGAATTCGCGCGCGAACGAAAGCGGGTCGCTGCGCGCCTGGAGGTGCGGGTCGCCGGGCATCTTGCCGTGGTTGAAGATCACCATCGGGAACGGGCCGGGGCCGTCCGGGCGGTAAATCGTGGTTTCGAGCGTGACATCGCCGGCTGCATCCACGGGAACGCGGATTACCTGCTCGTTCATGTCGGCGCGCACGGCGGGCAGATACGCGTCGTCGAGCGCAATGCGCGGGACGTTCGCGCTGCCGAGGGGACCTGATGTGGCACTTGCTGCGAGGCTCGCGTGCGAAATGCTGGCGGACTGCGAAGCCGTGGCGCTGCTGGAGGGTTGCGGATGCGCGGGCGCACTTGCCGGATCAGAAAGCGGCGCTGCGTGGGCGACCGAAAGCACACACGCGGTGCCGGCTACGACCCATCCGGTAAGGAGCTTCCTGAACGCCATGCGCTACACCCACCTGCAAGAAACCTACTGTGTTTCCGACTACCGTCCGACCCAATCTTCTGCCCTGGACCCTTTTCGGGCACAACGAAACACCGTGGCGCCTGGCGGGGAAGCCAGGCGGCTGTGTGACCCGTTACGGGGGAGAAAACCGATCGGAACGCCTGCGCGGCACAGTTCTATCGTCGATCAGACTCGCCGCCAGTGCCCCGCTTGCAGTCGCTACGAACACAAGCGCAAAAAAACGTTTTCACTATGCGCTTACGTATCGAGCGGGACACCGTGATTCAATACTCGCACGACAAATAATTGTTGTGCAATTGAGGGGTAACCCGGCATAAGGCATGCCAACGGTACGCAAGCCTTCAGGCGCCGGGCGCAGGCGGGTTTGAGATCGCGAATGGGGAGCGAAGAGATAAAAAAAGGTCCGGGTGGCAAGCGTCGCACGCGGGCAACAGCCGTTGGATTTATTCAGTAAGCGCTTGTTTGCAAAGGCATTACCTCTGGCGTTATGGCAGTGGCCAACGCGTTGTCAGCTTGATGAAACATCGCCCTCAACATAGCGCCAGCGGCCGTCGTCACCGCGCGTGAAGCGGCTCGTTTCGCGCAGCCGGAACGCGCGTCCGCCGGTTTTGTAGCGTGCGACGAATTCGACGACTGCGTGCGCGTCGTCTGGTTGCTCGTGGCGCTTGACGGCAAGACCGAGCCAGCGCGGCGCGCCGTCGGCGGCGGGATCGACGTCGAGGTCGGCAGGACAGGTCTCGGGCGCCCAGGTCGAGCGCAGCCAGGCCGCTTCGCCAAGCACGTAGGCCGTGTAGCGCGAGCGCATCAGTTCGAGCGCCGTGGCGGGCACGGCACCGCCGTCGATGAAACGGCCGCAACAATCGGCGTAGCGCGGGGGCTTGGCGCCCGGTTTCTGGGTGGGCGAGGCGCCGCCGCAGGGGCAATCGGCGGGCCGTGCGGCGTGCGGGGTTTCAGCGTTCATGGGGTCAGGGCTCCGTTCGCGAGGCCGCGCGGTGCGCACGGGCGTCGCGCGGGGCGCCATCGCCCCGCTTCGCAAGGCCGCAAGCGTAGCGCAGACGGAAGGCGCGACGCCAGTCTCTACCAGTCGAGTTCGGTGCCGTCGTACTGGAAGAAGCGGCCGTTGAAGACCTCGCGCGCGGCTGCCGCCTCGGCCACCACCTCGCGCATGCCGGCGACGCTCGCCGCCGCGTCGATCGCCGCGTGCGCACCGCCCATGTCGGTGCGCACCCAGCCCGGATGGAGCGCGACACAGGTGGCGCGGCGCGTCTGCAGCGAGGTGATCTTCAGCACGTCGTTGAGCGCGGCCTTGCTCGCGCGATAGAGCCAGCCGGTCGTGCCCGTGGTCTGAGCAATGCTGCCCATGCGGCTCGACAGCACGCCGAGCACGCCATTGGCCTCGTCGACAAGAGGCAGCAGGATCGGGATCAACTGCATCGGACCGCGCACGTTGGTGTTCATCACGTACTCGAAGTCCTCGGCTGTGATGCTTTCGACGCCCTCGGTGCGCGGCCCGTAGACGCCGGAGACGATGAGCGCCACATCGAGCCGCTCGCCGTCGAGCTTCCAGCCGAGCGCGGCAATTTCCTCTGGCCGCGCGATGTCGAGCTGGAACGGCTGCGCGCCGATTTCGCGCAGGGCCTCGAGCGCTTCGGGCCCGCGCGCCGTGGCCAGCACGCGCCAGCCGGCCCTCGCATACTGTCGCGCGAACTCGAGACCCAGGCCCCGCGACGCACCCACGATCAACGCTGTTTTCATCTCGCCACCCCGGTTTTATCTGCCTAGAATCCGCCGCGGCCCAGCACCGCCGCCCTCGTGTGTTGCGGCGCGCCGCCTCCGCGCGGCGCGCATCGTGAGGCACCAGCCTACAGCAGTTCGACACCCATGGCCGTGGCCTCGCCGCCGCCGATGCACAGCGACGCCACCCCGCGCTTGAGGCCGCGCGCGCGCAATGCGCCGATCAGCGTGACGAGAATGCGCGCGCCGGATGCGCCGATCGGGTGGCCGAGCGCGCACGCGCCGCCGTTCACGTTGACCTTTTCGTGCGGCAGGTCGTGCTCCTTCATCGCGGCCATCGTGACCACGGCGAAGGCCTCGTTGATCTCGTAGAGATCGACATCGCTCGCCTTCCAGCCGGTCTTCTCGAACAGCTTCGCGATCGCACCGACAGGCGCCGTCGTGAACTTCGCGGGCTGCTGCGCGAAGGTGCTGTGCCCCGTCACGCGCGCGAGCGGCGTGAGGCCGAGACGCTTCGCGCTCGACTCGCGCATCATCACGAGCGCGGCGGCGCCGTCCGAAATCGACGACGAGTTTGCGGCCGTCACCGTGCCGGTCTTGCTGAATGCGGGCTTGAGCGTGGGGATCTTGTCGATATTGGCCTTGAACGGCTGCTCGTCACGCTCGATGGTCGTCTCGCCCGCGCGCGAAGTCACCTTCACCGGTGCGATCTCCCACGCGAACGAGCCGTCCTCGTTGGCGCGCTTCGCGCGCTTGAGCGACTCGATCGCGAACGCGTCCTGGCGCTCGCGCGAGAAGTCGAACTCGCTCGCGCATTCCTCCGCGAACGTGCCCATCAAACGGCCCTTGTCGTAAGCATCTTCGAGGCCGTCGAGGAACATGTGATCGAGCACCTGTCCGTGCCCCATGCGCATACCGGCACGCGCCTTCGGCAGCAGGTACGGCGCGTTCGACATGCTCTCCATGCCGCCCGCCACGATCACGTCCGCCGAGCCTGCAAGCAGCATGTCGTGCGCGAACATCGCAGCGCGCATGCCCGAGCCGCACATCTTGTTGACGGTCGTCGCGCCCGCGCCGAACGGCAGCCCCGCGCCGAGCGCCGCCTGGCGCGCGGGCGCCTGCCCCTGCCCCGCGGGCAGCACGCAACCCATCACCACCTCTTCGATCTGCTCGGGCTTCAGCCCCGCGCGCTCGACGGCCGCCGCGATCGCAACCGCGCCGAGCTGCGGCGCCGTAAGCGCAGCGAAATCGCCCTGAAAACCCGCCATCGGCGTGCGCGCCACCGAAACGATCACAACGGCGTCCTGCTGCTTTTGCGTCTCACTCATGTTCGTACTCCTTGATGTATCCGGTTTGAAGATCTGCGCCGCGCGCTACGCCACACGTACGGCGGGCACGGCGGGCACGTCGGCTCGCGCAAAACGTTCGGGGTAGCGCGCGCTAAAGCGAATCGATGCGTCGTAGGGAAAGCAGTCCGGCACCTCGCCCGCAATGAGCCGCGCCTGGCTCTCCTGCCAGAGCGCGGGCTCGAAGAAGTTAGCGTGATGCGCGAGAAACGCGCGCCGCACGCGCGGGTCGCCGAGCAGGAAAGTGCCGTACGTTTCCGGGAAGATGTCGCGCGGACCGACCGCATACCACGGCTCGCTCGACAGTTCGTCTTCCTCATTACGTGGCGCAGGCACGGCACGCACGTTGCAGTCGGTCAGATATTCGATCTCGTCGTAATCGTAGAACACCACGCGGCCATTGCGCGTCACGCCGAAATTCTTGTAGAGCATGTCGCCCGGAAAGATGTTCGCGCGCAGCAGGTCCTTCACCGCGTTGCCGTATTCGCGAATGCCGTGCTCCACCTCGGCGTCGCTGCCGTTCTGCAGGTAGAGATTGAGCGGCACCATGCGCCGCTCGATATAGACGTGGCGAATCACGAGGTTCTCGCCCTCGTACTCGATCACCGAGGGCGCGAGCGTTTCGAGCTCGCGCACGAGAGCGTCGTCGAGCCGCGCGACCGGCAGCGCCACGCTCGAATATTCGAGCGTGTCGGCAAGGCGCCCGAGCCGGTCGTGACGCTTCACGAGCTGGTACTTCGCCTCGACCTGCTCTCGCGTGGTCTCCTTGGGCGCGGGAAAGCTGTCCTTGATGATCTTGAACACGTACGGATACGAGGGCAGCGTGAACACGATCATCACCATGCCACGAATGCCCGGCGCGATGATGAACGAATCGCTCGAATGCGAGAGGTGATGCAGCAGGTCGCGATAGAACAGGTTCTTGCCCTGCTTCTGCAGCCCGAGCGACGTGTAGATCTCGCCCTTCGCCTTGCGCGGCATGACGGTGCGCAGGAACGCCACGTACGCGGATGGCACCCCCATGTCCACCAGAAAATACGAGTGCGAGAAGCTGAACAGCACGAGCAGTTGCTCGGTGCGCAGCAGCACCGTGTCGAGCGCGAGCTTGCCGTCTTCGACGTGGCGGATCGGCACGACGAACGGCGCGAGCAGATCGCCGTTGATGATGCGCCCGACGATATACGCGCCCTTGTGTCGAAAGAACAGCGACGAGAGCACGTGAATCTGGAGGTTTGGTTTCGGCTCAACCACGCCGAAGGTATCGAGCATCGTCTGCATGATGCAGCCGACGTCGCGCCCGAGGTCCTCGAAGGGCGTCTCGAGCTGGAAGTTCGTGACGATGCGCTCGAGCGTGGTGGCAAGGCCGTCCTTGCCCGGATAGTAGGCACGATAGGTCGGCTTCGCGGCGGGCTCGTCGTTCTCGATGTATTCCGTCGAGATAGCGGGCCGCACGAAGATGAAATCGTTGTTGAAATACGAGCGATGCAGAATCTTGCAGCACACGGAATTGAAGAACGTCTCCGCGCATTCGGGCTGCCGGTGTGTCGTGAGGAGCCCGATGTAATGCAGCTTGATCTGCTGCCAGACTTCGTCGTCGATGCGCTCGGCGTCGTATTCGTCTTCGAGCGCGGCCACGCACTCCTTCACGCGCTCGTCGTAGAAGGCAATGCGCTCGCGCGCGAGCCGCTGCAGGGCATGCCAGTCGGCCGCCTCGAAGAACGCCCTTGCCCGCACCGCCGCCTCGCAGAAGTTGCGGTAGTGGCGGTCGAAGCCTTCGAGCATGGTCTGCGCGACATCGAAGCCGATCTGCGACGAGAGCAGTTTCGGGAAGTGTTTCATGGCAGCCGTGCGGCGAGCGCGGGTCAAGTCCTGGCGCGGGCGGCCTGCGACGCGCCTGCCTTTTCGCGCTCGTCCGGCTCGCTCTCGCGCCCCACGCTCCTCGCGAGCAGCCCACGCGCCTGCGCCTCGTACTGGGCGAGGTCTTCGAGCGTCGCGTCGAGGTCGGCGCGCTGGCGCTCGAGAATCTCGCGGTGATGCACGACCGTGTCGAGGAAGGCCTGAAGCTGAGGCAGCGTGTCGGTGGGCGACTCGTAGAGGTCGAGCAGCGTGCGGATTTCCGAAAGCGTGAAACCGAGCCGCTTGCCGCGCAGCGTCAACTTCAACCGCGTGCGATCGCGCCCCGAAAATACGCGCTTGAGGCCGCCCGCCCCTTCGCGGCTCGGCGCAAGCAGGCCCTGATCCTCGTAGAAACGGATGGCGCGCGGCGTCACGTCGAATTCCCGGGCGAGTTCGGTAATCGTGTATTGGGTTGTCATG
>Ga0335083_10002040_pt1 | contig 27099 bp, 24 predicted proteins | sample Lox_Sample_42_FD_206716 | JGI IMG/M metagenome (GOLD analysis project Ga0335083, IMG submission 206716) | Soil microbial communities from Loxahatchee National Wildlife Refuge, Florida, United States - Lox_Sample_4.2 | ecosystem: Environmental > Terrestrial > Soil > Wetlands | place: USA...
CGAGATCCCGGGATCCAGGTGTTCGAATTCGGTTTCCTGAAGCACCACCAGCGTGCCCCCACGTTTGCCACCGGTCAAGGACTCGGTGACCGGGCTTTTGTAGGCGCCGGTCGAGAGGCCCTGTTCGGTCGTGTTCGAGCTCGACGAGCTCGACGAACCGCACGCGGCGAGGACGACTGCGACCACCACGGTGCCGAGCAGCGCCGTGAATGTCTTAATGGACAACATCTGGGGTGCCTCCTGTGTTGGGAATGAACGCGCTCATCGCGCATACCTCGGGTTGAGGGCGTCTCTGAGCCCGTCGCCGAGCAGGTTGAACGCCAACACTGTGATGAGCAGCGCGGCGCCGGGAAAGACCATGAACCACCAGGCGGTGTTGAAGATCGGAGTGGCTTCGGAGATCATCTGGCCCCAGCTCACCGAGGGTGGGCGGATGCCGATCCCCAGGAACGAGAGCGCCGCCTCGAAGAGGATGTTGAGCGGCACCTGCAGGGTCGCGTACACGATGATCGGGGCGGCCAGGTTGGGGAGGATCTCGCGGAACATGATGCGCGCGTTTGATGCGCCGAATGCGTGGGAGGCCTCGACGAACTCGCGCTCGCGTAGGGACAGCACCAGGCCGCGCACGATCCTCGCCATGTAGGGCCAGGTGACCAGCGAGATCAGGAAGATCACGGTCCCCACCCCCGGCTGCACGACGCCCTGCACGCACGCGCGCACCGAGCACGCCGCCGCGATCCCGAGACCCAGCAGCAGCGGCGGGATCGACAGCACCACGTCGAGCAGTCGCGAGAGGACCGTGTCCACGGAGCCCTTGTAGTAGCCGGCGAGCATCCCCACGGTCACGCCGATCAGCGTCGCGATGGCGGTGCCGACGATCCCCACCGTGAGCGATACCCGCGTCCCGTAGATCACCCGCGCCAGCAGGTCGTGGCCGAGCGTGTCGACACCGAACGGGTGCGACCAGCTGGGGCCGAGCGGGGAGCCGAAGGAGTCGGTGAGGTTGGGGTTCTGGACCAGCGGCCCCGGGAGCCCGAGGATTTTCACGATCACGGGCGCAAGGAAGGCGATCGCGATCTCGACGAGGATGATGATCCCCGACACGACGGCCACTTTGTCGCGGCGAAAGCGCCGCCAGAACAGCTGCCGCGGCGAACGCGCCGCGACCTCTCCCTCGACCTCGAGGGGCTCTATCCCGGCGTCGAGCCCTGCCGGGACCGGCTCAATGCCGCTTACCGTCACCTCGGCCTGGCCTGGGAACCGACGGCGAGCATGGCAGGCTGAGAAAAGCTAATGACATCTGTCTCAAGCACTCCGAATGTACTCTTTCGACGGGCCGTGGGGGCTACCTCCCGACGCTCGTTGGGCGCACTTTTACTTGCCGCGACAATCACAGTTGCATGGATACCCTCTTCGGCCCCGAAACCCGCGGAGAGCAGGTAGGGAAGAGCTCTCCGGCAGCACCGACCGACCCGTCGGCTCCGCTGGCCACGCGCGTGCGTCCCACCACGCTCGACGGTTTCGTGGGGCAGTCGCAGCTGCTCGCCGAGAGCTCCGCCCTGCGCACTGCGATCGAAACCGGGCGGGCCCACTCGATGATCCTCTACGGACCCCCCGGGTCGGGCAAGACGACGCTCGCCCGGATCCTCGCCGAGGTCTCCCCGGCGACCTTCGAGGAGCTCTCCGCGGTGCAGGCCGGCCGCGCCGAGGTGCGGGGGGTGATCGAGCGGGCCGCGCACAGGCTGCAGGCGAGCGGCACCGAGACGATCCTGTTCCTCGACGAGATCCACCGCTTCAACAAGGCCCAGCAGGACGCCCTGCTGCCCGCCGTCGAGGAAGGGCTGATCACGCTGATCGGCGCCACCACCGAGAACCCCGCGTTCGAGGTCAACGGCGCCCTGCTTTCGCGCGTGCACGTGTACGCCCTGCAGGCGCTGGCTCCAGAGGAGATCGAGCTCGTGCTGTCACGGGCGCTCGGCGACGCCGCACAGGTTGAGCCGGAGGCGCTCGCCTTCCTGGCGGCCCGCAGCGAAGGCGACGCCCGCACCGCGCTGAACGCGCTCGAGCTGGCGGTGCAGACGGCCTCCGAGCTGGGCGAGGAGCGGGTCGGGCTGCAGCGTGCCCAGGATGCGCTGCAGCGGCGGGCGATCCTGTATGACAAGGGCGGCGACCGCCACTACGACTACATCTCCGCATGGATCAAGGCCACCCGCGGCTCGGACCCGGACGCGTCGCTCTACTACCTGGCCGTGATGCTCGAGGGCGGCGAGGACCCGCGCTTCATCGTGCGGCGGATGGTGATCCTGGCCTCCGAGGACATCGGCAACGCCGACCCCCAGGCGTTGTCGGTCGCCACCGCGGCGGCCGCCGCGGTCGAGCACGTAGGGCTGCCCGAGGCCAAATTCGCGCTCGCGCAGGCGGCCATCTACCTGTCGCTGGCGCCCAAGTCCGACGCCGCCGGCCGCGCCCTGGGTGCCGCCGCCGCACACGTGCGTGACCACGGCGCGGCGCCGGTGCCCGGGTGGCTGCGCAGCGGCCCCCGGCCGGGGCAGGAGCGCGGCGGCTACGAGAACCCCCACCGCGAGCCGGGCCACCTCGGCGGACAGGAGCTGCTCCCCGAGGCGGTCAAGGGCGAGCGCTTCTACGACCCCGACGAGGCGGAGGCCGCGCTCGCCGAGCGCCTGCGCGAGATCGAACGGGCGCGCGGGCGCGAGCCGGGGGACCAGGGCCCGCAACAGCGATAATCGCGCTCGCATGGGCGTCTCCGAGAGCCAGGCCGCGGACCGCGAGAACGAGCGCTCCGAGCTGTTCGTGAGCGACCCCGCCACAGGGGCGCTGCTGGGGAGCGTCGAGCGCGTCACCCCCGAGGAGGTCGACGCCGTCGTGGGCGAGGTCGCGAAGGTAGTGCCGCTGTGGGCGCTGCTGCGCGTGCGCGACCGCGGCCGCTACATGCGCCGTATGGCCCAGGCGGTGATCGACGACTTCGACGAGCTGCTCGAGGTGATCGCACGCGAGCAGGGCCGCCCCCGCGCCGAGATCGCCTCGCTCGAGCTGCTGGCCGCGGTCGACGCGCTCACATGGATGGCCGACGAAGGAGCCCGTCTGCTGGGCGGCGGACGGATCGGCGTCAGCCGCCTCGTGTTCCCGCTCAAGCGGGCCCGCATCGCGTACGAGCCCTACGGCGTGATCGGTGTGATCGGCGCCGGCAGCGCCCCCTTCGCACAGCCGCTCGGGCAGATCGCGGGGGCGCTGATGGCGGGCAACGGCGTGGCCTTCAAGCCGGCCGCCCGCGCCAGTCTGGCCGGCGAGCGGATCGCCCGCCTGGTGGCACGCGCCGGGCTCCCGGAGGGGATCGTGCGGATCCTCCACGGCGGCGCCGATGCCGGCGTGGCCCTCGCCCAGTCGCCCGTCGAGAAGATCCTGTTCACCGGCTCCCCCCCGGTCGGGAGGGTGGTGGCGAGGGCGTGCGTGTCGCGCGAGAAGGAGGTCGCGCTCGAGCTCGGTGGCAAGGACGCGATGCTGGTGCTCGCCGACGCCCACCTGCCGCGGGCGATCGCGGGGGCGCTGTGGGCGGGGTGCGCCGGCGCCGGCGCCGCGCGCGGGTCGATCGAGCGCGTGTACGTGGCCCGCGAGGTGTACGACCGCTTCCTCTCAGGCCTCGTGCGGGCCGCCGAGGCGATCAAGGTCGGCGACCCCGCCGATCCACTCGTGCAGCTCGGCCCGCTGGCCTCGGCGCGGCGAGCCGAGCGCCTGGAGGAGCTCGTCCAGGAGGCGATCGCCCAGGGCGCCCGCCGCCACTGCGGCGGCCCGGTGAGCCCACCCGGGTGCGACGCGGGCGCCTTCTACGCACCGGCCGTGATCAGCGGAGTGCGCTCGGACATGCGCATCATGCGCGAGCCCCTCGACGGCCCCGTGCTGCCCGTGATGCCGGTCGAGAGCATCGACCAGGCGATCGCGATGGCCAACGACAGCGTGTTCGGCCTCGGCGCCTCGATCTGGACCTCCGACCGCTACATGGCGGCCCGCATCGCGCGCGAGCTGCATGCGGGGATGGTGTGGCTCAACGACCACCTCCCGGGGCCAATGGTCGCGCGCGGGCCGTGGGGCGCAGCTGCGGGCGGGGGACTGGGCCGTACGCTCGGACGGGCCGGCCTGCGGGCGTGCGCCCAGGAGAAGCTGATCACGTGGGACCCCCCGCGCCTGCGCAGCGTGTGGTGGGGCCCCTACGACAACTCCGCCACGTCGGCGGCGAGGGCGCTGGCCAGGGTCCACTCCCGGCGCGAGGGCGAGCGTCGCCGCGCGCTCGGCGAAGGCGGTCTGGCCCTCGTGCGGGTCAGCGCCCGCGCGCTGGGGCGAGGCCTGCCGCGCTGAGAGCGCTCGTCAGCGCGCCCTCGGCCGCGGCCTGCCGCGCTGGGCGCGCCCCCGCACGCCCGTCTGAGCCACGGCACGCGCGCCGCCGGGCCCGCCGGGGCGGCGGCGACAGCTACCCTTCTCGGGAGATGCCCGCACAGGCTTATGCAGGGAAGCAGTGCGTCTGCCAGCTGCGCAGGGGCATCTGCGACCAGAGCTGCGTACAGGGGATGCTGGACGTCCCCTTCTACATCGCCTGCCTGAAGCTGAGCGGCCGCCGCTGCGTGGTCGTCGGTGGCGGCGAGGTGGCGCTCGAGAAGGTCGAGGGCCTGCTCGCCTGCGACGGCGAGGTGACGGTGATCGCGCCGCAGGCGCTGCCCGAGCTGCAGGAGTACGCGCGCGAGGGCTCGATCGGCTGGGAGCAGCGCGACTACGCCGGCGCCGCGGACCTCGAGCGCGCCTTCATGGCGATCGCGGCGACCGACGACACCGACGTCAACATCGCCGTGTTCGACGATGCCGAGGCGCGGGCGATGCTCGTCAACGTGGTCGACGTCCCGCCGCTGTGCAACTTCATCCTGCCGGCGATCGTGCGCATCAACCCGCTCGCGATCGCGATCTCCACGGCGGGGGCCTCCCCAGCGCTGGCCAAGCGCATGAAGAGGGAAGTCGAAGACCACTTCGGCGAGCCGTATGCCCGCCTGGCGGTGCTGCTGAGCGAGGCCCGGGGGTGGGCCAAGTCGAGCCTTCCCACCTACCAGCACCGCAAGGAGTTCTTCGAGGCAATCGTCAACGGCGACCCCGACCCGATCGAGCTGCTCGGCGGGGACGACGGCGAGCAGGCGGTGCGCGAGCTGATCGCCCGGGCCCAGCGGGAACGCGCGCCGGAGCTCGCCGGCGCCTAGGGCGCGTGGCGGCGGTCGAGCTCGAGGGGCTCGCTCGACACTACGGCGAGCGGGAGGCGCTGTGGGGCGTCTCGCTGTCGTTGCAGCGAGGACAGACGCTCGTCGTGCTCGGCCCCAACGGCGCCGGCAAGACGACCCTCCTGAGAATCCTGGCGGCACTGCTGCGCCCCCACGCGGGCGAGGTGCGGGTGCTCGACCGGCGCCTGCCCGAGGAGTCGTGGCAGGTGCGCGGCGAGGTGGGCCTGCTCGCCCACGAGCCGATGCTGTACCGCTCCCTCACGGCGGAGGAGAACCTGCGCTTCCACGCCCGGCTGCACGGCGTCCAGGAGCAGCGGGTGGCCGAGCTGCTGGCCGAGCTGTCACTGTCCGAGCGCGCCCACGAGCCGCTGCGCACGCTCTCGCGGGGGATGGTCCAGCGCGTCGCGATCGCGCGGACGGTGCTGCACGAACCCGAGCTGCTGCTGCTCGACGAGCCCTACGCCAACCTCGACCCCGGCGCGCTCGACCTCGTCGACCCGCTGATCGGCCCGGGCAGCGGCCGCACGCGGGTGATGTGCAGCCATGACCCGGCCGGCGCGCTGCGCGAGGCCGACGTGGTGCTGGGGCTGCGCGAGGGCCGGGTGGCCGTGCAGGGAACCCCCGCCGAGGTCTCGGCCGAGGAGCTGGAGGACCTGTACCGGTGAGCGCCCAGCGCGAGAGCCAGGTCGCCGCCGCCCAGCGCGAGAGCCAGGTGGCCGCCGCCCAGCGCGAGAGCCAGGTCGCCGGCGCGTCGCGCGAGGGTGAGCTGTCGCTCGGCGCCGGCGCGCCGGCGGGTGCGCTACGCGCTGGGGAGGGAACGCCCGCGCCCACGGTGCCGCTGCGGCGCGCGGTGGGGGCGCTGCTGCGCAAGGAGCTGCTGGTCGAGCTGCGCACGCTCGAGTCGGTGCCGGGGATGTCGCTGTTCGCGCTGTCGACGTTCGTGGTGTTCCACTTCGCCCTCAACCGCAACAGCGTGGAAGGCGACCTCGCCACCGGTGTCCTGTGGGTGACGCTGCTGTTCGCCTCGCTGCTGGGGGTCAACCGCCTGTTCGTGGCGGACGCCGAGGAAGGGGGGGTGGATGGCTTCCTGCTCGCCCCGGTGGACCGCAGCGCGATGCTGATCGCCAAGGAGCTGACCCTGCTCTGCTACCTGGTCGTGCTGGAGCTGGTGGCGGTGCCGGCGTTCGCGCTGCTGCTGTCGGTGCCGATGGCCCACGCCCTGCCCGACCTGCTGCTCGTGCTCGCGCTGGCGGACGTCGGCGTGGCGGTAGTGGGCACGCTGGTGGCGGCCCTGGCGGTGCAGACGCGGGCGCGGGACCTGCTCGGCCCTCTGCTGGGCCTGCCGCTGCTGGTTCCGATCGTGATAGGGGCCGCCCGCGCGACCTCGCCGCTGCTGGTCGCCGGGCACGCGGGCACCCCCGCAGCGCGTTGGCTGGCGATGCTCGCGCTCTATGATCTGATCTTCGGGCTGATCGCCTACGCCGTGTTCGATTTCCTGCTGGAGGACTAGCCTCAGACATGTATGGCAGGGGCCTGCGGGCCCTCAGCATCTCCACCGTCGTCGCCGTCGTGGCGGCGCTGACGCTGGTCTTCTTCTACGCCCCCCTGGAAGCCGAACAGGGGTTCCTGCAGAAGATCTTCTACCTGCACGTGCCGCTGGCGATCATCGCCCTGTGCGGGTTCGTCGTCGGCGGCCTGTTCGCCATCGGCTACCTGCGCACGCGCGACCAGCGCTGGGACTTCCGCTCCTACGTGGTGATCCACATGAGCCTGATCTTCGCCCTGGCGACGCTGATCACCGGCTCGATCTGGGCGAAGGGATCGTGGGGACACTGGTGGGTGTGGAGCGAGCCGACGCTGGTGTCGTTCCTGATCGTGTTCCTGCTGTACGCCACCTACCAGCCGCTGCGCTTCTCGATCGAGGACCCCGAGCGCCAGGCGCGCTACGCGTCGGTGTTCGCGGTCACCGCCGGGGCGTTCGTGCCCGCGAACTTCATCGCCGTGCGCCTGGCAACCGAATTCCTGCACCCGCGCGTGCTGGGCAGCACCTCCAACCTGCCCGGTTCGATGGCGCTCACCTTCCTCGTCTCGCTGGTGGCGTGGGCGCTGCTGTTCGTGACCCTCTGCAAGTACGAGCTGACCGCCAAGCACACCCGCTTTCAACTCCGCGCGCTGCGCCGTCGCCTGAGCGGTGAACAGGCCAGGGACACGCCGCCGCGCCGCAGCGCCGCGCCGCAGCACCCGGCCGGCACGGCGAAGCTGGGCGCACGCGTGGCCGACGGGGGAGCCTCGACGTGATCGCGCTCGTGGCGGAGCTCCCGGCGCTGCCGCTGCACACGGCCGGCAAGTACGTGGCCGGCGCCTACATCGTCGCGTTCGCGATCGTGCTGATCTACGTGGCGATCATGGCGATCCGCCTCGGGCGCATCGAGAGGGAGCTCGGCGAGCTGCTGGCGCTGACCGAAGACGACCGGCTCTCCGGACGCGGCGCAGGGGACGGCAAGGAGCGTGCCGACGGGTCGCAGGACGTCTCGAACACGCCAAGGGAGTCGGCACCGGCATGAGCGAGCTGCCGGCATGAGCGAGCTGCTGACGCTGGGGGTCTCGCACAAGACCGCCCCTGTGGCGCTGCGCGAGCGGGTCGCGTTCGGCGAACAAGAGGCGGCCGAGTTCCTGAAGGCGATGACCGCCACGGAGCACGTTCGCGAGGGGGTCGTGATCTCGACCTGCAACCGCACCGAGGTGTATCTCGTGGTGAGCGACCCCGTGCAGGCGGAGTCGGAGATGCTGGGCGCGCTCGCGCGCCGCGCCGGCATCCGCCCCACCGAGCTGGCCGGGGCGATCTACTCGCCGCGAAACTGCGACGCCGCCCGCCAGCTGTTCCGCGTGACGTGCGGTCTGGAGTCGATGATCGTGGGCGAGGCCGAGGTCCAGGGCCAGGTGCGCCGCGCCCACGAGGTGGCGATGCGTGCCGGAGCCACCGGCCCGCTCAGCAACCGGCTGTTCGCGGCCGCGCTCACCACCGGCAAGCGCGTGCGCACCGAGACGGCGATCGGGGCGAGTCGCGTGAGCGTGCCCTCGGTCGCGGTCGAGCTCGCGCAGAGCGTGCTCGGCGACCTGGCCGAGCGCCACGTCGTGATCATCGGGGCTGGGGACACCAGCGAGCTCACCGCCCGGGCGCTGTCCGACCAGGGCGCCGGCACGATCTTCGTCGCCAACCGCCACGCCGACCGGGCGCTCAGCCTGGCCCAGCGCTTCGGCGGATCGGTGGTCGGGCTCGAGCAGCTCCCGGAGCAGCTCTTGGAGGCCGACATCGTGGTCGCGTCGACCGCCTCGCCACACCCGATCGTGGGCCGCGAGGAGCTCGAGCTGGTGATGGGCCAGCGTCGCGGCCGGCGGCTGCTGCTGATCGACATCGCGGTCCCGCGCGACATCGACCCCGGCTGCCGCGACCTCGAGGGCGTGAGCCTGTACGACATCGACGACCTGCAGGCGGTCGCGGACCTCAACCTCAGCTCCCGCGCCGAGGAGACCCCGCGGGCGCTCGAGATCGTCGAGGAGGAGATCCGTCGCTTCGCCCGCTGGATGGGCCAGCTCGACGCGCTCCCGACTGTGGCAGCTCTCCACGAGCGCGCCGAAGACATCGTCGATCAGATACTGGCCGAGAATACCGGCCGCTGGGAGGCCGCCTCCCCGCGTGACATCGCACGGGTGGAAGCGATGGCGAGGGCCGTGGCGGCGCGCCTGCTGCACGAGCCGACGATCCGCCTGCGCAGCCTCGGCGGAGAGAGCAGCCACGCGAGCCTGGAGGTGCTGCGCGAGCTGTTCGCCCTGTCCGACGGCCCCGACGCGCAGGCCCCGCCGAAGCAGGACAGCAGCCTCGCCCAGGTGCACGACCTCCGCAAGCGCCGCGAGCGCTGATGCGCCTCGCTACCCGGCGCAGCGCCCTGGCGCTTGCGCAGGCCGAGCTGGTCTCACGGGAACTCGGAGGATGTGAGCTGGTGCCGGTGAGCACCGCCGGCGACCGCGGCGCCCCGGCGCAGGACAAGTCCCGCTGGGTCGACGAGCTCGAGCGGGCACTGCTGGAGGACCGCGCCGACCTCGCCGTGCACTCCGCCAAGGACCTGCCGGGCGAGCTCGCGGACGGTCTCGAGATCGCAGGCGCTCCGCGGCGGGCGGCCCCCGAGGACGTGCTGTGCGGTTCCGAGGGCGTCGAGCAGCTGACGCCCGGTGCGCGGGTCGGGACGAGCAGCCTGCGACGGGTGGCCCAGCTGCGCGCCGCCCGCGAGGACCTCGAGGTGGCCGAGCTGCACGGGAACGTCGACACGCGCCTGGCGCGCCTGGCCGATCCCGCCTTCGAGCTCGACGCGATCGTGCTGGCACGGGCCGGCCTGGAGCGTCTCGGGCGCGGGCACAGCGCCGGCGGATCGCTGGACCCCGGACGCTTCGTTCCGGCCCCCGGACAGGGGACGCTCGCGCTGCAGACGCGCGCCGGGGACGAGCGCGCGGCCGGCGCCGCCCGTGCGATCACCGACGAGGCGACGTTCGCAAGCCTGCTCGCCGAGCGGGGCCTGGCGCGGGAGCTGGAGGCCGACTGCCACACGCCGCTCGGCGCCTGCGCGTTGCCTGTGGATGACGGCGAGCTGCACATGCGCGCGTGGATCGGGCTGCCGGACGGCTCGGCCTGGCTGACCGACGAGCTGTACGGGCCGCTCGCGGATCCCGAGGCGCTCGCGCAGGCCCTCGCCGCGCGGTTGCGCGCGGCCGGGGCGGAGTCGCTGCTGGAGCGTGCCGGCCAGATGGCGGGCGCGTGAGCAGCGAGCCGGTGCACGGCGGCGGGCCTGACACGCCCGGAGGGGAAAGCACGTCCGGCGGGCCTGACACGTCCGGCGGGCGGGTGTACCTCGTCGGCGCGGGGCCCGGTGACCCCGGCCTGATGAGCGCCCGCGCGCTGGAGCTGATCTCGCTGGCCGACGTGATCCTGTACGACCGCCTGATCCCCGACGGAGCCCTCGACGGTGCCGTCGCCGGCGCCGAGCTCGTCTACGTCGGCAAGGAGGGAGGGGGCAGCTCGGCCGACCAGCCGCAGATCGAGCGGCTGATGCTCGAGCACGCCCGCGCCGGGCGGACAGTGGTGCGCCTGAAGGGCGGCGACCCGTTCGTGTTCGGCCGTGGGGGAGAGGAGGCGCTGGCGCTACACGACGCCGGCGTCCCCTTCGAGGTGGTGCCCGCCGTGACGGCCGGGATCGCGGCCCCCGCCTACGCGGGCATTCCCGTCACGCAGCGTGGCATCGCCAGCGCAGTGGCGCTCGTGACCGGCCACGAGGACCCCGCGAAGTCCGAGAGCGACCTCGACTGGGGGGCGCTGGCGGCCTTCCCGGGGACGCTGGTGCTGTACATGGGGGTCGCCCGTATCGAGCAGATCGCCGCCGCCCTGATCGGCGCCGGACGCCCGGCGAGCGAACCGTCGGCGGTCGTGCAGGAAGGCACCCTCCCGGGCCAGCGCACCGTGCGGGCGCCGCTCGGCGAGTTGGCACGGGCGGTCGCCGCGGGGGGCGTGCGGGCACCCGCGGTCACGGTGGTCGGACCGGTCAGCGAGCTCGCGGGCGAGCTCGCCTGGCACGCCGCCGGGCCACTGGCGGGGTGCACGGTGGCGGTCACGCGCGCGCGGGCCCAGGCGAGCGCGATGGCGCGCCGCCTGAGGGCCCTGGGCGCACGCGTGATCGAGGCTCCGGTGATCCGTATCCGCCCCCTCGCCCCGGACCCCGAGGAGTTGGAGCTGTCCGGTTATGACCTGGTGTGCCTCACCAGCCCGAACGGCGTGCACCTGCTGTTCGAGCGGCTCGTCACGGCGGGGATGGACGCGCGCGCGCTGGCCGGCGCGAGAGTGGCGGCGATCGGCCCCGGGACCGCGGCGGCGCTGGCCGATCACGGCATCCGCGCCGACGTCGTCCCCGAGCGCTTCGTGGCCGAGTCGCTGGTGGAGGCGCTCGAGCAGGTGCAGGTGCGCCGGGCGTTGATCGTGCGCGCCGCCCGGGCGCGGGAGGTGCTGCCCGAGGCGCTGCGGGCGCGCGGGGCCGAGGTCGACGTGCTTGCCCTCTACGAGACCGTGGCCGAGCCGCTGTCCGCGCAGGCGCTGGCCGCGGCCCGCGCCGCCGACTACATCACCTTCACCTCCTCCTCGACCGTGAGCTTCTTCATGCAGGCCGCCGGAGGCGAAGCGGGGTTCGCGCCCTCCACGCGCGTGGTCTCGATCGGCCCCGTCACGAGCGCCTCCCTGCGGGAGGCCGGCTTGACCCCTGACGTGGAGGCCGAGAGCCACGACATCGACGGGGTGATCGACGCGATCCTGGCCCACCGCGGATCGTCCGCCTGAGGCGGCGCCGTGTTCATCAGCTTCCTCTCCGACTACGGGCTCGAGGACGAGTTCGTGGGCGTGTGCCATGGCGTGATCGCCCGCCGCTGCCCGGACGCGCGTGTGATCGACGTGAGTCACTCGATACCGCGCCAGGACGTGCTCGCCGGCGCGCTCACGCTGGCGAACGCGGTGGGCTTCCTGCCGGAGGGGGTGGTGCTCGCAATCGTCGACCCCGGAGTGGGCGGCGAGCGCCGAGCGCTGGCGCTGCGCAGCAAACGGGAGGACCGCCTGTTCGTGGGCCCCGACAACGGCCTGCTGATGGCGGCCGTCGAGCGGCTGGGGGGCGTCGCCGAGGCCGTGGACATCGGCGAGTCGCCGGAGCGGCTGCGGCCCACCTCGGGCACGTTCCACGGTCGCGACGTGTTCGCGCCGGTCGCCGCCGCGCTCGCCGCGGGGGAGCCGCTGTGGCGCCTCGGGAAGCCGCTCGGGCCCGAGCAGCTGGCCACCCGACCGCTCCTTCGCCTGGACCTCCCATCGGCGCGGGCGGTCCCCGAGGGGCTGATCGTGCACGTAGTTCACGGCGACACGTACGGCAACCTCGCCCTCGACGCGACACCCGGGCAGCTCTCACAGATCGGCGGCCGCCGGGGAGCCTCGGTCGCCGTGGTGTGCGCCTCCGGGCGCCATGAGGCCGTGCTGACGGACGCGTTCGGCGGGGCCCAGGAGGGAGCGCTGCTGCTGTACGAGGATTCCTGGGGAATGCTCGCGCTGGCGGTCAACCGCGGCTCGGCCGCCGAGCTGCTGCAAGCCGGCCCCGGGACGGAGCTGCTGGTGCACGCGCGATGAGCCCGACCGCCGGATCGGCGCGGGGGAGACCGCGGGGCACGCGCGCGCTCGGAACACCGCGGCTGCACCTGCGGCTGACCGACTCCACCAACTCGCGGGCGCGGGAGCTCGCGGTGGCGGGAGCCCCCCACGGGACGATCGTGACGGCCGCCGAGCAGAGTGCCGGGCGGGGACGCCAGGGGCGCACCTGGTCGGCGCCCGCGGGAAGCTCGTTGCTGCTGTCGGTGCTGCTGCGCGACCCGCCGCAGATGCTCCCTCTGGCCGCTGCCGTGGCGGTCGCAGACGTCGTGGGCGAGGCGGCCCTGATCAAGTGGCCCAACGACGTCGTGGTGGCACAGCCGGCGCCGGGCGCCGAGCAGCCGCCGCCGGCCCCACCGGCGCTTGCGAAGGTCGCGGGGATACTCGTGGAGGGGCGCCTGCAGGAGCGCTGGGCGATACTCGGGATCGGCCTCAACGTGGCCGTGCGGCTCGAGGATCTGCCCGAGGAACTTCGTCAGGGGGGAAGCCGCCCGGCTGCCACGATGGGACGCTCGCCGCAGGAGCTCGAGACCACGCTTGCCGAGCTGCTCGACGCGCTCGAACGGCGGCTGGCCGAGCCCTCGGAGGCAACGCTCGAGCACTGGCGCGGACGCGATGCGCTGCTGGGCCGGGAGGTCGGATGGTCCGGTGGCAGCGGCGTCGCGCGCGGCCTCGACGGCGAGGGACGCCTGATCGTGGAGGAGTCCGCGGGCCGACGCACCACGCTGGCGGCCGGGGAGGTGCACCTGGAGCGGCTCGGGTGAGAGGTTGGTCGCGGCGCGGCTGAGAGGTTGGTCGCGGCGCGGCTGAGGCGCCCGTCCGGGCTCGGGTGAGAGGTTGGTCGCGGCGCGGCTGAGGCGCCCGTCCGGGCTCGGGTGAGGGCCCGTCCGTGCACCAATAGGACGACAAAGGGCTAAAGCTCAGGTCGTGACGTGCCGACACGATCTACAGCGACCACAAGGCAAGGATGCGGACCTCCCTTCCCACGGCACCATCAGACGGATCATCGTGGCCGTCTCCGACGCTTCGTGCGTGGGTCTCCCGCGGGGGTGTCGGCCGCCCGCCGCTGGGATCGCAGTCGGGGATGACGCTGATCGAGGTGCTGATCGCGTCGGTGATCACGGCCTTCATCGCGATCGGCACGTTCACCGCCTTCGACGCCGCCGGCAAGAGCAGCGCCGACGACCGCGCACACGCCCAGGGCACGCTGCTCGCCCAGCAGGACCAGGAACGGTTGCGCAGCTTCACGACCACGACCCTCGAGCAGATGGGGACCGTGGAAACCTACCGCGCCGAAAACGGTCTGTGCCTCGAAAAGTCGGGCAGCACCTACACCTACTTCAACGGCGCCAAAAACACCCTCTACTGCGAAAAGGTCACGGGCTTCGCCGGCACCACCTACAAAGGCACACCCTTCACGGTGAGCTCCTCGGCGGCCTACGTTTCCGCCGAAAAAGGCGGCGAAAAAGCAGCCCTGACCTGCGAAAAATCCGGCGGCACGGCCAACTACCTGCAGACGAAGTCGTCGGTTACGTGGCCCCTGCTTAAGAAACGCACCGCCATCAGCCAGACCAGCGTGCTGAACGTCCCGTCCAGCTACGTGCTCGAGGTCAAGGTCATCAACCAGCTCAAAGAACCGGTCGAAGGCGCCACCGTCACCGTCACGGGCGCCCCGAGCACGATCACACCCGCATCCGGGTGCGTGACCTTCGGCGGCCTCGCCAGCGAAACCGTCGAAGTCACCGCGACCAAGGGCAGCTGGGTTGACTACAACGGCAAGTCGCCTACGACAAAAAGCGGCCTCAAACTCTCGACCAGCTCGGTCGTCGAAGAAACACTTCACCTCGCCGAACCGGGCTCGATCGTGGGCGAATTCGAAAGCAACGGCGTGGCCACCGGTATCGAAGCCCCCTCGTGGTTCGTGTTCGAGAACAACATGTCGTCCCCCAACGACTACGTCGCGTCGTCGGGCGCGCCCGAAGCGAAAATCACGCTGAGCAAAGCGTTCCCGTTCGTCCAAAAAGTATCGCCACTTGAATACGAAAACTACCAGGCGTATGCCGGCGAGTGCACGGCGAACAACCCCGAAACCGCAGCCGAAGCCGCCGAAAAACTCAAACCCAAACCGGTGGCGGTGACGCCCGGCGGCAGCTCGAGCGTGAAAATCGAAGCTCCCGCCGTCAACGTGACGGTCAGCGAAGGCACCAAAGCCACGCCGGAATCACTGTTGAAAACGGAAAACGCCTACATCATCAACAAAGAATGCGAAAAAGGGACGGCGCAGAACGTGGTCGGCACCGTCACCTACAAGCACAAAGTGGCCCTGAACAGCGAAGGGCACCTCGAAAACAAGTACAAGTACCAGCCGTTCGCGAAAGAACTCCGCCTGTGCGCCGCGGAGGGCCCAAAAGGCGGGAAATACTACCGCAACTACTTCAAAATCGCCAACCAGAAAAAAGCCGGCACGACTGCCTACAAATTCTATGTGAAGGAAGTCGCCAGCTCTGAAGACACCGGCAAGGAAGAAAGCGCCTCCAAACTCGAATGTCCGTGACCTCCCAGACATCGCTGCCGGCTGTCCTCGCCGCCGAGGACGGCATGACCCTGATCGAGGTGCTGATCGCCACAGTGGCCGGAATCGTCGTGATCCTCGCCCTGTTCGCCACGCTCGAGTTCTCGGTCAAGCAGGAGGCGCGGATCACCGAACGGGTGCAGGCCAGCCGCGGGGGGCGGACCGCGATGACGAACATCGTCGACGGGCTGCACTCCAGCTGCGTGGGCTTCGGAACCTACGCGATCCAGGGCCCGAGCTCGAAACCGACCAGCCCGCTGGCCGAACTCGGGCCCACCGACCTGTGGTTCATCAGCGCCTACGGGAGCTCCTCCAGCTCCAGTGCCGTGCTCGAAAAGGTCTACGAGCACGATGTCCACTGGACCTCCACCGGGAAAAGCAATACCGGCGAAACCGTGGGCACGCTCACCGACTACCGCTTCGAAAGCGTCAAAGGCAGCGGGCCCGCGAGCAAATCCGGCAAGTGGGAATTCCCCGCGCTCGAAACCAAAAACGCCAAAGCCCACGTGCTCGCCACCAACGTGATCCCGCTGACGCTGTCGGGAACCTCGACGATCTTCCAGTACTACAAGTTCACGAGCGCGACCAGCGGCGAACTCATTCAGATCACCGAAAAAATCCCGACAGCCGCCACCAAAAACGAAATCGCCAAGGTCAGCATCAACTTCACGGCCACGTCTGAATCCGGGAACACGTACAAAGGCTACGGGATGGCGCCGTTCAGCGACTCCGTGGTCCTGCGGCTGAACGCGTCCGAAGCGGGCGAAGAAGCGACCAACGAACCATGCACGTGAGATTCCCGATTCTCTCCGTCTCGCGCGCTCGTGTGTCCCTGCACCGGGCCGGCAGCGCCGAGGGCGGCTTCGCGATGATCATCGCGCTGGTGATCCTCGTGATCGCGATGCTGCTGGCGGCAGCCGCCTTCTCCGCCGTGAAGGAAGACTCGAAAAACACTCGCACCTACATCGTCGCGCAGAAGGCCTACGCGGCGGCCCTCGCGGGGATCGAGGAGTTCAAATACGAACTGGGTGCCAACAACAACTACTGGGCGACGTGCCCGAAAACTTCCGCCGCCACCACGGTGCCCGGGACGACGGACGAGGCATACACGTACCGCTTCCTGCACTCCGAAAAACACACCCAGAAAGAATGCGAAGAAAAAAAACAGGCCGCGATGATCGAGACGTCGGGATCCGCGAACGGCACCTTCCGGGTGGAAGCGACGGGGCGGGTGCCGGGCAACTGCGGTGAAAAAGCCCTGACTGAAAAAGGGTTCGCCGAAAACGCGAAAAACAAGTACTGCGTCCGCTCGGTCGTAGCCACCTTCACGCACCCGGGCTTCATCAACTACGTGTTCGTGAGCAACTACGAACTTCTCGATCCCGTCGCGCTCTCGCCCGAACCGAGCGACTGCGAAAACTACTACAACGAACGGCAAGAAAAAAAAGTCAAAGACTGCACTGAAATCATTTGGCGAACCGTCGACAAAATCAACGGCCCGTTCCACACGAACGACTCCGCCGACACGGAAAAAAACGCCCAGTTCGGACGCGAAGGCCACAACGACGCCATCGAGATGAACCAGGGGCATCACAACAGCACGCCGAAAATCAACGGTAGCGGCTACACCGAATCCGCGGGCACGCTGCTGCCTCCGGAAACGGACTCCGAACTGCTCGAATCAGCCGAATCCGGCTACAAGCTCAAAGGCCGAACGGAGATCCAGCTCGAAGAAGGCAGCCCCAACAAAATGAAAGTCACGAAATGGAAAGCCGGCGTGGCGGAATCCGAAACCAAATCCTTCCCGGCCAACGGCGTGGTGTTCGTGGAAGACGGATCCGGTGGATGCTCGGTGAAATACACCCCCTTCGGCTCGAAATACACCGGCGACGCGGAATGCGGCAACGCATACATCAAGGGCAGCTACAGCGAATCGCTGACGATCGGCGCGGCCAACGACCTGATCGTGATCGGCAACACGACGACCACCGGCGGGAGTGGCGGCAGCGAACCCACCGGCACCGCCACCCTCGGCCTGATCGCGACCAACTTCGTGCGGGTCTACCACCCCGTGAAAGAAACCTCCTGCGGAAAAGAAACCTGCAAAAACACCTCTTCGTCGTGCAATGAGACAAACATGACCAAAGCGGAAGCCGAAGCGTTCTCGAAAGAAATGTTCGGCGCCGTGACCGAAGACCTGGTCGTCGACGCGGCGATCCTGAGCACCAAACACTCCTGGATCGTGGACAACTACCTGTGCGGCTCCAGCCTCGGCACGCTGACGGTGTGGGGCTCGATCGCGCAGTTCTGGCGAGGACCCGTGGGCTCGGGCGCCACGCACGGCTTCACGACCAAGAACTACAACTACGACGAACGTCTGGCGACCAACCAGCCGCCGAGCTTCCTGTCGCCGACCACGACCGGCGCCTGGAAAGTCGAGCGCGAGACCGCGCCGCCCGAAAAATAGCCTCCCCGGCTAGAGCTCGCCGTCGAGCGGAGCGAACGCGGCTCCGTCGGCGTGGAAGCCGTTGCGGGCGTCCGCCTGCGCCGCGCTGACGGCGTCGTCGTCGCCCGCCGGGGCGTCGGCCGCGCGAGCCCGCTTGCCGCGTTTGGCCCGAATGCCGTTGGGTGAGGCCGGGGCGCTCGGAGCCTCGTCGGCGCGCGCCTCCGGTCCCCCGTCCGCCGACACTGCCTCGTTGGCGTTGACCTCGTTTCCCGTCGCCTTGTTGACGGTGACCTCGTTTCCGGTCGCCTCGTTGGCGGTCGCGTCTGGGTCGGCGCCCTTCGCGCCCTTGCGCCGGCGGCGTCCGTTGCGTGCGCGGCGCTTGGGGAAGTTTCGCAGCAGCTCCCGGGCGAGCGCAGGGGGCTTGCGGGCCATCCGCGTGCGGGCCCCGCGCAGCGCCTCCTCGGCCTCGGGCGTGTGGGCCAGGGCAGCCGCCAGCAGAGCCGCAGCGAGGCGGCGATCCTGCTTGCGGGCTGCGTGGATCAGCCGGCGGGCGTTGCGGGCATGGGCCCCTCCGGCGGAGTTGACGAGCAGGCCCAGCAGCCGCTTGGTCTCGGGCCAGCGCTGCACGGCGTACTCCTCGTGCACATCGCGGGTGTACTCGGCCAGCCGCCAGATCCACGCGTTGGCCTGATCACGGCGGCCGATGCGGCGCTCCACGAGGGCGCGCAGCATGATCTTGGACGCCTCCTTGCGCTCCTCCCGGGGCCACCCGCCGATGATGTCGATCGCCTCGTCGAAGGAGTCGGGATCGCGCAGGGCGGCGATGTCGGCCAGCGCGCGCAGGCGCAGCTGCGGGTTCTTGTTGCGCTTCACCGCGGTGATCAGGAAGCGGTTCTTGAGCTCTCCGCTGCGGTCGAAGTGGAGCATCGCGCGAGCCCGGCGCCAGCCGCTCGGCGCCACCCGGGCACCCGCCAGGGCGGCCCACAGGTGCTGCTCGCCGTAGTCGAGGTACTCCACCGCGATCCGCCACAGCTCCCGCTCGAAGACCGCGAACCGCCGCTCCTCCTCCGCGCACACGGGCAGCACGCGGCGCTCGACGCGCACGCGCCGGCCACGGCCGCGGCGGACCGGTCCCACCACGATCGCCCCGCCGCGGTACACGTCGCGGTCCAGCAGCGAGTGCAGCGTGACGACGGGGTCGTCGTGCTTGGTGGCGGGGTGGACGAAGTCGACGACCAGCCCCGCCTCCTTGCCGGGGTGGCGGCGGGTGACGCGCCCCACGCGCTGCTGGTAGATGCGCTTGGAGGCGGTGGGAGCGAGGTGCACGCAGACCGTGGCGCGGGGGCTGTTCCAGCCCTCGGCCAGCAGCTGGGCGTTGATCAGCACGTCGATCTCGCCGCGCTCGTAGCGCGCCAGGATCCCGACGAGCTCGCGCTTGGGGGTCTCGCCGGACACCGCCTGCGCCTTGATCCCCTCGGCGCGGAAGGCTTCGGCGAGGTTGTAGGCGTGGCGCACCCCGGCCGCGTACACGACCCCGGGGACGCCGTTGAAGCGCGTCTTGTAGAGATTGGCGACAGCCAGGTTGAAGGGCTGCTGGTCGAGCAGTTTGGCGAGCTCGTCCTGGTCGAACTCGGTGTCCACCTCGCCCCTGCGCAGAGGCACCTTGGCGATCGTCCTGACACCCACCCCCGGGGAGATGCGCACGCACCGCAGCGGCGCGATCACCCCACGCCGGGCCGCGGAGGCGAGGTCGAAGCGAGAGGTCTGGGTGGGGAACAGGTCGGTGACGTGGCGGGCGATGAGGGCGCCCGTGGCGGTCATGCCGATGAAGATCGGGCCGGTCCAGTTGCGGATCGACGCGCTCGTCTTCTCGCCCAGCGCCGTGTGGGCCTCGTCGCAGATGACGATCGTGTAGGCGCTCGAGATCTCGCCCGCGTTGCGCACGAACCACTGGTAGGTCTCGACCGTGACGGGACCATTGGCCGAGTCCTCGCCTTTCAGCAGGGGCCGGCTGATGCGCTTCTTGTAGCCGCGGTCGCGGAGCTCTCCGAGGAACTGGTCGACGAGGTTGCGCCGGTGTGTGAGGATCAGGATGCCGCCCGTCTGGGAGGCCTCCACGAAGCCGAGCGCGGCCACGGTCTTGCCGGCGCCGGTAGCGTGCTCGAACCAGAAGCGCTTGGCGGCGTTGGGGTCCTCGGGCTGGTCGGCCAGCGACTCCTCTTCCTCGCCCTCCTCGACCCAGTCGCGGGGCTCCTCGCCGCCGTCTTGGAGCTCGGGCTCCTCGGCCGCGTCCTCGTCGCCATCGAGATCGGCGCCACCCAACAGCTCCTCCTCGAGCTCGTCCTCTTCCTCTTCCTCCTCGTCGGGGGCGGCCCGGGCGACGGGCCCGAGGTCCTCGTCGTCCTCGTCGTCCTCGTCGTCGAGCTCGTCCTCGTCGTCCTCGTCGAGCTCCTCGTCCTCCTCGGCGTCATCGGCCGCCGCCGGGGACTCCTCGGCGCCGTTGGGGGTGTCCGACTCGTCGAGGCCCAGGATCGCCGCCGACGCGAGCAGGTCGGGCGAGGCCGAGCCGTTGGAGCGTCCGTTCCCGCCGGCGATCTTGCGCTGCTCCTCGGCGAGCAGCGCGGTGAGAGTGCCCGACAGGGCATCCACCTGGTGGGCCGAGAGGATGGTGCCGTCGGTGAGCTTGGGCTCCTCCTCGGAGAGGATCCGTTCGAGCCCCAGCAGCAGCGAGAACTCCCGCCTCCAGGCGGTGGAGGGGCGGGTGCGCTTCGGATCCTCCTCGAGCTCCCCCAGGGCCATGTCGAGGGCCTCCCGCCGCGGGGTCCCCGGGGCGAGCGCCTGGGAGGGGTCCTCCCCCTCGTGCAGGAAGCGCTCACGGACGAGCTTTTCCGCCCGCGCGATGTCGGCAGAACTTGGGATCGACGCGGCCCGTGGGGCCGCTGAGGCTGACTCGGCCATGCGGCTGTGAGTTCGAGACTGGGCCGCGCAGAAAGTGCTTCTTCGGCGCGGCTTGAGTGCGCGACGGTGCACTCCTCGCACCGCCTCCCGGACGCTAACGGAGCATCCGGCTGTGATGAGCACCAGGATATAACACCCGCAGGCGCCGTCCAAGAGGTCTGGCCGGCACCCTGCATCTGCGACGCTGTGACCGATGAGCGTCCGGCGGGTGGCGATCGTGGCGGCTGGCCTGGGGGTGGCGGTGCTCGTGGTGGTGGGGCTGGTGCAGCTGGCCGGCTCGCCCGGCGCGTCGTCCGCGGCGCGGCTCAGCCCGGCGCAGATGCGCTCCGAGTTGGCGGGATCACCGCCACCGCTGGCGGGACTGCACGCACAGGCCGACGAGCTGCTGGGTGGGGGCATGCCGGCCTTGAAGGCGCGCCTGGCGTCCCTCCACGGGCGGGCGGTGGTGATCAACAAGTGGGCATCCTGGTGCGGACCCTGCCGGGGTGAGTTCGGGGTCTTCCAGAGGGTGTCGGCGAAGGATGGTCGCGAGGTGGCCTTCGTCGGGATCGACTCCGGCGACAGCCGCAACGACGCCGCCCGCTTCCTGAGGACCTCGCCGGTGAGCTATCCGAGCTACTTCGACCCCAGCGGGACCATGGGCCTTGCCGTCAGCGACTCGAGCTTCACCCCCGTGACCGTGTTCCACGGGGCCCACGGGGGACTGTTCATCCACCAGGGCCCCTACCGCAGCGACGCGGAACTGGAACGGGACGTGGTGCGATACGGGCTGGACGCCTGAGGGAGGTCGGCGTGCCGGAGCTGCGCATCGATCCCCTCAGCGGGCACCGCACGATCGTGGCGGGAGAGCGGTCGCGGCGGCCCGGGGGTGAGCCCCGGTCCAAACCGGCCGACCCGATCGACCCGCAGAACGATCCCTTCGCGGAGGGGCACGAGGACCGGACCCCGCCGGAGCTTTATGCGCTGCGCGACGAGGGGTCGCCGCCCAACTCCCCCGGCTGGCGGGTGCGGGTTGTGCCGAACCTGTACCCGGCGCTGTCACCGCCCGGCCCCGACGACCCGCACCCCCCGGCGGCCGTGGAGGAGCAGCCCGGAGGGCGGGGCGGAACACCCCAGGAGCTGTTCATCTCGCTGCCGGCCACGGGCGGGCACGAGGTGATCGTCAACGGCCCGGAGTCCGTGACCTCGCTCGCGGAGCTGCCGCGGGAGCAGGTGGTCGAGGCTGTGGCGACGTGGCAGGAGCGGATGCGCACGCACGAGGGCAGCGCCTACGTGCAGCTGATCGTCAACGAGCGTGTGGAGGCGGGTGCCTCGCTGCCCCACACCCACGCCCAGCTGTACGCACTCGACTTCGTGCCCGGTGAGGTGGCGAGGGAGCGGGAGCGCGCGAGCGCCTACACCACGCGCACGATGGGAGGGAGCCTGCTCGGGGACGTGATCGCCGAGGAGGTCAGACGGGGCGAGCGGGTGGTGGCGATCGACGACGAGGCCGTGCTGGTGGCGCCGTGGGCCTCGCGACTGCCCTTCCAGCTGATGCTCGCCCCCCGCCGGCCCCGCCCGCGCTTCGAGGACGGAGGGCCCTCGGGCGCGGCGCTCCTGCACGAGGGCCTGTGCAGGCTGGCCCGGCATCTGGGGTCGAGCCCCCCGCTGAACATGTGGGTGCGCACCGCCCCGCAGGGAGCGGAGGACTTCTGCTGGCGGATCGACGTGATGCCGAGGCTCACCCATCTGGCGGGGCTCGAGCTGTCCACGGGGCTGAGTCTGAACATCGTCTCGCCCGAGCAGGCCGCGGCCGCCCTGCGCGACTGCTGAGGGGCCCGGCAGCTACGCTGGCGCGCGTCGATGGCGCCCGAGGAACGCTTCGTGCCCCGCTTCGCCGCAGAGCCCCCCCAGGAGGGGCTGCCCGGCGGGCGCTGGCACGATCGCCTGGAGCGGGAGCTGCTGACGGCCGCGCTGGCACTCGAGGGGGAGCAGCCCGACATCGGCCAGCCGGGGGAGATCCTGTGGTACCCGGACCGCACGTGGCACGGGCGCACGTACGTGCCCGCCACGGCCCGTACGGAGGGCGGATTCGAGCTGTTCGGCTACGTGCGCTACCTGCCGGCCGACGACGACGGGGAGCCGCGCGAATTCTCCGCGTGGGTGGACTTCACCGACCAGACGGCGGAGCGGAACCCCCAGTGGCGGCTCGACCTCTGCGACGAGGTGATCGGGCGCTGGCGGGGTGAGCAGGGAGCTGTGGCGGCGATGACCCTGATCTGGGGTCACCCGCTCGTCTCGTCCGGGGCCGTGGTGACCGCCGAGCTGGCGGGGCTCGCCGTCGACCAGTGCGAGCTCGTCGAGGAACGCTTCACGATGATCGCCCCCGACGACTACCGCGGGGACCTGCTGGTGGTGAAGCTGTTCGACGGGAAGGGACGTGAGCTGGCCGCCGAGTCGCTGTACGCGGCCGACGACGAGGACGACGAGGAGGAGGGCAGCTAGGGAGCCCGAGCCTCGGGACCCGGGCGGGGCTGGCAGCTAGCCCCCGTGTTCCTCTTTCTTGAACGCGCGTTCTTCGGCTGCTTCTTCGGCCTCCAGCTGCCTTCGCGCCGACACTTCGTTGGCGCTCTTGGACTTGCGCGGGTGCTTGCGGTGGGCCCCGGAGCGGGTCCGCTTGGAGCCCGACCTCGTCGATCCGCCGGTGCCGGACTGGCGTTTGGCTTTCCGCTTCTGCTTGCTCGACCGCTTGGCAGCTTCAGCAGCCGCCGCAGCACGGGTGACCTTCGCCGCTTCTTCCTGTCGTTTCTTCAGGCGGGCCTTTTCGGCGGCTTCGGAGGCCGCGTCGCTGGTGCTTGCCGTCGGCGGGTTGGAGACCTGGGTGGCGGGCTGTGATTCGGCCGCTTCGGCGGAGGTTTCGCCGCCCCCGCCTCCTCCACCGCCGCCACCCCCGCCTTTGCTGCCGGTCAGGCCGCAGCCGGACAGGGCCAGGGCGGCGGCGAGAGCCAGCAGGGGGTAGCGGGCGCGCTGCAGGCGCCCCTTCGCGGATATGCGGGCCATCATTCGATCGTCGCAGTGGGGCTGCTGTGTTTGCGCCGGTTGTTGGAGCCGGAGTTCGTCTGGCGGTGTGAAGGCGGGGTGGCGGCGACGGGGGCTTTCTTGGTCGCCTTCGGCGTGTTGGTGGTCTTCGTCTTGGTGGTGCTCTTCTGCTTCGTCTGGGCGGTCTTCTTGGACGCGTTCTGCGTCTTCTTCTTGGCTTCCGCTTCGGCCTTCGCCTTGGCGGCGGCTTCGAGCTTCTTGACCTTTTCGGAGGCTTCCTTTTCCTTCTTCTTCGCCTTCTTCTCCGCGGATTCTTCCCGTTTCTTGGCGTTGGCGACCGCTTCCTTTTCCTTCTTGGCGGCGTTGTCTTCGGCCGCTTCTTCGCGCTCCTTGGCTTCCAGGGCGGTGAGCACTTCGCGATCTTTGCTGGCTTCGGCGTCTTCGGCGCGCTTCTGTTCGGCTTCTTCGGCGCGTTCGGCGGCGGACGTGGTGGCCGGGCGGTTGTGGTTCTTCAGGTGTGCACCGCAGCCGGTGGCCCCGAGCAGGATGACCACCATCACCACCGCCAGAAGCATCTTCGGGCGGGTCGAGCCGGCCGGCGATCGCGCGCCGGCATCACCCGAGCAGAGCAACCGACGCCACATGAAACCCAAGCTACCAGCAGGTCTTTGGACCCTCAAGGTGCGAACGGGAGGATTCGAGGGCGCCGATGGGGATGCGTGGGACCCGCATAGGGGCATTCGAGACGGCGTAGGCGGGCAGCTCGGCGTCCGGACCGCCGCCCTACGCCCCTGCCGGCTGGGCCTCCGGATGATGAGCGCCGGGCCCTCGGAGGTCCTGCGACACGCGCTCGGCGCTGGCCTGGGCGCGGCGCGTGGTGCTGGCAAGACCCAGCCCGAGCACGGCCACCCCGCAGCCGGCCACGATCCACCAGCCGGCCTCGCTCCCGGCGATGAAGTTGGGGCCGATGAGGCCGGTGGCGCCTGCGGCGATGGCGCCCGAGACGGCGACCCCTAGGGTCTGGCCGACCTGGCGGGAGGTGGAGGCGACGGCGGCCGCAACCCCAGCCTGGGCCGGTGGCATGCCGATGATGGCCGTGTTGGTGATCGGCGGGTTCACCATGCCGAAGCCGGCTCCGAACAACAGGTAGGCGGGGAGCAGGTGGTCCAGCGGGGTGGTGCGCATGATGGAGCTCATGAGGGCCCCGCCGAGGCCAATCCCGATGCCGCCCAGGAGCAGGCCCAGGCGGGGGCCGCGGCGCCCCAGGATGCGCCCCGAGATGGGGGCGAACACGAGCGTGCAGGCGGCGATGGGGAGCGTCAGAAGGCCCGCGTGGAGCGCGGAGAAGCCCCTCACCTCCTGCAGGTAGAGCGTGTTCAGCAGCAGGAAGGCGCCGAGTGCCGCGAAGGCGAGGACGGCGATCGCGCTGGCGCTCGAGAACGGGACGCTGCGGAAGAAGCGCAGTTCGAGCAGCGGCTCGGTGCGGTGGCGCTCATAGGGGATCAGTGCGGCCAGCGAGGCGGCGGAGAGCGCGAACAGGCCGAGCGTCTGCCCGGAGGTCCAGCCGGCTTTGGGGGCCGCGATGATCGCGTAGGTGAGGGAGGCGAGCATCACGATCACCAGCAGCTGCCCGACGGGGTCGAGCCGCCTCGGTTTGGGCGCCCGCGACTCTGGGACGAAGCGTGCCGTGAGGACCACGGCGAGGATGCCGATGGGGACGTTGATCCAGAAGATCGAGCGCCAGCCGATGCCGTCCACCAGCACCCCCCCGAGCACGGGTCCGAGGGCGAGGCTGATGCCGACGGTGGCTCCCCACACCCCGAGCGCCTGGGCCCGCTCGCGCGGGTCGGTGAAGACGTTGCGGATGATCCCCATCGCCACCGGGTTGAGCATCGACCCCCCGACGGCCTGGAGCATCCGGAAGGCGATCAGGAGGCCGAGCGTGGTGGCGACACTGCACAGCAGGGAGGCGACCGTGAAGATGACCAGTCCGGCCTGGAACACCCGCCGGCGCCCGAGTCGATCGCCGGTCGAGCCGCCGAGGATCAAGAGGCTTGCCAGCACCAGGGTGTAGGCGTCGACGACCCACTGAAGGCCCGCGATCCCCGTGTGGAGCTCCCGACCGATCGACGGCAGGGCCACGTTGACGATCGTGTTGTCGAGCCCCACGATCAGGAGGCTCATGCAGCAGATGACGAGGATCAGGCGACGGCGTGCCCGGTCAGGGCCCGCCCCGGCTGCTTCAGACTGGGGTGCGTCCACGACCCCCTAGTTTGCCCGCTCCGACCGGGTTTGCCGGAGCCGGTCGCCGGAGCCGGCCGCGCCGGCGTGGCTGTCGGCCGGGCGCGATCAGTACCTGAACGCGGCGGTGAAGGCGATTTCTTTGACGTTGCTTTCGTTGAAGACCTTCACCTCGATGTATTCGCCCGCGTTGATCGTCACCGTGTGCGATTCGTCGGTGCACGACGTTCCCGTGACCGCACATTTCAGTTCTGTGGCGGTGCCGTTCTTGAGGACCGTGGCGGTGAAGGCGACCGATTCGCTGGCTTCCACCCGAAGGTGGTTTATCGACATGCCACCCCCGGGCACGGGCCCGAACACGATGCCGGAAGTGTTCGTGATGTAGCCGCTGCTGATGCACGCGGCCTTCGTGCCGACGTTCGAAACAGCAAGGCATTCTTCTTTTTTGGTCCCGATTTTGGCACCCTTGGTGCCCCACGTCACGACGGCGGCAGTGGTGCCTTCTTTACCTTCTTTACCTTCTTTGCCTTCTTTGCCTTCTTTGCCTTCTTTACCTTCCGGCCCGGTGGCACCGGTGGCTCCGGTTTCGCCTTTGACGCCGTTTTCCGCCAGCACTTCCCAGAACGTGGGGGTCGTCGACGGTTTGTTGGCTTTGTTGGCCGCTTTGATCGAGATGTAGCTCGTCCCGCTTTCCCGGACGGCGTCGCCTTTGGCGTATTCGGTCCCCGAGGCCCATTCGCCCCGCCAGGTGAGTTCGCCTTTTTCGCCTTTGGCGCCGGTTTCGCCTTTGGTTCCGGTTTCGCCTTTTTCGCCTTTGGCGCCCGTTTCGCCTTTCGCCCCGGTTTCGCCTTTGGCGCCGGTTTCCCCGGTCACGCCCTGTAGTCCTTTTTCGCCTTTTTCGCCTGTCGCGCCTTTTTCGCCCGTGGCGCCTTTTTCGCCTGTCGCGCCTTTTTCGCCCGTAGCGCCCGTAGCCCCAGTCAGACCTTTTTCGCCATTTGCGCCTTTTTCGCCGGTCGCGCCGGTTTTGCCTTCAGCGCCCGTCGCGCCCGTTTCGCCTTTCGAGCCAGTCGCCCCAGTTTTGCCTTCAGCGCCAGTCGCCCCAGTTTCGCCTTTCGCGCCTGTCGCGCCGGTTTTGCCTTCAGCGCCGGTCGCGCCGGTTTCGCCTTTCGCGCCAGTCGCGCCGGCTTTGCCTTCAGCACCAGTCGCCCCAGTTTCGCCTGTCGCGCCTGTCGCGCCGGTTTTGCCTTCGGCGCCGGTCGCCCCGGTTTCGCCTTTGGCGCCCGTTTCGCCTTTGACGCCCTGCGTACCAGTTTCGCCTGTCGCGCCAGTCGCGCCGGTGTTGCCTTCAGCGCCCGTAGCCCCCGTTTCG
>Ga0335083_10002041_pt1 | contig 27098 bp, 25 predicted proteins | sample Lox_Sample_42_FD_206716 | JGI IMG/M metagenome (GOLD analysis project Ga0335083, IMG submission 206716) | Soil microbial communities from Loxahatchee National Wildlife Refuge, Florida, United States - Lox_Sample_4.2 | ecosystem: Environmental > Terrestrial > Soil > Wetlands | place: USA...
GACGAACCGGTATCGACCGCGGTGCCCGAGGCGTATCCGCTGACCGCGTTCGGCGCGCGCATCGAGCTGCAGGCTCCGCAGCCGCTGCCCGGCCTGCGGCTCCATCTGTCCGGACACCGGACGTCGTTCGTGCTCGAGCCGCTGAGCGTGCCCGACATCGCGTACACCACCGAGGAGAGCCGCGGTTACGCGTCGCGCGGCCAGCTGTTCAGCCCCGGCCGGTTTCGCGCCGACCTGCACGCGGGCGCGCCGATCGCGCTGTTCGCGTCGACCGAGCCGTGGGAGACCCTGCTCACGATGACTGCGGCGCAGATGCTCGCGGCCGAGCTCGATCGTCGCCGCCGCTTGCTCGATGCGGCGGTCGTGCCGGCGCGCGGCGGCGTGGCGGCCGAGCTCGTGCTCGCGGCCGACCAGTTCGTCGTGCGGCCGGCCGGCCGCGTCGAGGATCACGTGCGCGCACGCGCCGCCGGCGACGAAGCGTGGACGGTGATCGCCGGCTACCACTGGTTCACCGACTGGGGCCGCGACACGATGATCTCGCTCGAGGGCCTGACGCTGCTCACCGGCCGCGTCGCGCACGCCGGATCGATCCTGCGGATGTTCGCGCATCACATCCGCGACGGCCTCGTGCCGAACATGTTCCCGGAGGGCGCCAACGAAGGCCTCTATCACACCGCCGACGCGACGCTGTGGTTCTTCCACGCGATCGATCGCTACCTGCGCGCGAGCGGCGACCGCCGCACGCTCGTCAAGCTGTTGCCGATCCTGCGCGACTGCATCGAGCATCACGTCGCGGGCACGCGGTTCGGGATTCACGTCGATCCCGAGGATGGTCTCCTGCATCAAGGCGCGCCCGGCTACCAGCTGACGTGGATGGACGCGAAGGCGGGCGACTGGGTCGTGACTCCGCGCCGCGGCAAGGCCGTCGAGATCAACGCGCTCTGGTACAACGCGCTGCGCTTGATGGCCGACTGGGCCGCGCGCACCGGCGATCCCGACGGCGCGCGCGGGTTCGCGCAGATGGCGGACCGCACGCAGCAGTCGTTCAACCGCCGGTTCTGGAACGACGCGACCGGCTACCTGTTCGACGTCGTCGACGGCGAGCACGGCGACGATCCGGCGCTCCGCCCGAACCAGCTGTTCGCGATCTCGCTGCCGCACGCGGTGCTCGAGCCGCGCCGGTGGGCGCCGGTGCTCGCGGCGGTCGAGCGCGATCTGCTGACGCCGGTCGGCGTGCGCTCGCTGTCGCCGCACGATCCCGACTTCAAGCCGACCTACCGCGGCGATCTGCTCGCGCGCGATGCCGCGTATCACCAGGGCACGGTGTGGAGCTGGCTGATCGGACCGTACATCGACGCGCTCTTGCGCGTCCGCCCCGACGACGTCGCCGCCGCGCGCGCCGCGCTGGAAGGTTTGATCGAGCAGATCGACACCGTCTGCATCGGCCAGATCAGCGAGGTCTTCGACGCCGAGCCGCCGTTCCTGGCCGGCGGCTGCATCGCGCAGGCGTGGAGCGTGGCCGAGCTGCTGCGCTGCCTCGTGGCGACGCGACGGTGATGATACGGTCCACACATGTGGTCACCGCTCGAGCGCCGGGTGCGTCGCATCGCGCGGCTGGTCCAGGTGTTCGCGCTTGCCGCGGCGGTGTTCGGCATGCTTCCGGGTGGAGTCGACGTCTTTCATCATTCGTTCAAGCACGACACCGACACGTTCAGCCACACGATGCGCGCCGGCGGCTGGTCGGTGGTCGGCTGGGCCATCACGCAGGTGCTCGCGGGCACTTGGGTACGCGATGCTCCGAGCGCGAAAGCGGGCATACGCTGGCTCGCGGCTTCGATCGTCATCTACGTCATCAGCGTGCTTTGCTGGTTGTTCGAAACCTTCACGCTCTCGCCCGTGCAGCTCGAGTGGCCGGCACACGCGACCGCGGCGTGCGCCAGCGCAGCGACCCTGCTCGTGTTCGTCGCGCTGCCGGTCGTGTTGCTGACCGCCGATCGATCGACGGTGCCGAGGGCGCGCGTGGTATCGTCGGAGTGATGCGAGGCGCGTGGATCGTCGCGATCGTCGCATGTCGCGTGCCGGCGCTCGATCTCGTCGGCAAGCAATGCCCGTGTCCGTCCGGTTACACGTGTGATGTCGCGACCGACAAGTGCACGCTCGGCGATGCCGCGCCCGCGGGTGACGGCGCCAGGGACGCGGCCGGCACGGTCGACACGCTTCGCGATGCCCGCGCGACCTACCGCGAGATCGTGCTGTCCGATCAGCCGGTCGGCTACTGGCGGCTCGGCGACAGCGGCACGACCGCGCGCGACGAGACCGGCGCGCACGACGGCACGTACTCGGGCGCGTGCGCGTACGGCGTGCCCGGAGCGATCGCCGGCGATGCGGACACCGCGGTCACGTTCGACGGCTCGACATGCAAGATCACGCTGCCGGTCGCGTACCCGTTCGCGAACAACGCGCCGTATTCGGTCGAAGCTTGGTCGTCGACGACCTCGAACGCGCTGTACCAGATGATCTTCTGCGACGAGGTGCGTAACAGCACGAACCCGATCGACGGCTACGCGCTGCTCGTGACGCCGACGAACTTCAGCGGCGGCTTCGAGCTCGAGCGCGAGGTCTCGATGAACGGGATCAAGACTCCCATCCAGCCGGTCGCGAGCGGCTTCCACCACGTGGTCGCGACGTACGATGGCACGCAGCTCGCCCTCTACGTCGACGGTGCCTTCATCGGCCAGACCACCGACATGCGCACGGCGGCGACGATCACGCAGGCCGCGCTGATCGGCGCATCCAGCCAGGGCAACGCCTACCAGGGCACGCTCGACGAGATCGCGCTCTACCCGACCGCCCTGTCTGCCCCGCGCATCGCCGCGCACTACGCGGCCGGTACGCAGCCGTGATCACTTCGGAATGAACTGCACGCCGATGAACGGCACGATCGGCAGGCCGGGCACGTCGACGTCGCGGCCCGCCGACGAGTCGTACTCGCGGCCTTCGACGTTGCCGTAATTCGTCGCGTTCTGGATGTCGAAGTAGAGATCGATGTCGCCGGAGCGGCGCTGCCAGCGGCGGTCGGCGCGCAGGTCGAGCTGGAAGAACGTCGGCAGCTGGCCGGCCCACGGCTTCTGGACCGGCACGTTGTCGACGAACACGGTCGGGCTGTACGGATTGCCCGAGACGATCTGCATGCGCGCGCCGAGACGCCACGCGCCGAGCGCGACCGACCCGGCGAGGTTGACGTTGTGGCGCTGGTCGAGCTCGAACGGCCGCCAACCCGGCGGGAGCGTCGGACCGTCGGTGCGCTCCGACTTCGACAGCGTGTACGCGAGGAGCCCGAACCAGCGGCCGGCGGTGTACTTCACGAGCAGCTCGCCGCCGTAGCTGCGCGCGCGACCGACGTTCTCGCGATAGATCGAGAATCCGAGCTGCTTCTCGAGGAGCAGCTCGAACGTCGGGCCGAGCCCGCCGAGATCCGGCTCGTAGTTGTTCGCGGGCATGCTCGGGTTCGGCACCTCGACGCCGAGCCGCTGCCCGTACTCGGCAAAGCCGGTCAGCGACGCACTCGTGCTGTCCGACAGCTGCGCGTCGACGCCGAGCGACGCCTGGTCGAAGTACGAGCTCTTCAGTTTCGGGTTGCCGTTCTCGGGATCAATGTCGGCCGGCGTCGGCGGCTGGTGAAAGCGGCCGAGCGCCTGCCGCAACGTGAGCGCGTCCGTCAGCTTCTGCACGATGTTGAGGCGCGGATCGATCACCCACTCGTCGGTCAGCCCGTAGTGCTCGACGCGCACGCCCGGCTTGACCGCGAGCCGATCGCCGCCGAGCTTGACGCGCGTCTCGCCCCACAGCGCGAGGTCGGCCCACGTCAACGTCGCGCTGCCGTCGGCTTGTTGCGGGCCCTGGCCTTCGCCGGTCAGCCCGACCTGCGTGTGCGAGAGATAGCCGCCTTCGCCGTCGAAGCCGCCGCTGACGTGGCCCCACGTCGTGTCGCGCACGAGATCCGCGCGCAGCCCACCCGGATACACCGGGCGTTCGAACGTCTCCTCGTCGGCGTTTTCGATGTCGAGGTACGAGAGCCGATCGGTGCCGAGCCACGGCACGACGTGCAGCGCGAGCGGCCCCCACTGCTTCAGGTACGGCGCCGCCGCGCGCACGAACATCGAATCGATCCGCACCTTCTCGGTGCCGCCGACCGCGCCGGTGCCCTGATTCTCGACGATGTCGATCGACGTGAACACCATCGGCGAGATCCGGCCCCAGCCCGCCGGATCGCCGAACGAGCCCCGCAGCTGCGCGTCCCAGTAGCTCGGCAGCGGGATGTCGGCGTCGACGAACGGCCGCGCGACGAGGTCGAAGTACGAGTGGCGCACGCCGACGATGATCCCGCCGCCCGCGATCGGCCCTTCCGCGAACGCGCCGGCCTCGAGCAAGCCGGCCTCGCCGCCCTCGCGCCACTTGTCGGTGCGCGGCTCGCGCGTCGCGAGCGACACGATGCCGCCCTCGGCGCGTCCGTACGCGACATCGAAGCCGCCCGGCGTCAGCGACAGCGACGACAGCATGTCGCCGGGATAGAACGAGGTCAGCCCGCCGAAGTGAAACGCGATCGGCACCTCGATGCCGTCGAGATAGACCGCGGTGTCGCTCGGCGAGGTGCCGCGCAGCACCAGCCCGCCGAACGAGTACGGGATGCGCGCCGCGCCGGGTAGCACCGAGGCCGCGCGCAACAGGTCGTTGCCGGCACCGGGCACGAGCTTCACGTCGTCGGCGGTGAGATCGTAGGACAGCGGCCTCGTGGTGGGCGGCGCCTTCGCGTGGATCTCGATCACCTCCTGAGACGGATCGAGGTCGATGCGCGCGTCGGTTCTCGGCAGCGACGCGACGTCGATCGTGCGCGTCGTGTAGCCGGCCGCCGTGACGACCACGACGCGGTCGCCGGCCGGGAGCGAGAAGTGCCCGACCTCGTCGGTCGTGACGCCCCCCGACAGCGTCGCGCCCGCGATCGGCTGCCCGGTCGCGTGATCGACGACGACACCCGCGATGGAATCCGGGCCCGCAGAAACCGGCGCGACGTGCGCCAGAACGATCGCGATCGCGACGCACGCGCGCCGCACGCCTCGTCACATCCCGGCGACGGTGACCTTGATCATCTTCACCGGCGTCTTCGGGCGATCGCCGGCGGCGGTCGGCGTGGTCTCGATCTTCTTCACCACGTCCATGCCGCTCGTGATCTTGCCGAACACCGGGTGCTTCGACGGGCCCGGCGTGAACCAGTCGAGATACGAGTTGTGCACCGTGTTGATGAAGAACTGCGCGCCGCCCGAGTTCGGACGACCGGTGTTCGCCATCGACAGCGTGCCCGGCTCGTTGGAGATCTTGTGGGCCGCCGGATGCTCGTCCTGCACGTTGCCGAACGGCGAGTTCCCGGTGCCGCACTTCGGGCTGTTCGGATCCTTCGAGTACTCGCACCCGAACTGGATCATGAAGTCCTTGATCACGCGGTGAAAGTGCAGGCCGTCGTAGAAGCCGCTCTTCGCGAGCTTCAAGAAGTTCTGCGCCGTGATCGGCATCTTGTCGAGGAAGATCTCGGCGGTGAAGCTACCCAACGAGGTCTCGAACGTCGCGGTCGGATTCGGCATGGCGAGAGGCTTAGCACGGCGGCATGTTACAGATCGAGCGATGGGGCGTCTCGCGATCGTGATCGCACTGGGGTTAGCAACCGCATCCACCGCGCGCGGTGACGTTCCGCTCGGCGACTATCACAAGGACGGCGTCGTCGTGCGCGTGCCGGTGCACTGGGTGGTGACGGTCGACGCCAAGCAGGGCTCGGTGCTGGCGCAGCAAGATCCGAAGCGCAAGGACGCGGCCGCGCTCATGCTCGTGCTGCAGAAAGCCGGCCCGACCGCGAGCGAGGACGCGCTGATCGACGCGGTCGTGTCGCGCGCCGTCCACGACGCGAAGCCGGTCGAGCGCGGACCGCTGCCGGGCGGCCACGGCCGCGGCCTGATCGCCGATGGCACGAGCGACGGCGTCGCGGTGCGGATCGCGGCGATCGCGGTGGTCGCGAACGGCGTCGCCTACCTCGGCGTGCTCGCGGCGACGCCGGCTGACTTCGACACGCTCGGTGGCGCACGACTGGTCGTGAGCGCGCTGGCCGGGACGCACGCGGAAGGTGGGATGGACTCGGGGATCGAGAAACTCGCACGCCAGTCCAAGCGCACCGACCAACCGGATCTCGATCCCGGCCGACCCGCGCTCGCGAAGGCCGTGCTGGGCCACGGCTCGTGGCTGCACACCGACGGCTACCAGTTCGACGTGGAGGACCACCAGAGCGGCAACACCGTGTACGGCCACACCAACAGCAACTGGGGAACCGAGCGCTTCGAGTTCCACAAGGACGGCACCTATCAGCTCACGCGACTCGACAAGCTCGTGCTCAATAGCTGCCACACCGGCTCGTACCGCACCGAGGTCGGCAGCTACACGATGGACGGGCACCAACTCGTGCTCGTCCCGAAGCAGGCGTGGGGGATCTTCAGCATCTGCGGCGGCAAGCAGCAGCGCGAGGCGCTGAAGGTGACCGCGAAGCGCGTCTACGAGGTCGGGCTCATGCCCGACGGCTTCCTCGCGATGGTCGGCCCGAGCTGCAGCTCTTTCGGCGACCCGCAGTGCTACGACCATGCGCGCTGGGAGATGGAGCCTGGAACCTGACGGCTAGCACCACCTGGTCAGATCAGCGCCGAGCGAGACCGAGCGATCCGAGGCGGATCGCGGCGCACGCCCGCACTGGAACGAGGAGCGTGGTGGTTCCACGTGACGAGCGAAGCGCGGACGTACGCCGCGAGGTGACCGGAGCGTGACGGTCGCAGCTGGCGATGATCTGATCAGGTGGTGCTAGGTCGCGCCGTCGATCGCGAGCGCGATCATCGCGATCAGCTTCTGCGCTTCGACGTTTTCGACGTTCGCGCAGATGAATTCGTGCACGGGCAGCTGCGCCTTCTGCAGGCGCACGAGCGGCTCGCCGCGCGCGGCGGCGTCGAGATCCTCGTAGGACAGCGTGCGAATGCGGCCGCCCGCCCGCTGGTAGCACTGGGCGACCAGCGCGCAGTGAAAGATCACGTTGACGATCGCCTCGGCGCCGCCGAGCTCGCGCTCGTGTGCGCTGATGAACTGCGCGACCGGCGTCTGCTGCTGTACGAACCCGCCGACCAGCACGGCCGAGTAGTTCGGGTCCGACATCTTCGTCGAAGCTTCGGTGACGACCGCGGCGACCTGATCCTTCGTGAGCTTCATGCAACCTCGACTGCAGTGATCGCCGGACGCCGCTCGGGCGCGAAGCGCACGATCGCCTCGGCGGCGAGCGCCGCGACATCGGCCGCGAGGTTCGTGCAGAACGCCTTGCGCGCCGGCCCCGCGAAGTCGCCGTGCGGACGCACCAGGTGATCGCACACGATGTCGGGGTTGCCGCCGCGCAGGCGAGCAAGCCAGGCGTCCTGGAACCACGCGATCGCGGCGCGCAGCTCGGGCGTGACCGGGCCGGCCGGGTCGGGATCGCCGAGCAGCTCGCCGAGCACGTGCTCGCCCGCGCGGATCGCGCCGCACGCGCCCTTGCCGGTGATGCCGCCGCGGCGCAGCGCCTGGTACGGGCGCGTCGGCAATGCGAACGTTTCGGCGATCGCGATGCCGCAGCTGCGGTGCGGCACGCGCACGCCTTCGTAGAGGATAAACGCCTTGTCGCGCGCGGCGGCGATGTAGGCGGTTTCGTCGGTCGTGAGCGCACGATCCACGGGCCTGGACTCGGCCATTTGGTGATGCTACTGCGGAGGGCGTCGTCCGTCGAGGATTCGTGACCGACCGCGCGGTGCATACGCCCTTTCCGACGGGAACGCCGTGGCTGGCGCGCGCGCTGGCGGTGTCCGCCGTGCTCCACGCGCTCGCCGTGCTCGTGGTTCACGTGGCATTCGCTCCCGGCGACGAGCACGAGCCCGAGATCGTGGACGTCGAGCTCGCACCGGCGCCGCCGAAGGCGGAGGCGCTGCCCGAGGAGATCGCCGGCAAGCACGAGCCGGCGCCGCCGGCTGAGCCGGACAAGGCCGCGCCGGAGCCGACGCCCGAGCCGGAGCAGGCCGCGGTCGCAGCGATCGATGCCGGCGTGGACGCGCCGGCCGATGCGCCCGCGAAGAAGAAGCCCGATGCCGCGATCGACGCAGCGGCCGCGGACGCCGCACCGGACGCGGCCGCGGACGCGGCACCGGACGCGGCACCGGATGCGGCACCGGATGCGGAAGCGGAAGCGGCGACGGTCGCGGCTAGCGGCAGCGGCAGCGGCATGACGGACGCGGGTGCGGCTGCGGATGCGGGTGCGGTCGCGGTCGCGGCGGCGGGATCGGCCGCGGGCTCGGGATCGGAGGCCGGATCCGGCGCGGGCTCGGCCGCAGCGGGCTCGGGCAGCGCGACCGAGAGCGCGCCGGCGATCGACGGCGCGCCGACGACCGCGGGCACCGCCGCCAACCTGCTCGCGTACTTCCCGGTAGGTCACGTCGTCACCGCGCTCGTGCGCTTCGATCACCTGCGCGGCAGCGAATGGGCGGAGGCGACCGAGAAGGTGCTCGAGCCGCTGCCCGACTATCACGGCCTGTTCGGCGACAAGCGCGCGGGCATCTCCGACCAGCTCGACCTGCTCGTCGTGTCGTCGCCGCGGCCGCGCGATGCGAGCGCGACGACGCTCGTCGCGCACACGGCGATGACGCGCCGCCAGACGCGCGACTTGCTCGCCCACGCGGATCCGGTCACGTGGTCGACCGCGAAGGGCGGCTTGCTCGGCAAGCGCAAGTCGTCGCTACCGAACGACCATCGCGTGATCCTGTCGCCGTGGAAGGGCTGGTTCGTGCTCGCGCCACCCGAAGATGTCGGCGCGCTCGCGGCGCCGGCGCGCGGCAACCCCGACACGCTCGAGGCGCGCGCGCCGCTGCCGCCGTGGCTCGACGGGATCCGCGCGATCGAGAAGGAAGCGGGAGACGGACCGCGCGGGCCGGCGCTGATCGTCACGCTCGCGGCGGACGGCAAGCGCCATCGTCTGCCCGAGCTCGGGCTCGGCGTGTCGTCGCTGCCAGCTCCGGAGCACGCGACCGTCGCGGTCGAGCTCGACGCGCACGGCTGGCTCGTCCGCGGCAACATCCGGTTCGCGAGCGAGGCCGACGCCGCCGAGCTCGAGAAGGCCGTCGCCGACGTCCAGCATCGCGTCGCGGACAGCCACATCCTGGCCGCCGTGTTGCGCAGCCAGCACGTCTACAACGCGATCGCCGGATTGTCTCTCCTGCGCGCGGGCGAGCGCGTGTCGTACAGCACGTCGGTGTCGATCGCCGACGCGCGCGCGCTGCTCGCGGCCGTCGCGGCCATGCTCGACGAGTACTTCGGCCACTCGCGCTGAACGTGTCATGCTTCGAGCATGCGCGCGGTCGCCTTGCTCGCTTGCGCCACGGCGTGCGGCGGGCCGCACAAGGCCGCGCCGTTCCCGGGCGGCGAGCGCGATGACGGTGCGGGCGAGCTCGCGAAGCAGTCGATCCAGCTCGTGCTCGGCGGCGACGACCGCGCGCCGGCGGCCGAGCACGGCGCGCCGCGCGCGATCGAGCCCGACGACAACGCGTACGGTGGCGACGGGTACGGCGGTGCCGGCTACGGAAACTGGGCGATCCCGCAATGGAGCTACTCGACGCCGAATCGCGTGCCTCGGTACAACGTCGCGGGCGCGCTGACCGGCGCGATCGAGGGCACCGTCACGTGGACGGGCGCGCGGCCGGGCAAGCTCGCCACCGCGTGCGGGACGATCGACAACCCGACGCTGCACGTCGGACCCGACCGCGCGCTGCGCGGCGTGCTCGTGTACATCGAGAAGGTCGCGGTCGGGCGCGCGCTTCCTTATTACGGGCGGCCGGCGAGCGTCGGCGGTGTCGTCGTGAAGCGCGGCTGCGCGCTCGTGCCGTCGGTGCAGCCGGTGACACCGCTGCCGAGCGCGCTGGCGATCTACGGTGACGCGACGCCGGCGCGCGTGCGCGTCGCGTCGGCCGGCGGGCCGCCGCGCGTGCTCGAGCTACAGGAAGCCGGCATCGCGCAGATCGAGGCGACGCCCGGCGTGACGCGAGTCGATGGCGAAGACGGCAAGCTCGTCGCCGCGTGGGTCATCGGCATCGACTCGCCCGATTACGCGCTCACCGACGACGCCGGGCGGTTTCGCATCGACGAGCTCGCGGCCGGCACCTACGACGTCACGTTCTGGCAGGCTCCGGTCGCGGCGAGCTCGGGCGGAGGCACCTTCGCGTACGGGCCGCCGAACATCGTGCATCGCTCGGTGCGCGTCGCGGCACATCACGCGACGCGCGTGGACGTCGCGCTACCGGGCCGGTAGGCGAGCCCTGGCAGCCTGCCGCTATTCCCCGCCGCCGCCGGCCTTGCTGTTGCAGTTGTTGAAGCGACCGGTGATCTTGTCGATCTGATCCTTCTGGTCGGGCGAGTAGTTGTAGGTCGGCTTGATGATCGGATCGGCGGTCATCTCGTCGTTGACGCGCTTGGCGCACGGCGGGTCTTCGCACTGGCACATCGCGGCGGTGTAGGTCTTCAGCTTGTCGATCTGCTCCGAGATCTGTTGCGGCGTTCCAGCGACGACGGGTTCCTGCGCCGAGCCGGTCGCAGCGGGCGACGACGCCGGGGCCGGCTGCGAGCCGCCACACGCGACGACGAGCACGAAGAGTAGGGTGCGCATCGCGCGATGATACGCGAGCCGTGTCCGGCTTCGTCCGAGCGGCGGACGTTTTGTCCGAGCGTCGGCCGCGGCCGGACGCGCGCGCGTGGCGAGTCGCGCACTTGCGCGTGGCATCGCCGTTGCTCTTGTTCGCGTTCGACGCATCGGCGTCGAAAGGAGACCTGTCGTGTTGCAGAAGCGAATGTTCAAAGTCATCAGTCCGGTCGAACGCAAAGACGGCAACAAGTTCTGGATGCGCGTCGGCAGCGGGTTCACGAACAAGGACGACTCGATCAACATCTACCTCGACGCCATTCCGGCGGCGCGGAACGGCGAGATCACGCTCCAGGTTCGCGAGCTCACCGAAGAAGATCTGCGCCCGCGCGGCGAGAAGCGCGCGAGCCACGCGTCGTCACACGCGGCCAACCCCAGCGCGCAAGGCGCATCCACCACCATGGATCAACTCCCGTTCTGACCTCGAAAGGAAACTCCAGCCATGACCATCTCGATTTCGTTCTCGAAGCTCACCCGCCGCCTCGGCGCGCTCGGCGCCGTCGCGCTGCTCGCCGCCGCCATGGGCGGTTCGTGGACCGCCGCGTCCGCCGCGCCCGCCTCGTCCGTCGTGACGAGCCCGGTGGCGGCGTCACCGCCCGCGTCCGCGGCCAAGAAGAGCGCGCACAAGGAGCTGAGCGGCAAGCTCAACCTCAACACGGCTACCGAGGACCAGCTGATGCTGTTGCCGAGCGTGGGCCCGTCCAAGGCCGAACGCGTCGTCGCGTGGCGCAAGAAGAACGGCGGCTTCAAACGCACGGCCGATCTGCGCCGCGTGAAGGGGTTCGGGTACAAGACGTTCAAGCGCCTCGAGCCGTTCCTCGACATCAAGGGGGAGACCACGCTCGTCGCGCAGTGAGGCGCCGAGCATCAGCCTCACTTGCAAGCGGTGACCACCGCCGCCGTGCGAAAGTGCGCGCATGGCGTTACCGGCACTGGCGGACGATGCGAAGCGGCTGTGTCAGACGCTGCTGCGCATCGACACGACCAATCCGCCCGGCAACGAACGGGCGGCGGCGGAGATCATCGCAGGCGCGCTCGCCGAGGTCGGGTTTCGACCCGAGCTGCTCGACGCGGCGCCCCAGCGCACGAACCTGGTCGTGCGGCATCCCGGCACGGGCAAGCGGCCGCCGCTCTTGCTCAGCGCGCACCTCGATGTGGTCGAGGCCGATCCGACGAAGTGGCGGCGGCCGCCGTTCTCGGGCGACGAGCACGAGGGCTGCTTGTGGGGCCGCGGCGCGATCGACATGAAGAACATGGCCGCGATGTGTACCGCGATCCTGCGTCGGCTCGCGGCGACCGGTACGCGGCTCGAGCGCGACGTGATCTTCGCGGCGGTCGCGGATGAAGAGGCCGGATGCGATCTGGGCTCCCGGTTTCTCGTCGAGCACCATCGCAGCAAGGTCGAGGCCGAGTACGCGATCGGCGAGTCCGGCGGCTTCTCGCTCCACGTCGGCGACACCACGTTCTATCCGGTGCAGGTCGCGGAGAAGGGCTTCTGCTGGATCCGCGCGCGCATGGTCGGCGAGCCGGGCCACGGCTCGATGCCGCGGCACGACAGCGTGGTCACGCGGCTCGGCGAAGTGCTCGCGCGCCTCGGCAAGACGCAGCTGCCCGTTCACCCCACGCGCTACGTCAGCGACTTTGTCGACGCGGTACGCGCGCGTCAGCCGGCGGCGATCCAGCCGCTCGTCAAGCTGATCGCACGGCCGCACCTGCTCGCGCGGGTCGCGCGGCTCGTGCCCGGCGCGCCGCTCGCGCGCAGCTTCTCGGCGCTGCTCGCGAACACCGCCTCGGCGACCGTGGTGCGCGCAGGGGCGAAGACGAACGTGATCCCGGGCGAGGCGGTGTTCGAGATCGACGGCCGCACGCTGCCCGGCCAGAGCGACGACGATCTCGTGCGCGAGCTGCGCGCGGTGCTCGGCGACGGCGTCGAGCTCGAGGTCATGAAGTCGGCGCCGCCCGTCGTCACCGAGCCGGCCGCGTCGCCGGTGTGGGACGCGATCACGACCCATGTCCTCGCGCGCGAGCCCGACGCGGTCGTGGTGCCGTACATGATTCCCGGCTTCACCGACGCGAAGTACTTCACGCGCACCGGCGCGCGCTGGTACGGGTTCTCGCCGGTGAAGATCGAGAAGAGCTCCGGCATCCGGTTCGCCGACATGTTCCACGGCACCGACGAGCGCGTGCCGGTGGCGGGGCTCGCGTGGGGCGTCGAGGTGCTCGATGCCGTCGTGCGCGACGTGGGCGGCGTCGTCAGTTGATCGCGAGCACGGCGCGCGCGAGCTCGGGCTGGGCGAGCAGACGATCGGTCGCGATGTCGAGGCTGTGCTGCTCGTCGCGCACGAGCTGGCGATCGACCTCGGCGTAGCGCGAGCGCAGGCGGGTGTCTTCGGCCAGGCGCTTGTCGCGATCGATCTCGCGCCTGGGGCTCGTGACCGACGAGAATGGCTCCTGGATCGCCGAGATCTCGGCCTGCGTGAACCCCGACGCGAGGATCCAGTCCATCAGCGGTCCGCTGGACACATCGGCGAGCCGGATGAAGTTGTTCTCGGCGGCGATGCGCTGGACGAGCGCGTGCTCGCCCGACGCGTCGATGATGGTCGCGGCCGCGCACAGGTGGCCGGCGGTGTCCTGCCACACGTTGAGCCGACCATCGCTGAACGTGTTGCTCGGATACGTGCCACGCTTCACGTACGCGCGGAACGCGGCGAGGTTGTGTCCGCGTGCTCGCCCGAGCGCCGCGCGGACGGCGGTGCGATCGATCGCGGCGGGCGCGAGCCGAGGCGGCCGCGCGAACTGCGCGGACGCGGTGGTCGCGAATGCAGTGACGAACAAGGCTACGAGTAGGGTGCGCATCATGCCGATACCGACGCACGACTCGCGGGAAACGATCTAGCCGACCGGCGACGGCATCTCGCGTAGTTTGCGCAGCGGGACGAGGAATAAAGGCGCGAGCAGGCCGAACAACACGCCGATCCAGACGGCCGCGCGAACCGTGGTGAGCCCACCGATCGCGCCCGCGACGAGCGCGGCGACCGGCAGAATGCCTGCCGTACAGATGAGGAATGCGGCGTTCGCGCGGCCGAGCAGGTGCTTGGGCAGCACGGTCTGCCGCAGCGTCACCGCTTGGATCACGAAGGCGACCGAGAAGCCGTCACCCAGCAGCTGGTGAGCGGACAGGAACGCGAGCACCGTGGCGCGCGAGCCGCCCGCGAGCGGGATGAACAGGCCGGCGGCCAGGCTCAGCGTCGAGGTCACGATCAGCGTCGACCCGACGCCGATCGTGTGCGCGAGCCGACGCGAGATCAGCGCGCCGCCGAGCGAGCCCACGCCGCCCATCGCGATCACGATGCCGAACGTCGCCTCGCTGAGCCCGAGCTCGCGCAGGCAGTACATCGGGTAGAGCGCGCTGAAGAATCCACCCGCGACCGACCACACCATGAACGCGAGCACGATCGGCCGCACCTGGGCGTGGCCGAAGATCAGGCGCATGCCGACGACGAGGTCCTTCCAGCTCTGGCGGCCGAGCGACGCCGTCTCGTCGGGCTGCGGCTCGGGCACGACCTCGGGTGTGCGAATGCGGCCGAGCTGCACGGCCGACCACAGATAGCTCGCGACATTGAAGATCACGGCCAGCGGCGCACCGAGCGCGGCGATCAGCAGGCCCGCGCTGGCGGGTCCGGTCACCTCGGCGAACGCCTCGGTCATCTCCAGCTTCGCGTTGCCATCGGCGAGCTGCGTGCGCCCGATCAGGAGCGGCAGATATGCGATGTCCGTGATCTGGAACAGCGCGCTCGCGGTCGCGACCAGCGCGCCGACCGTGATCAGCTGACCGACCGACAGCACGCCGAACAGCCACGCGATCGTCAGCGACGCGACGACCGCCGCGCGGAACAGATCGGCCGCGATCAAGATGCGTCGCTTGCGGCTGCGGTCGACGAACCCGCCCGCGAACGACGCGAACACGACCGCAGGCGCGAGCTGGAGCGCGATCAGCGTCGCGAACAACGCCTCCGGCACGCCGAGCGAGTTGACGGCGATGATCGGCAGCGCCGTGCGCGTGATGCGCGCGCCGAACGCACTGATCGCCTGCGCGGCCCATAGCCGCCGAAAATCGGCGTGGCCCCACAGGCCCGTGCGCTCAGACATCGTCTATCGAGGGAGAGCTACCGCCAAGGCGCCGAAGACGCCAAGGTTTCGCCAGGGCGAGAGAGCATTGGCTCTCTCCCTGGCGGATTCTTGGCGTCTTCGGCGTCTTGGCGGTAATTCCGAGTCTTCTCAGAACGGAATGTCGTCGTCCGGGCCGCCGCCGCCGCCGCCACCACCACCGGCGCTCGCGTAGGCGCCGGCAAACTCGGCGTCGTTCGGCGGAGGAGGATCGCTCGAGCGGTTGTCGCGACCGCCGTCACGGCCGCCACCGCCGAGGAACTGCACGTCCTGGGCGATGATCTCGGTCATGTAGCGCTTGTTGCCCTCCTTGTCGTCCCACGAGCGAGTCTGGATGCGGCCCTCGACGTAGACCTGGCGCCCCTTCGACAGGTACTTCGAGCACACCTCGGCGCGCTTGCCCCACACCACGATGCGGTGCCACTCGGTGCGTTCCTGGCGCTGCCCGTTCTTGTCGTTCCAGCTCTCGCTGGTGGCGATGCGCATCTCGCACACGCCCTGTCCGCTCGGCGTGTACCGCATGTCGGGATCTGCACCGAGGTGACCGACCAAAATGACCTTGTTGACTCCGCCTGGCATGTTCGTCTCTCTTTCGCGTTCCGGAACGACCTCCGTTCCGTGAGTCAAGCCGTAGCACGGCGCTCTGACACGCGGGATAGTCGCAGCGATGTTCGAGAGCTTGCGCGTTGCCGTCGTCGTTCCCGCCTTCAACGAAAGCGCGAAGATCGCGGAGACCGTCGCGACCGTGCCGGCCCTCGCCGACGCGATCTTCGTCGTCGACGATGCCTCCACCGACGACACCGCCGGCCGCGCCCGCACCGCCCGCGCGGGAGTGGAAGTCGTGCGCCACGCCGCGAACCGCGGCGTCGGCGCGGCGATCGCGACCGGCTACGCGCGCGTGCTCGCCGACCGCAGCTTCGACGTCGCCGTCGTCATGGCCGGCGATGGCCAGATGGATCCGCGCGACCTGCCCGCGCTGCTCGCGCCGATCGCGGGCGGGCACGCCGACTACGTCAAGGGCAACCGGTTCCGCCATCCCGAGCTGTGGCGCGCGATGCCGCCGGCGCGCATCGTCGGTAACGCGCTGCTGTCGGCCGCGACGCGGGTCTCCTCCGGCTATCGCCACGTGTTCGACTCGCAATGCGGCTACACGGCGATCCATCGCCGCGCGCTCGCCGCGCTCGACCTCGATGCGCTGTGGGCGCGCTACGGCTATCCGAACGACCTGCTGTCGCGGCTGCACGTCGCCGGCATGCGCGTCGTCGACGTGCCCGTGCGCCCGATCTACGGCGCGCGCTGGCGAAGCGGCATCCACATCGGCACCGCGCTGCATCCGATCCCGTACGTGCTCGTGCGCTCGTTCTGGGCGCGCGTGCTCGCCGAGACGCGCGCGCTCGCGCGGACCTAGATGCGGATCGGCGTCGTCACCGCGTCGTACCCGCGGTTCGCCGGCGACTGGGCCGGCAACTTCGTCGGCGAGCACGTCGCGGCGCTGCGCGCGGCCGGCCACGACGTCGACGTCATCGGTGCCCATCGCATCGCGAGCGAGCTGTTCTATCGAGGCGGCGCGCCCGACGAGCTCGGCGATCCGCGCGCGTGGCCGGCCGGCGCAGCGTTCACGGCGCGACTCGCCGCATACGTCGCCGCACACGCGCGCCGCTGGGATCTGATCGTCGCGCACTGGCTCGCGCCGTCGGCGCTGGCCGCGCTCGCCGCACCGCGCGTGCCGCTGCTCGCGATCGCGCACGGCGGCGATATCCACTTGCTGCGCCGCGCGCGCCTGCTCCGGCCCGTGTTGCACGCGCTTCGCCTGCGCCGCGCGCGGCTCGCGTTCGTCAGCGCCGAGCTGCTCGACATCGCGCGCGCGCATGGCTTCCGCAGCGACGCGCTCGTCCAGCCGATGGGCGTGCCGCTCGCGCGGTTCGCGACGATCCCGCGCGCGCCGACCGATCCTCCACGCGTCGCCGTCGTCGCGCGGCTCGTCCCGCTCAAGGGTGTCGACGTCGCGATCCGCGCGCTCGCCCACGTGCGCGCGCCGATCGACCTCGCGATCGCCGGCGATGGTCCCGCGCGCGGCGAGCTCGAGCAGCTCGCCGCCGGACGCGCGCGCTTCCTCGGCGCCGTCGACGAGACCGCGCGCGATCGCCTGCTCGCGACCGCATCGGCCGTGGTCGTCCCGTCGCGCGTCGTCGCCGGCGGGCGCAGCGAAGGCCTGCCGCTGGTCGCGCTCGAAGCGCTCGCCGCCGGCGTGCCGCTCGTCGCTTCGGCGGTCGGCGGACTGCCCACGCTCGCATCGGTGGCCGCGCTCGTGCCGCCCGACGATCCGCACGCGCTCGCCGCCGCGATCGATCGCGTGCTCGCCGCACCGCCTCCCGCACCGGCGTTGCGCGAAGCGGTATCCGGGCTAGGTTGGGCCGACGTCAGTGCGCGCCTGCTCGCGCATGTCGCGTAGCAGCTCCAGCCGCCATGCGTAAGTCGCTTCGCACCGCGGTCCGACCTCTGCCGGTCGCCACCGTGTCCAACTCGTCGCAATCACGTGACGATCGGCGGGCGATCGTGCGATGAATGCCTGTCCGATGGCGGCACGGTTGGTGCTAGTTCCTCTGGCGATGGCCGAAGCGCCGAGGTTCGACGTCTCCGTCATCTTGCCGTTCGGCGACGACGAAGAAGCGGTGGGCATCGCGGTGCGCCGCACCGCCGAGCACCTGCGCGGCCTCGGGCTCCACTTCGAGATCCTCGCGATCGACGAAGACTCCGGCGACAACTCGCATGCGGTCCTCGCGCTCTTGCGCGCCGAGGTGCCCGAGCTGCGCGTCACGCACGCATCGGGTCGCGGCCGCGGCGTCGATGCCGGCGCCGCTCGCGCGCAGGGCACGCTGCTCGTCGTCGCGACGCCCGCGGTCGCCGCCGCCTCGCTCGACGGCATGGGCGACGCATGCCGCCGCCTGCTCGGCGGCTCGGGCGATGCCGAGGTCGCCCTGGCCCGTTACACCGTCGCGCACCGCGTGCGGTCGCTCGTCGCGTTCCGCGGCGCACGCCTGATCGGCCCGCAGATGCACCGCCGGCTCGCCAAGCGCCTGCAGCTGCGGCAGCTCGCCGTCCGGCTGACGGGGGCCGGCGCAGGCACCGCGACCACATCGGCGGTCGGGCGCCTACGCGCGTTCGCGGCCCGCGCCGGCCGCGTCGCGTAGCCCACGCGCGGCTGCTATGATCGTAGCGAGTGTTCTACCTCGCTGCCCTGTTCTCGCTCGCGTTCCTGATCGTCGTGCACGAAGCCGGGCACTACTTCGTCGCGCGCAAGTGCGGGATGGCGATCGAGCGGTTCAGCATCGGCTTCGGGCCGGGCATCCTGAAGCGCAAGTCGAAGAAGACCGGCACGACGTTCCAGATCGCGCCGATCCCGTTCGGCGGCTTCGTCGAGATCCGCGGCATGAACATCGTCGAGGAGGTCGATCCCGACGATCGCACTGCCTATCCGAACCGTCCCGCGTGGCAGCGCTTCCTCACGATCTTCGCCGGCCCGGCGACGAACTACCTGTCCGCGATCGTCATCATGTTCGCGCTGTACGCGACGTACGGCATGCAGAGCTCGTGGAGCTGGTACGGCGTCGCCGACGTCAAGGACGGCTACGACGCGCACGGCAAGCTCGAGCTCGGCGATCGCATCCTCGCGGTCGATCACACGCCGCTGATGGCGAAGGGCGAGCACGACGGCGCGAAGGCCGACTCGCTCGTCAAGCGCGTCAACGCGAAGAACGGCCAGGTCGTGACGTTGACGGTCGAGCGCGCCGGCAAGCGCTTCGACGTCGACATCCAGCCCAAGCTCGCGAAGGACGACACCGGCAAGGAGCTGCTGCAGGACGGCAAGCCGTACTACCTGCTCGGCATCGTACCGACCGAGCAGAGCGAGTTCGTCGACGCGTCCCTCGGCGAATCGGCCGTCGCCGCGGTCGAGTTTCCGATCGATCAGACGGTGTTCATCGCGACCAGCGTGCGCGACATCTTCACCGGCAAGGTCAAAGCCGATCCGCGCGGCCCCAAGGGCATCTTCGACGAGTTCGCGAAGGCGTGGCAGCTCGGCGTGTTCACCGGCGTGTACTTGCTCGCCGCGCTCTCGGTCTACCTCGGCCTGTTCAACCTGCTGCCGATTCCCGCGCTCGACGGCGGCCGCCTCGTGTTCCTGGCCTACGAGCTCGTCACGCGCCGCCGCGCGAACCCGAAGATCGAAGCGATGGTGCACATGGCCGGCATCATGGTGCTCGGCGTCGTGATGATCCTGGTCACGATGCGCGACTTCGGCGTGTTCTCGTGAGCCCGATCGCCCACAGCGCGAGCAGCCACGACGCGCCCCGCGTGCTCTGACAGCCGCCGCCGCCGGCGCTCGGCGTGCCGCACTGGCCGCGCGCGTCGCAGACCTGATCGGCGCCGCAGTCGCTGTCGGTCCGGCAATCGAACGTGCACGACGTGCCGTTGCAGTACGTGCCCGCGCTGCACTGCGTGTCGGTCGTGCACGGATCCTGGACCGGCTGCGCGCCGAGCAAGCACACCATCATCGTCGTGCCGCTCGTCGCCGCGGCGCAGTGGTACGCGAGCGGGCAGTCGGTGTCTTGCGTGCAGAACTGCGAGCAGTAACCGCTCGACAGATCGGTCGCGGTGTACAGGCAGAACCCGCCGCACGCCCCGTGATCGTAGTTGCACGCCACGCCGACCGGATCGGGCGTGCCGGTGCACATCGTGCCAAGCGGATAGCTCGCGCACGTCTCGTTCGCCGGGCATGCCGCGGGCGGGCACTCGTTCGCCATCTTCGGATAGATCGAGCACAGGCCCTGCTTGTCGTCGTACGACGGGAAGCGCTGGTCCTGCCACGGCTTCCACGAGTAGTACATGGTCTCGTACTCGCGCTGCGAGTGATTGAGGCCGCTGAAGTGGCCGGTCTCGTGCGTGAGCACGGCTTGCAGATCGAGCGTGTTCGAATCGATCGCGTTGCCGGGCGGGCCGATCGCCCACGTCCAGTCCTGACCGTTGATGTTGATATCGGCGGTCTGCATGCCCGGCACGATGTAGACCGACGTCGCGGCCGCGGCCTCCTCGCCGTAGGTCCAGTTCGATTCGGTGAACAGGATGACGTTCGTGGTGTCGACCGCGGCGCCGAGATCGGTGAGGCCCATGTCGACGTACGACAGCGAGCTGCACGGCACCGCCTGCCAGGTCGCGAACGCGGCATCGACCGCGGTCATCACGTCGGACAGCGCGAGGTCGTCGCTGCCGGCCATGTTGAAGTAGTACGGGACCGGGATCTTGTCGGCGGGCCAGACCATGCCGTTGGTCGTGAAGTACGGCGTGCGCGCGTCGCCGTGCTCGGCCGCGAGCGGATCGAACACGAACGTCTCGGTGCCGTCGGCGGCGGTGCGCGCCGGCCACTTGCCTTGCGACCAGCCGTAGACGCGGAACGTGCCGTCGCCGCGGCCGCGATCGCGCAGGAACCAGCGCGCGCGCTCGCCGACCGCGACCGACGGGATGCCGAACACGATCTCGGTGCCGCCGTCGAGCTCGCCGCCGGGCTCGACCAGCTCGACGGTCGCGGCGGCCGGCCCCGCGACCGTGCGCGTGATCGCGAGCGTCGCGTGGGTCTCGAGCCCGGTATGCGTGGCATCCCACGTCACCGTGCGCGCGACGATCGTACCTTCGACGACGCGATCGGCGCGCGCCGCGAGCTGCGCCGGCGACAGCGGCATCACGGTCGACGCGCGTGCCGGCGCGGCCGCCACCAGCGCCGCCGCCGCGAGCGCGCCCCGCTTCATGCGCGCTTCCGCCGCCGGATGAATCCGAGCACGACCACCGCGAGCGCCGCCGCGCCGCTACCACCGCCGCGATCCGCGCGGCAGCATCCGCCCTTGCCGCCGGCCTCGCCGTTGACGCACATGCCGAGGCTGTTGCACGTACCCGTGCCGCCGCAGTCCGACGACGTCCGGCAATCGAACGTGCACGCGTGTGTCGTCGTATCGCAGTACGAACCGGTCGGGCAGCCCGCGTTGCCCGTGCACGTGATGTCGCCGACTCCAGCATCCGCCCCGCCGCTGCCACTGCCACTGCCGCCGCCGCTGCCGCTCACGACAGCGCGGAAGATCCAGTTCCCTTCTACGTGGAAGGTCTGCGCGGTGGCCCAAGTATTTGATGGCTCATCGTAGATGTAGTTCATGCTCGCGTGACTGGTGTCGCTATCGCGCGCCAAGCCCGGCGAACCGCCGTGCTGGAAAACCAGTCCGACGCGAAATTGTTGAGGCACGGTGACGTTGTCGCTCGACAAGTCGATCTCTTGAAGCGCGGTGCTCGAAGCGACGAGGCTGTAGTCCGCGTCATACACGCTCGCTCCAGGCACGGCTGTGCCCGCGGAATCGTCGTACACCTCGAGCGTCATCGGGTACGTGGCCGGAGGATTCGAGTCGTCGTCAGGTCCGAAGATGACCTGGACCTTCAATAATTGCCGACCAGCGTCCGGCGCGAGGAACCGCGATGCGCCAACGTCGTTCAGTCCGAAGCCAGCTTCGAAGCCCGCAATATCGCCATTTTGAAAGTTGTCGTTCTGGAGCGTCACGTCCGCGGACGCACTGGTCGCCACGAGTGCCAAACACAGCAAGCCGATCGGGATGTTCTTCATTTGGGACGCATCGAGCATTGGGTGTCGTTGCCTCCGCTATTGGTGAGGTCGTCTGGAGTCCCGCCGCTGCCGCTCACACTGTAGACTTCCGCATTACCGCTCCGATCTGAGTCGAAACAGAACGTCATACCGTCGCCCGCCCAGCACGGCCGATAAGCGGACGGCGTCACGACGTACTGGAAGCCCGAGCCTGTCGGTGCGACCGAGAACAAGCCGGTACCAAAGTCTGCATCGCCCGTGTTTCCGTCAGCAATCTCGCCGATGAGCTGTGAGCTGTTGGGATCCCAAGTCACGGGACCCTCGAACTGGGTCGTCTCCGACACGGTCACATCCTGCTGCTGACTACCGTCGGCATTCATTACAAACACGTCCGCGTTCTCGAACGTGAGTCCACGAACGAAAGCTATGTGAGCCCCGTCCGGACTCCACATTGGTTCTCTGTCGCCTCTTGGAGAGCCCTGCGTGATCGGGCTCTGGCCCGTTCCATCGCTGCTCATCACGTAGATTTCGCCCGTCCCGAACGTCAGCTTGGTTCCATCCGGCGACCAAGAGGCATTGCCTGTGGTGCTCAAACCGAGACTGGTCAACGTCGAGACCGCGCCCCCCGTCGCGGCCACGCGATAGATTTCTGGATGTCCACTTCGGGTGCTCGTGAAAGCGAGCTGCGTTCCATCCGGCGACCACGCCGCATCCTGCGCTTGGCCGCTCGACACGTCGACCACACCCGTTCCATCGGGCGCCATCACATAGAGCTCTTGCGTTCCACTGCGACCGCTCAGAAACGCGATGCGCTCACCGGTCGGGTCCCACATCGGCGACGTATCACTCGCGGGATTCGACGTGAGATTCGTCTGCATGCTGCCATCGGGGTTCATCCGATAGATCTCGCTGTTCCCGTCGCGATCGGACGTGAACACGATGTACAGCACCCGCGGCGGCATCGGCGTGACGCAACCTTGCGTCGGATCGCACGTGCCCTCGCACTGCGAGCTGTCGTAGTTATCGCCGGTCGCGTTGCACGTCAGCGCGTCGCTGCCGCGGCATTCGGCAAACTGCATGGGCGTACAGCTGACCGCGATGCACTCTCCGGGCGTGCCGCCCAACGAACCGTCGACATCGCAAAACGGATATGCCGGGTTCGTGCAGTCCCCGTTCGGACACGCGCGCGGGTTGTGAGCCGTACACGCGACCACGCCCGCCAGGCAGGCGAACACCCACCGATCGCCTCGCATCGAGGTCCATCGTACACCTCGAACCTACGCGACTCGATGTAGGAGTCGTTCAGTTGTCCGACGTGATGCCCGTGACCTTGCACCCGTCGTCGTCGGAATCGGTGGTCACCGTGTAGTCAAACTCGCCCGACTCGGGGTCGGAGACGCCGCCGGTCCACGTGTAGCCGCTGTCGGACGCCGTGCGCTTGCTCACGTGGGGCTGGCCGGACGACGAGCCGTCCTTGAACGCCTGCGAGCCGATCTTGTCGGCGACGATCGCGGAGCACGACTTCGGCGTGATGTCGCCCTGCGTGCACAGGAGGCCGTCGACGTTCATCGTGACGTCGTAGAAGAAGTCGCCGACCTTCGAATCGGCGACCGTCACCGTGTAGTGGCCGGTGCTGGTCTGCGCGTACTTCGGCGTCGCGCTCGAATCGATCGGCGAGATCAGCTCCACGAGAGGCAGGCACTGGTCGCCGGTCGGATCCATCTGCGTGCACGTGCCTTCCCAGTACGGGTTCACGTTCGCCACGTACCAATCGACCTTGCCCGAGCCGTCGGTGACCAGCGAATCGGGGATCACGAGGGTGTCGCCCGCGCCGAAGAACGTCTTCGAGTTCCAGTCGCTGTACGTCTTCGACGTGTCGTCGGTCTTCGTCAGCTTGCCCTTGTTGAAGCCCGAGTCTTCGATCGTGACCGTCACCGACTTCTTCTTGATGTCGAGCCACACCGTGTTAGCCGTGCCGAGGTTCTGGCACGAGAAGTAAAGGCCCGAGCCGTCCGCCTTGCCGCTGTCGAAGTCGTCGTCGCCGGAATCGTCCGACGTGGCGCAGCCGTGCAGTGCAAACGGAACGACGAGCGAGAACGCGAACGTCAGCTTGTTCATGCGCGGCGCCTTCAGCACGCGACATGCCACCTCCCGCCGATGTGATTCCACCGAGTTGGAGGGCTCGGCGCTGGCGGCCCGAATTGCCGCGGCAACTCGATCACCCGGTGGCGATTACGGTTTTGCTACATCGGCGAGTAATTTCTTCACCGGATCGAGCTCGCCGGCCCCGATCTGCGCCTTCTGGGCGATCGCGATCGAGCGCTCGAGCAGCGGCCGCGCGTCGGCGCGCCTGCCGAGCTCGACGTCGGCGCGGGCGAGCCCGGCCAGCGGCTGCCACAGATCGGGCGCGTCGCGACCTTCGCCGACCTCGATCACCGCGATCGCGCGCTGCGCGAAATCGGCCGCGGCGGTCCACTGCCTGGCGCCGAGCTCGGTCGTCATGCGCGAGGTCAGCGTCGCGCCGTACAGCGGCGATTGCAGCTTGGCTTCGATGGCGAGCACGGCGTCGTACTGCGCGCGCGAGTCGGCGAGTCGGCCCTCGGCGGCGAGCGCCTCGGCACGCGTCGTCGCGACCGCCTGCGTGAGCGGGTTCGCGTCGCCGAGCGACTTCTCGGCGATGACCTTCGCGCGATCGAGATAGACGAGCGCGCCCGCGGTGTCGCCGCCGCGGATCATCCCGTCGGCGGCGTTGTTGAGCGTGAGCGCGAGCGCCGGGCTGTTCGGGCCTTCCGCGCGCTCGCGGATCGCGAGCGCGCGAATGTACGCGGCCCGCGCCTGATCCGGACGCGCCGCCTTGCTGTACGCGGCGCCGAGCGTGGTCAGGATCGTCGCGATGTCGGGGTGGTCGGGGCCGACGTGCGCCTCGTGCAGCGCGAGCGCGCGCTCGAGATGCGGCAGCGCCTGGTCCCACGCGCCGATGCGCGCGTACGTCGTGCCGATGACCTCCTCGTCACGCCACAGCTCGGTGACGTTGTCACCGGCGAGCCGCTCCGCGAACGCGAGCGCCTTCTGCTGCGTCGCGATCGACGCGGTGACATCGCCCGACGACGCTTCGACCAGCCCCCCGACCTCGAGCGCGCGCAGCTCGGTCTCGGGATCGTTGCCGTTGCGTCCGCCGATCGTGCGCGCGAGCTGGATCCAGATCTTCGCCTGGCCGGCCTGGTGCTGCGCCTCGGTCGCCGCCGCGCACAGCGCGGCCTCCGCGGTCAGCCCGTCGCTGCGGCCCTCGAGCCCCTTCCACACCGCGGCCGTGCAGACCTCGTCGGCCTTCTCGACGTTGTTCGCGCCGGCCCAGGCCGCGCCGGCCACGACGAGCGCCTCGGCCTTCCACGGCGCGTAGTGGAGCTCGTCGGCGAGATGCCCGGCTTCGGTGCCGGCGTTGACGCACTCGAGGTAGTGGCCGGCGAGCAGCTGCGCCTTCGCGTCGGCGAGCAGCTGCTCGGCGTGCGAGACGACGTCCTTCGGCTCGGTCGGCGGCAAGCCGGGCGCGCGCAGCGCCGCGACATCGGAGCAGCGATGCAGCGGCTCGAGCCCGGCGCCGAGCTGGTCGGCCTTCTCGACGAGCTCGCCGTCGGCGTGGATCAACACCTGGGCGAGCGAGCGCAGCTCGTCGAGCCGGCGATCGAGACACACCGTGCGCAGCGACAGCGCCTCCTCGGTCTGCTCGCCGCGCACGCGCGTCGCCTGGCAGCTGTCGACCGCGGTCGTGACCCACTCGTGCGAGTACGCGTCGAGATCGTGGGCGAGCGCGTCGAACGATTTGCCCGCATACGGCCGCTTCGTCGCGTCGAACGCGGACTTGATCCGCAGCTTGGTCGGCGCGTCCCACACGCCCGCGAGCCTGGAATCGAGGCCGGTACACACCTCGGGGCGCGCGTGATAGAGCACGTAGCCGCCGGCGCCGATGCCGCCGAGCGCGGCCACCGCGATCCCGGCCGTGACCACGCGTCGCGTGCGCGCACCCGGATCGATCGCGAGCTCGGCGAGCAGCGCGTCCATGCTCGCGAACCGCTCGTTCGGATCGATCGAGATCGCGCGCATCACGACGCGCACGACGCTCGCCGGCACTTTTGCGTCGGTGGGCGGCGGCTTCGGCTTGGTGCCCTTCGGCGCGTTCTTCGGATACGGCCGGACCTTGAACAGCGCCTCGTACAGCGCGACGCCGAACGCGAACTGATCGGTGCGGATGTCGGCGGCGTGACCCGCGCGCAGCTCGGGCGCCATGTAGCCGGGCGTGCCGACGAGCGAGCCGACCTCGGTGAGGTGCTTCGCGAGCGGGCTCTTCGCTTCGATCTGGCTGTCGGGCGTCTCGCCGGATGGCGGATCGATGTCGGTCTGCAGTCGCGCGAGCCCGAAGTCCATCACGCGCACGCGCAGGTCGCGGCCGACGAGGATGTTGTCGGGCTTGAAGTCGCGGTGCACGAGCCCGGTCGCGTGCGCGGCCGCGAGCCCGGCGCCGGCCGCGCGCAGGAGCGGCACGACCTCGCGCCACGTCCGCGCCTCTTCCTTGAGCCACGCGCGCAGCGTGACGCCGTCGACGAGCTCCATCGCGACAAACACGCGATCGGGCGGCAGCGAGCCGACGTCGTACACCGCGATCACGTTGGGATGCGACAGCCGCGCCATCGCCTGCGCCTCGCGCTGCAGCCACGCCTGGCCGCCGATCGATTCACCGGTGGCATCGGCCTGCAGGAGCTTGATCGCGACCTTGCGGTCGAGCTCGGGATCGAACGCGCGATAGACCACGCCCATGCCGCCCGAGCCGAGCTCGTCCATGATGACGTAGCGGCCGACCGTGGCGCCGCGTGCGAGCCGGTCGGGCCGCGGGCGGATCCGTTCGCTGCCGCTCGGCCCCTCCCGCTTGGTGGCTGGCGCCTCGGTGCGATCCTCGATCTCGGTATCGGAGCTCTGCTCGCTCACGCCCCGTAAGAGCTTCTCACGCTAAGGTGCCGAGGTGATCGCCGCCGACGTCCTCGATCGGATCCCGACCGAGCCCGGCGTGTATCTGTTCAAGGATGCGCGCGGTGCGGTGGTGTACGTCGGCAAGGCCAAGAATCTGCGCTCGCGCGTGCGCCAGTACTTCCGGCCGGGCGGCGACGAGCGATTCTTCGTCGCCGCGGGGTTTCTCGGACGCGCGGTCGATGCGGTGGAGACGATCGTCACGACGTCGGAGAAGGAGGGCCTGCTCCTCGAAAATCACCTGATCAAGAAGCACCAGCCGCGCTTCAACGTGAAGCTGCGCGACGACAAGCAGTATCTCGTGCTCCGGCTGGTCGATCCGCACGAGGGCACCAAGCGGGATGTCTTTCCACGCGTCGAAGTCGTCCGGAATATCCGCGACGACGGCGCGAACTACTTCGGCCCGTACCATTCCGCCACGAGCGCGCGCGAGACGCTGCGCACGCTCAACCGCCACTTCCAGCTGCGCACGTGCACCGACCACGT
>Ga0335083_10002042_pt1 | contig 27085 bp, 23 predicted proteins | sample Lox_Sample_42_FD_206716 | JGI IMG/M metagenome (GOLD analysis project Ga0335083, IMG submission 206716) | Soil microbial communities from Loxahatchee National Wildlife Refuge, Florida, United States - Lox_Sample_4.2 | ecosystem: Environmental > Terrestrial > Soil > Wetlands | place: USA...
CCGTCGCCGTTAGGGTGAACATACATAGCTAGACATCTGTCGGCAAGATCCTGATCATCCGCTGCAAAGAAACAACATTCATACGCAGGTCTTGTACTCTTATCCGGTGAACGCTCACATCGGCCAGATGGCCGGTTATCCTGCGGCTATTGCTCCGCAAGCCAGTGCTGTTCCCGCTGTCAGACCGAGAAAATATCTCTCTGATAACGCAATTCCTTGCATTGAGATGACGTATTCTTGCTGCATGACGCGTACTCCCGCCCGGCGTCTTGCCGAGGTTGCGAAGAAGGTTGGGGTTAGTGAGGCCACCGTGAGCAGAGTGCTCAACGGTAAAGCTGGGGTATCAGACAGCACGAGAGAAGCGGTGCTCACCGCCCTTGACGTGCTCGGCTACGAGCGGCCGAGCAAGCTGCGCGGCCAGCGCGCCCGGCTGATCGGCCTCGTCCTGCCCGAGCTGCAGAACCCCATCTTCCCCGCGCTCGCCGAGGCCATCGGCGGCGCGCTCGCGCAGCGGGGGTTCACCCCGGTGCTCTGCACGAGGACGGCTGGCGGCCTGTCCGAGGCCGACTACGTGGACATGCTGCTCGAGCAGCAGGCATCTGGCGTGGTGTTCGCAGGCGGCCACTTCGCCGAGGTCGCCGCCCCGCACGACCACTACCGTCTGCTGCGCAGCAGGGGCGTCCCCGTAGTGCTGATCAACGCGGCGGTCGACAACCTCGACTTCCCGTGCGTCGCGACCGACGACGCCTCCGCCGCCACGCAGGCATTCGCGCATCTGTCCGCGCTTGGCCACGACCGCATCGGCCTCGTCCTCGGCCCCGAGGACCACATGCCGTCGCGGCGGAAGCTGGCGGCGTTCACCGCGGCCGCGTCAAGCGCGGGCCTCGGCGCCGCACCCGTCGAGCACGCACTGTTCTCGCTCGAAGGCGGCCAGGCGGCCACGACCCGGATGCTCCGCCAGGGCGTCACAGGGATCATCTGCGCCAGCGACGTGCTGGCGCTCGGCGCGATCAGGGCGGCCCGCCGCTCGGGCCTGACCGTGCCGGGCGACGTATCGGTGATCGGCTACGACGACTCAGCCCTGCTGAACTGCACCGACCCGCCCCTGACCACCATCAGGCAGCCAATCGAGCCCATGGGCATGTCGGCCGTGGCGCTGCTCGTCAACCAGATGGAGACCGTGATCGCCCACCCCGAGGAGCTGCTCTTCGAGCCCGAGCTGGTCGTCCGCGGCTCCACCGGTCCCGCCAAGACCCCCTGACGCTTCCGTCCGTCACTGCAGCCCCTCCGGTACCCATGAGTCCCGGCGTGATTCTGGCACTGGGTGCCCCAGGAGCGATCGGACATGCAAAGTAACCGGTCTTGGGGCACCCAAGGCCGATAGAACTGGCTCTGGGTGCCCCAAGGCCAAAACGGTTCGGGTGCAGCTCTTCTGAAGGGACCTGATGACCAGCAGGTTTGCCTGATTTCCGGCTGATCCGTGATGTGGTCTTCTACCGTCGTGTGCAGGGGGAAGGAGGCTGCGGATGGGGTCGTTGATCGAGGAACTCAGGCGCAGGGAAGCGGTTGCCCGGGCTGAGGCGGACCGGTTGCGTGCCCGGATCGAGGAGCTGTCGGGAGAACTGGCCGGGGCGGAGGAGCGGGTCTCGCGGCTGGCGATCGCCCGGGAGGAAGTCATGCGGGTGCTCGACGCCGGGCGGCCGCTGCGGGCAGCGGAGTTCGCGGCCGCGACGGGACTGGCCACGGACAAGGCGAAGGTGGAGGGCCTGCGGTCGAAGCTGAAGCTGCTGGCCGCGCGTGGCTGGCTGGCCGGAGTCCCCGGCGGCCTGTTCACCCTGCCGGATCACGCAGGGGAAACACCGAAACCCGGACAGTAAGGGGTTCTTCTTCCTAGGTTCGGAGGTGCTAGCCCGCCCGATGATCCGTTCGCCGTCTCGAAAGCCATGTTCGCCGCGCTGGCCGACGATCTCGCCGGGCCCGCCGCAGCCGGGATGACGGTCTGCGAGCTGGAAGAGCTCATCGACGAGGAGAGCCGGAAGGCCGTCAGGCAACTGCTGCAGGACCACTACGACCTGCGGGCCCTGCGGGAAGAACAGCAGGCCAGGAAGCATCCTGTCCCGGTGGCGGGCACCGACGGGATCACCCGGGCCCGGCTGGAGGCCGGGCACGGCCGGCTGCTGGCCACGCTGTTCGGCACGGTGACGGTGACCCGGTGCGCCTGGCGGAAGCCGGGAGCGCCCGATTACCTTCCCGCCGACGCCGCCCTGTCGCTGCCGGCCGGGCGGCACTCCCACACCCTGGCGAAGCTCGCCACCCTGGAGGCGGCCCGCGGCTCGTTCGAGGCCGCGCGCGACGCGATCGCCCGCCGCTGCGGCCCGGTCATCGGCAAGCGGCAGGCCGGGGACTCCGTCGTGCGCTCCGCCGCCGACATCCCCGCGTTCTACGCCACCCGGATCCCGGGGATCCCGCCGCCGAGGACTGGGTGGCGCTCAAGGCCCTCGCCGTGCTGGCCGGCGGCAGCGACCGGGCCGCCACCGAGATCACCGCCGAAGCCGACGCGGCCGGCCTGGAAGGCAGCCGGCGCTCCGGTGCCGACGCGTGCGTCCGCTACCTGGGAAGCAAGCGCGAGTTCCTGCGCTACGACCAGGCCCTGGACGCCGGCTGGCCGATCGCGACCGGAGTAATCGAGGGCGCATGCCGTCACCTCATAGCCGACCGGCTCTCGATCGGAGGAGCCAGGTGGGGCCTGGACGGCGCGGAGGCGATCCTCACCCTGAGGGCAGTCATCAGCAACGGCGACTTCGAGGAGTACTGGCGATTCCACCTCACCCACGAGCACCAGCGGCTCTACCCTGGCATTAACCAGGGACAATACGCGCTCGGCGCTTAGCCGGCCTGCCCGCTCCGGACGAGCTGCACCCAATGAGGTAGAGCGGCCCGTCCAGGTTGTGTAATCATGGCGCAGTGACCCGGATCAGCTCAGCCTGCCTGCGGACCGCGAAGGCCGGGGACAGCCCCCAGCTGCTGCGCCTTTGGGATCTTTTGTCCGACGATGGCGGCACGACACCCGGGGAGCCGTGGAAGGGCCACGCACGTGAGTGGTTCGCACAGTACGTCGACGACGGTCTCAATGCCCGGTTTCCCGTGATCGAGGCAGACGGCGAACTCGTGGCCACGGCCATCGGCACCCTGGAGATTGGCGTCCCCAGCCCTCAGTGCGTCCGGGGGCGCACCGTGCGCCTCGCGAACGTCATCACCCTGCCCGCGCATCGCGGTCGCGGTCACGCAACGGAGCTCGTGCTCGACGTGGTGGCCTGGGCCCGGTCGATCACCGCCGACCGCGTCGACCTGAGCGCTACTCCCGACGGACAGCGCATCTATAAGAAGCTCGGCTTCACAGTCACCTCAGCCCCGCGCATGAAGCTCGTTCTCTGAAGTCAACCGGCAAAACTGCTGGTCAGCAGTCCCTTCACAAGAGCTGCACCCAAACGGTTCTGGCCCTGGGTGGCCCAGGGCCAGAAAAGTGCTCGGCGCCCGGTGCTCAGGCCGGCGTCGTCGCGGTGCCGATGATTGCCGGGCGGACGAACGGCGGCGCCTTCGGCAGGGCGGTGTTCTCTATCTCGGTGACGGTGAAGCCGGCCTGCCTGATCGTGTCCAGGGTGGCCCGGTTGCAGTCGCACCGGACGACGAGCCTGTTGAGCCAGTTCAGCCGGTCTTGCTGGCGTGCCCGCTTGGCATCGCCCGAGCGCACGTGCTCAAGGAACAGCAGCGTGCCGCCCGGCCGCAGCACCCGGCGCAACTCGCGCAGCGCCCGCGGCTGGTCGTCGACGCCGCACAGCACGAGCGTCGACACGGCCACGTCGAAGGTGCCGCTCTCGAACGGCAGGTCCTCGGCAGGCGCGCGCAGCACCGTGGCGTCCGAGCCGAGCTCGCGAACCCGCCGTTCCAGCTTGCGGACCATCGGCTGCACCGGCTCGGTCACCGTGAGCGACTTGACCTCCGGGCCGTACCAGGGCAGGTTCGCCCCGGTGCCGGCGCCAATCTCGACCACCTGGCCGGCCGCGCCAGCTAGCAGCTGCTTGCGCATGGCGCGCAGCCCCGCCTCCTCGGCCCGGGCGATCTGCCTGTCATAGGTGATGGCGAAAAGGCTGTCTCGCAATGACATGGGTGCATCACTTCATTTCGTTGCCGCGCGCTCCCTGACGGAGCGTTTCCGTGTACTGACCGTACGGGCGCGCGGGCCTGCGCCGCATGGGGCCGATGCCTCATCTTCACCGGCTATCAGCGTGGTGACCTAGGGCGTTACGCTGGTCAGATGGAGAATGCCGGGCGCCAGCGGGTCCGGCTGGCCGAGCTCGTCGCGTCGCTGTCCCTGGGCGTGGACCTCGGCTTCGGCCAGCCGATGGAGCACGTGCTGCGCCAGTGCCTGATTGCGCTGCGTCTCGCCGAACGGTGCGCGCTTGGCGAGCAAGACCGTGCGTCGGTCTACTACACGGCGCTGCTCGTCAACGTCGGCTGCCACTCCGACGCCCACGAGCAGGCCAAATGGTTCGGCGACGACATCGCGCTGAAGTCAGGCAAGTACGACCACGAGCTGCGCAGCGTGCGCGGCACGCTGGCGACCATGCGGCTGATCGGCGCGGGCAACTCCCCGCTGTACCGGTTCCGGGTCGGGCTCGAGTTCGCGGTGGCCGGGCACCGCCAGGTCGACGGGATGATCTCGCAGCACGCCAGGCTGGCCAGGACCCTGGCCGAGCAGCTAGGCCTGCCGTCGGCCGTCCGCGACGCGGTCGGCTCCGCGTACGAGCAGTGGGACGGGAAGGGCTGGCCAGGCGAACTGCGGGCCAATGCGGTCCCTGTCGCCGCGCGGATCGCGCAGCTCGCCGAGTTCATGGAGGTGGCGCACCGGGTGCGCGGGGTGGCCGCCGCCCGGTCCCTGGCCCGCGCCCGCGCCGGACGGCAGTTCGACCCGGACCTGGCTGCCCTGCTGTGCGGCTCGGCGGAGGAGATCTTCGACGGCCTCGACACCGTTCCCACCTGGCAGGCGGTGATCGCCGCCGAGCCGGCGCTCACCGTCGGGCTGTCGCCAGATGAGCTCGACTCGGCGCTGACCGCGATCGCGAACTTCGTTGACCTGAAGTCTCCGTACACGCTCGGCCACTCCGTCGCGGTGGCGGAACTGGCCGAGGACGCTGGGCGCAGGCTCGGCCTGCCCGCTGAGAAGACCGGCCTGCTGCGCCGGGCCGGCCTGGTGCACGGGTACGGCCGCCTTGGCGTGTCGAACTCGATCCTGGACCGGCCTGGCCCGCTGAGCGCGGGCGAATGGGAGCGGGTCAGGATGTCTCCGTACCTGACCGAGCGGATGCTGCGCCAGTCGGCGGCGCTTGCGCCGCTCGGCGAGATCGCGGTGCAGTTGCGGGAGCGGCTCGACGGCAGCGGGTACCCGCGCGGCCTTTCCGGCGGCGCGATCTCCCGGCTGGCCCGCGTGCTCGGCGCCGCGGAGTCGTATCAGGCCATGCGCGAGCCGCGCCCGTACCGGCCCGCTCACTCCGCCGCGGACGCGGTCGCCGAACTCGAAAACGAGGTTCGCGCGGGCCGTCTCGATCGGGAAGCCGTGGCCGCCGTCCTCGAGGCGGCCGGGCACCGGGTGGCGCGCCGCAGGACCGCCGTGGCCGGCCTGACCGCCCGCGAGGTCGAGGTCCTCGTCCTGCTGGCCCGCGGCGCGTCGAACAAGCAGATCGCGACCAGCCTCGTCATAACCCCCAAGACGGCCCGCAACCACGTGGAGCACATCTACGCCAAGATCGGCGCCTCGAGCCGTGCGTCCGCCGCGATGTTCGCGATGCAGCACGGCCTGCTCCCCGAGGACGAGACAGCCGTCCCCGTCTAGCCCGTCCGCGAGCCCTGACCCCATCCCGCGCCGCCGCCCAAGCGCACCGCACCAGCCCTGCCCCCCATCCGCCCCGCCGCCTGCACCGCGCGAGCCCCGACCAGCTCCCGTGTGCCATCGCTGCCGGTCAGCCCGTCCCGCCGGGCCCGACCGCCCATGGGCCGCGACCTCGGCACTTTGCTTGCCCGGCGACCACACTTCGCTTACTCGGCGACCAAAATCCTCCACTCTGCTTAACCGGCGACCATGATCACGTCCGTTTTGCGGCAAATGTCGCACCCTCCGTTAAGCAAAGTGGCGGCGCGGCACCGGGACCGGCCGGCGTGCCGCGGCGCATCGCCGTGCTGGCCCGAGACCCTTGCGACGTCAGTGCCAGGCGGGGCCGTCGGTGAGCGGGTGGGCGCGCAGGTAGTCCTCGTCCACTTCGACGCCCCAGCCGGGGCCGTCCAACGGCGTCACGGTTCCGGCGGCGCTCAGCGCGTAGGACGCCGAGCAGGCGACGGTACGCAGCGGGTTGTCGGTCGAGCCATCGGCCTCGAAGTACCAGCCGTTCTCAACGGCCGCCAGGTAGTGCACGCTTGCGGCGAAGTTCAGCCCGGTGTGGCAGCCGTGCGTGCAGACGGGAAGGCCAGCCGCTGACGTGAGCGCGGCGATGCGCAGCGCTCGGTGATCCCGTCGCAACGGGACAGGTCGGGCTGCACGACTGACACCGCGCCCGCGTCGATCAGCCTCTGGAACTCGTACCTGGTGTAGCAGTTCTCGCCGGCCGCCAGCGGGAGCACGCCGGCGGTGATGGACCCGGCGGAGCGCCATGACCCGTCCTGGTAGGGCGGGAAGGGTTCCTCGAGCCAGCCGGCCCCGGTCTGGGCGAGCACCGGCAGCATGGCGCGCACGTCGGAGACCGAGTAGCGGCAGTTCGCGTCGGCCAGCAGCGCCACGTCGGAGCCGAGGGCGGCACGCAGCGCACGGGCCCGTTCGGTATCCGATTCGAGCGTGTCGCCGAGCCGCAGCTTGACGGCTCGGTAGCCGGCGCCGACCTGGCTGAGCGCCTCGTCCGCGACCGCGCCTGGCGCGGCGTAGCCGAGCGCGAAGCCGCCCGCGTAGGCGGGCACCTCCCGGGCGGACCCGCCGAGCAGCCGGTTAAGCGGCACGCCGAGCGCCTTGCCCGCGAGGTCCCAGAGCGCCATGTCGATGCCGCTCATCGGGCAGACACAGGCGGCGCAGGTGCCGTGGTTGGCGAGCACCCGACGCTCGAAAACGTCCCACACGGCGGTGGTCGCGCTTGCGTCCATGCCGGTGAGCAGATCGCGCAGGGTGCTGTTGACGGTCGCGGCGACCGCGAGCGGCGCCCGGCCGTTGTACGACTCGCCGTACCCGGTCAGCCCGTCGGCGGTGGTGACCTTGACGATCACCGTGTCTCGCTTGGTGACCGAGCCGAGGCCCCTGGGTGACGGCCTGGCGGAGCGGGACGGAGACGGGCAGCGCCTCGATGGACGCGATGGTCAGCTCTTTCATGGTGATATCGCAGAACTGCTTGTCCGGCGGCGCGACGCTGCGGACGTCGCAGAGCGCGAGCGGCACGTCCTGCGGCGGCCCGGAGAACGTCCGCCACACGTTGAACACGCAGAACCTGGACAGCAGCCGTGCGGCCGCCTCGCCTGGCGAGAGATTGCGTTGGAGCATGGTGACCGCGGCGGCGGCGCTGAAGTCGGCGTGCGCGAAGTCGCCGGTGAACGTGGTCCCGGCGGGCCGCGGCACCGCCCGGTCGCTGACCCGGATCACCGGGCTGTTGAGCAGCGCCGTCGCGGCGCAGCCGGTGAGTGTGCGGACCAGGTCGCGTGCCTCGGCGACGTACCGGCCCGCCACCTCGTCGCGGTCGTAGAAGTCGCCGACCGCGGTGGGCGCGGTCACCATGGTGAAGCCCTCGCGGTCGAGGGTGAACCCGCCGCCCGCGGCGCGCATGTTCCCGATGCTGACCGGCCGGCGTGTCAGCGGCAGCGCGGTGAAGTCGGGGCGGACGTCCGGCGCGGGCGCCGCGGCGGGTCGTAGTAGGCGATCGTGGCCTGCACGGGTCGGTGCCTCTCCTCGTGCCGTCGGTCAGCCGGAGCTGCGGCTGGAGTCGGCCTGAGCGTCGGGGCCAGTGTCGAGGCCCGCCTCGGCGGCCTGCTCGCGGAACGCCTCGGCGATGGCCGCGTGCCGTTCGGCGACCATCGGGTACCAGTCGGGGTGGGTGAGCGCGTACAGGTCGCCGCGCTTGATCGCGCGGACCACCACGGCGCCTGCCTCCTCGGGGTAGATCCACCGGTACCTGGGGTTGTCCTCGAGCTCGATGTCCACGTCCTTGAACCCGGCGTCCGGCAGGCCGGCCGGCCGGTTCCGGGATGACGTGCCGATGGCGGTGTGCACGGTGCCCGGGCAGAGCACGGACGCGCCGACCCGCGAGCCGTCCGCGGCGAGTTCGGCGGCGAGCACCTCGGTCAGCCCGACGACCCCATACTTCGCGGCTGCGTATGCCCCTAGACGCGGCCCGGCGACCAGGCCGGCCATCGAGGCGGTGTTCACGATGTGCCCGCCCTCGCGGTTGGCCTTGAGTATCGGCAGGAACGCGTGCACGCCGTGAATGACGCCCCACAGGTTGACGCCGAGCATCCAGCGCCAGTCGTCGAGCGTCAGGTCGGCGACCGGGGCGAGCGGCCCGATGCCCGCGTTGTTGCACACGACGTGCACGGTGCCGAACGCCTCGACGGCGGCGCGGGCCAGATCGGCGACGCTCTGCGCGTCGCTCACGTCGACGGGAATGCCTGTCGCGCCGATCTCCGCGGCTGCCGCTTCCATGGCGTCCCGCTGGATGTCGGCGATGATCACCCGGGCGCCCTCGGCGGCGAGCCGGGTGGCGATGCCCTTGCCGATCCCCGAGGCGCCGCCGGTCACCACGGCGACCTTCCCGTCCAGGTCTGGCAGGCCGCTCACCGGGCCGCCCGCCCGTCCAAGTCGGTAAGCGTGCCCGTGCCCGTGGTCATGCGCCTGTCCGCCATGGCAGCTCCTTCGCGACCGGCCAGCCGATGCGTCTCTCATCCCGAGACTTGCCGATCACCACCCGGCGCGCAATGCCCCCGCGAACGCAGAAAGTGGACGTTTGGGCACACCATAATGTGCCCAAACGTCCACTGTGCGCTCAGAACAGAGCTACCTCATGCGCTGGCGGCCGTCGCCAGGGCCGCGGACAGCGGGTGGCCGATGGATTCGCCGGAGGCGGGGTCGAAGAAGTGCAGCCGGCTGGTGTCGACCGCCAGCTCGAGCGGGGCGCCGGAGCGGACCGCGGAGCGGGAGGACACCCGGGCGGTCCACAGTGACTTGCCGCCCACCAGCGCCGCGACGGTCTCGTCTTCCTCATCGTGCCCGCCGGAGGCGGACGTGATGGAGGCGTGCTCGACCGGGGGTGCGTCGATGGTGAAGATGGCGTGGATCTCGGTGCCCAGCCCCTCGGTGACCCCGGCGGTCACGTTGATCCGCGGCCAGGCGCTGTCGGCGAACGCGCCGTCCTCGAAGTCCGACGGGCGTACGCCGAGGATAACCTTCTTGCCGAAGAACTGGTCAAGGCCGGGCTTGCCGGCCACCACCGCGGCCGGGACCGGGAGGTTGAACCCGGCGAACGTGACGGCGGGGCCGTCGTCGCGGACCAGGTCGGCGGTGACGAAGTTCATCGCCGGGGAGCCGATAAAGCCCGCCACGAACAGGTTGACCGGGGCGTCGAACAGCGCCTGCGGGGTGTCGACCTGCTGCAGCCGCCCGTCGCGCAGCACGCACACCCGGTCGCCGAGCGTCATCGCCTCGACCTGGTCGTGCGTCACGTACACCGTGGTGGTGCCGAGGCGCTCGTGCAGCTGGTTGAGGGCGGCGCGCATCGAGACGCGGAGCTTGGCGTCCAGGTTGGACAGCGGCTCGTCCATCAGGAACGCGGCGGGCTCGCGGACGATCGCCCGGCCCATCGCGACCCGCTGTCGCTGCCCGCCCGACAGGGCGGCGGGCTTGCGGTTCAGGTACGGCTCCAGGCCGAGCATCTCCGCGGCCTCCCCGACGCGGCGCTTGATCTCCGCCTTGGGGGTGTGACGGAGCTTCAGCCCGAAGGCGAGGTTGTCCGCGACGGTCATGTGCGGGTACAGGGCGTAGTTCTGGAACACCATCGCGATGTCCCGGTCCTTCGGCGGCAGGTCGTTGACGACCCGCTCCCCGATCGAGATCGTCCCGCCGGTGATTTCCTCAAGCCCCGCGATAGACCGCAGCGCGGTCGACTTTCCGCACCCGGAAGGACCGACGAGCACCATGAACTCGCCCTCCCTCACCTCCAGGTTCAGGTCATCGAGCGCCTTGACGCCGCCGCCGTAGACCTTCTCTACATGGTCGAGCGCGATTCGTGCCATTCCGGCAACCTCCATGTCTGCCCTGTCCGTGGGTTGAGCGCCATCCTAATCGGTAAGTTTCTTTACAGTTACCGGCGTGTCAAGCACCCTATCAATACCCACGGTACGTAGCGGGCCAGTCAGTGTGAACGAACCCGTAAGCGGCGAATCGTTAGAAGCGCCGCCAAGGGTCACCGCGATAGTGCCGGGCTCAACGATCCGAGTCAAGCCCTCTCCGGTAAATGAGGTCCGGTCAGCATGCAGCCGGAACGTGATCCTGGCGGTCTCACCCGGCGAGAGTTCAGCCCGTGCGAACCCGGCAAGCCAGCGCACCGGCCGCACGACAGATGCGATGGGGTCACTCAGGTAGAGCTGCACCACCTCGGTTCCCGAGCGGGAACCGGTATTCCGCACGGTGCACGAGATGTCCAGCTCGCCCTCGGTTGCGACGCTGGCCGCCGACAGCGCGAGGTCGCCGTACTCGAAGGTGGTGTAGGAGAGGCCGTGCCCGAACGCGAACAACGGAGTCGGGTCAACCGAGCTGCCGCTGTGCCACGCGGCGTTCCGCGACCGCAGGTAGGTGGCAGGCTGCGATCCGGGGTCACGGGGGATCTCCACGGGCAGCCGCCCGCTCGGCGTCACCCGCCCGGTGAGCACGCCGGCGATCGCGGGCCCGCCCTCCTCGCCGGGGAAGAACGCCTGCACGATCCCGGCGAGCCGCTCGGCCACGGCGCCGAGCGCGTACGGCCGGCCGGTGACGAGGACCGCGACGACCGGCAGGCCGGTGTCCGCGAGCGCGTGCAGCAGCTCCTCCTGGGCGCCTGGCAGCTTCAGCTCGGTGATGTCGCATCCCTCGCCGCTGGTCCCGTGCCCGAACAGGCCGGCCTCGTCCCCGACCACCGCGACGATCACATCAGCGGAACGGGTTGAGCTGACTGCCGCGGCGAAACCAGACTCATCGTGCGTGCGGACGTCGCAGCCGCGCTCGTGCGCGGTCACCTCGACGCCTTCCGCGCCCAGCGCGCCCAGCAGGGTCCGCACCGTGACGCCCGCCTCGCCGCTCAGCCCGCCGGCCCGCAGGTGCCCGAGGTGCCGCGGCATGGAGTAGCAGCCGAAGAACGCCAGCGGGTCGTCGGCGAGCGGCCCGACCACCGCGACCCGCGCGGTGGCGGCGAGCGGCAGCGTGCCCGCGTCGTTCCTGAGCAGGATCACCGACTCCTCAGCGAGCCGCCTGGCGATGTCCCGCTGCTCGGGCGGGTCGAGGTCCGGCGCCGTCGCTGTCTCTCCCGGCGCCTGCCCGGGGATGGCGGTCCAGCCGGGGTCGAGCAGGCCGAGTTCGAGCTTCTGCCGCAGCACCCTGGCCGCGGCCTGGTCGATGATCTTCTGCGGCACCTCGCCCGCGAGCGCCAGGTCGAGCAGCGGCTCGCCGAAGCAGCGAGTGCCTGGCAGCTCCACGTCGAGGCCGGCGCGCAGCGCGAGCACCGCGGCGCGGCCAGGGTCGGCGGCCACCGCGTGCTGGATCTCGAGAAAGGAGACCGCGTAGTAGTCGGAGACGACGACCCCGGTGAAGCCGAGCTTGTCCCGCAGCAGCGTGGTGAGCAGCCGGCGGTCGGCGCTGACAGGGACGCCGTCGATTTCGATGTAGGTCGGCATCACCGAGCGGGCCCCGCCCTGCCTGATGGCCATCTCGAAAGGGACGAGCATGACGTCGGCGAGCTCGCGCGGTCCCATGGAGACGGGCGCCATGTTCCGCCCGGCCCGCGATGCCGTATAGGCGGCGAAGTGCTTGAGCGTGGCCTGCACGCCGGCCCGCTGCAGCCCGCGTACGTATTCCGTGCCGACGGCGCCGACCAGGTACGGGTCCTCGCCGATCGTCTCCTCGGTGCGGCCCCAGCGGTAGTCGCGGGTGACGTCGAGCACCGGCGCGAGGCCCTGGTGCACGCCGACCGCGTGCATCGTGGCACCGAAAGCGGCGGCCATCTCCCCGACCAGTGCCGGGTCGAACGCGGCGCCCCAGGCGAGCGGGGTCGGGTAGATCGTCGCGCCCCAGGCGGCGAAGCCGGTCAGGCACTCCTCGTGCGCCACCGCGGGGATGCCGAGCCGGTTGGTGGCGACCACCCGCGCCTGCAGCGTGGCCATGGCGCTCATCCCGGCGGACGCGGGCACCGGCCGCGTACCGAAGACCCGGGTCAGCTGGCCGAGACCGTTCTTGACGAGCTCTTCGAACGGCGGCTGCTCATGGTTGAAGAACTGGTCCTGCATCGGCGCGACTCCGTCGCCGTCGCCGGAGGCGCCAAGCCAGATGCTGCCGAGCTGGGCGATCTTCTCCTCGAGGGTCATCCGGCGGAGCAGGTCCTCGACTCGCTCATCGGCAGGCAGGTCCGGATCGCGCCAGGCATCGCCCTGTCCGGTGCCTTCCGGCAGCACAGGGCTTTCCTCTTGCGCGGGGACCGGCTGGCCGGCGATGTCGTTGGGCGTGCTCATGGCACTTCCTTCCGAGGTGGGGAGGTCGAGTCGCGGATGTGAAGTTCTGTGGACAGCTCGACCCGGTTGGTGCGCAGCGGCCCGCCCTCGATCAGGTCGCCGAGCATCTGCGCCGCGGTGCGGCCCATCTCGGCGAGCGGCTGGCGGACGGTGGTCAGCGGCGGCGAGGCCCAGCGGCTGACGGGCAGCTCGTCGAAGCCGATGACGGACAGGTCGTCGGGAATCCGGAGGCCGTGCCGTCGCGCGGCCTCGTAGACGCCGAAGGCCTGCTGGTCGCTGCCCGCGAAGATCGCCGTCGGCCGGTCCGGCAGGTCGAGCAGCTCCATGGCGTGCGCGAAGCCGCCCTCGTGCTGGAAGTCGCCGTACCTGACGAGCAGCGAGTCGACCGCGATACCAGCGCGTTCCAGCGCCGAGCGGTAGCCGTCCAGCCTGGCGAGGCTGCACAGCATGTCCATCGGCCCGGTGATGGCCGCGATCCGCCGGTGACCGAGTGACAGCAGGTGCTCGGTGGCGGCCAGGCCGCCCGCCCAGTTCGTCGCGCCGACCGAGGGGATGTCCGGCGGCGGGGTGTTCGCCGGGTCGATGACGACCAGCGGGATGCCTGCCCCCTTGAGCTGGCCCAGCTGCGAGCCGGTCAGCGTGCTCGTCACCAGGATCACTCCGTCGGAGTGGTGGCTGGCGATCGCTGAGGTCCAGCTCGCCGGGCGCGCGTCGCCGTGCCGCACCGAGGACACCGCGATCGCGGTGGAATGCTCGGCGCCCCACTCCTCGACGCCGCGCAGTATCTCCACCGCCCACGGGCTGTCCAGGCCGTTGAACACCAGGTCGATCAGCCCGGAGCGGCGCTGGGCGCGCTGCCCGGTACGCGGGTACTTGTGCTGGTCGAGCAGCTGCTCCACCCGGGCACGTGTGGACGGAGCGACATCGGGCCGGCCATTCACAACCTTCGATACGGTGGGCAGCGACACGCCTGCCTCAACGGCGATCGCGGCGAGCGTGGTCTTACGCACAACTACACCTTTCGATTTCAAGCTCGAAATTTTCGGAACGTTGGAACGATCCCAGAACCTCGCTGTTCTTGGTGCATCGTACGGCAATCGATGCGGGATGAAAACGTTCGTAACGGTACGGAAATGAGGGGTTGACCGGCATGGTCCTCGAAATTACGATGGCGGCACGCCGAAAGTGTTCGAAAACTTTCGAAAGTGGCTTGGCCCAATCCCCAGGAGACGACCATGCGTAGCAGCCGGGCACTTGCCGCAGCTCCCGCGGAGCGTCTTCGGAGTAATCGTGGTACCCAGTTTTCGCTCAAGGAGTTTCTACGATGATGAAGAAAACCCCCGCTGCGGCAATAGCCGCACTCGGCCTCGGCGTCGTCCTGGCCGCCGCTGCCTGCTCCAGCGGCGGCGGCAGCAGCAATGGCGGCAACGGCTCTTCCTCGAACAGCCCGGTCACGCTGACCTTCTGGACGAACGCCACCCCTGGCCCCGGTCTTACGTTCTTCCAGAACGCCATCAAGTCCTTCGACGCGGCGCACCCTGGCGTGACGATCAAGATGCAGAACATCCAGAACGAGGACTACGACGGCAAGCTGCAGACCGCGCTGGCCTCGAACACCGCGCCGGACATCTTCTTCCAGCGTGGCGGCGGCAAGATGCTGGCCATGGTCAACGCGAACCAGGTCGCGCCGCTGACTCTCACCGCCGCGGACCAGGCCAATGTCAGCGCGGCCGCGCTCGCCGGCGAGTCTCTCAACGGCAAGGTCTATGCCATCCCGATGGACCAGCAGCCCGAGGGCTTCTACTACAGCAAGGACCTCTTCAAGCAGGCGGGCATCACCTCGACGCCGACCACCATCCCCGAGCTCGAGGCCGATGTCGCCAAGCTGAAGGCCATCGGCGTCGCGCCGATCGCGGTCGGCGCCAAGGACGCGTGGCCTGCCGCCCACTGGTACTATAACTTCGCCCTGCGCGAGTGCAGCCAGGCCACGATGAACACGGCCGCTACGAGCCTCAAGTTCACCGACACGTGCTGGACGAAGGCCGGTAACGACCTGGAGGCGTTCCTCAAGGTCAACCCGTTCCAGACCGGTTTCCTCACGACCGCCGCACAGGTAGGCGCGGGCTCGTCGGCCGGCCTGATCGCCAACCACAAGGCAGGCATGGAGCTCATGGGCGCCTGGGACCCTGGCACGATCGCCTCGCTCACCCCCAACCAGAAGCCGCTGCCGGACCTCGGCTGGTTCCCCTTCCCGTCGGTTCCCGGCGGCGCGGGCGACCCGAGCGCGATGATGGGCGGCATCGACGGCTACTCGGTGTCCCCGAACGCCCCGAAGGAGGCCTTCGAGTTCCTTGAGTTCCTCCTGACCACGCCCGAGCAGAAGGCCTACTCCACGGCGTTCATCACCCTCCCCGTCAACAAGGCCGCGCAGTCGGTCGTGACCGATTCCGTCAGCGTCTCCGCGCTCCAGGCCCTGAACAAGGCCGGCTACACGATGCAGTTCCTCGACACGCAGTACGGCCAGAACGTCGGCAACGCGCTGAACGCCGCGGTGGTGAACCTGATGGCGGGCAAGGGTACGCCCGCCAGCATCGTCAGCGCCGCCACCGAAGCAGCGGCGAAGGGCTGACCAGTCGGATGAGCCACACCCTGGGTACCGCGGCCCTCGGCCGCGGCCGCCGGGGCGCACCTCAGGTCGGGGACGCGGTGGACACCGCGTCCCCGACGCCGCGTCCGCGCAAGCGCCGCGGCCGAGGGCGCCTGCGGCTTGAAATCGCGCTCCTCACCGGCCCCGCGATCATCGTGTTCGTGGGGCTCGTGATCTTCCCGGTCGCGCTCGCCGCCTACTACGGCTTCTACAAGTGGCAAGGCTACGGCCCGCCCGCCGACTGGGTCGGACTGGGCAACTACAAGATTATTCTCACCGACCCCACCTTCCAGCAGGCGCTTGAGCACAACGGCTTGATCGTCGTGCTGTCCCTCGTCATTCAGGGGCCGCTGGCGATCGGCCTCGCGCTGCTGCTGAACCAGAAGATCCGCGGCCGGGCCCTCATCCGCGTCCTGATCTTCGTCCCTTACGTGATCTCCGAGGTCATCGTCGGCACCGGCTTCAGCCTGATGCTCCAGGTCACCGGCGCCGTCAACGACGCGCTGCATAGCATCGGCCTCGGCTTCCTCGCCACCGACTGGCTTGCGGACCCGAACATCGCGCTGTGGACGCTGATGGGCATCATCACCTGGAAATACATCGGCTTCGCCGTCATCTTGATGCTCGCCGGCCTGCAGTCGATCCCCGCCGAGCTGTCCGAGGCGGCGCGGATCGACGGCGCTTCCTACTGGCAGGTACAGCGCCACATCATGCTGCCGCTGCTCGGCCCGACGATCCGCATCTGGGCGTTCTTGTCGATCATCGGTTCGCTGCAGCTGTTCGACCTGGTGTACATCATCTGGGGTCAGTACATCTCCGGCGTGGCCGGCACCTCGACCATGGCGACGTACATGGCCCTTAACGGCCGCCTCGCCGGGAACTACGGCTACGGCAGCGCGGTCGCCGTGGTGATGTTCCTGATCTCGCTCGTCGTGGCGTTGTTCTACCAGCGTTTCGTCCTGCACCGCGACTTGCGGGGCGCCGTCACCCAGGGAGTTAACTAGTGAGCGAGCTTGCGAGCGAACCAGCAAGCACAGTGCGTCCGCTCATGCGGACTCCGAGCGCCAGCGAGGTGGCCTCATGAGCGCGGCGACCTCCGGCGCACCGTCCCTGCGGGCCCGGCCCGTCAAACGCAGCGACAAGCCGCAGAAGTGGGGCAACCCGGGCATCTACTTCGTCGCCTTGCTGTTCATCTGCGTCAGCGTCGGGCCCGTCCTGTACATCGTGCTTGGCGGTTTCCGCACCAACTCGCAGATCACAGTCAGCCCGGGCGGCCTGCCGAACCCGTGGGTCTTCAGCAACTACATCGGCGTCCTGAAGTCGGGCACCTTCTGGAGCGAATTCGCGAACTCGGCCATCGTGGGGGTCGCCACCACGGTTGGCGTCGTGGTGCTCGGCGTCATGGTGAGCTTCGCGCTCGCCCGCTACGAGTTCAAGCTCAAGGGCGCGATGTACTCGCTGTTCGCCGCGGGCTTGATGTTCCCGCTAGTGGTTGCGATCACCCCGCTCTACATTGTCGTCAAGGACCTCGGCCTCATCGACAGCCTGACAGGCATCATCATCCCGCAGATCGCATTCGGCCTGCCGACGACGGTCATCATCCTGACGCCTTTCCTGCGCGCCATCCCCAAGGACATCGAGGAGGCCGCGGCCATCGACGGCACGAGCCGTCTCGGGTTCTTCTTCCGAATGGCCATCCCGCTGGCGCTGCCCGGCGTGGTCACTGTCGCCATCCTCGCCTTCATCGGCAGCTGGAACAACTACATCCTGCCGCTGTACGTCTTGAACTCGCAGGCGCACTACACGCTGCCGCTCGGCGTGCAGCAGTTCTCCTCTGAGTACTCGCAGGACACGGCGCGGGTCCTGGCGTTCACCTCGCTGTCGATGATGCCCGCGCTGATCTTCTTCTCCGTCTTCCAGCGCCGCATCGTCGGCGGCCTGACCGGCGCGGTGAAGGGCTAGACGCGCGCGCTCGCGTTTGTCAGAAAGGACCGTTGCATTGCCCCGCGCTCACATCGAGCTCGACAAGCGCGCCGTCATCGCGCCCGTCCGGCGCCGCACCTTCGGCGCGTTCGTCGAGCACCTCGGCCGGTGCGTCTACACCGGGCTCTACGAGCCCGGGCACCCAGCCGCCAACTCCGGCGGCTTCCGCATGGACGTCGTCGAGCTCGTCCGGGAGCTTGGCAGCACGACCATCCGCTACCCGGGCGGCAACTTCGTCTCCGGCTTCCGCTGGGAAGACTCGATCGGCCCGCGGGAGGCGCGCCCGGTGCGCCGCGACCTCGCGTGGCACTCGCTTGAGTCGAACCAGGTCGGCCTCGATGATTTTGCGCAGTGGCTGCGGCTAACCGGCTCCGAGCTGATGCTCGCCGTGAACCTCGGCACCCGTGGCATCCTGCCGGCCCTTGACCTGCTCGAGTACGCCAACCATCCCTGCGGCACCGCACTGTCGGACCTGCGCGTCGCGAACGGCACACCAGAGCCGCACAACGTGCGCATGTGGTGCCTGGGCAATGAGATGGACGGCCCGTGGCAGGAAGGCTTCATGACCGCCGACGACTACGGAAAGCTTGCCGCCCGCACCGCCGCCGCGATGAAGATGGCCGACAAGGACCTCGAGCTGGTCGTCTGCGGCTCCTCCGGCTCGGGCATGCCGACCTTCGGCGACTGGGAGCGCACCGTGCTCGAGCACAGCTACGAGCACGTCGACTACGTGTCGTGCCACTCGTACTACCAGGAGCTCGACGGCGACCTCGGCTCCTTCCTCGCCTCGGCGCTGGACATGGACTACTACATCGACACCGTTGTCGCGACGGCCGACCACGTCGGCCACAAGAAGCGATCGAATAAGAAGTTGCAGCTTTCGTTCGATGAATGGAATGTCTGGTATTTCAAGGAGCACCAGGAGCGCGAGAAGGCTGCCGAGGCCAGCGGCGAATGGCGCTACGCGCCGCGCCTGCTCGAGGACGTCTACTCGGTCGCGGACGCCGTCGTCGTCGGCAACCTGCTGATGACGCTGCTCAAGCACAGCGACCGGGTCACCTCGGCGTCACTCGCCCAGCTGGTCAACGTGATCGCGCCGATCATGACCGAGCCCGGCGGGCCCGCTTGGCGGCAGACGACGTTCTTCCCGTTCTCGATCACGAGCAGGCTCGCGTCCGGCGAGGTCATCCGCCCGGTGATCGAGGCGCCGACGTACCGCACGGCGCGCCACGGCGAGGCATCCGTCATCGACGCCGTCGCGACCGCCGACGACGGCCGCGCCGCAGTGTTCCTGGTCAACCGCGACCGCACGCAGACCGCGCAGGTCACGGTCGACGTGCGCAGCCTGCGCTGCGCGCGGGTCACCGAGGCGGTCACACTGGCCGACGCCGACGTCTACGCGAAGAACACGCTCGCCGAACCGGACCGCGTAACCCCGGCCGCGAACGCGAGCGCGGCCCTCGCCGACGGCGTGCTCACCATCGAGCTGCCGCCTGTCTCGTGGACGGCGGCCGCGCTGAGCTGACCGAGAACACTGTTACCTGGGGCAAGGGCCTAGTCGGATGGACAAGCGATTCATTACGGTCAGAGGTACTGGAGGGAAAGGTAGATCATGACAGCAGACGTGTATGTGCCGACTCGCGAAGACAAGTTCTCGTTCGGCATCTGGACCGTGGGATGGCAGGGGGTCGACGTGTTCGGCGGTGCGGTGCGGCCGCCGATGCCTGCCGACAGGGCGGTCCGCAAGCTCGCCGAGCTTGGCGCCTACGGGGTGAACTTCCATGACAACGACGTGTTCGACTTCGACGCGACGAACGCGGAGCGGGACCAGCAGATCGGCGCGTTCCGCAAGGCCCTGGACGAGACGGGTCTCGTGGTGACCACGGCCACCACCAACCTGTTCGGTCACCCGATCTTCAAGGACGGCGCGTTCACCGCGAACGAGCGGGAGATCCGCCGCTTCGCGCTCGCCAAGGTGATGCGCAACCTGGACCTCGCCGCCGAGCTCGGCGCGAAGACCTATGTCTTCTGGGGCGGTCGCGAGGGCGCGGAGTCCGGTGCCGCCAAGGACATCAGGGCGGCGCTCGACCGGTACGCCGAGGGGCTCAACCTGCTGTCTGAGTACGTCATCGACCAGGGCTACGACATCCGCTTCGCGATTGAGCCGAAGCCGAACGAGCCGCGCGGCGATATCCTGCTGCCGACTCTCGGCCACGCGATCGCGTTCATCAACGAGCTGGCGCACCCGGAGCTTGTCGGCGTCAACCCGGAGATCGGCCACGAGGAGATGGCCGGTATCAACTACGCGCACGGCATCGCCCAGGCGCTGTGGCACGGCAAGCTGTACCACATCGACCTGAACGGCCAGCATGGTCCGCGCTACGACCAGGACCTGCGCTTCGGCGCGGGCAACGTGCGCGGTGCGTTCTGGGTGGTGGACACGCTGCTGGCCGGCGGCTACACAGGCCCGGTGCACTTCGACTACAAGCCGCCGCGCACCGAGGACGACGAGGGCGTGTGGGTCTCGGCCGCCGCCTGCATGCGCAACTACCTCATCCTGCGCGAGAAGGCTCTTGCGTTCCGGGCCGACCCCGAGGTGCAGGCGGCGCTCGCTGCCTCCCGGACGGCGGAGTTGTCCGAGCCGACGCTTGTGCCGGGGGAGACGTGGCGCGACGTGCGCGACGCTTCCGTTGACGTGGTTGCGCTTGGTGCGCGGGGCATGGGCTACGAGCACCTGGACCAGCTCGCACTCGAGCACCTGTACGGCGTGCGGTGACCGGTTTCTAAAACCCTGGGCATTGCTGGGCCTGGCGGGGAGATTTCTCGCGGCACTCCTACGGAAGGCCGCGAGGAAATCTCCCGCCAGACCCATTTCCCGAGGCTTATCAAAACCCCAGGGCAGCTGTCGGTCTGTGGCGCGCGCTGCCGCATGGCTTTCTGGGCTTAGTTATTGCTCTTTCCGGTGCTGCCGCACGCCGTTTCCCGCCAGGGGTGTCTCACCGGTGCTGCCGCGGCCTGTCTTCGTCGCGAGTCACCGCCTCTGTGCTTTCTGCTCCCACCCCACGCACCGCCCACCCGGCGCTCCACCCTGACCCCATGGCGGCCCCCGAAGACCAGCCAATCCTGTCTCAGCGGCTAGGGGTGGGCGGACCGGGGGGCTTGGGGTTCTGGGCCGGGGGCGGGCGTGGTGGTGGTTACCCGGGCGAAGACGGCGGCGCCTGCCACGGCCAGCAGGCCGGCGAAGGCGAAGAGGCCGCGATAGCCGCCGGCGTAGGAGACCACGAGGCCGGCCACGGGGGCGCCGATGACCGCGGGGATGGCGGAGGCGATGTTGATGATGCCGAGGTCGCGGCCGGCGCTTGCCGGGTCGGGTAGCACCACGATGGACAGCGCCTGGCTGACGGACTGGAACGCGCCGTAGCCGGCGCCGAGGGCGAACGCGCAGACGACCACCAGGCCCCACGCGGTGACGAAGGCGAGCACGAACCCGGTCAGCGCCATCAGCGCCGACGCGAGCACCGCGTACCTGCGGTAGCCGCCAGCCGAGCGGTCGGCGATCCGCCCGACGGTCACCGTGGCGACGATGACCGCCGCCGTCGCGATCAGTACCAGGATCAGCTGGCCCTGGCTCGGGTTCGGGTAGTGGACGACGTCTTGCAGGTAGTAGTAGAGGTAGAGCAGGGCAATGGTCTCCGCCAGCATGACGAGGAACTTGCCGGCCCAGACCTTGCCGAACCCCTGGCCGGCGGACACCAGCGCGGTCATGCCCTCGGCGAACCTGGCCCGCGGCCGGTCCCGGCTGGCGGGATAGCTGACCCGGGGCAGCAGGTACAGGACGTATACCAGCGGGGCGAGGCACACGACGTACATGACGGTGACCGCCGTCATCCCGGCGCGGGTGCCGGGGAACGCGAGCACCACCATGGCGAAGCCGGCGATGAGCCCGACCGCCTGCGCGACCGAGATCAGTCCCCAGACGAACCCCCAGGACCGCCGGTCGACGTGGTCGACGACGATCGCCGACATGGGGGAGTACGCGATGTTGATGGTGGCCTGGCACAGCGTCCACCAGATGGCGATGGCGACAAGCGAATGCGACAGGCCGAGCAGTTCGAGCGCCAGCCCGCCGGTTACCAGGCCGATGAGCACGGTGACAGACCGGTTGTCCGTGGCCACCCAGCGGTCGGAAAAGTGCCCGGCGACCGGGTTGACGACCAGCGCGGCGAGCGCGCCGATCCCGGTCACGACGCCGAGCCCGAGCGCCTTGCCCGACGATCCGGCCGCCGCCTCGACCATCCGCGGCAGCACGTTCTGTATCGGCGCGATGAGCGCCACGTTGCTGCCGAAGTAGGACAGCATCAGTGTCGCGACGAACGCACGATTCAGCCGCGGCGCGGCCGTCGCGGCCGTCGGTGCGGCTTCCTCCAGTGCGGCCACCTGGTCCTCGATCGCGTGGCAAGAGTGCGGCAGCACGTTACCACCAGTGGGTAACCAGCAGGGCAACGAGTGCCCGCCGCCCGCGCCGCCGCCCCGGCCAGCCCAGCCAGAGACGGCCCGGCTCAGACCAGCGCGGCACAGAACGGCCCGGGCCCGGTCAGCCGGCCCAGGTCAGCTCTGCACCTGCCAGGCCGCCGCATCATCGCGCAGGGCCCCGTACTGCTCGCGGACCTGCGGCGTCGCCGTCGCCTGGTAGGACTCGGCGGGTGCCGCGCCCCACGCGGGCGGCGAGTCGAGCCCGGACAGCGCCCAGGCCGCCTGCCGCGCCGCCCCGAGCGCCACGTACTCGGCCGCCCCCGGCACCGCCACCGGCAGCCCGAAGATCGCGGGCGCGATCCTGCGCACCGCCTCCGACTTCGCCGCGCCGCCGGTGAGCAGCACCCGGCGCGGAGTGATCCCGCACGGGCGCAGGCAGTCGATGGCGTCGGCAAGCGAGCAGAGCACCGCCTCGACCGCGGCGCGGGCCAGGTTCTCCGGCGTCGCGTTGCCCGTGGTGAGCCCGCGCAGCACCCCGTTGGCCGCCGGGCGGTTCGGCGTCCGCTCGCCGTCCAGGTAGGGGAGGAGTGCGATGCCGCCCGCGCCTGGCTCCGCCTTCAGCGCCAGGTCGGAAAGCCCGGTCGCGTCAACCCCGAGCATCCGGGCGGTGACGTCGAGCACCCGGGCGGCGTTCAGCGTGCAGGCGAGCGGCAGGAACCGCCCGGTCGCGTCGGCGAACCCGCAGACCAGGCCGGTCGGGTCGGCGGACTCCTGCTCGGTGACCGCGTAGGCGGTGCCAGAGGTGCCGATGGAGACCGCGACGTCTCCGTCGAGCAGCCCCATGCCGAGCGCCGCGCCCATGTTGTCCCCGGTCCCCGCGGAAAGCGCGGCACCCCAGGGGGTGCGCCCGACGATCTCCGCGGGCGCGGCGACCCGAGGCAGGTTCACCGGGTGGCCGAGAGCCCGCGTCGCGTACTCCGGCAGCCAGTCGCCGCTCGCGGGGGAGAAGTACCCGGTGCCCGACGCGTCACCGCGGTCGGTGGCCGGCTCGGCCGACGGGTCGCCGCCGGCCGACCCCGGCCCGCCGCCTGCCAGCCGCCAGGTCAGCCAGTCGTGCGGCAGCAGCACCCGGTGCACGCGCGCGGCGTGTTCCGGCTCACGTTCGGCCAGCCAGCGCAGCTTCGTGATGGTGAACGACATCGTCGGCACGGACCCGGTCCGCGCCGCCCACTGCTGCGCGCCGCCGAATTCCGTGACAAGCGCGGCGGCCTGCGGCGCCGACTTCACGTCGTTCCACAGCATCGCCGGGCGCACCACCGCCCCCGCGTCGTCGAGCGTGACCATGCCGTGCTGCTGCGCCGCGACCCCCACGGCGTCCGCCCGTTCGAGCAGGTCGCGGCCCGCCGCCGACAGCGCCTCCCACCAGCGATCCGGATGGCACTCGGTCCCGTCCGGGTGCGGCGCGCTCGCCTGCGCGACCACCGTCCCGTCCTCGGCGCGGACGAGAACTACCTTGACCGACTGCGTGGAGGAATCGATCCCTGCGACCAGCTTCATGACGGTGACGGTAACAAAGCGACCGGTCAGGAGTCACTAACAACCGTTCGGAAAAAAGATCGAAAGATTTCGACGAACGGGTCCGTGGCTGAACCGGCACATTCCGGATATTCCTTGACACGTGCGTGGCGGGTTGCCTGGTGCTGCTGGGGCACTACATCGACGGTCATCGGACAACTGGGCTGTAACCTGGCATCTATGGAAGCATGGCGTGGCGCTGAGGTCCCGGATCTGCCGGGCAGCGGGATAGAGGTTCGGCTGCACGACACCGCGACAGGAAGGCTCGCCGTCGCGGCCGACGGGCATCGCGCCACGCTGTACGCCTGCGGTATCACCCCGTATGACGCGACTCACATGGGGCACGCGGCGACCTACACCGCCTGGGACCTGCTGGTGCGCGCATGGCTCGACGCGGGGCACGAGGTCGTCTACGCGCAGAACATCACCGACGTGGACGACCCGCTGCTCGAGCGGGCCGACAGGGACGGCGAGGACTGGCGTGAGCTCGCGCTGCGGGAGATCGACCGGTTCCGCGGCGACATGGAGGCGCTGCGCAACCTGCCGCCCGCGCACTACATCGGTGCCGTGGAGGCCATCCCGGTCATCGACGCGTTCGCCGAGCGGCTCGCCGCCCGCGGTGCGCTGTACGACCTGGACGGCGACGTCTACTTCGCTCGCTCCGTCGACCCGGGGTTCGGCGCTCTGTCCGGGCCCGGTTCCGCCTCAGGCCTTTCCGTCGCCGCGATGACCGAGCTGTCCGCCGAGCGCGGCGGCGACCCGGCCCGTCCCGGCAAGAAGGACCCGCTCGACCCGCTGGTGTGGCGGGCGGAGCGGCCGGGAGAGCCGGCCTGGGAATCGCGCTTCGGCCCCGGCAGGCCCGGCTGGCACGTGGAGTGCGCCGCGATCGCCGCCGAGTACCTCGGACCCTCGTTCGACGTCCAGGCGGGCGGCAGCGACCTGGTCTTCCCGCATCACGAGATGAGCGCGTCGCACGCGCGGGTCGCCTGCGAGCCCGCCGACGGCGGTCAGGCCTTCGCCCGCGTCTACGCGCACTCCGGCATGGTCGCCTACCAGGGCGCCAAGATGTCCAAGTCGCTCGGCAACCTGGTCTTCGTCTCCCGGCTGCGCGCCGCGGGCACCGACCCGATGGCGATCAGGCTCGCGCTGCTCGCGCACCACTACCGCAGCGACTGGGAGTGGACGGACGAGGTGCTCGACGAGGCGCGGCGCCGGCTCGGCCGCTGGCGTGCGGCAGTCGCGCACACGGCGCCTTCTGTGCCGGGCGGCACCGGGACTAGCGGTACGGGTGCCGGGCCCGCGGCGGACACGGTGCTAGCCACAGTCCGCGAGCGGCTCGCCGACGACCTGGACGCCCCGGGGGCGGTCGCGGCGATCGACGCGTGGGCCGGCGCTGTCCTCGACGGGCCGGGCGTCCCTGCGGCGGACGCGGCACTGATCCGCGCCACGGCCGACGCCCTGCTCGGCGTCGACCTGTAGCCGCGGCAGGGTACCCGCCGCTCCCTCCGCCTTCAACCCTTTCCGCGCCGCCAACCGCGCTTCTGTGGATATCTCCGGACTTATCCACAGCCGTCTCCCTCCCCATCCCCTCCCCGCCCGCCCCCGGGAACCCTGGGACCATGACACCCAACCTCCCCGCGGGCGCCACGTCCCCGCAACCGGCCGCGTGCCAGGCCCCGGCCGGCCCCGTCACAGCCTGCCCCGAACCAGCCGGCCTGGCCTCGGGCAGCTCGGCCGCGGATAGCCCGGCCTCGGGCAGCCCCGCCCCCGGCAGCCCCGCCCCCGGCAGCCCCGCCTCACCCGGCTCCATCTCGGCCGGCGCGGAGTCGCCGGGCCCGGCCACGGCCGCCAGGCCGAAGCGCCCGCCACGGCCGGCCAGCCCCCGGCCGCAGGCGGGTGCCCACCGGACGGCCGGTTACCGCCGCGCGGCACGCGGCGCGGGAGCCCCGCCCGACACGAGCACCCCGGGGCTGCGGGTGCGCATCGGGTCGCCTGCGTCCATCCTCGCGGTCATCCCCGGCCTGCTCGGGTTCGATCCAGGGCGCAGCTTCGTCGTCATCGGCGCCGAGGTGGCCCGCCGCGAGGTTCGCGTCACCCTCCGCTATGACCTGCCAGATCCCGGCAAGCCGCGCCTTGCCGCCGTCCTCGCGGAGCAGGCGGTCAGCCTGCTTGCCGCGCAGGGCGTCAGCACCGCGGTCGCGGTCGGCTACGGAGCGGACGACGCCGTCACGCCGGTCGCCGCCGCGTTCCTCGACCGCGCGGCCGCGGCCGGAATCACCGTCGCCGAGTTGCTCCGGGCGGAGGACTCGCGTTACTGGTCGTACGTCTGCGGTGAGCCCGAATGCTGTCCGCCAGAGGGGACGCCGTTCGACGACACCGGCCACCCGGCGGCGCGGGCGCTGCGCGCGGCGGGCGGCCGGGTGCTTCCGAGCAGGGAGGACCTCGCGGCCACCGTCGCCGCGGCCGGCGGGCAGCGCGGCCGGGCGATGCGCCGGGCGACCAGGCAGGCGCTGTCGAACATCGCCCGCTGTGCGACCCGGATGAGCCGGGAAGGCGTGCCGGTTTCCACGCGCCGCCTCACCGGCGTCCTCGGCCAGCTCGCGGTCCGCGAAGCGATAAGGCGCTACCGGGAGGGCGAGCCTGTCGACCCCGAGGACGCGGCCTGGCTCACGGTCGCGCTGCGCCAGGTGCGGGTCCGCGATGACGCGTGGGCGCGGATGGACACCGAGCACAGGGACGCGCACCAGCGGCTGTGGACCGACCTAACCCGGCTCGCGCGCCCCGGGTACGTGGCGGCGCCTGCCTCCCTGCTGGCCTTCGTCGCCTGGCAGTCGGGCGACGGTGCGCTCGCCAACGTCGCACTCGACCGTGCGCTCGCCGACAACCCGCACTACAGCATGGCCCTGCTGCTGCGCGAGGCGCTCGACGCCGGCGCGCCGCCCGCGATGGCACGGCTGCCGATGACACCGGAGGAGGTCGCCGCGGCCTACGACGCTGCGGAAGCGGCCGAGGACGCGGAGTCGACGGCCGGCCGCCCGACGGCGTCACACCGCTCCGCGGCCGGCGGCGCGGGCAGCGTGCCGCCCGTCCCCGCAGGTGAGGTGGCGCGAAGGTAGCTGCATGCGACCCGATACACTGCCTGAGCCGTTTGCCGGCGGGGCGTGGAACTTGCCCCGTTTGTGCTCCTGCGCGCATCCTAATCAGGGTGAACGCCAGGAACCCGGTCTCGGCAGGGTGACGCTGCCCGAGCACGATGGAGGAGGAGTACGTGACCGGCATCTCAGGTCTGCCGTCGGCCAAGCGGGCGGCGCACGATGCCGCCGTGACACGGCTGCGGGACGCGTACGCCGCGGTGCCCGCGGGCGTCCCGGTCCGGCTGGCCAAGCCGACATCCAACCTGTTCCGTTACGCCCGTGACACGGCGAAGCCCGGCCAGCCGGGCAGCGAGCGGGCCATCCTCGACGTGTCCGCCTTCTCCCGGGTGATCCACGTCGACCCCGCCGCGGGGACCGCCGTCGTCGGCGGCATGACCACCTACGAGGCGCTCTGCGACGCCACGCTGCCGCACCAGCTGATGCCGCTCGTGGTCCCGCAGCTCAAGACGATCACCCTGGGCGGCGCCGTCACCGGCCT
>Ga0335083_10002044_pt1 | contig 27080 bp, 26 predicted proteins | sample Lox_Sample_42_FD_206716 | JGI IMG/M metagenome (GOLD analysis project Ga0335083, IMG submission 206716) | Soil microbial communities from Loxahatchee National Wildlife Refuge, Florida, United States - Lox_Sample_4.2 | ecosystem: Environmental > Terrestrial > Soil > Wetlands | place: USA...
TGCACGTCGAGAGTGACGACGGTACCAGCGGCGACGCCACCACCGGCTGCGTGTACCGCATCGCGCCTGGACACGACGGCTGGGTCGTGGGCGACGCTCCCGTCGTCGTGGTCGAGTTCCAGGGAGCCGCCACCTACGCCAAGCATTGAGGGGAGGGAACGCAAGCGCGGTTCACGTGCGCACACTTCGATGAAGAGGCATCATGCGGCGACTCATCACGAAGGAGGTTCCTCGATGTACGTGCAACTGATCGAGTTCCGAACGACGAAGTTCGACGAGATGCAGAAGCTCGCGGACGAGATGCTCGCCTAGCGCGGGCGAGCATCCGTCGTGAGGACGAGTACCTACCGGGATCATCCATGGGGTCAAGTCTGGTGGTCAGCCGCTCCCTTGCTGGCCTTGTTCGCCGCCGCGGCTTGGGTCGCGGTCGTTGTGATCGGCCACGACATGGGTGCGATGCCCGGCACGATGGGCCTTGGAATCATCGCGTTCGTCGGTGTATGGACGCTCATGATGGCCGCGATGATGCTGCCGGGTGTGTCTCCGTTCGCATCGTTCTATACCCGGACCTTCACGGAACATCGCCGGCGACGAATCCTTGCCTTCGCGTCGGGCTACGTCCTCGTGTGGGCGGCGATCGGGCTTCCCGCCTTCGGGCTGGCCTGGATCGCCGACCGGCTCGTCGCCGATCACCCGACGGCGGCCACCGCACTCGCCGTCGTGGTGTTCATGGCGTGTGGGATCTATCAGCTCACACCGTTCAAGGACCGGTGCCTGGCGTTGTGTCGCTCACCGCTGGGCTTCACTGTGCGATACGGGACCTACCAGGGGCCAGGACGGAATCTTCGAGCCGGAGCCCTTCATGGCTGGTTCTGCGCCGGCTGCTGTTGGGCGCTGATGTGCGTACTCCTCGCGTTCGGGCTCATGAACGTGATCGCCATGGTGACGGTCGCCGCGATCGTGTTCGTCGAAAAGACCTGGCGGCACGGCGTTGGCTTCGCACGCGCCGCCGGTGTTGCATCGATCATCCTCGCGGTAGTGGTCATCGCGCACCCGGCGATCGCGTCCGGATTGCATTCCTCGCACTCCATGATGTCGAACGGAACGATGTGAACAGCTGGCGAGTGCGAGGGTCGTACTTCGAGGCGTGCAACTGCGAAGCGATCTGTCCGTGTCGATCGGTTCATGGCCGACCAGGTGGCGCATCAACCTACGGCGAATGCTTCGGCGCACTGTCGTGGAGGGTCGACGACGGCTACGCCGACGACCTCGACCTGTCCGGCGTGTCAGTCGTCATGACCTTGCGGTACTTCGACAACGTCAAGCCGACCACCCGCTGGGAAGTCGTGCTCTACATCGACGAGCACGCCAACACCGAACAGTCAGCGGCGCTAGCCGAAATCTTCCTCGGCCGGGCCGGCGGAACCGTCGCAGATCTCTATGGTCCGGCCATCGGTACCGTGCACGCCGTCCGCTCGGCGCACATCACGCTGGAACACGTCGCCCCCCGCAAACGGATCGGTGTCGTCGGCTTCGTCACCCTCGAAAGCGAAAATCCAGCATCCGAGCCCGGTGACGTGCAATGCGGGATCCCGGGCTTCGATCACCCCGGCACCGAACTCTACGGAGACGGCCTCGAATCGACCGACCCGTTTCTCCGATTCGAAGTTCGAGGCAAACGCCACGCCTCATTCTTCAGCGACTTCGACTATCGCTCAGCCCCCGACGCCACAGCCGAGGGCGTCGAGACCGATTCGCCAGCGTAGGTCAACTCACGGAACCGCGCAGCAGCGCGATGCGGACCGATGCCGGCTCGCAACCCTGGGCAGTGATCGCCTAACACACAAGCGACGCCGCGACGCCACGCTCGTGCGACTGGCCGGCGAACTGGGCGAACGCCTCGACGAACTTGCCGAATACGAACGCGCGCTCGCGAGTCTCTGTCGCGCCGCCGCAATTCGGCGCTCGACCGCCTGCGAACGGGACTCATACGCGCGGCTGCTGTGAACGGAGTTGCGCTTGCGAGCAGCCATCGATCGCGGGCGAGATGCGATCGATGCCCAATCGGTACGGGCCTCCCAGCGCGTTGCCGGGGCAGCCACCGGCCCAGATCCCACCGGAACGAGGCCACGGGTGCGTGCGGGAAGCACGATGTGTTGCGTCCCGCGTTCGACTTTCAGACAGTTCGAGCGCAGCGCGTTCGGCTGCGGGTCATGCAAGCCCGCCGAAAGTTCCCATGAGCCTCCAGCCGCCGCTCCCGCCGACGGCGGCCGCGGCCTTGGAACCCGTGAACGCGCGGCAAAGCGACGTGCAGGACATCTTGGGACACTCGAATATGCCGCACTTGCCGCTGCACTGGGCGGCGGATGACGCATGACCGGTGACCTCGGGGTCGCTCTCCTCGAGGGCCCGCAACAGCTCGCTGACGGCGCGTTCCTGTTCCTCGGTGAGCCGCACACCAGCGCCGACCGACAACTGCAGTGTGATCTGGGCTCGTCGCGGCGGCTCGACGATCCACTGCCGGCTCGACTCGTCCTCGGGCATGGGACGCCTCTCTGCCTCGTGACCGGTGCATACGGCACCGGAAGCCTGTGCTACTGCCGCACCGCCGTGAAAGGCTAGAGGGTGAGCCGTCGAGCGTCCATCACTGCACTGTGAGCACCGTGAGCGGCGATCGGCCGTTGCGTCCCGTTCCCTCCACGCCTAATCAGACGCGCGGGGTCATCGAAGTGAGCTGCCAGCTGCCGTGCTCGGAGTAATTGACGTGGTTGATCGGCGCCGGCGCCGGTGACTCGACGTTGATGCCGTGCGCTTCCTTCAGTGGCAGGCCGTTTGCAGCCGCGAACCAGATGTCGATGTGCACACTGCCGGTCTGGCCACCGCTCAAGAGCAGATCTTCACGCGTGTGCAGCGCGGGGATGCCTACCCCGCCGACCCTCACCGTGTCTCGCCCGACATACGTCGCGGTGCCGTCCTGTCTGAACGTCGTCTTGGTGGTCTCGGAGCGCCCCGTGCAATGCACAGGCGTAGAGGTGCCAGGCGCCGCGTCGAGGTCGGCGACGACGAAGGGCGGTGTGCAGACCGTCTTGCTGTGTTCGCCGGTCTTGAACGCTACGAAGTCGAATCGTTGATCGGCCGTGCCGCCCGACTCGACAAGTTTCGTGTGGGTCGAGCAACGCGCCCACATCTGGTGGTGGAACGAGTTGTAGTCGATGCGAAACTGCCAGCAGCCGTTCGGCTGCAGCGTCACCGTGCCGGGCTCGGTCGGGCCTTGTGTTTGATGGGTATTGAGGAACGACAGCGACTCCTCTCCGGTGCCGGAGTACACATAGACACCGGGCTCGGGTTCCCACGATCGCGTCGAGGTCGCCACAGTCGACGACGTTCGGAACCGGCCAATCGCGTCTCCGACGGACGCGCGGCCCGGACCGCGATGTTCCAAGCGCCACACGAAGGCCAAACTGACTGCGAGAACGAGAACGACGCCTCCCATGGCAAAACGCGAGCGTCGCACGGCCTCTCCCAACGAGTCAGGCGTCGCGGGCGATCAACCGTTCCCGCCACTCCGACGCGGAGATCGCCGCCGGTGCGGTCGTGCTCATGAAATCGGCGACGACCTCGCAGAAGCGCTCGGGCTGATCGCAATACGTGAAGTGCCCGGCGCCTTCGAAGATCTCGAGTCGGCTCCCCGGGATCGCATCGTGCGTCGCGCGTCCCTGGTGAACGGGGATGATCTTGTCGCGGTCGCCCCAGATGATCATCGTCGGAACCTCAGCGGCGAGGTAGAGCCGATCGGCCGCGCTGACGCGTTGGCCCGCGACGTCGACCACCGATCGCAGCGTGTATTCGAACGCGGTTCGGGTCTCGGCATCGGCCAGCGATCCGTAGCTCTGCCAGATCTCCTCGAGGGTCGGGCTCGGCCGCAGCCCGATGCGCGTCAGCCAACCCCCGACCGTCCTGCCGAGGTCATGGATGCGGCTGTTGCAGCCGACCGCGAGCACGTACTCCGCACCGGGAAACGCGAGCAGACGCAGGGTGATGTTCACCTCGTCACCCAAGCCGCCGCTCGACGAGAGGACGAGCCGCTCGCAACGTTCCGGGAACTGGTACGCGAATTGCATCGCGATCCCGCCGCCCAGAGACTGGCCCACCAACGTCGCGCGTTCGTGACCCAACGCCAGCAGAAGGTCGCGTAGACCGCTCGCGAACGCTCCCAGCGAGTAGTCGCCGCGCGGCTTCTCCGATGCGCCGTGGCCGAGAAGGTCGGGGGCAATGACGGTGAACCGCTCGGCCAGCCTCGGTATCACGTGTCGCCACGTGGCAGAGCTCCCCGCCATCCCGTGGATCAGGACGATCACGGGCCCCGAACCGGCGCGGCGATACCCGACCTGGTGGCCGTGGATCTCGATGTGACTCCGCTCGACGGATGTTGTCACGGTCGCAGCGTAGGACGGCTCACCGGGTTGCGCGTTAGGGCCGTTGTGCTCATCATCGATGGTCCGCGGACCCTGTTCGGTCTTGACACGAGCGAACAAGACTTCGACCGAGGACTGGAGGCTCGTGCATGAGGCGGCTTTCGGGCACGGATGCGCTCTTTCTGGCGGGCGAGACGCCTGCGTGGCATCAACACGTTGCCGGACTGAGCATCATCGACCCGAGGGGCGTCGCCGGGTTCTCCTACGAGGCCGTCGTGCGGAGCATCGGCGAGCGCTTGCCGCTGATCCCGAAGCTCACCTGGAAACTCCGTGAGGTGCCGCTGGGGCTGCACCGGGCGGTCTGGGTCCCGGACCCGGACTTCGACGTGCGTCGCCACGTCCGTCGCATCGGTGTGGCAGTGCCCGGCGGCCCGCACGAGACGGCGGAGACAGTGGGACAGATCCTGAGCACACAACTCGACCGGCGCCATCCGTTGTGGGAGATCTGGTACATCGACGGCGTCGTGAACGGCCGGGTCGGGCTGTTGATGAAGTATCACCATTGTCTGCTCGACGGCGTGGCGGGGAGCGGCATGGCAGCACTCCTCTTCGATTTCGAGCCGTCGCCAACGAAGCAGCCGATTCGTCCACTGCCCCCGCCGGAGCCCGAGCCGAACGACGCCTGGTTCTTCGTCCAGGCCGTCGTTTCGAGCCTCAGCGCACCATGCCGGCTTGCGCGTTACGGCGCTCGCCTCGCACGGCGTGGTATCGACACCGTCGGGTATGCAGTGTCTCAACACCCGAAGCCCGACGTGAGCGCGATGCTTCAGGCACCTCGCACCTCGTTCAACCACTCGATCGGGGCGCGTCGCTCGATGGCATTCACGAGCGTCGCACTCCGCGACGTGAAAGCGTTGCGTGAGCATTACGACGTCAAGATCAACGACGTCGTGCTCGCGCTCTGCTCCGGCGCGCTGCGGAACTACCTGGACGGTCGCCGGGAACTTCCGAGGCGTACACTCACGGCCGGAGTGCCCGTCTCCACGCGGGTAGAGGGTGACGCCTCCCTCGACAATCAGATCTCGTACATCGTGGTGCCGCTCGCAACCGATGTCGACGATCCGACCGAGCGTCTCTTCGCCATTCATCGACACACCGTCGCCGCGAAGGAACTGCGTGCGGCGATGGGCGTGCATTCCGTTGGCTCGATCGGCGAGACCGCGCCACCATGGATGCTTGCGGCGGCGATGCGGATCGCATACGCGTCGCATCTCCTCTCGTACGTTCCCGGGATGATGAACACGATCGTTTCCAATGTGCCGGGCCCGACCTACCCGCTGTACCTGGCCGGTGCGCGCCTCACCGGCATCTTCTCGGCGAGCGTCATCCTCGAGGGCATGGGTCTGAACATGACGATCTTCTCGTTCGCCGATCGCGTCGACTTCGGTATCCACGTCGATCCCGACCTCGTACCCAGGCCATGGGACCTCGCGGCGGGCGTTCATGGTGCGCTGACGGAACTGATGACCGCGGCCGACCTCGGTGCGCCGACGTCGGTCGAGGACGCGTTCGGACTTCAATCCTGAGAGGTGTGCGGACGTGATTTCCGGTTTCGTGCATCCGGACTTCGGCGGCGTCACGAAGGCTCTGCGCAGCATCGCGAGCCACAAGCACGGCGGCGGCGCGGCCGTCGCGGTCCTCCACGAAGGTGAGCTCGTCGTCGACGCATGGGTCGGCGCCCGCGACGCGAGGGGAACGCCGTGGTGTTCCGACACCATCGTGATGAGCTTCTCGACGACGAAAGGCGTCATCGCCACGACCGCGCACCGGCTCGTCGACCGCGGATTGCTCGATTACGACGAGCCCGTCGCGACCTACTGGCCCGAGTTCGCGGCGGCGGGCAAAGAGCGGGTGACGGTTCGCCAGCTCCTCAGTCACTCGGCCGGACTGCACCAGCTGCGCGGCGTCATCGACGATGCCTCCGAGATGCTCGACTGGGATCTCGTTTGCTCGCGGCTTGCCGCCGAAGCACCGCGGTACGAACCGGGAACCCGCCACGGCTACCACGGCATCACGTTCGGCTTTCTCGTCGGCGAAGTGATCCGGCGCGTGACGCGGACGACGGTCAACGAAGCCGTCGACGCCGAGATCGCCAAGCCACTCGGGCTCGACGGCGTCTCGATCGGCGTGGCCCCCGGTGACCGCGGCCGCGTCGCCGAGCTCATCATGCGTTTCGGCGACGCCGAACGAGCCGAGCGTTTCGCCCGCCGGGCTTCGCGGTTCGCGAGCCTCAAGCCCGCGATCGATACCTTCATGGTGCCCGGGTCGGACCGCCTGTTCGCCTCGAGCGACATCCTCGACGCTGCCGTACCCGCGGTCAACGGCTTCTTCACCGCGCGCTCGCTGGCGCGTATGTACGCCGCGCTCGCCGGCGGCGGCGTGCTCGAGGGCTCACGCTTCCTCAGCGCGGACACACTGCGGCGCGCGACCGAGGTCCAGTCGACCGGGCTCGACCTCGTTGTGGGGTTTCCCATGCGGTGGCGGTTGGGATACCACCTCGCGGCTACGACGCGCGGCGTGCTCCCGAACGGCTTCGGGCATTTCGGCTTCGGTGGTTCGGGAGCGTGGGCCGACCCCGATAGGAATCTCGCGGTTGCGTTCGTGTGCAATCGGGTCGCCGGCACGCCTTTCGGTGACACCCGACTGCTGCGAGTCGGCGCTCAGGCTCAGTCGGCCGCCGCCGCCCGCTGAATGCAAGCCAGACTTGCCGGTCTCCGACGCGGTCACGTGTTCGTCTCACGTCCAGCGCTCGCCTTCGAACCGCAGCGCCGTGCGCGTGTCGCCTTGGCGGCCCCGGATCATCTGGTCGACGGTGTCGCTCACCGCAGTGCAGCCATCTTCGGTCGCGCTACGCGAGACCGACGAGCTCGGCGCAGTTCGCACGCATGATGCGATGCACCTCGTCGGGAGAGAATGCGCCGAGCTCTCTTACGAATGACGCGGGCTCGGCAAGGCCTTCGCCGTGCGGCCAGTCCGAACCGAACAGCACCTGGTCGACGCCGATCGTGTCGGCCAGCCGGCGAAGGTCGTCTTCGTAGTACGGCGTGACCCACACGTGCGCGCGGACGGTGTCGATCGGGTCGTCGGGGAACAGCCAAGGTGCCCGGTTCGCGAGCTTTCGCAGACCCTTGACGAGTGGGTAGATCCAGTCGGAGCCGTTCTCGATGCTCGCGACGCGCAGGTTCGGATGGCGCTTGAACACGCCGTGGACGATGAGACTCGCCATCGTGTCGTGGATCGCTCGGTCGTCGATGATCACCTGGCCGAGGACGTCGGGCTCACGGAACGGAGCGAAGTCCTCGGCGCCGCCCCACGGCGCGCCGAGCATCCGGTTGTAGCCGCTGTCGCCGAGATGGAATGCGACCGGGGTGTCCGCCTCTGCGAGGCGAGCCCACACCGGGTCGTGCAGCTTGTCGCCGAGGGAGCGACCCTTGGTGCCTCCCGTCGGAACGGGCGCGGGACGCACAAGCACGATGCGCGCGCCGAGCGCCAGCACGCGGTCGATCTCCTCCACCGCCGAGGCCGGGTCGGCGAGCGAGATCATCGGCGCCGCGATGATCCGGTCGTGGTACGAGTAGCCCCAGTCGTCCTCGAGCCAGCGGTTGAAGGCGTTCAGACTCGCCATCGTCGCGGGGACGTCGTGCACGAGCGCCTGTTCGACACCGCAACCCAAGGTCGGGAACAGCAGCGCGGCGTCGAGTTGCTGCTCGTCCATCTTGGCGAGGCGAGCATCACGGTCGCGGTAGCTCGCGGCGATCGGCTCGACGCGCGTGAGCGTGCGCGGGTCGACGCCTTCGGGGATCTGTCCGCGGAATTGGAGATCGAGGCAGCCGGGCACGATCACCGGGTCGAACGTCGGGTTGGGGATGAACTGGTTCAGCTTGCCGGCGATGAGGATCTCGGTGTGCGAACCGTCCTGCACGACGCGCACGCCGCGATGCCGGTATGCGCGGTCGAGGTGACGCGTGAACGCGTCGATGGACTCGTAGTAGTGGTTGTCGGCGTCGACCGGGCGCAACTCGTCGGACATGCCAGCCCCCTTGATACTCCGCGACGTTAGTCCGCACCTCGAAAGATATCTAGATGTTTGGTACGCTCCGGGAATGCGGGCTGTGCCCCCCGAAAGAGCGACAACGCTGCGCTGCAGCAGCTACTGACGAGAGGGGACGCGTCGGTGACTCGTGCCATTGACGGCTTGGTGAACGTTGACTTCGCCGACCGGCCCATGCCGGAATGGATGGTTCGCGTCAAGGAGGACTACTTCAAAGCCGGTGAAGCGTTCTTCAAGAGCCCGGAGCTGAACGAACTGTTGGACAACATGGACGCGAACGGCGTCGAGCGCGCGATCCTCATGACGAATGTCAACGCCAGCGAGGGTCGCGCACTCGCGTTCGTCGACGCGCGGCCCGATCGTTTCGCCCTTGCAGTCGGCGGCTTCAACCTCCTGAAGCCGATGCCGACGGTACGCTCGCTCGAGTCGTACGTGCTCGACCACCCCGCCGCATACGCGGTGGTCGGACCGAGCTTCTGGGGCGACGGTATGTACCCACCGACCGACCCCGTCTACTACCCGCTGTACGTGAAGTGTTGCGAGCTCGGTCTGCCGTTGTGCATGAACATGGGCATCCCGGGTCCACCGCTGCCCGCGGAGCCGCAGAACCCGATCCATCTCGATCGGGTGTGTTACCGCTTCCCGGAACTGAAGTTGTGCATGATCCACGGCGCGGATCCCTGGTGGGACACCGCGATCCGATTGATGCTCAAGTACCGCAACCTGCGGCTCATGACATCCGCGTGGTCGCCGAAGCGCCTGCCGGAATCGCTACTGCACTACATGTCGACGCGCGGCAAGGACCGAGTGTTGTTCGCGAGCGACTACCCGGTCCTCTCGATGGAACGGTGCCTCGGCGAGGTCGCGGCGCTCGAGCTTTCCGACGACATCAAGCAGGCGTGGCTGTATGACAATGCGAACGAGTTCTTCTTCGGTGAGTGAGACGACAGCGAGGCGACCGGAGGGAAGCGGAGCGTGGACTCGACCCGTGAAGTGAACGGAGGCTGCGTGGCTGCCGCCAAGCGCAACGAGACGCGGACCCGTGAGAAGCCGCAGCAGATCGCCGACGAGCTGCGCTCACTCATCGTCTCCGGCAAGCTCTCAGAGGGCGACTCGTTGGGTCATGAACCCGATCTCGTCGAGCGGTTCGGTGTGTCGCGGCCGTCGCTGCGCGAGGCGCTGCGGATCCTCGAGGCCGAAGGCCTCGTCTCCGTCGTCCGTGGCGTGCGCGGCGGGGTCGTCGTGCACGAACCGGACGGTCGCGTGGCCGCGCGCACCGCGGCGCTCCTGCTGCAAGCGCGCAACGTCCCGCTCGCCGATGTGTTCGAGGCGCGTGCGATGCTCGAGTCCATTGCCGCCCGGGAGATCGCGGCCGCGCGCGGTCGCCGCACGGCGATCAAGGAGCTGCGGGCCTTGATCCACGAGGAGGATGTGGTCACCGAGGATCCCGAGAAGTTCGAGAGTGCCAGCGCCGCGTTCCACCAAAGGCTCGTCGCGCTCGCCGGAAACCAGACGCTCGACATCGTCGCGGAGATGTTGACCGAGATCGTCGCGCGTGCGGTCACCGCGGTCAGCCGGTCGGGCGATGTCGTCGGTTCGCCCGCGGTGCGGCGCCGGGGCATCCGCTCGCAGCAACGGCTCCTCGAGCTGCTCGAAGCGGGCGACGGCGCGGCGGCCGAGGAGCACTGGCGCGCGCACATGCAGGTGGTCGGGCGGGTCATGCTCGGCCAGGAGGCGTCGACGGTGGTCGACCTCCTGCACCATTACTGACGAGACGAAGCCGCGATCACTGCAACGGTGCGTTGACGTTCGCACCGAATTCGGCGAGCGTCCCGGGCGCTACGGCGCGATTCCGATTCGCGCGACCGGTTCGGCGGGTGCCTGGCGGCGGTGCAGCGCGCGCTCCAGCGAGTGCAGGAGCACGTTGCGGATCTCGCGCGGGTCGATGAGCTCGTCGATCCCGAACGACCTCGCGGTGCGGTACGACGCCTGCACCTCCTGCGTGCGCAGCATTGCGGCCTCGTCGTCGTCCGAGCCTCTCGCCGCGCTCATCGCGGACGCGCCCATCGCGCCCATCGTCACGCCGGGGAACGCGAAAACCGCCGATTGTCCGTCGAAGGGGATCATCCCCATCACCATCGAACCGAAGCCGTACGCCTTGCGGAGTGTCACCTCGAACTTCGGCGAGGTCGCGAGCGTCTGGGCGACGTACATGCGCGCGCCTTTGCGCAGGATGGCCTCGTGTTCCGACTTGCTCCCGGGGAGAACACCCGGGTTGTCGGAGAGGAACACAAGCGGCACGTGGAACGAGTCGGCGACCGTGATGAAGTGCGCGGCCTTCTCGGCGCCGTCGGCGTCGATCGAGCCCGCGAGCGCCTGCGGCTGGTTCGCGACGACCGCAACCGGATGACCGCCGAGCCGGCACAGCGCGGTGATGATCGGGCGTCCGAATTCCGGCTGGACCTCGAAGCGGGAGCCGGCGTCGAACACGACATCGATCACCTGGTGCATGTCGTAGACGCGCCGGCCGTTGCGGGGAACGATGTCGAGGATCTCGGCCACGAGACGCGGCCCGTCGTCGCCACCGGAGACATGCGGCGGATACGACCATGCCGAGGTCGGGAAGTAGCGAAGATACGAACGCACCAGGTCGAGCGCGCCGTGGTCGTCGTCGGCCCCGTTGTGGATGAGGCCGCTCTTGAGCGCAACCCGCGGCCCGCCGAGATCCTCCTTGGTGATCTGCTCGCCCATCGACTCGAACACGACCGGCGGACCGGCCGTGAAGATCGACGCGTGACGGCTCATGACCGCGAAGTCCGACACCGGCGCGACGAGCGCACCGTGCCCGGCGGACGCGCCGAGCACGGCAGTGACCATCGGTACGCGGCCGGAGCACCGCGCCTGGGCGAGCATGTCGGTCGGCGTGGGTGCGACCTGGCCGCGTCCCTCGGCCCGGTACCCGGCGCCCTCGAGCATCATGATCAGCGGAACGCGATCGGTCCCGGCGATCTCGGCGACGCGATGGCGTTTCGCGTTGGCGGCGGCGCTGATCGTGCCGGCCTTCACCGTGAAGTCCTCGGCGGCGACCATCACCGGACGGCCGTCGATGTTTCCCGAACCCATGACGACCGCGTCGGCCGGCGCGTCGGAACCGCCGACGAGCGTGCCGAGCTCCTGGAACGATCCGTCGTCGAGCAGGTAGGCGATGCGCGCACGGGCATCGAGCTTCCCCGCGTCGCGGTGCTTACGCAGCCGCTCGTCACCGCCCATCGCGCGCGAGGTCTCGCGACGGTGCGCGAGGTCCTCGAGGACCTCGTCCCAACCGTCGGGATCCTTCTCTTTGCCCATCAGCGTCCTTTGAACGTCGGGGGTCGGCGCTCCACGTACGCGAGCAGCGCTTCGCGCAGGTCGTCGGTCTGCGTGTTGACGCTCTGCGCCAACGTCTCGATCTCGAGCGCCTGCGCGAGCGAGAGCGTCGAGACGTTGTCGAGCTCGCGCTTCGTCGAAGACAGGGCGATCGGCGGACCGGCCGCGATCGTGTCGACGAGCTCCTGCACCACCTCGTCGAGCTCGACTGCCGGCACGACGGCGTTGACGAGACCCATTTCGAGTGCTTCGGGACCGCTGATCATCTTCGCGGTGAACGCGAGCTCCTTCGCCTTGTGCACACCGATTCGCTGGCGCATCAGCCACGACGTGCCGAAGTCGAGGCTGAGCCCGCGCTTCGCGAAGATCGCAGAGAACCGGGCGCGCTCGGAGCACCACGTGAGGTCAGCTGCGAGCGCGAGGCCGAGGCCCGCGCCGACGCACAGCCCGTCGACCTTCGCCACCACCGGCACCGGACAGCCGTGAATCGCGAGCACGGCGTCGCCGAGCACGCGCATCGCATCGACCATGGGCGCGAACTTCCCGGAGCCGCCGCCTCCATCGCCTTCGCCGCCCCCGCCGAGGTCGGCACCTGTGCAGAAGTCGCCGTTGGCGCCGGTAAGGACGATGGCGCGCACGCCGGACCAGCTCAGGTCGCGGAAGGTCGCGCCGAGCGCGACCCACATGTCGCCGGTACAGGCGTTCTTCGACGCGGGCCGATCGAGCGTGACAGTCGCGATGTGGTCCGTTCGTTCGACGCGGAGATTCGAATGGTGCGGCTGCATGCCCGCGGTTCTACTCGTTCCGTTCATCGGCGCGCTTTCGTGACCGTCTATATATCTATAGGTTTGTTACCCTGGCGGTCAAACGAGGAGCCTCGGAGCCGAGATGCAGATCGATGAAGCCGCTCGGGTGTTCACCGATGCGGGCGCCTACGCGGACGAGCCCCGCTTCCATGCTGCATGCGCACTGTTGCGACGGAAGGCACCTGTTCCGCTCGTCGAGGTCGAGGGCTTCAGGCCGTTCTGGGCGGTCACGAAGCACGACGACGTCCTCGAGATCGAGCGGCAGCCGGAGATGTGGCTGAGTGCACCGAGGCCTGCGCTCGGGCTCGAGGGGAGCGGCCTCGGCGATGCCGAAGACGTCCCGGTTCGCACGCTGGTGCAGATGGATGCGCCCGATCATCCCGTATACCGGAGGATCAGCTCCGACTGGTTCAAGCCGCGGAGCATCACCCGCCTCGCCGATCGATCGGCCGAGCTCGCGCGGCGCTTCGTCGATCACATGGACGAACTGAACGGAGCGTGCGACTTCGTCACGGACGTCGCGATGCACTACCCGCTGTACGTCATCTTGTCGTTGATCGGGCTTCCCGAAGACGACTTCCCGCGCATGCTGAAGCTCACGCAGGAACTCTTCGGGGCATCCGACCCGGAGCTGCGCCGCGACGACGATCCGGACGCGATGATGGCGACGCTGCTCGAATTCTTCGAGTACTTCCAGGCGCTCGTCGAGGATCGGCGCGCGCATCCGGTCGACGATCTTGCCTCGCTGATCGCCAACGCCGAGATCGACGGTGAACCGATCGGCTTGCTCGAAGCAGTTGGGTACTACGTGCTGATCGCGACAGCCGGGCACGACACGACCAGCTCGGCGATCGCCGGGGGCATGCACGCGCTGATTCAGCACCCCGACCAGCTCGACCGCATGCTCGCCGACCCGTCGTTGGTTACGACGGCGATCGACGAGATGATCCGCTGGGTCTCGCCGGTGAAGCAGTTCATGCGCACCGCGGCCGTCGATGCCCAGGTCCGCGGCGTGTCGATCCCGGCGGGCGGTTCGGTACTGCTCTCCTACCCGTCGGCGAATCGCGACGAAGAGGCGTTCGAACGGGCGGGCACTTTCGACGTGGGGCGCGATCCGAACCGACATGTCGGCTTCGGATTCGGGGCGCACTACTGCCTCGGCACGCACCTCGCGCGGATGGAGGCGCGCGCGCTCTACGCCGAGCTGATCCCTCGACTGCGCTCGATCGAGCTCGCCGGCGAACCCGCGTACATGAAGACGCTTTTCGTCGGCGGCCCGAAGCACCTTCCCGTGCGCTACGCGATGCGCTGACCGGTCGAACCGGCAGATCCGAGCCGCCACCGGGATCCGGCGTAACAAGTGAACACGACCGGTTGGCTCACGACGATGGCCGTCATTTCCTCGATCGGCGTCACTGCCGTGACTCCAAGGGCGCGACTGGTGGTGGTCGCCCTCGTGGCGAGGAAGACTTCAGCGGTTGGGCCGGGCGAATCCGGTGACGGGCGCATGAGTTCGCGGCCGACGCGTACGCTCCCGGCACCGAACAGTCGAGGAGCCGCCCGATGAACCTCGTACGGATCGCGACGTGGGCCGACGTTCTCGACGGGAGCCCAGCAGCTGCGAGCATCGAAGGGGTCGATCTCGTCATCATCCGGCGGGGCGATGCCCATTCCGTGCTCTACGGCCGGTGCCTGCATCGGGGCGCGTTACTCGCCGACGGCGAGATCCAGGGCGACGATCTCATATGCGGCCTCCACGGCTGGGACTACCGCATCGAGTCGGGCGTGAGTGCGTACAACAACGCGGAGGTGCTCGCGAAGTTCCCTTCGGTGGTCGAGGGCGACGGACTGTTCGTCGATCGTGACGAGGTCATCCGTTGGAAGCTCCAGCATCCGCAGCCGTATTCGCCCGACGTGTACCAGGGCCTCTACACCGATCCGCACGGCGCGATCGAAGAGCCGTACGTCATGCGCATCCACGAGCTCGCGGCGAACGGACTGACAAAGGTCGGTCATCACGGTTTCGTCGCGGCGATGGGCGTCGCCCGCCAGCAGCTACCGAGCTGGGACGCGATCCAGTTCGTTACCGCGCAGCTGGCGCGGCTACCGCTGCTCGACGACGTCGCGGTCGCCAGCGAGGTGTGCATCGGGCCGAACGCGGTCAAGCCGCTGTGGCTCGACATACCACTGTTCGTTTCCGACATGTCGTTCGGCGCGCTCTCGCAGGAAGCGAAGACGGCGCTGGCGCGCGGCGCGCAACTCGCGGGTACGGGTATCTGTAGCGGCGAGGGCGGCATGTTGCCCGAGGAACAGAGTGAGAACTCGCGGTACTTCTACGAGCTGGCGTCGGCCCGGTTCGGTTGGAGCTGGGACGTGCTCACCAAGGTGCAGGCGTTCCACTTCAAGCTCGGGCAGGGCGCGAAGACGGGTACCGGCGGGCACCTGCCCGGACCGAAGGTGAAGGGCCGCATCGCAGAGGTGCGCGGGCTGCCCGAGGGCACCCCCGCGGTCTCACCGTCGACGTTCCCCGACTGGCACGGGCTCGGCGACTTCCGTCGCTTCGCCGACGAGGTGCGCGATCGCAGCGGAGGCATCCCGATCGGCGTGAAGCTGTCGGCGCAACACATCGAGAACGACCTCGACGCTGCGCTCGAGATCGGCGTCGACTACGTAATCATCGACGGGCGGGGCGGCGGAACCGGCGCGGCGCCGCTCTTGTTCCGCGACAACATCTCGGTTCCGACCATCCCCGCGCTCGCGCGTGCACGCCGACACATGGATCGGCGCAAGCGCCGCGACGTGACCCTTGTCGTCACCGGCGGGTTGCGCGACGCCGCCGACTTCGCCAAGGCCCTCGCGCTCGGAGCCGACGCGATCGCGATCGCCAACAGCGCGATCCAGGCAATCGGATGCCTCGGCATGCGCGCGTGTCACACGAACAACTGCCCGGTCGGGATCGCGACGCAGAAAGAACACCTGCGAGCGCGGCTGCCGGTCGACGAAGCGGCGCACCGTTTGGACAACTTCCTGCGCGCGACGGTCGAGCTCATGCAGGTGCTGGCGCGCGCGTGCGGCCACGGGCACCTGTCGCATTTCTCGCTAGACGACCTAACTACGTTCGACCGCGACATGGCCGCGCTCACTGGCATCGAGTACGGGGGCGTGCGATGACAGACAAGGTCGTCTGGCACCGGGTCGCCGCCCTCGACGAGCTCGACGACGGCCGCGTGATGACGGTGACCGCGGGCCGCACGTCGAGGTCGTCTGGCACCGGGTCGCCGCCCTCGACGAGCTCGACGACGGCCGCGTGATGACGGTGACCGCGGGCCGCACGTCGCTCGCGCTTACCCGGTGCAACGGTCGCTACGGCGCGCTCGACAACCACTGCCCGCACCAGGGCGGACCGCTGGGCGAGGGATCGATCGAGAAGGGTTGGCTGCGCTGCCCGTGGCACGGCTACGACTACGACCCGATCACCGGCACTCCTCCGCCCGGCTTCACCGATGCGCCCGCGAGCCATCCGGTCGAGGTACGCGACGACGGCGTGTACGTCGCGCTCGCTCCCGAGCGACCGCGCTCGCGGACGATCTCCGACGTCATGGTCGAGACGATGTGCGCGTGGGGTGTAACGCATGTGTTCGGCATGGTCGGCCATTCGAACCTCGGCTTTGCCGACGCAATGCGTGAGGCGGAGACGCGCGGCGAGTTAAGGTTCATCGGGATTCGCCATGAGGGCGCGGCCGCGTTCGCGGCGAGCGCGTACGGCAAGCTCACCGGGCAGCTCGGGGCGTGCTTCGCGATCGCGGGACCGGGGTCGACGAACCTGCTGACCGGGTTGTACGACGCCAAGGTCGATCGGGCGCCGGTACTCGCGATCTCGGGCCACGTGCCGTCGAAGGTGCGCGGGCGCGGCGCGTTCCAGGACGTCGACCTCGCGGCCGCGTTCGCCGACGTCGCGGTGTCGACCCAGACCGTGCAGCGCGACTCCGATCACGTCGAGCTGACGAACCTCGCGTGCAAGCACGCGTTGTTGCAGCGAGGTGTCGCGCACCTCGTTCTTCCCGACGAGGTCCAGGCGCTGCCCGCCGCCGAGGGCGCGCGCCCCGGCGGTCCGGACGGGCGCGTTCCCGACTTGGCCGTGGCTCCGGCCGAATGGCCGGTCGAGCAGGCCGCCGCCCTCATCGCCGGCGCGCAGCGACCGGTCATCGTCGTCGGCCACGGCGCCCGCCGCGGCATCGACGACGTCGTGCACCTCGCGGAGCGATTGAACGCGCCGATCCTCACGACGTTCAAAGCCAAGGGCATCGTCCCTGACGACCACTCGCTCGCGGGCGGCGTGCTCGGTCGGAGTGGCACGCCGGTCGCGTCGTGGCTCATGAACGAGTCGGATCTCCTGATCGTCTTCGGCGCCTCCTTCGCGAATCACACGGGCATTGCGGCGTACAAGCCGATTATTCAAGTCGACGCCGACCCCGACGCGATCGGTCGCTTCCACGCGGTCGCCGTGCCCATCCTCGGCGACGTCGGAGTCTGCGCTCGCCGGCTGCTGGCAGGGGCGGACGACGGCGCGGTGCGGCCGGTCGACCAACGCGCCGACGTCGCGGCCCGGCGTGCCATCTGGCACGCAGAGAAGGAGCGGCGCGCGGCAGATGACCACGGCCGCGGTGTCGCCTCGGCGCCGCTGTTCGCGGCGCTCGGCAGGCACACACCTGACAACGCGGTGATCGCGGTCGACGTCGGGAACAACACTTACTCGTTCGGCCGCTACTTCGAGTGCAAGACCGGCCAGCACGTGCTCATGTCGGGCTACCTCGGCTCGATCGGCTTCGGGTTCCCGGCGGCGATGGGCGCGTGGGCCGCCACGCCCGGTCGCACGATCGTCGCGGTCACCGGCGACGGCGGATTCGGTCAGTACCTCGCCGAGATCACCACCGCAGTGAAGTACGGGATGAACATCACTCACGTGCTGCTGAACAACAGCCAGCTCGGCAAGATCAGCAAGGAACAACGCGCGGGCGAGTGGGACGTGTGGCAGACCTCGCTACACAATCCCGACTTTGCTGCCTACGCGCAGCTGTGCGGCGCGCACGGCTCCCGCGTCACGCGGATCGAACAGCTCGACGACGCGCTCACTGCCGCCTTCGCGTACAACGGACCCGCGCTCATCGACGTCGTTACCGATCCCGACCTCATCTGAGCCGGGCGACCGCGTCGATCCCGGTAAGGACAACGGCGTGATCGCGTGTGCCCGGACCGCCATTCGGTGCCACATGAGCGGCCGATGAACGCTTGTGTTCGCGCTAGAACGTCTGGTCGTCGATGACTTCGAGATTCGAGAAGGTCGGCGGCCCTTCCATGAGTGGTGTCATGCGCTCGTTCAACTGCTGGGTGAGCGGAAGCGACGAGTTCTGCATCGCTGACTCGTACGAGTCGAAGAACACGACTTGGACGATGCGACCCGGGTCGTCACGGTCCTCGCAGATGACGCCTCGGCGCGCGGTCCAGTCGGCGCCGCGCTGCGGCAAGAGCTCTTCGGCGATCCTTTGCATCTCGTCTTTGTTCTTGGTTCGGAACTCGATGATCTGGACGAACGGCACGTCAAACCTCCTCAGCTCGGAGCCGGCTGCCGTCAGCTTGTCGCGTGACGGACGCTGCGTCGAGCGATTGGAATCCTGGTCAGGCCCTGACTCTTGCCGAGTGGTCGCGCATTTCGATTGACGCCTCCCCCCGCGGTCCATAGTGTTCTCGATAGTGACCGGGCGGACCGGTACAAGGGGCTGCAATGTCCCGACGCTTGCTGCGGTGTTCCGCCGTATCGCTGACCGCCCTCGGGATGACAATGATCATCTCATCCGTCTTGGGTGATCCCGTCGGCGCTGACGCGAGCGGATCTGCGGGCTCTGCGTCTCCTCTCGGCCCCGGGCCCACCACCGAGGTCACGGGAGCCTCGCCCGCGAGCACGACGACAACGTCCACCATCCCAACGTCCACCACCCCAACGTTCACGAGCGCCGCATCCACGTCGACGACCACCACGCCCGCGACCACCACGCCCCCGACTACAACGCCCGCGTCCACGACTACGGACGCGAGCGCGGGCGGCGGTCACACAAACATCTCGAGCGTTGTGCCCGCCCCGACTCCGCTGGTCCGGGCGGCTCCCGCCGCGGACCCCACCATCTTCGTGGCGACGACGGGCACCGACACGCCGAGCTGCGGCACGGTCGCCGTGCCGTGCGCAACGATCGGCTACGCGTACTCGGTTCGGGCTGCCTCCGGAGACACCATCAATGTGGCTGCCGGCCAGTACGGAAGTAGCAACCCGAACGACACGAGTGGCAATCCGGCCAACCAGAAGTACCTGTACATACAAAAGACGATCCACTTCGTGGGAGCGCAGGCGGGCGTCGATGCGCGGACCCGCGCCGAAGGTGGCCCCGGCGAGACGGTCATCTACAACGACCTTGCCAACAACGCGAGCGCACAACTCTGGTATGTCGCGGCTCCTGGCGTGACCATCGATGGATTCACGTTCGACGACGTCACCACCGGCGCCGGACACTTCGAGCTCGTCGGCAGCGGATCGGGTGGCGCCGGCGTGCAAACCAAGAACGACCTTGGCGCGAGTGGCACCGACAGCGATGGCTGGCAGATCGTGAACGACATCTTCAAGATGACGGACATCGGCCTGTACGCCGGTTCAGCCGGCACGACACCGAGCTTGGTCGAGCACGATGTGTTCGACGACAACGGCGGAGTGATCAACTCCAACGTGAACACGGCAGGGATCTATTCTGATCATCCGCTGATCAACACCACGATCAACGAGAGCCGGTTCTTCGGCACCGCAAACGCCAATCCCGTGCTGATCGCGACTGGCTTCGCCACCCCGACATCGGCGCTGACCATCTCGAACAACGTCATGGACGGTCAAGCATCCGTGTCGTTCTACAACGTCACCAATGCGACCATCACGAACAACTCGATGCTCGGCGTCAGTCGCGGCGTGGCCCTTGACGGTGGCAACCATCAGATCACGATCTCCGACAACGACATTTCCGGACCGTCGACCGTCGACCCGGCGTTTTCCCGTAACTGCATTCAGATCTCGAACACGTACGCGGTCGGCCAGAACACCGATGTGACGATCTTCGACAACACGATGGACAACTGCGTCACCGGAGGGATCAGCGTCGCCAACGTCGACGGTGTCACGATCGACTACAACCTCATCACCAACTCTCGAGCCAACGGCATCGTGATCGTCCCGAACACCGATACATCGATCCCTCCGGGACCGGGCGCGCCGGTGACGACCGGAGTCACCGCGGTACGGAACACGATTACCGGCTCGATGCTCCTGGGCATCGACGTCAATGCCGGCTCCTACTCCGGCGCGATGCAAGTCAGGTTCAACCGGATCGTCGACAATGGGGCCTACGACGGCCTGGCGAATGACGCGCCCAATGCCGACATCGATGCTCGCTGGAATTGGTGGGGATGCAACACCCCGGACAGTCCGACTCCGCCGACACATCCTGGATGCGGAACCGTCAAGGGGACCTCCGCGACGGCCGTAGTGTGGCAGCCGTGGTTGATCCTGACGATTGCGTCGAACCCGGTCGACATCGAGCCGGGCATGGCGGCATTGATTGCGTCAACCGTCCACACCGACTCCGACGGCGGTGACACGACCGGTTTGACGACACCTCCCTCGCCGTACTTCCGAGTCGTCCCCGACCTCTTCACCGCGGACGTCGGTCACGTCAGTCCGGCGACGGTGACGTTGTCGGTGCAGCTGAACGACAGCACGAACTGGCCGGCCGGGCAGGTGCGGCCTACCCGTATCTGTTCGACCGTCGACCATCAGACCGTCTGTCTGACGTGGGCCCCGCTACCGCCTACGACGACGACAACGACGCCGAGCGTGACTCCGGTCGAGCCGGAGGGCTCGCCGTCAGAACCGGCCGCGACCGCGGCGGCGCTGACTTCGGCCCCGTCGACCAACACACTGCCCGTTACCGGCGCGATCGCCGGCTCCTTGGGCAAGACGGCCCTGGCGCTCGTCGGGCTCGGCGCAGCAATCCTTCTCATAACGCGCCGGCGACGTCGAATTCCGCACGGAATCACGGCTGAACGGTCGCCGCGCTGAGCGACGGCTCGTTCAGCTGCCGGCAACGCCGCGGGGCAGAACCAGTGGCAGATCGTTGTACGTCGCGATGCCGGGTTCGGCCGCGACGACGGCCGGGATCGCGTTGATAGCGGGCATTGCCGTGATGATGTGCCCGATCACCATGAAGTCCGCGATCGTCTCGGCCTCGAAGTCGGGCGGCGGCAGGAAGCCGACGTTGAGCGTCACCGTCGGCCGCCCCTCGATCTGGATCACCCAGCCATCCTGGTCGATCTTCCAATCCGGTTCGAGCGTCTGACCCTTGCGCCACCGGACGTTCAGCTCGACGACGACCCGCTCACCGACCGATCCCTTCCAGCTCGCGGCGACACCCGCGACACATCCCGCGGGGATGGTCCACGACCCGAGGTCGAGGTCGTCCGTTGTCTGCGCGTACTCGGCTTCGCAGCGCACGTTGTCGAGCTCGACGCCGAGCGCGTCCGCGACGAGTCGCACGGCCTCGCCGAACACGGCCGTACCGTGGGCCGTCATCGCCTGCAGGTCGGGATCTTCGATGGGTTTGCCGAAGCCGACCGGAATCTCGGTCGCGGGCGAGTCGTAGAACGTCGTGTCCGCCGCCTCGTTGACCGTGACCTTGTCGACCCGGTCGCAGATCGTCGCGGACACGATCGCCAGCAGTTCGGCGAAACCCGGGCTGATGCCGGTACCGAACAGCGTCGATCCGCCCCGTCGACAGGCGTCGAGCAGCTTGTCCCGACCCGCGCCCTGATTGTGCCCGGTGATGAACGCGGCAGTCGAGACCACATTCACACCCGCCGACAGGATCCGCGCCAGCTCCTCGGTGTCGATCCACATCGGGTTGTAGACGACACAGTCCGGCTTCAGCGCGAGCAACGCGTCGACGTCGTTCGTTGCCGCCACGCCCAGATGTTCGATCCCGCACAGCTCACCGGCATCGCGGCCCGCCTTCTCCGGCGACCACGCGTAGCAGCCGACCAGCTCCAGCGTCGGGTTCGCCACGATCGCTCGCAGCGAGCTCTTGCCGACATTGCCCGTCGTCCACTGCACGACCCGATACCGCCGCGAGTTTCGCACTTGCACACCATAGAACGGACTCTCGATCACCGCGCCGCCCCCACGAGGAGTCCGCGCTGACGGCTCAAAGGGTCGTTGCAACGCTCTCTCACCGGTCGCGCGGTTGGAGCGCGGTCGCGACTCGAAAGGACTTTTGACCTTTGCCCAACAGGTAACCATCCCCTTTTCGATTTCTCGGCAGTGCCGTTGACTGATGGCACACGACGCCGGGAGGACCAATGAGGCAGGCATCGCATCGTCGGCAACGGATCCCGAGCCTGCGAAGCTCGACACCCCTGCCGCATGGTCCATTCGGTCCGATAACGATCCATGCCGCTACCGCTGGCGACATTCGTGCGGGGTCAACCGTGGGCGGTGTCGGCCCCCTTCGTCGAACAGGGGGAGCCTCATGATCAACGGATGGATGTTCGATCTACTGATCCTCTCGTACCTCGTGATCTTGTTGTGCGCCCTGTCCTTCGGTGCGGCCGCGAACCGCGGCGACGACCACTCTCGGCCCGTATCGCAGTTCGACGAGCTTGCATTGCGACGCGCTCGCAACCTCCGGGCACCGCACGATCGACGGGTCTCGTAGCGTCGTCCGTAGCCGATTCGAGCCTTCCGCATCCATCGTGAAGGGCGCGACAATCTGTTGACGCCGCAACACGGTCGGCCACTTTCAACCGGTCGCCGTGGAATCTGACAATTCCGACGGCTCGTGCGAGGATCGCGGCATCACCGGTTGGATCGTCTTCGTCGTGTGGCTGCTCATGGTGTGGTTCGTCGGCCGCGCGATCTGGCAGCGTCGATCGCAGCTCGTCGGCGCGCGGGGCGTCGGCGTCGGCGCCGACATCGGACACCTTCACGACGTACCGCGCGTCCATGTGGACGACCTGACGATGATCGGTCCGGAGGTCGCGCGTCTCGCGCTCACCCCTGCGACGTCGCCCGACCCCGGCAGCACCGAGAAAGCACCCGGGGGCGTCTTCCTCATCTCGATGAGCCTGCAGGATCCCGGGTTCGCGATCCTGCAGGACTGGCTCGAGCGACGGAGCACCCTCGGACTGGTCATGCCACCCGACAGCTCCATCATCCGGCTGAGATCCCTCGACGACCTCCAACCGATCACACTGCGCCGTGTCGACTGCTGACGCGATCCGGTCGGCCCCGCCGGCCTGGGCAGAGATCCGGTCGCGTTCGACGGTGGATCTGCCCGGCGCGCCCGACAGCATCTCGATCATCGGATGCGATGCCGCCAACGGCGCGTACTTCCAGCTCTACTCCGACGATCGCGGCGTGTGTCGCATCTACGAGATGCGCATCGGGGAAGGCGAGTGGACGCTGACGCGGACGGGCGAGCCGTTCCCGCAGCGTTTCATCGCGACGATCAGCGCGGACGGACGAACGATCGTGGGCCGATGGGAGAAGGCCGAGGGCGCCTCGGACTTCACCACCGACTTCGAACTCACGTACCGCAAGGTCGCGACGGACGCGAGCGCGCGCGGCGCCACGTCCTGACCACCTCTCTCGGCTCTGATCTGCTTTCCGTATCCGTCCGAGTGTGCGACCATGGCAGCGTGTCTGCGTTCGCGTTCGACGACGTGGTCGCGACCCTGCTGCGCGACGGCACCTCGGCCGTCGTCCCGAACCGCGGAGGCCCGATTCGCGTCAACGGTTTCACGGTCGGCGTGGTGCGCCGCATGGACGCGCCGCCACCGCATCGCGGCGAGCTGCACCCCGATGGCGACGAGCTCCTGTATCTCGTCTCCGGCCGGCTCGAAGTCGTGCTCGACGACGGCGACCTCGACCGCCCGGGCACGGAGACGCGCCACCCCTTGGGACCCGGCGACGCGTTCGTCGTCCCCAAGGGCGTGTGGCACCGGCTCGAGGTGCTCGAACCGGCCCACCTCGTCCACGTCACGCCCGGTCCGGGGTCATCCCACCGACCGATCTAGATCGGCGTGACGATCAAAACGGTGATGGGAGACGGTGCATGACGAATGTCGGAATCGTGACGGGCGCGGGGAGAGGAATGGGGGCCGCATCCGCGGCTCGGCTCGCCGACATGGTCGACGTTCTCGTGCTTGTCGACCGGGACGAGCCGTCCGCGATCGACTCGGCCACGCGGCTCTCGAACCACGGCCATCGCGCCGCGGTCGAGCCGTTCGGCCTGGATGTCACCGACCGCGACGGTTTGCAGCAGCTTGCCGCGCGCGTTTCGGAGCGGGGTGGCTTGCGCGCGGTCGTGCACGCCGCCGGCATCTCGCCGACGATGGCCGACTGGCGTCAGGTATTGACCGTCGACCTCGTCGGTACGGCGATGTTCATCGAAGCACTGTTCCCCCTCGCGACCGCGGGCACGGGGATCGTGTGCTTCGCGTCGATGGCCCCGCTGCTCGTCTCCGGCGACCTGGATCCCGCGGTCGACGCTGCGCTCGACGAGCCTCTTGCTCCTTCGCTCCTCGAGCGACTCCACACGGCACTCGGCGACGGCATCGAGGACTCCGGTATGGCGTACGTGTGGGCGAAGCGAGGAGTGCAGCGGCTCGTGCAGCGCGAAGCGGTTCGGTTCGGCCGCAACGGTGCCCGGATCTGTTCGGTTTCTCCCGGCATCATCGATACCCCGATGGGTCGTGAAGAGGCAGCCGCGCGCGCGACCAACGACCTGCTCGTGCAACACACACCGCTCGGGCGCGAGGGTCATCCCGACGAGGTGGCGGCCGTGGTGGCGTTCTTGGTGTCGGACGACGCGAGTTTCGTCAACGGGATCGACCTACCCGTCGACGGCGGTGTCGTCGCCGCGATCCGGACTCAGCCGTTCCAGTTGACCGGCTGAACGCGAGCGCCCGCGCCTCTCAGCCGGAGGCGTCGAGAAGTTGGAGCGTCAGCTTCAGGAGGTGAGACCGCAGCGCCTCGTCATCGAGGTCTCTGACAAGTGGGTGCATGACGGCGCCACCGATCGCGGCCGACACCATCGCCGCGCGCACCCTCGTGTCGGCTCCGGTCTCGCCGCCGGTCAGCACGGCGTAGAGGCGTTCCATCAGCTGGCGGAACGGTTCGTACTTCGCGAGGAAGCGGACGATGACGGGATCGTGTTGAACCGCGCTCACCATCCGGCGGCGCTCGACGGCCAGATTGATCACTTCGGTGAGCACCAACTCGCGCGCACGCGGGCGCTTCTCCGCTTCGGCGGCTTCCAGCACTGATTCCAGCTTCGCGAGATCGACTTCGACTGCGGCGAACACGATCTCGTCCTTGGTCCTGAACTGGTGGTAGATCGCGGCCTTTGTCACGCCGACCGCATCCGCGATCATCTGGAGCGACGTTCCGTTGACCCCGTGCTCGGCGAAGAGGGGGAGTGCGGCCGCGATGATGCGGGTCTGCGCCGCGCTCCGCGGATCGGACCGCAGCCGGCTCACGCCTACAGGCTCCGCGACGCTCACAGGGCGAGGGTAGCCGATCGGCTTGTGTTTCCTAGCCGATCGGCTACCTTTCAACCAGCCGATCGGCTCGGGGAGCGGACATCAGTTCGTCCCGAACCTTGCCGTCCCGAACCAGTCAGACCCTCCAGCGACGAGGTGAGCCCATGTCAGGTGACCAGCTCGACCGAGATCTTCAGGACTTCCTAGAGATCCGTCAGCCCGGCGTCGACTACGAGGCGCACGCCCGAGACGACTTCGCGATCCAGCTCGGCGTCGACTTGCACAACTTCAAGAAGTTCCCGCGCGTCGACGACAACGTGACCTACAAGAAGAAAGGTCGCGATCTCCGGGGCGAGGTCGACATCGATTCGAACGTCGATCTGCCCGACTACAGCGGTCCGTTCAGGGCCGATCTTCGCTTCTCCGACTTCTCCCAGGAGCAGCTCGTCCGCATGCTCGCGATGAGTTACGAGTACTACGTGCTGCTCGTCGAGTCGTGGGCATCGGAGGTTGGTCGTCGGATCGGCGACGACGCGATGCATGAGCTCCAGTTGGCCGCCTGGACCGACGGCGTCGTTCCGCACGTGACTCGTATCCAAGAGGAGTGGATGGCCTTCGACGCGGTCGACGAGATGCCCGGGCTCGAGACGGGCGTCGTCATCTTCAGCCCGTTCAAGCCCGATCCGCGGTACGCGCAGTGCGACAAGGAGCGGCTCGTCAACCTGCTCCTCGGCAGCCACGAGTTCCTCCTGCTGGTCATCGAGTCGTGGGCCGCGCAGGTCGTCGTCCGGCACGGACTCGACGAGATGTTCGCCATTCAGTGGGCGCTGTGGAGCGAGAACGTGCTGCCGGAAGTGCGCCGGCTCAAGGGCCGCTGGATGAATATCACCAGCAACGACGTCGCCGCCTTCATGAAGGACATCCAGATCGACGCAACGTCGTTCCCGGGCAAGGCCTTCGAGATGATCTTCGAGATGCCAGAGGAAGACGTCGGCATCATGACCTTCAACAAGTGCTGTGCGCCGGATCAGTGGGAAGCGCTGGGGAGACCGGACATTCTCGAGAAGAACTGCCATTCTACGTGTCCGGCGTCGTTGATCGAGACGGCGAAGATGTACAACCCGAACATGAAGGTCGACATCCTGGCGATCCCACCTCGCCGGGACAAGGACGATGTTTGCTGCAAGTGGAAGCTCAGTATGAGAGCTGAAGACGACCCGGAGTACGTCAAGGTCGAGCTCACGACGAAGGGCGATCGCGCACCAGGCTGAGTCTGTAGCGCGTGCGCGGCGTGAGGGCATCGGGGGAGGCCAGTGAGTCACGGGATACCGAAGCGCCGGAGGTCGCCGAGTTTGGTCGTGGCGATGGCGGTTCTCGCCGCCGCGTGCAGCAACGCGGGCTCGGGGAGTAGCAGCCCCACTTCGACGGCGTCCAACGGACCGGCCACCACCTTTGCCGGCACCGACTTCACGAAGGACGTGCCGGTCAACGCGCCCGGGGTGAGCTCGACCGAGATCCATGTCGGGTCCATCACGTCGAAGACGAACCCTCTCGGCGGCGACAACGCCCTGTTGAACGACGGCATCAAGGCCTATTTCGATGTCGTGAACTCGAAGGGCGGCGTCTGGGGCCGCAAGCTGAAGTTGACGAGCGAACGCGACGACCAGACTGGGAACAACCTGACCGAGACCGAGGCGATGCTCAGCCTCGACCACGTGTACTCGGTGTTCGAGGCGGTCGAGTTGTTCACGGGCG
>Ga0335083_10002045_pt1 | contig 27061 bp, 24 predicted proteins | sample Lox_Sample_42_FD_206716 | JGI IMG/M metagenome (GOLD analysis project Ga0335083, IMG submission 206716) | Soil microbial communities from Loxahatchee National Wildlife Refuge, Florida, United States - Lox_Sample_4.2 | ecosystem: Environmental > Terrestrial > Soil > Wetlands | place: USA...
GTGCGTTTCGGTCCGCTCCACCGTGCGGCCCAAGTACAATTGGTTGGGACTAAGGATCAGCCCCTCGTCCGGAATTTCAACGCGCCGCACCCGGTTGGCTTTCCGCATGTCGAGCACCACCTCTTCGTAAGTCATCAGCTCGTGGTGCAACGTCAGGTTATAGCTGTTGGGATTGAGATTTCGCGCATCGAACGGATCGATGACGATGTTCCCGCCCAGCTGCTTGCGAATTTCGTTGCCCGTGAGAATCATTCCAAGGCGCCGGTAAGTGGTGAGGAAGTGAGTGGTGAGTGGCGTATGTTGTCGGATTTAGTTAGTCGCGGCGGCGTTTTTGGGGTAAAACTTTATGGCCGGCGCCGGTTTTTTCCTTCACGCCAATTTTCGGACAAACCACGTTCAATACGCAATCCTCGCAGCGGGGCTTGCGCGCCGTGCAAATCCGGCGGCCGTGATGAATCAGCCGGTGACTGAAGTTAATCCACTGGCGCTGGGGCAACTGGGCCATTAAATCGCGCTCAATTTTCACCGCGTCGGTCTGTTTCGTCAAACCAAGCCGATGGGCAATTCGGCTGACGTGCGTATCGACCACGACGCCCGAAGCAATGCCAAAGGCGGTCCCCAGCACCACGTTGGCCGTTTTGCGTCCGACGCCGGGCAGCTTCACTAATTCCTCCAGCGATTGCGGCACTTGCCCCCTGTGCTCTTCCACCAGTTTTCGGCAGCACTCCTGAATGCTTTTAGCCTTATTGCGAAAAAAACCGGTGCTTTGGATGGCCCTTTCCAAATCGCTGCGATTGGCCGCCGCAAACGCCGCCGCCTTGGAATACTTTTTGAACAGCCCCGGCGTGACCAGGTTCACCCGCACGTCGGTGCACTGCGCCGAAAGTATCGTGGCAATCAACAATTCCAACGGACTGGAAAAATGCAATGCGCAGCGGGCATCGAGATACTCGGCCGCCAACAGCTTGGCGACTTTTGCGGCTCGGCGTTTCGGTTCTAGCGCGCTGGCTACTGCCATCCTGGGAGCTTTCCTGCGCTAAAGATCAGCAGCGCGACACACGTTTCGCGCCTGGGTCAAAAAGTCGAAGAGTCAAAAAAGTCAAAGAGATTCTCTACCATTTTGACTCTTGGACTTTTCGACCCATTGAACCGCTCTGGCGATTGTGCGGCTGGTAACGAAAAGTGTCAAGCCGCCGCCCCACTTGGACCGCATTCTAGCTTGACGCTACACCGCCTGAGGGATAGGTTTATGAGGGTTCAACCCCATCGGGCGACTGTCGTTTCCGACTGCCCGCTTAGGGCCCATTACTCACTAAAAAACCCGACCACTCCTTTACCAATCAAAGGGAACCCGCTATGAGCTTCGCTGAAAATCCGAATCAATTATCACAGCCATCGATGTGGGGCGACATTGCCGCCCGGGCCGAACCGAACGAACGTGCCGATTTCATCAAGAAAACGTACCTGCATTTGCTCGGCGCGGTGGTAGCGTTTTGTGGCCTGGAAGCGATTTACCTGAACACGTCGTTTGCTGGCGATGCCATGCAGCGGTTGATGGGCGCTGGCAACTTTGGCTTGATCGTGGCCTTCGGGCTGTTCATTTTGGCCTCTACGGTCGCACGTTCCTGGGCGAACGGTTCGACATCGGTCGGCATGCAATACGCGGGACTTGCTCTTTACGTCGTCGTTCAATCGTTGATTTTCATCCCGATTCTGTACTATGCCGCGCACCTCGCTAATAATCAAAATATCATTCCCACCGCGGGCACCATTACTTTATTGATGTTCGCCGGTTTGACGGTGGCTGTCTTTGTAACCGGGCATGATTTCTCGTTCTTGAGCACCGGCCTGACGATTGCCGGCTTTGCCCTCATGGGATTGATTGTGTGCTCGTGGTTATTTGGATTCAATCTGGGCACACTGTTTACGGTAGGCGTGATCGTGCTGGCTTGTGGATACATTTTGTACGACACGTCGAACGTGCTGTATCATTACCGCATTGGGCAGCACGTGGCCGCCGCACTGGCGCTGTTTGCCTCTGTCGCCTTGCTGTTCATGTACATTCTCAGGCTTTTGATGCAAACCCAATCGCGGCGGTAATATCATCGTCGACAATTTAGCCGCCGGGCTTGCCCGGCGGTGGGCTCATTAGAACAGGCGCCCGTCACACGGTAATGCCGCCGTCCACGACCAGCGTTTGGCCGGTAACAAACTGCGCCTGGTCGGAGAGCAAAAATCGCACCACGCTGGCAACATCGGCCGGCTGGGCCAGCCTGCCCAGCGGCGTGCGGCGTTTGATTTGATCGAGCTGTTCCCGGCTCAGGCCGTGCGTCATTTCCGTTTCCACATATCCAGGTGCGACCGAATTCACGCGGATTTGCCGCTCGCCCAGTTCCCGGGCCAAGGAGCGGGTCATGGCGTCCAAGCCGCCCTTCGTGGCGGCATAGGCCGACAACCCACTGTAGCCGCGCAAGCCGATAATCGACGAAATGTTGACGATCGACCCGCCGCCGCTGCCGAGCAGCATGCGGCGAACCACGCAGCGAGTCAACGTCAACGCGCCGATCAAATTGATTTGCATCACCCGCTCAATTTCCTCCTCCGGCGTCATCGCCAACACGCCTTCCACGGCCATGCCAGCGCAATTCACAAGTCCGTAGGGAATGCCGAAGCGATTTTCCGCCGTCTCCACAAATGTCGGCAAAGCCGCCCGCTCCGCTACGTCTGCCGTGGCAAAAAAAAAGTTCGAATTTTTGGCCTGCGAATCGGTGAACGGCGATGGTTTCCGGCTGAACGTGCTCACGCGGTAACCGGCCCGCAGCAGTTCATCCACCAACGCTTGCCCCAGCCCGCGACTGCCGCCGCTGACAATAATGTGTCGATTTTTACCTTCGCCGGAATCCACGCAGTCATCTCCGCTATTGGCTTATTGCCAGTATCGTACGTTATCGCCGCACCATTTTGCCTGCGTCGGAAAGTTCAATTCGTGCCACCATGTCAATCAATCGCGGCCGTTGATGCGGGGCCAAAGTTCGCGCCGCCGTTTCTATAACTCTGTCTTTCACCGCATCGGCTTCCTCCGCACGTGCCGCCACCACTTGCGCCGCCACCAATTGCCCTACCAGCGATGATTGCGCTGCGTACACTCGCACGTCAGCCACGCCGGGAACGGCCCGCAACACGGGTTCTACTTCTTGCGGGTAAACCTTGTTCCCGCCCACGTTGATCATGTCGCTGCTTCGGCCGACAAACACGCAGCGGTCGCCAATTCGCCGCACGAGATCGCCGGTGGCAATCCACGCGTTCGCTGGCGCGCTGCCGGCGTTTATATCAGACGGAACGCTTAACCTATCATAACCTAGCATGACATTGGGCGAACGGGCCAGGAGTTCGTCCTCTTCGATCTTCAATTCCACGCCGTCGGTTGTCACCGATCCAATCCAACGGGCCGGAAATCCTGCTTGGCCGTCCGTCACAGAAAAACACCGCCCCAATTCCGAGGTGGCGTAAATGTGCGCGATTCGGGCCTGCGGGAATGTGGCTTTCAACAAATCCAAAACCTGCTGATCGACCACCTCGCCCCCCAGTGTGATCTGCTTCAGCGGCACGGAGCGCAGCTTTTGCGCATTGCCAAACAGCAGCAACCGCCGCCAATAGGATGGCGTAGCCGATGCAAATGCCACGCGCTCTTGGAGCATCATTTCGATGATCTGGTCAACATCGGCAGCTGGATCGGGACACACCAGCATTCCGCCATTCAGCAGGCATTGCAACGACACCTGCACGCCGGCGTACAAATTGGGCAAATACGTTTGTAGCCAAACGGGCGGTTGCTGGGCCGCCGTCAATCGCACAGGCCGGCACAGGCTGCCCCAATGATGCCGCACGGCTTTGGGTCGCCCAGAAGTGCCCGAGGTGAGAATGGTGACGGTGCTTTGCCCGCTACCGGCGGCGGCGTTTTCGAACGGCTGAATTTCATGAACCTGTCGTTCGCCGTTGACGGCATTCGCTGTGGAAACAATCGCCGCCAAACTGAATTCGTCGGCCAATTGACGCTGCGCAGCGCGGCTCAGCATGGGATTCAACAAAAATACGTCGGCCCGTAATTCATCGAGCGCCGCCAGTGCGGCCCAAGTAGGACCGTCACCACGATGCACCACGGCCACCCGTTGGCCACGCAGCGCGGAAAGCTCCTGCACGGCCCCAGCCGTCAATTGCGCCATGTCGTTCCACGACCATCGCGCGTACAAGGTCACCAAAGCGGCCCGGTCTTTTGCCGGCATCAACGGACGATTGGCAAACAAAGCTTGCCGCAGCGATTCGGCCACCGGTGACTGGGTGGATGCCATCAGGCTGTTCCCGCCTCTGTTGAAAACTCAACAAATGCGTATGATGTTATCAGACGAGCACGCTGTGCATGCGCCAACTTGAGCGGTTGCCCTCATGGCCGAACATCCAGCCGACGACGAAAGCAACTATCATCCATTATACTTGGAGGGGATCGAATACTTCAATCAGTGCGATTTCTTCGAGAGTCACGAATCGTGGGAGGAATTGTGGACCGATTATCGTGGTCCGTCGCGCAAATTTTACCAGGGGCTCATTCAGGCCGCCGTCGCGTTGTTTCATTTCGGCAACGGCAACATCCGGGGCGCCAAAAAACTGTATCATAGCACTTGTGGTTATTTGAATCCGTATTGTCCCAGACACATCGGCCTGGATTTGGAAAAATTCCTGGGTGAATTCGATCGCTGCTTTGCCGAAGTGGCCCTGTGCAACGCGGACGAGTTTCCCGTCATCGAGCTCGATCCGGAACTGATTCCGGAAATACACCTCGACCCGCCGGCGGGATAAAATTCACCGCAGAGACACAGAGGCGCGGAGAGGAATGTCGAATGACGAGTGCCCAAGCACCAATCACCAAGGAAAACCACCGGCGTTGGTCATTGAGATTTAGCTCCGCCACTTCGTGCGATCATTGGTCATTCATTAGATATTGGTTATTCGAAATTAGATATTTTCTGCTCCGCGTCTCTGCGTCTCCGCGGTTCAATTGAGCATTTATGCCATCCGATGAATTCTCATTTTCGGCAGATACATTCAGCGGCACCGCGAGGCTGTTTCCGCTGCCAAATTTGGTGATGTTTCCGCACGTCATGCAGCCGCTGCACATTTTCGAGCCCCGCTATCGGGCCATGCTGGAAGAAGCGCTGGCTGGCGACAGGTTGTTCGCCCTCTGTTTATTGTCCCCGGGCTGGGAGACCGATTACGAAGGCCGTCCGCCGGTGCACCCGGTGGCCTGTTTGTGCCGCGTGGCCACGCATCACGTGACCGAGCAGGGGACATATAATGTGCTGGTGTGGGGCCTGCGGCGCATTAAAATTGTCCGCGAGCTACCACCGACAAAATTGTTTCGCGAGGCGGAAGTGACGCTCTTGGATGACGTTTATCCTGAGGAAAACGCTTCACGCCGCGGCGCCTTGCAACGCCGTTTGGTTGCGGCTTTTCGAAAAGTCCTGCCCAAGTTGCCCGTGGCGCAATCGCAATTGGAGCCGTTTTTGACCGATCAAATCAACCTGGGAATGTTAACCGATATTGTGACTTATACGTCGAACTTGGACCAAAAAATCAAGACCGAATTGCTCGCCCAGCCTCTTCCCGACCTGCGCGCCCTGCTACTATTAGAGTGTTTGACGGGGGGCAAAAAAGGCAGCCCCCTGTGCAATCGGGACTTTCCGCCGGCGTTCAGCAGCAATTGATTCCTACCGCACGTCGATCATCTTCCGCATTCCACACTCCCCATTCCCCATTACAAATTCAGCTGCCATGTCTCCACATCCGATCCATACCGACATTTTCAACAGCACGCTGGATTTGGAAGAAGATGAAGCGGCGGCAGCGTCGCTCGCTTCAGATACTGTCGATCTGCCGCGCATCGAACATGCCGTGCGCGAAATTCTGGCCGCCGTCGGCGAAGACCCTGACCGCGAAGGCCTCCGCGAAACACCAGCCCGCGTGGCCCGCATGTATGCCGAGCTGTTCAGTGGATTGCACCAAAATCCCCGCGCCCATTTACAAAAATTCTTCACGCAGGAGTATGACGAAGTGGTGCTGATTCGCGACATCGCCTTCAACAGCATTTGCGAGCACCACATGCTCCCCTTCATGGGTCAAGCGCACATCGCGTACATTCCCAATGGCCGCGTCATCGGGCTCAGCAAACTGGCCCGCGTGGTCGAAGTGGTCTCCAAACGGCCGCAAGTGCAGGAGCGCATGACCGAAGACATTGCCAATTTGCTGGTGGACGAATTGGATGCCAAAGGCGTGGCCGTGGTGATCGAAGCCACGCACACGTGCATGACCATCCGCGGCGTGCGCAAGCCAGGCAGCGTCTGCGTGACCTCGGCCATGAAGGGTGTGTTCCGCTCCAACCTGTCCAGCCGCTCGGAAGTGATGACGCTAATTTACGGCGAACGGCGGTAAATATAAGGCAGAAGGCAGAAAGCAGAAGGCAGACACAAGTTCGCTTTCTGCTTTCTGCTTTCTGCTTTCTGCTGTTATGTTTATTCTCAGCCAATTCGTCCTTCGCTTGTCGCTCGGATTGGCATTCGCCATGGCGATTACTTCGCCCAAGAAAGTCACCAGCGGATTTTTTCGTAATCATGCCTATGTTCTGCTGGGCTTAAATGTCATCGCCACACTTGCAGCAGTAAGCAGTCATGGGGAGCTTGTTTGGTGGATGCCGCTGGCCGCTGCAGTGTTCAGCTACGCCTGCGCAACTAGCTGGTTATACGAGAGGCCGAAAACAGGGCTGCGGATTCTGTGGATGATCTTTGCCCTGTCTCTGGCCAACGCAATTACCTCGCAGACGGTTCCTATGGGCACTGGCGATGCGACAGCTCTGGTCATCGATAACTCGCCTCCGTTCGGGATGTTATGTCTTTGGACCTCCAATGTATTCACAGCTGGGATCCTGTTGGGTGGGACTCTCGCGGCGATGTTTTTAGGACATTGGTATCTCAACTCGCCGACCATGGAAATTAGCCCGCTGAACAGATTACTCAAGCTGATGGCGACGGCCACCGTGGCGAGAGGTGCGGTTTGTCTGATGGCTTTTCTGTTGATGCATTTGCAAGGCGGCGAACTTTCCACCGTGCAATCGTGGCTGCTGGTGCTGCGTTGGACCGCGGGCATTTTCGGCACGGCAATGCTCACGTGGATGGCCTGGCAAACGCTCAAAATCCCAAACACGCAAAGCGCCACAGGCATTTTGTATGTCGCCGTGCTGGCCACGTTTTTGGGCGAATTAACCAGCCTGCTACTGTCCAGCAGCAGTGGTTATCCTTTATGATAGATGGATGAACGTCACCTTTCCCTGCCCTAAGTGCGAGGCGGCCAATCGCACGGAAATCGCTCCTGACAGCGGGGGCTCGTCCGCAACGGGCTCGACCCCAGCCCAAAGTTTGTCTTGCACGCAGTGCGGCCAGACCTGGCAAATTCCACCCGGCGCCATCGACCGTCACGGCGGCGTGCATCGCTGCCTGGCTTGCCCTAGCACCGATTTATTCGTCCGCAAAGATTTTCCCCAGCAGCTCGGCGTGGCCATTGTCACCGTGGGGCTGTTGGGCAGTTGTGTGGCCTGGGCATACAGCATGCTGTACCTGACTTTTACCATCTTGTTTGTGACGGCGCTGATCGACGTGGTGTTGTACGTGTTTGTGCCCAACGCTTTGATGTGTTATCGCTGTGGGGCCATGTATCGCGGAGCGACTGACGTCGATGAACACGAATCGTTCAATTTGGAAACCCACGAACGCCACCGCCAGCAGAAAATCCGCCTGGCGGAAACACGGGAAGCACCGCGCAGGGAGCAGGGCGCCAAAACATCAGCCCAAGCGCACGTTTAGTCCTGGACCCAGTCCGGGGCATAGCCCATGGATCCCGAACGCCAACGAATTCAAGACGACCTGCGCGGGCTTGTCGCCGGCGACGTGCGCTGCGACGACGTGTTCCTGCAATTGTTCGCCAGCGACGCCAGTTTGTACGAGTTGAAGCCGCTGGCCGTGGTCCGTCCGCGCAACACTGCCGACGTGTCGGCCGTGGTCAAATACGCCGCCGAAAAGAAAATTTCCATTCACGCCCGCGGGGCGGGAACCGGCCTGGCGGGAGAAGCGCTGGGCCGGGGAATCATTATCGATTTTTCGCGCTACATGCGCCGCATTGTGCGAACCGAAGCCGAAGCAGTTCATGTGCAATCCGGCGCGGTGCTGGCCCTGTTGAACCAGCATTTGCGCGGTTTCGGTCGCCTTTTCGGCCCCGATCCCGCCAACAGCAGCGTCACCACCATGGGCAGCGTCATCGCCGTCGACGCCTCGGGCAGCTACTGGCCGAAATATGGCTCGGCCAGGCAACATGTTTTCAGCCTGGAAGTGGTGTTGGCCGACGGCACGGTGATGAATTTGGGCCGAGAATCGTTGTCCTTCGAGGTCGCTCCGTCGGGCGAATCTACAGCGCGCCAAAACGGCAATGCCGGCGCGCAAACCGCCGTGGCCGAAGCGGCGCCTCCCACCGCGGCCACATCGCGCCGCCAGGAGCTCGTGCAAAAAGTCGCCGAACTTTTGGAGCGCAATTCGCAGTTAATTGCCGCGCATCAACCAAAATCGTTGGTCAACACCTGCGGTTATCAATTGACGGACGTGCTTAGCGCGACCCATCTAAATCTCGCCCGGCTAATGTGCGGTTCGGAGGGCACGTTGGCTCTGGTGACCGCAGCCACTCTGGCCACGCAGCCGTTGCCCCGTTTTCGCGGCGCGGCCATGCTGTTTTTCGATCGCCTGGAGAATGCCGCGCTGGCGATTCAGGAAATTTTGCCGTTTGCGCCGGCGGCTTGCGATTTGTTGGATCGACGTCATTTAAGCCTGGCTCGCGAAACCAGCCCGGAGTACGAAGTGCTAATCCCGCCCGCAGCGGAAGCCGTGTTGTTGGTGGAACATTCCGGCGACGATGCCACGCGAATTCGTCAACAGATTACGGCCACGGTCGACCGGGTCCGCCGCAAAACGCAACTGGCCTTCGACGCCCGGCAAGCATTCGATTCGGCCGATGTCGATTTTTATTGGCAGCTTGCCCGCCGCGTAGTTCCCACGTTGCACCGCTTGAAAGGCCCCGTGCGTCCGGTTCCCATTGTCGAAGATGTGGCGGTTCCGCCGGATCAACTTCCCGATTTCCTGGTGCGGTTGCAAAACACGCTTAAAAAGCTGCAAGTCACGGCTTCGCTATACGGCCACGCCGGTCACGGCCAGTTGCACATTCGGCCGTTTGTCGATCTCACGAACCCCGCAGACGTGCAAAAAATGGAAGCGTTGGCTGCCGAACTGTATGCCGAGGTGTTTGCCGTGGGAGGCACTGTCAGCGGCGAACATGGCGACGGCTACAGCCGCACGCCGTTCGTCCGCCAACAATATGGCGAACTGTACGACGTGTTTCGCCAATTGAAAGCCACGTTCGATCCGCTCAATATTCTTAATCCCGGGAAAATTGTGGCTGACGAACCGGCGTCCATCGTGCGCAATCTTCGCCCCGCGGGAACCACGCCCAGTGGCAACGGCGCTACGCCGCCCCTTGCGCCCCGCGAACAAACATCCCTGCTGGGCGACACCCCCGCCCAACATCCAATTCCTGTCACCGCGCCGCCGCCAGCGCCCCGCACCGTCGAATTGCATCTCAACTGGAATTTGGAACAGGTCGTGGACGAAGCGCAACGTTGCAATGGCTGCGGCGCTTGCCGGTCGCAGCTTCCCGATGTGCGAATGTGTCCCATTTTTCGGGTCCTGCCTTCCGAGGAAGCCTCGCCGCGAGCCAAAGCCAATTTGCTGCGTGCCGTGTTCGACGGCCGTTCCGATCCGCAAATTGCCCATCGCGAAGAATTCAAAGCCGTGGCTGATTTGTGCGTCAACTGTCACCAATGCCGCATCGAGTGCCCCGCCGGCATCGATATTCCCAAACTGATGATCGAAGCCAAGGCAATGTACGTCGATGCCAACGGTCTGCAGCCCAGCCAATGGCTGTTGGCGCGGTTCGACATACTCAGCCAGTTCGGATGTTCCTTGCATCCGCTGGCCAACTGGGCCATCAATAACCGAGTGGCTCGTTGGGTTCTCGAAAAAACTTTGGGCATTGCCCAGGGAAGAAAGTTGCCGCGATTTGCTCGCCGCAGTTTCACCCGCCGTGCCGCCCGCCGCCGGCTCACGCGCCCCACTCGCCGCACGGGCCGCAAAGTGCTGTACTTCGTCGATACGTATGCCAACTATCACGATCCGCAACTGGCCGACGCTCTCGTGGCAGTCATGGAACATAATGGCGTGGCCGTCTACGTGCATCCCGCTCAAAAACCCAGCGGCATGGGGTTTTTCTCACTCGGCTCGTTGGGGCCGGCCCGCCGCCTGGCCTCCCACAATTTGCATCTCTTGGCCGAGGCCGTCCGGCAAGGCTACCACATCGTGGCTACGGAACCCTCCACGGTGTTGTGCTTAACGCACGAATATCTCAATCTGATCGACGATGGCGACGCCCGGGCCGTCGCCGCCAACACCAGCGATGCCAGCGCGTATTTGTGGGCCCTGCATCAACAAGGAAAGTTGCAGCTCGATCTCAAGCCGCTGCACGCCGTCGTGGGTTATCACCAGCCGTGCCACATCCGTGCGCTGGGCATCGGCACGCCCAGCGAAAATTTGCTGCGGCTGATTCCTGGAATGAGCCTGCAATCCATCGAACGCGGCTGCTCCGGAATGGCAGGACTGTGGGGTTTGCAACGCGAAAATTACCGCACCAGCCTGCGCGCCGGTTGGGGTTTAATTTCGCGGCTGCGCGATCCGGCCCTGCAAGTCGGCGTGACCGAATGCAGTTGCTGCAAAATTCAAATGGAGCAAGGCACGCCCAAGCCCACCATTCATCCGCTGAAGCTGCTGGCTTTATCGTACGGCCTGATGCCCGAAATCGCTCAACTCCTGACGCAGCGCAGCGAGGAACTGGTCGTCACCTGATCCTCGCCGTTAAATCCAAATACTCATCGAGCATTGGCCTGACCCCATGAAAATCCGCCTTCAGCTTTTTGCCGCGGCCCGGCAATGGGCCGGCGCCGATGCCGTCGAACTCGACGTCCCCTCCGGCGCCACCGTGGCCGATGTGCGGAAAGCCCTACTGGCTCGGCTCCCCCGTCTGGCTCAATTTGGCCTGCAATTGCGTTTTGCCGTGAACGCCGACTACGCCGACGAGGCCACCACCATTCCCGCTGGCGCTAACTTAGCATGTATCCCTCCGGTCAGTGGCGGGTAGAATGTACTAGGCCGGTCGAAAAGCTGAACAGTGGGAATTCCCAAAGCCAAAAGTTGTCCAGCCGTTTTGCGCAACATTTTTTTGGGTATTCGTTTTGTCGGAGACCTTTCTTTCGACTTTTCAACTCTTCGACTCTTTGACTTTTCGACCCATTCACATTCCCCATGATCGAACTGACCCCCAACGCCATCGATACCTCCCCCCTGCTGGACCGTGTGCAGACGCCGGCAGCCGGCGCGGTAGTGTTATTTCTGGGCACGGCCCGCGAGATAACCGGCAGCCGCCGCACCGATTCGCTCGATTATGAGTGCTATCCGGAAATGGCCCAACGTAAGCTGGCCGAGTTGGAAACCGAAGCTCGCCGCCGCTGGCCGATAACCGAATGCTGCGTCGTGCACCGCCTGGGTCACTTGCGGCCGGGCGAAATCAGCGTGGCCGTGGCGGTTAGCACGCCGCACCGCAGCGATGCCTTTGCCGCCGCCCGCTGGCTGATCGACGCCATTAAAACCGAAGTGCCCATTTGGAAACGCGAAAACTGGTCCGACGGCGCTGCCGACTGGATCCATCCAACTTCGTCCGCCGACCACTGACCACCGATCACTATCCATGCTTCTTGATGCCTTCGGCCGAATTCACAACAGCTTGCGCATTAGCGTGACCGATCGCTGCAATCTGCGCTGCTTCTATTGCATGCCGATGGAAGATGTCCAATTTCTGCCGCGCTCCGAATTGCTCACGTTCGAGGAAATTACCCGTTTTGTACAGGCTATGGCGAAGTTGGGAATCGACAAGCTGCGGCTCACCGGCGGCGAACCGCTCTTGCGGCACCAGTTGCCTAAGTTGGTGAAAATGCTGTCCGCCGTGCCCGGCATCCGCGATATTGCCCTCACCTCCAATGGCCTGCTGCTGTCCGAGCAGGCCGACGCTCTACACGCCGCGGGCTTGCACCGCTTGAACGTCAGTCTCGACGCTCTCTCGGAAACTGCCTTCCAGCGCATCGCCCGGCGAAAGGGCTTGCAGCGCGTGCTGGACGGCATTTTTGCCGCACAACAGGCTGGCTTTGGCAACATCCGCCTGAATGCGGTTTCGATCCGCGGCATGACCGAGGACGAAATCGTGCCGCTGGCCCTGTTTGCCCGCCGGCACGGCCTGGAATTGCGATTCATCGAGTACATGCCGCTGGATGCGGAGCATCATTGGAACCACGATCAAATGCTCAGCGGCGACGAAGTGCGCGACATCATCGAGCGTGAAGTCGGCACGTTGGAGCCGCTCCCCGTGGCAGATCCCAGCCAGCCCGCCGCTGATTTCCGCTATCTCGACGGCGACGGCCGTGTCGGCTTCATCAATCCCGTGTCGCAGCCGTTTTGCGGTGCTTGCAACCGGCTGCGACTGACTGCCGAGGGGCAAGTTCGCAACTGTCTGTTTTCCACCGTCGAATGGGATGCCCGCGCTCTGCTGCGCTCTGGCGCCAGTGACGATGAATTGGCAATCTTGGTCGCCGCCTGCGTCCGCGCCAAAAAGGCCGGTCACGGCATCGACACCCCCGATTTTGTCCAGCCCGCCCGCGCCATGTACCAAATCGGCGGCTAAGCCCTCCGGTGAATGAGATTGGCTGAACATCGATGAGCCGCATTTATCTCGACAACGCCGCCACCAGTTGGCCTAAGCCGGAAGCGGTTTACACGGCGGTCGACTGTTATCTGCGCGAAAACGGCGCCCCGGCAGGCCGCAGCGCCTATGTTCAGGCCGACGAAGTTGACGCCATCCTCGCCGCCGCACGCGCCGCTTTGGCCCGGCTGATTGGAGCCGCCAGCGCGCGACAAATTGTCTTCACCGCCAATGGCACCGAAGGGTTAAACATTGCCATTCATGGTCTGCTTCGGCCTGGCGATCACGCCATTTGCACCGCCGCCGATCACAACTCGGTGCTCCGGCCACTGCGGCATTTGGAAGCACACGGCCAAATCACGGTCGCTTGTGTGCCTTGCAATCCTGTCGGCCTCGTCGATCCCCAGAATATCCGTCGCGCCTTACGCACCAACACGCGGCTGGTCGTTATAACGCACGCCTCCAACGTCACTGGCGTGATCCAAAACGTGGCCGAGATCGGCCGCAGCGTGCGCGAGCACGGCGCGCGGCTTCTCGTCGACGCCGCCCAAACGCTCGGGCATATTCCGCTGATGGCCGACGAGCTGAATGCAGATTTTTTGGCGGCCCCGGCGCACAAAGGATTACTGGCCCCGTTAGGCACAGGCCTTCTGTACATTCGCCCCGGACTGGAGAGCGAACTGCAAACGTCCCGTCAGGGAGGCACCGGAACTCGCAGCGACGAAGACCAGCAACCCGATTCGCTTCCCGACAAATTCGAAGCCGGAAATCACAATGTTCCCGGATTGGTCGGCCTGGCCGCAGCTTTGCGCTGGCTGGAAATGCGCGGCATTGCAAACATTCAAGCTCATGAACACGCTCTTAGCGCACAACTCCGCGAGGGCTTACGGCAACTTCGCGGTGTGATGTTGCACTGCGACGAACCTGCACTTGCGTCCGCGACTCGCTCGAATGCCCAAGCATGCCGCTCCGTGGGCGTTGTCAGTATCTCGCTCGCCGGGTATGATCCGCAAGAAGCCGCCGCGGCGTTGGATGCCAACTTCGGCGTGCAAGTTCGCGCCGGTTTGCACTGTGCTCCGCGCATGCACGAAGCCCTTGGCACGCTCCACCGCGGCGGAACGGTCCGTTTTAGCGTCGGTGCCTTCAACACCGTGGAACAAATCGATGCCGCCATCAGTGCCGTCGCAAAACTGGCCGCGGCATCTTGATCTTCCATTCGCAAGTCTCTAAAAACCCTCACTGACTCACGAACTACTTTTTTCACTTCCTCACCCTGGCTTCATCCTTCATGCCCCGCGCTCCCTGGTTTCAAGATGGCCTCCGCTTTCAATGCACCCAGTGCGGCGATTGCTGCACCGGCGCCCCAGGCTATGTGTGGGTTACCGAAGATGAAATCGCGGCTTTAGCCAAATTGCTGGGTCTGGCGGCTGACGATTTCGAAGCCCGTTACGTCCGCTGCATTGGCACACGCAAAAGTCTCATTGAATTCGACAACGGCGATTGCGTTTTCTTCGACAACCAATCGCGCAAGTGTAAAGTCTACGAAGCCAGACCCCGCCAATGCCGCACCTGGCCCTTTTGGGATTCCAACATTCGCTCGCCGCAGGCCTGGCAAAAAACCTGCGAGGTCTGCCCCGGCAGCGGACAAGGCAAGCTCTACAGCGTGGAAGAAGTGCTGGCGCAATCAGCCGTCATTAAAATCTAATCGCGCACTTGCACTCACAAAATCTTCCGTCTGGGTAAAGTTTAGCGATTGAAACGACGATACTATTGGCCAACAGGCGCAGTCTATCCTGCGCTTGGCGCGACAGCACAGTCTTGGAATCTTTTGCTTAAGTAATTTACTAATAATAACTTACGCATTTCAAATTCCATCGGGTTCGTCCTTCTCGCGCTAAGTTCTTTGAAAATTAGAGGTTAAGAACAGTCTTCCGGTTCCACTCCGAGCCAAATTAGGCTGCGTTTGTTGCCGTAACTTGTTACGGATAGTGTCGCAAAACCGAAAAGGTAGCTTGACACTACTTCTTACGCCACCTACACTTGGAGCGTGATATGGGCGGGTCGAACGGGCACTTTAAGCCTTCGGCTTTATGTCTCGCTAGAGGAGAACCGTCGCCGTGACCAAGAAAGAGATCGTAAAGACCATCTCCGAAGAGATTGGCCTGACCCAACTGAAAACGAAGGAAATCGTCCAAAAAACCTTCGATGCCATCGTCGAAACTTTGGTCGAAGAACGCCGCATCGAACTGCGGAATTTTGGCGTTTTCGAAGTCAAACAGCGTGCCGCCCGTAAGGCTCGCAACCCGCGCACCGGGGCGAAAGTCTTTGTGCCGGAAAAGTTTGTCGTGACCTTCAAGCCCGGCAAGGAAATGGAAGAGAAGGTCCGGCAACTGGAACGACAAGCCGCCGAAGCGCGGGCCAAAGCCGCCGCTCACCAAGCTAGCGACGGAGCGTCGGCCACCCCAACCGCCAATGCCCCAGCAGGTTATGGAATGCAGGGCAGCGGATAGCAGAGCTATCAATACCGGCCAGTTGGTTATCGCCATCGACTGCCGCATAGAAAAAACGTACGGAGACACTTTTCTTGCCATGCCTACCCAGAGGCGGGGTAAACCGACCGGCCTGGCGGAAGTTTTCAGTCATTTGACCTCGGCGCACAAATCCAGAATTAGTAACCTTTCCCGGCGCGAGTGCAGCCCCAAACTTATCTTTTAGCTGCACGAGCGGAACTCATCACAAATCATATCCAAAATCGCTTAGTGGTCTGATACCGACACTCCGCCAATGGCGCCCTTTGCGCCTATCGATGGCGTGTTGACGAACCACCAATTTGATCCGACAGACACCACGCACCCAAACACTGCAACAGTTCAACCCACCGCAAGGGATTGCGGCGCATGCAAATTCAGGAAGGAACCGTGCGATGCGTAGGTTTTTATTCGCAACTGTAGCCGGGCTGGCCATCAGCAGCGCTACCGGCTGCCTCATTCCGATGTATTCGGCCGATCCGTCGCGCCGGGCGGGCCAACTGCTCAACACGTCGGAAGATTTGCGGCAGGCGCTCGACGAATGGGAACAAATCTGGTTCCTCGATCAGCCGTCCCACATGACTCCCTGGCGAACCCACGGCGGCATTTTGTAATGGCTCGGTTTGCGGTTCCTATCGCCTTGGCCTTTGCCCGGCACATTTCTAAAACGCATTTCTCGCCGCTTGGCAACACTGCCGTGCGGCGTTTTTTTTTGCGCCCAATTGCGGTAAGCTGCTAGTCCGCAAGCAAAAGTTTTTTGACGCCATTATCTCCTATTCCTGATTCCTGAACCACGAACCCTGCTCGCTCTCGATGTCCGCACCTGCGCCATCCGTCGATCTTTCCGTTCGCTTGGGACGTCTGGCGCTTCCCAACCCCATTCTCACGGCGTCGGGCACTTTCGGTTACGCTCGCGAAATGGCCGGATTGGTCGACTTAAAGCGGCTCGGCGGAATCATCCCCAAAACCATTACTCGGCTCCCTCGGCCCGGCAACGCTCCTTGGCGAACGCTTGAAACCCCCGCCGGCATGCTCAATTCCATCGGGCTAGATAACGACGGCCAGGAAGCGTTCATCGAACATCATCTGCCGTATTTGGCAACCGTCGGCGCGCCGATCATCGTCAGCATTGCCGGCCGCACGCTGGACGAATTCGTCGAAATGGCCCGCCGCCTGGACGGCTTGGCCGGAATCGCGGCCTTGGAGTTAAACATCTCCTGCCCCAACGTCAGCCACGGCGTCGATTTGGGCGTCGATCCGCAAATGTGCCGCCGCGTGGTGGCCGGCTGTCGGGCAGCCTGCGGCTTTCCCATCGTCGCCAAACTTACGCCCAACGTGACCGACATTACCGCCATTGGCCGCGCCGCTGCCGATGGCGGGGCCGACGCCATTTCGGCCATTAACACCGTTTTGGGCATGGCTGTCGATTGGCGGCGTCGCCGCCCGATGCTCGGCAACGTAATGGGGGGCCTCAGTGGACCCGCCATCAAGCCGCTGGCATTGCGCTGCGTGTACCAAATTTCCAAGGCCGTACGCACGCCGATCATTGGCATTGGCGGCATCGCGACGATCGACGACGTCATGGAGTTTCTTATCGCCGGAGCAACTGCAGTGCAAATTGGCACGGCAAACTTCTATAATCCCACCGTAACCATGCAACTGCTCAATGCCCTGCCGGCCGCTCTGAACCAATTGGACGCAAAATCGATCACTGATATCGTCGGCACATTGCAAACTGAATCCCGACCACCGACCACGGCTCGACAGAGCTCGCCGAAGTCTGACCACTGACTACCGACCACTAACAACATGCGCGTTCTTTCCGGCATACAACCGACGGGCCGATTCCACTGGGGCAACTACTTCGGCGCCATCCGGCAATACATCGATCTGCAACATGAGGATGCCGCCTATTACTTCATCGCCAATTTGCACGCGCTCACCACCGTGCGCGAACCAGCCCAATTGCTTCAGTTAACTTTGGATGCCGCCATCGATTTGCTCGCACTGGGCCTCAATCCCGAAAAGGCCGTTTTGTTTGTGCAGTCCGATGTGCCCGAAGTCAGCCAGCTCACCTGGCTCCTGATGACCGGCACGCCGATGGGCCTGTTGGAACGTTGCCATGCGTACAAAGACAAAATCTCCAAGGGGCTCTCGGCCGATGCCGGGCTGTTCACGTATCCGGTCCTCATGGCCGCCGACATTTTGTCGTACGATTCCGACATCGTGCCCGTCGGCGCCGATCAAGTTCAACACATCGAAGTCTGCCGCGACATCGCCGCCAGCTTCAACCATCATTTCGGCCAAACTTTCGTCATGCCCAAGGCCAAGGTGCTGGACCATTCCGCCAAAGTGCCAGGCCTTGATGGCGAAAAAATGTCGAAAAGCTACAACAACACGCTGGAACTTTTCGAAGACGCCAAGGCTCAGCGAAAAAAAATCATGCGCATCGTCACCGACTCGCGCCCTATGGAGCAGCCCAAAGATCCGGATAGCGACCATCTGTTCCAATTATTTTCGCTCGTCGCCACGCCCTCGGAGCGCGACGAAATGGCCGCACTTTACCGCCGGGGCGGCTTCGGCTACGGTGAAGTGAAAAAGGCTCTGGCCGACGCCGCCGAAAAATATTTCGCCGAGCCCCGCGCCAAACGGGCCGATTTGGCCGCCCATCCGCAGCGCATTCGGGAAATCTTGGCCGACGGCGCCAATCGGGCTCGCAAAAAAGCCGCCGAGGTTTTGGCCCGCGCAGAAAAAGCCTGCGGAGTAAAGGGATAATTGCCGCATGCCGTCCAATGCGTTATCACCCACTGCCGCAACGCCGCGCTGGTTGGTGGCGGTAGTTGGGTTGTTTGCAACTGTGTCCATTACCCTAGCGCTGGCGCGGATTGCCGTGTGGCTGCAATCGGCGCACTTCGCCGCGATCGGAGTGTTTCCCGCGCTGTTCGGCGCGGCACTGGGCTCGGCACTGGTCGCCGTCAGCCATTGGCTTAGGTTCCGCAGCCGCCTCGCCGTGGTATGGGCGGCAATCGTTGCAGCCACGCTCATGGCGGCCGCGGAGCATGGGTTGTTTTATCTTGATTACCGCCGAGATTTCGCCGCCAAATTGCAGACCGATCCCAACGCGCAGTTGGCGGCCGCGCTCGTACCAGACCAATTCCAGCCCGCCACCTTCTATCGCTTCATGGCGGCGGAAGCGCCGGCCAAATGGCTCTTGTGGACTCTCGATGCTCTAGCCATGATCACAGTAGCGGCGATTGTAGCTTGGTTTCTGGCTCGTAGCCGATCACTGACCACGGCTCGACTGAGTTCGCCGATGTCCGACCACTGACCAATTTTCCCTCATGTCCATCTTCGGCATTGGAACCGACATCGTCGAATGTTTGCGGATTGCCCAAATGATCGAGCGGCACGGCGAGCTGTTCATCACCCGCGTTTACACACCGCACGAAATCGAATACTGCCAAAGCCGCAAGCAGGCCACGCAGCATTTTGCCGGACGTTGGGCCGCCAAGGAAGCGGTGCTCAAAGCGCTGGGCACCGGTTGGCGGCGCGGCATTAGTTGGCGCGACGTGGAAATTCGTAATCTTCGTAGCGGCTCACCCACGGTGGCCTTGTACGGGGGCGCCAAAGATTTCATGGAGCAGGTGGGCGTGACCCAAGTAATGATCAGCATTTCTCACTGCCGCAGCCATGCCACGGCCTACGCCCTTGCGCTGACCGAGGAAAAAGAGACCGACGGATCAAAATAAATTTTCGTCGCTTGCCTGGAACCATGCGGCGCTGCGTGAGTGCGGCCGCCAATGTATCGCGCCAAAAATATCGAGCGTTTCGTCTGCCAATTCGTCCGGCTTTGCCAAGGCATCGCTGCTGACTGCGACCGACGACCTGCTTACTCCGCTTTCTTGTGCGATATTTACATTCTGTCCGACGGGAAAACGCATCTCATCTTCCATTCGTGCGACATTTGCGAAGGTCGTGTAAATCGAAAATGTCGAAAACAGCAGCGCCCGCGGTGCAATCGCTGGATACACCCGCTCTTTCTCACTTGGGCTGGTCGCCGGCGCCGTTGTCGTGCCGCTGGCAATTGTGCCACTTGTTATGGGAGCGCCGGTCGTCGTGCTGATTGTCGAGCCGTTCGTTCCCGCGGCGCTGGCTCCTGTCTCCTCAGCGGCGGTTGCAGCGGTGCTGTTTTCTTCGCTGCTGCTGCCTTTGCCGCTGTGCAACATGCTCAATAGCGCTTGCAGATCGGCACTGTCGAAGTGCCCGTCGCCGTTCACGTCGGCAATTCCGCTGAAATTCCCACTCGATACACCGTAGGTGCTCATATACGTCGTCGGATTCGTCAAGGCCTGCATCGCCGGCATCATATCGTCGGCGTCAACGTGCCCGTCGGCATTGAAATCGCCGGGAGCTATTTCCGTATACAAATCGGCGGACGTTTTGGCCGAGGTGCCATATCCAAAAATCGGCGCATTCACGTTCGCATTTGGGTTGTCGCTGATATTGTCGGTTTCATCAACCCCCGATTGAACCCTCACGTCTACCGTTCCCGATACCCGCGGAACGACGACGGAAAGCTGCGTATCGCTGACCACCGTAACCGACGTGGCCGCCGTAGCGCCAAACGTTACCGAAAGATGCCCGGCAGCGCCCGAAAAGTTTTGGCCGGTAACAGTCAAAGTGCTCCCTGCTGCGCTGCGATTTGCATTGAGGCCCGTGACCACCGGCGCCAGGTTCACCACCTGAAAATCGCCGGCGTTCAGCGCTTCCAAACCGTTCGAGGCAAAAATGTCGTCCGTATTCCAAGTCAGCGCAATGTTGTTGTTGGCGTCCACCGCCGCCGAGGCGCCGGTCACATACATCGCGCTGCCGATGTCGGCCACAATCAACCCGTACTGCTGCATGGCCCGGGCAATAATCTGCGATTCCGGCGGCATGTTGTTGATCAGGTTATTGATCGTCGGCGTACTCGCCAGGCGCAGCCGAGCGCCCAGCGGCACGTTGTTCGCCCCCTGCGAAGTGCTCACCATGTGCGAAGCCGGATAAACGTATTGCGGATTGATGTCGCCCGAGGGCAGAGTCATCCGCAAGGCATGGTTGATGACGCCCTGCCCTCCTTGTGATACTGGCAATCCTTCGTCGGGTCGGGCCAGGCCGGCCAAAATCGACAGACCCGCGGCATCGGCCGAGGTAGCGCCCAATGTGCGGAAACTGTCGGTGTTCATGTTCCACACCGTTTCTTGAGCCGCATGCCATTGGCCGTCGGTGTGATTCAGTTCGGCACCGTTGTTGTTGGGAAACAATTTGGGATCGCTGGGCCGTGTAACTCCGTACAACTCGTAGGCAATGTTGTTGTCTTCGTCCCAAATAATGAGGTGGGAATCACCGCGCTGATTCGCGTTGTAACCACCGCCGTTGGGGTTGGGGCCGACTTGATAGTCCCCTTCCAGCACGGCGCCGGCCGGAATCGGAACTCCCACAATATCGCTCTCGTCCGGATAGTTGTCGATGATGACGTTAATCTTCGCGGTGCTGTTTCCGTGAACTACATTCACCGGAATGCCGTAGAGCGGATCGGTTCCATTCGCCGGATTGTCTTCGCCCCAGTCGGGATGGATGCGAACGGATGTGCCAATGTGCGAAATAATGGCTGCCGAATTGGCCACTACCGGCGCATTACTGATGTTTTGATTCCACGGATTGTCCGCTGGAAACAATTGTTGACCAAGCAGCGTCAACAGGCGCCGACTTTCCAACTCCTCGAAGTGCAATGGCCAGCGGCGTGCCCAGCCCGCGCGGCCACGCGCACAGCGCCGCCGCCCAGCGCCGTTCATTCGCTTGTCATGCCGGGCGGAAAATAGCGAAGAAAACTGCAGCCAGTGCGCGAATGGAAACATGGGGGCCATCCTTGATGAATCAAAGGAACTGCGCCCCTGCGCGCCGGACTATCACAATACTTTCGTGATGTAGCGAAGAGCCTGCTCATCTGCATCGATGTAATCCAAAAATGGCCCGCCCGAGATCGTGGCCCGTGTCGACCAAAGCCGCCAGCCGCATTATAGCGAATCGCTCGTTCCACTGCGACAAGTCAGCGGATCGCCTCCCTAGTTTTGGGCGCGCAACGCCGCGACCACAAACTTAAGCCGATTTAGAAGCCATCGCACGTTTTGGCTTGGCTGCGGCTGTCTTTTTTGCGCCGCGCCGGGACGCCTTTTTACTCGGCCCCGCAGCAGCGCGATCGGCCAACAGCCGCAAGGCAAATTCAAAAGTGACCTCTTCCGGCGCCGTGTTTTTCGGCACCGAGGCATTGGTCACCCCGTCGGTCACGTATTGCCCGTACCGGCCATCGAGCAATTGGACAGCGTTTTTAGTGACGGGCGAAGGATCGAACACTTTCAGCGGCTCTTTTTTCGCGCCGAATCCGCGACGCATCGCCTTGGGTTGTTTCAGCAATTCCAGCGCTTCGGTAAACGTGACTTCCAGCGGCGAAACGCCCGCCGGCAGCGAGCGCGTTTCCTCACCGCACTTAATGTAGGGCCCAAACCGCCCGTTGAAGGCCGTCACGGTTTGGCCGTTTTCCGGATGCGTGCCCAAATTCCGCGGCAACGTAAGCAGCTTCAGGGCCGTGGCCAAATCAACGCTTTCCGCCGTCATGCCTTTTAGCAGCGATGCGTTTTGCGGCTTCTCCTCATCATCCGGCGTGCCGCGCTGTACGTATGGACCAAATCGACCTACTTTCAAATACACCGGTTTGCCAGTTTCCGGGCAAACGCCCAATGGCTCATCCGCTTGCGAAGCTTGCGAGAACAGCTCGCGGCATTTTTCCAGCGTCAGCTCTTCCGGCGCTAATCCCTCGGGCAACGACGCCCGCCGTTCGCCTTGCTCGATGAACGGCCCGTAGCGGCCCACGCGCACAAAAATCGGCGGCTCCCCTTCCGGCTCCGAAAGCAACACGCGGCTGACATCACGGGCGTCGATTTCGTCGGTTTTTTTATCCAAATGTTTTTTCAACCCCGGCTGCCCGTTGCCGAAATAAAATTTTCGCAAGTAATCTACCTGGGCCTGCTCGCCGCGGCTGATGGCGTCCAAATCGTCTTCCATTTGCGCGGTGAAGCCGTAATCGACCAATTCCTGCAGATGCTTTTCCAACAACTGCGTGACCGCGAACGCCGTCCACGTGGGCACCAGCGCGCCGCCTTTTTTGAACACGTAGTTGCGGGCCTGAATGGTGTCGATAATGCTTGCGTACGTGCTGGGCCGGCCGATGCCCAACTCTTCCAGTGCCCGCGTGAGCGCCGCTTCGCTGAACCGCCCCGGCGGCTGCGTGGTGTGGCTTTTCGGTTCCAGTCCGTCGCCGGCCAATTGCAATTTTTCTCCCTCTGCCAGCGATGGCAAAACCGCTTCGCGGTCGGCCAGGTCCGCTTCCGGGTCGTCGGAGCCTTCCACGTAAGCCCGCAAGTAACCGGCGAAATCGATCGTTTTGCCCCCCGCCGTAAACTCGGCGCCGCCCCCGGCAATCGTCACGGTAATGCGCTGGCCGCGGCAATCGACCATCTGACTGGCCACGGTCCGCTTCCAAATCAGGTCGTACAGCTTGAACTCGTCGGGCCCTAATTCGCTCCGTAATTGTTCGGGGAAATCGAACGGATGGCCCGCCGGACGAATCGCCTCGTGCGCTTCCTGCGCGTTTTTCACTTTTGCGGAATAGACTCGCGGGCTGTCGGGCACATATTCCGGACCGTATTGCGACGCCACCAATGCCCGCGCCGCTTCAATCGCCACGCTCGCCAAATTTGTCGAATCGGTACGCATATAGGTGATGTGACCGTTTTCGTACAAACTTTGGGCCGCCTGCATGGTGCGCCGGGCAGTAAAGCCCAATTTTCGGTTCGCTTCCTGTTGCAGCGTGCTGGTGGTAAACGGCGGATAGGGACGCGACGTGTACGGCTTCACCTCCAACGCGCTCACGCGAAATTCGGCGGCTCGCAGCCGCTGCACCAATTCCTGTGCCTGCGTTTCGTCCAGCAGCAACAGTGCGGAATCTTTGAGCTTGCCGGTGGCGGAATCGAAATCCTTGCCCGAGGGAATTTGCTTGCCGTTTAATGAGATCATCGTAGCCGCAAATTGCGTTTTGGCGGCGTTGGCAAACGTCGCCAGCAGATCCCAGTACGTGGCCGAATGGAACGCCATCCGCTGCCGTTCCCGCTCCACAATCAATCGCACCGCCACGCTTTGCACGCGGCCGGCCGATAATTTGGGCCGCACCTTACGCCACAACAGCGGCGACACTTCGTATCCGTACAGCCGATCCAAAATCCGGCGCGTTTCCTGGGCCCGGACCAGGTCTTGATCTATTTCCCGTGGATGTTCCAGTGCCTCATGAATGGCGTCCTTGGTGATTTCATGGAACACCAACCGCCGCACCGGAATTTTGGGCTTTAGCACTTCGTTCAAATGCCAACTAATGGCTTCCCCTTCTCGATCCTCGTCGGTCGCCAGATACAAATCTTTGGCGTCCTTGACCAGACCTCGAAGTTTTTTCACATGGGCTGATTTACTATGCGGAATAACGTACAGCGGGTCGAAATCCTGCTCCACATTCACACCCAGACGCGACCAGGCCTGGTCCTTATACTCCGCGGGTATTTCCTTGGCCCCCTGGGGCAAATCGCGAATGTGCCCAATGCTGGCCTCGACCGTGAAATCGCGCCCCAGGAACTTGCTAATTGTTCGGGCTTTGGCCGGCGATTCGACAATCACCAAACTTTTGGTGCCGGCTCGGGAAGTTTTTTTCGCCATAAATACCGCAGGGTTAATGTTAAAGCAGTCAATCTGTGAAACATGGGATATTTGCCGGCGAAAAGCCTGACTATCTATCCGCCACAAAGTTAGGTTTCACAAGTTGTTAAAGTGCGTCCCTCAAAGCCCTCCAAACATCACTGACCAATCGACATTTTCCAACTAACCGTTACGACCGAATCTTTGAGTACCATAGGCAACCGCCAGCCGATTCTACGCCGCTGGGAAGCTAAAGCCCACAGGTCGCAACCCGTCTGTTTCGGGATGATATCGATCCAAACCGGGGCCGGCATCGCTTCTTCCACTCGACGCTGCGCTCGACTGGGATTGCATTTACGTCGCCCAGCGCTACAATCGGCGTCTCCGATTTCCACTGTTTCCATTCCGCCGCTGCCTTAATCGCATACAACTCGGGCACGTTGGTTGTCAAGGCATCTTTGCCCCCGACCGGAACGAACGCTGCTTTCGTAATCAAGCATATTGGGCGATATTTACACCTGTCGCCGTCAACGATTAGGAACCTACCGACATGGCCAGTCCGTTTAGCGTTTTCCGCAAAAATCAGAAGGCTTGGATGGTCCCCATCTCCATCCTGGCCATGATTAGTTTCATTTTTCTCGGCTCGATGTCCCGTCTTGGCTCCGGCGGCAAGCGTGAAGATCCTGACATCTTTACTTGGGACTTTGGCACGGTCCATCGCAGCGAACTCAACTTTCTCAAAACGAATTTCCAGGCACTGCGACAGTTTCTGATCACGGCCGGCACAAAGGCCGGATTGCCACCACAACAACTCGCCAGTATCGACCGCCAGATTCCAACCTCCGACCGAGCCATCGTCAACACGATGCTGTTGGATAAAAAAGCCCAGCAATTGGGCATTGTCATCAGCGATACTGTCATCAACAGCTACATCAATTCCCTTACGGAAGATAAATTGCGGCCCCAGGATCTCGCCGATGCAGCCCAAGCCGTGTCCCAACGTTTCGACGGAATCGGTCAGACCCAATTGTTCGATGCCCTGCGAATGCAGTTGGCGGCAGCCTATGCCCAAATGGCCTTTTCGCCTCTTTTGAGCCGCTCCGGCGGAATGATGGGGGCGGTTTTTCGCGGCGATACGCCGGGTGACCGCTGGGATTATTTCTGCCGCTTAAACCGCAAAGTGACGGCGCAAATTCTTCCCGTGCCGGTTGAAAAATTCGCGGCCGATATCCCCGATCCCAGCCCGGAGCAACTCAAAAGCTTTTACGAACAATACAAAACCGACGAACCCGATCCGGCCAGTCCCAGCCCCGGCTTCCGACAGCCTTACAAAGCCAAGTTCCAATACATCAAGGCCGATTACGAGCAGTTGATGGCCGCTGAATCGCCCAAAATCACGCAGCAGGAAATCAAAGATTATTACGACAACCACAAGCAGGAATTCATCAAAACCAAGCTGCCCGAACTGCCCGAAAGCGGCAAACCCGGCGCCGAAGGCGCCGCCACTGCACCAGCCGGCACGGTTAAACCTGACGACACCAAATCCGACGCCGGCCCGGCAAAATCCGGCGAGTCGAAACCGGCCGACACAAAACCGCTGGATACGAAATCGACCGGCGCGAAAACCAACGACGCAAAATCGGCCGATACGAAAGCCCCACCCGCCAAAACGGGAAGCACAAAATCCAGCGATGCCAAACCGGGTGACCCCAAATCCAGCGATTCAAAATCCGGCGACTCAAAAAAATCGGACAATCAAAATAAATCCAGCAGCAATAAGCAATCATTCGTCCCGCCTCCAGCTCCTGTCAACGGTAAGCAAACCGTGGCCACCTCGCTGGATGGCGTACTGTTAGCGCAGGCCGACACAAAATCAGCGGGCCAAAAATCGGCCGATGCGAAATCGTCCAGCGGCAAATCGCCGGACGCATCGTCCAGCAGTAAATCGTCGGACACCAAGCCTGCCGGAAGCAAATCGTCCGCTGGTAAATCTGCGGACGCAAAACCTGCTGACGCCAAGTCCGCCGATTCAAAAACATCTGACGCAAAATCATCGGACGCCAAGATGCCGGAAACCGGGGCGCCCGACGCCAACGCCGCCACTCCCGACCGCACCGTCGAATACGATCCGCTCGATAAAGTCGCCGACACCATTCGCAATCAGCTGGCTCAACAAAAAGTAGACGACCAGGTCGACGCCGCATTTTCCGCAATCGAATCAAAAATCGAGCTATACAACCGCGGCCTACAAACCTATCGCGCCGCGGAAAGCCGCGGAAATAAAACCGCTAAAATGCCCGATCCCCCTGATCTGGCCGCTCTGGCCAAGCCCTCCGGATTGGAAGCCAAACAGACGGAACTGATTTCGCTCGAACAAGCCTACAACCACACCGATCTGGGCAAATCTCGCCGCTCGCTGGTGCCCGGCGAATACAGCGCCCCCTCCTTCATTCAATCGGCCTATCAATTAGATTCCAGCAGTCAGCCGACGCTGCCCACCTATCAGCCGCAGCGGAGCGACGACAACGATAACAACCGCTACCTGTGGTGGAAAGTAGCCGACGAGGCCGCCCACACGCCGACCCTGGACGAAATCAAGCCTGAAGTAACACTGGCCTGGAAAATCATCCAAGCCCGCAAACCCGCCCTGGCCAAGGCCAATGAAGATGCCGCTCAAGCCCGGCAACTGAAGCAAACCTTGAAGGAAACGTTCGGCTCGGTCGAAGGAAGCGGGCTCTCCACGGTCGGTCCGTTCAGTTGGCTCACGCAACCGGTCGGCCAGCCGTTTGGCGCGCCTCGACTGACGAAAG
>Ga0335083_10002047_pt1 | contig 27056 bp, 25 predicted proteins | sample Lox_Sample_42_FD_206716 | JGI IMG/M metagenome (GOLD analysis project Ga0335083, IMG submission 206716) | Soil microbial communities from Loxahatchee National Wildlife Refuge, Florida, United States - Lox_Sample_4.2 | ecosystem: Environmental > Terrestrial > Soil > Wetlands | place: USA...
CACAGTGCGCTGGGACAGCGGACACCGGAGGAGTTTGCGATTTTTTCAGCGGGGGCTAGCCCCCGCTGAAAACCCTATTTTTCTAGCATTCCAACTGGATCAAAGTTGGGGAGCAGGTCAAACGAGGTACATCGCAACAGTCGAACTGGACAGATAATCCAGTGCGTCTTGGCCTTCTTGCTAAAAAAAGTCGCCAGTGATGCCGGTGAAACGGCGTCAAAGGGAAGAATCTAGCCTCCATGCCAATACGATCGCCCTGCAATTGCCCTCTGCTTCCCAAAATCTTCCCAGCCAAAGATTCAAACGAGCGCTCGAAACGGACGCTCTATCAATCGTAAGTCTTTTCAAATTCAGAAGTACCGGAGAGAGGACTTGAACCTCCACACCCGTGAGGGTACTGGATTTTGAGTCCAGCGCGTCTGCCATTCCGCCACTCCGGCAAAGTGTTATGCACTAGCAGTTTGCGTCAACTCCAAGGCACCGTCAAGGGCCTCATCATGCCCCGCGCGGCACCGGCGCGGCAAATCATGTGCATCTGGATTTGCTCCAGCGACAAAATTCACCACACACATTCGACGTTCCACTGACCGCTTGGCAATCGCCATTTGGTCTAACTTGTCATAGTGTCGGCGAATCACTTCCGGTGTTGCGCCGACCATCGTACTGCATTCCTTTTCCGACACCCCGGCCATTTGCATACCAGTGATGGCGGTGCGCCGAAAATCGTGAAGTGTGAACCGCTCCGGCACTGGCTTCCTTTCCTTTTCCGCAGCCTTTTCTACCTCATGGTTAAACCTCGCTAGTTCATCCTGCAACCAGCAAACAAACCGTTTGGGAGTGAAACTGCGAACGCGGGCCGCATGATTCGGCTTCCGCTTCCACAGCAGCAGCAACCGGCGTAGCTCGTCTGAAAAACGGCCAAAGACATAACCGCCAAATGATCCAAGCATTAGCTATAATGATAAATTCTGTCCCTGGGATCAATTTCTTTCTCCAACTCGTTTGCGGTTTCCCGATTAGTCTTTAGTTAGGGGTAAGATGGCACGCTCACGTTTCAATACAGCTACTCCTGTTACTAGATCATCGCCTCTGCCTGATAGGGTTACTGATGTTCTGAAACGATCACGCTACCCTTTTGCCGGCGCCGCAATTATCGTCATTGCCACATGCGCGGCGTATTTGCCTGCTATAAATGGCGGGTTTGTACTTGACGATGATGCATTGGTTACACGCAACTCCTCCGTGAAGGCCTCCGATGGTTTGTATCGCATTTGGTTCACTTCTGAGCCATTGGATTATTGGCCAATAACGAACACGGTATTCTGGCTGGAGTGGCGACTATGGGGGATGAATCCGATTGGCTATCACATCACGAACTTGGTACTGCACATCATCAATTCACTTTTGATATGGGTGGTGCTCCGTACATTAGAAATACCTCAAGCATTCTTAGCCGCGGCTATTTTTGCACTTCACCCGGTGAACGTTGAAAGCACCGCCTGGATTGCTCAGCTTAAAAACTTATTGGCGCTCTTCTTTTTTCTTTTGTCGATCTTGTTTTATCTAAAGGCTGGTTTCACTCGGACGAGTTTCAACTCTACCAAAGTATATTCGACGATTCTTAGTCCATTCGACTGGCTTGAAGGGAAGAAATCGTACTGGATTAGCTTAGCTGTATTCGTCTTTGCAATGCTCAGCAAAACCTCAGTTGTTGTTTTGCCTCTCATACTTCTTTTAGTCGTTTGGTGGCAACTGGGGCGGGTGACCTGGAAAGATTTTCTTAGAACCGTCCCATTTTTCCTTGTATGTATTGCTCTTACGGTTGTCACTTTATGGTTTCAAAAGGAGCATACCGGCAACATCCTACGCGATGTGACTTTGCTTGATCGCTTATTGGGCGCAGGGGCAACCATTTGGTTTTATCTGTACAAGGCATTCCTTCCGTTTGATTTGTCGTTCGTTTATCCGCAATGGCATATTGATTCGCATGATTTCGTATGGTGGCTTCCGCTCATAGCGACAATCATTATTACATTGATTCTCATCTGGAAGCGCCAGACTTCGCGGGGCCGACCAACATTGTTCGCCTGGGTATTCTTTTGCGTGGCACTCTTGCCGGTCATGGGTTTTTCAGACGTTGGATTTATGCAGCATTCACTAGTAGCGGACCGCTATCAATATGTGGCTATTATTGCTGTTGCTTCAATTGTTAGTGCTTATGGATCATACTTTTTCCAGCGATTGAGATGGCCATTGTTTATGCCTGCGGCAGCGATCATGCTGCTCACGTTATTTTTGCTCACCTTCCAGCAAGCTAGTCTGTACCACGATGCTGTCAACCTGTATACAGCCACTCTCATCAAAAACCCAGAAAGCCCGTTAATCCATTACAATTTGGGTGTCGCATACAAGGATACAGGAGAACCAGTAAGAGCGCGTGAGCAATTCGAGCAAGCTGTGAAGTTATTTCCGTCCTATGTCGACGCGATCTATGGCTTAGGCATTTTGTGCGCTGAGAATGCCGATTTTCAGGGGGCCATCAATTATTACAAACGGGCACTTGAATTAGATTCGAATAATGCGGAAGTCCATAACAATTTGGGATTCGCACTAAATCAGTTGGGCAATCCGCAGGAGGCGTTCGAACACTTTAAAAAGGCCGTGGAGCTGAAACCCGATTTAGCCAAGGCCCGCAATAACTTGGGAATCGTCCTCGCGCAGAAAGGGCAAATTCAAGAAGCGATTACAGAGTTTGAGAGTGCGATTCGCGTAGACCCGAATCTTGCGGAGGCTTACGCTAGTCTCGGAAACGTAGACCTTCTGCTTAGGAAATTCGCCGAGGCGATTGACCAGTACAAACAAGCATTGAAGCGAGAGCCAAGACAATATCAAGTTTATGGGAACATGGCTCTGGCATACGCCCAGTTGAAACGGCCGGCAGACGCTATCGCCGCTGCTCAAAAAGCAATTCAGTTTGCCCAAGAACAGCACCAAACGCAGTTCGCTAATCAAGCAGAAGCATGGCTGAAAGATTTCCAGTACCGACAATCCCTCAGTCCATGAGTGAGGCGTAAATGTGGTTCCGCCCAATAATCCGCGCGGCACCGGCGCGGCTGAGCAACTACCAAATGCCCCGACGAGCGACCGGCACTGACCAGCAGTGCCGAGCCGCAAGTCGGGGCTGTGGTTGTGACTGCGAGAATTCACAACGCTTTTAGCATGTTCGCTGGCCCAATTTTGAGTCCAGCGCGTCTGCCATTCCGCCACTCCGGCAAAGTGTTATGCACTAGCAGTTTGCGACGATTTTGGTTCGTCGTCAAGGGGCGGTTTTCCTGTGCGCGGAAGCGGCGCGCCTGAAGTTGGCGGAACTAGTGCGATTGTTCGAGACGATACGGATGTGAAATCTTTTGGTTCGGCACTGAACCGGACGAGATTGCTAAGCGGTTTAGGTTTTCACGAATCAAGTGCTTTGAGACGCATGCGAGGAACGGCTGCATTTTGTTTTATTTCAAATCGGCAGCGCTAAATAAATGCCGCACAAAACCATGGCAGCGCCGGCGTAGCGCCAAGTCCACGTTGACCCGGACTGACGTGCGAGCAATCCAATTCCAATGCCACAAAAGTGCAAGGCTGCGGTGGCGATGATGAACCCGATGCCATACGTCAATCCTGAGGCAGTCAGCGGCATTTCGGCCCCATGGGCATGACCGTGAAACAAGGCAAAGGTTCCAACCATGAATATGCTAAGCAGCAAGGGCAAGCGCACTGCCGCGGCAATCATAATTCCCAAAATCAAGACCGAGGCCACGATTCCAGGTTCTACAAACGGAATGGAAATCGCCATCATTCCCAGCGCGCCGCCCACGGCCATCACGACCACAAAAACCAAAGGAACCAGCCAGAGGGCTCGTCCGCCGCGCTGTGCGGCCCACAAGCCCACGCCGATCATCGCACACAAATGATCTAAACCACTCAGGGGATGAGCCAAGCCGTTCCACAGGCCGCTGGTTTCGCCCACGCCGGTATGTGCGTAAACAAGCGACGGCGAACCAAAAATCAACAGCACGGGAGCAACCCAGAGCCAGGCAGCAGGACGATTGGTTTTCATAACGAACCTCAATGAAATTATGTAGAGGGGGAAGTGATCTGTGCATCGGTTCCAACCGACCAAACGCATTTTCTCGCCGCAGTTTAAGCACATCGAGCCAGTGGTGTATTCCGTCGCCCGTTTTTGCCGAGACTTCGAGGATTTGCATTCAGAGCCGGACCGCTTGAATGTTTGCCCGAGCGTTGTCCGCATCGAATTCGACCGCCGCCGCTAAATCCAGCTGGGTGATGTGGGCGACGTCGGCCGTATTAAAAATAGGGGATATTTCAACGGCTAATCTTCTCCTTCGGTTACCGAAAAACAACACGCAGCGCAGGTCTTCGCCCAAATCGTAAGAAGCCGAGCATATCAAATTACCAACGTTTTCGATGAATAGGTAGTGGAGATCAGCCAGATTCCAACTGGCCAATGCCGAACAAACCATCTGGGCTTCTCAATGACAGATCGTGCTTGTAATGATTTGCTTGATGGGCACTTCCGCGCGCCAGATGGCGGGCGTTGTTATCGGTCGCAAGCTTTCCCACGACCAAATCCACCGAATCCGACAATCGTCCTGCAGCCGTGACAATTTGTCTTGCTTCAAAAGCAATCTTGGACCATACTTTGCCCCCATGCGGATTGCCATAAAGGATTCGCACAGGGTAGTGGGCCAATTTGAACATAGCCCGACTGTGTCAGTCGGGAAAAGCGGCTGTCGGAATTTCAAATTGTCCCACCACCTTCGCACAGTGGAGATTTGGCCCTTCAAATCTGCGGTCAGGAAATCTATGTCTACCATTGCAGAAAGCACGCCACTTAGCGAGTGGATTGACCATTTACTGGGATGCCGCGAAATGCGGCTGATGGGGCATGCTCAACGGCAAGATGACGGAAACCTTGGGCTGGGATGGCTGTACTACGCGCTGGGTCGCATGCTGCGGCCCTCTAAGGCGGTGGTGATTGGCTCCTACCGGGGGTTCGTGCCGTTGGTGATTGCCCGGGCGCTGGCCGACAACAGCGAAGGGGGGCAGGTTCACTTCATCGATCCTTCGCTGGTCGATGGTTTTTGGAGCGATGAATCGGCGGTACGAGATCATTTTTGCACCTTCGGCGGTGCAAATATCGTTCATTATCAAGTGACGACGCAGCAGTTTGTCGCATCGAAGGCGTATCGTGATCTCCAGGATATTGGGCTCGTGTTTATCGATGGCTTTCACTCCGCCGAACAGGCCCAGTTCGATTTCGACGCCTTTGCCGACAAGGTGGCGCCGCAGGGAATGATATTGCTTCACGACAGCGTTTGGCGGATCCGATCAGGAATTTATGGCCCCGGGCGCGAATATATCCACAACGTGACGGATTTTATCGACGCCTTAAAGCGCAATCCAGAATGGCAAGTGCTCGATCTTCCGTTTGGCAGCGGAGTCACCGTGGTGCGGCGGTGCGTCGTGCCAAAACCACCGCGGTAGCAACCAACAGCAGTCAGGCCGCAAAAGACAACGGGGCACATTGATGAATCGATCGGCCGAATCACCGCGTGAGCTGTGGGCCATTACGGCTTATTTCAACCCGGCTCGATATTGGAATCGGCGGCAAAACTACCAGGTGTTTCGGCAGCATTTGAACGTGCCGCTGGCGACGGTGGAATTGTCGTTTGACGGGCAATTTGAATTAGAGACCGATGACGCCGACATTTTGATTCGCAAATCGGGCGGCGACGTGATGTGGCAAAAGGAGCGGTTGTTGAATTTGGCGCTCGACGCGCTTCCGGCCGATTGCCAGTTTGTGTTGTGCGTAGATTGCGATGTGATTTTCCTGCGGGACGATTTGGCTGCACAAATCTGCCGGCAATTGGAACGTGTGCCGCTATTGCAACCGTATTCGCTGGTGCATCATTTGCCCCCCGCGGTGCCGCCGGAGCAGTGGAAAATCCGAGCGCTGGGTTTGGCGCGTCCCTCCGTGGCGTGGTTAATTGCTCAGGGCGTGTCGCCCGGCGAATGCCTGGGCAACCCGGTGTTGGGATTTCCGGGTATTCGCGCGCCCGGCCATGCTTGGGCGGCGCGCCGGAAATTGCTCGGGCAACACGGTTTTTACGATGCCTGCATTATTGGCGGGGGTGACAGCGCGCTGGCGTGCGCAGCCTATGGCGAATATGAGGTGCTTCCCCGGCTGCACGTCGACAACGAACCCTCTTTCCAGCATTATTTGCGGTGGGCCGAACCCTTTCACCGCTGTGCGCAGGGACGTGTGTCGTTGGTCACAGGAGATTTGCTGCATTTGTGGCATGGCGCCATGAGCGATCGGCGCACACGAAGGCGGCACCGCGAATTGGCTTCGTTTCAATTTGATCCGTTCGTCGATATCGCACTCGATAATCACGGTTGCTGGCGCTGGAACAGTCCCAAACCTGCAATGCACGCATTCGTGGCAAACTACTTTTTTGCCCGCAACGAAGATGACGTCGTTTCTTGCACTGCCGCGGCGTAAGGACACGTTCGGTGAAACAAAAAAGTCCACCTCAGCGTTTTTTGATTGTGCGGCACCGAACGTATCGGCACTTTTTCTATTCCATGCTTTCTCGTTGGGTGCGAGTCAATCTTCCGCATTTGTCGCGGTGGTTTTGTGTCCGCGATCTGCCGCTCCGAGTAAAAGATTGGTCCCGATACGCCTTGCACGTGGCGTGGCTGCAAGACCCGGTGCAGCGGTGGTCGCAAAATACCTACAAGCAGGCGGCGCGGTTGGCCGCCCAATGCGACCAGCGCGGCATTCCCGTCGTCAATCGGGTAGATCGTTTGATCAATGCCACGAAGTCGCGCGGGGCCAAACTACTGCGCGAAGCCGGCGTACAGGTGGCACGCATGGCGCCCATCGACAATCGGGAACAGTTTCAGGAAACACTGGCGGGCCTGCAGTTGCCGTTGTTCATTCGCGAGGATTGGGGACACGAATGGCGGATTGCCCGCATCGACACCCGGGACGATTTGCGCCACGTGGCGTGGGAAAAGTTTAAACGTCCCTTGGCGGTGGAAATTGTCGACGTCCGTGATCCTCGGGATGGCTTGTACCGAAAATATCGTTACCTTGCGGCGGGAGAATTAGGCATCAGCCATCATTTGCAGGTGTCCCATGAGTGGATCACTCGCGGAAACAGCCGCCTGATGCGACCCGAAACTCGCGGCGAAGAACTGGAGTACATCTCGCAACGCGACCCTAATCATGAAATCCTGCAGCGCGCTCGACGAGCGTTGGGCTTGGAGATGGTGGCATTCGATTACGGTTACACGCCGGACGGCCGAATGATCGTCTGGGAGGCCAATCCATTTCCGCATTTGGTGTTTGCCACCAGACGTTTGACGTACAAAAATCCAACCATGCATCGGTCGCTATTGGCAATTGTGCATTTGTATTTTTCCGCCGCCGGGTTACCGATTCCCGCGGAAGTGGAGGATGCCTTGGCGCTGGATTTCGCCCCCCTCGAGCGGCGGTTTCAGATTGTGCGGGAGATGAATTTCATCGGGCGCCTGCTAGCATGGCCGCGGTCGTTTCCGCAATGGCCCGACTGAAGGCTGCGATGCCCGGACATGGCCCGCGGCCGATTGCCGGGTGGTGGGCCAATTTGAACATAGCCCGACTGTGTCAGTCGGGAAAAGCGGCTGTCGGAATTTCAAATTGTCCCACCAACGATTGCCGATTGGCCTAGCGGCGGGCGGCGTTAGTGAGTATTTTCCACCGCATTTTTTGCAAGCGAGCCTAGGTAAGGAGCGCATTCCGCGCAGGAGTTACTCCTTTCTTTTCCAGGGAAACGACAAATATGGCCAGCGATTTTTGGGCGATCACAGCCTATTTCAACCCGATGCACTGGCGGCGGCGACTGGCCAATTACCGCACGTTTCGGCAGCACTTGCGTATTCCTCTGGTCACCGTGGAATTGGGCTACGACGGACAATACGATTTGCAGCCCGACGATGCCGAAATTTTGATCCAAATTCCCGGTCGGGACGTGATGTGGCAAAAGGAGCGTTTGTTGAATGTGGCGTTGCGTTACGTTCCGCCGCAAACGGAGCTGATTGCCAATTTGGATTGTGACATTGTCTTCTGCGATGCCGTCATTTGGCGGAAAGCGCGTCGGGCACTGCAACGCTATCCACTATTGCAACTTTATTCTCATGCTGCCTATTTGGCCCCCGCAGATTGCGCCAACTTTGAATTTGCCGCGCGGCGGGGCAAAGTGCACGCGGGATTCAGTTGGCTCCGGCAGCAAGGGCACCCGCCGCTATCGTTGTGCAATCCGGCGTGGATGAATTCTGATCAACCGCCGCCGGTCACTTACGGAATGGCGTGGGCGTTTCGCCGAGAATTATTTACCCAGCGCGGTTTTTACGACACTTGGGTCGTGGGGGGTGGCACGCGCGTCCATTTTTTTGCCGCCCACGGCCATTACCGCGAAGCTGCTGCCGCGTTCGGCTTTCACACGGCGATGAGCCAGCATTATTACCAGTGGGCGGAGGGTTTTTACGGCGCGGTTCGCGGTCGTTGGGGTTGCGTGCCGGGCACAATTGCCCATTTGTGGCACGGCGACATGGGACGGCGTAAGCATCGCCAGCGGTACAAAGAATTTGCGGAATTCCAGTTCGATCCGACCGTGGACTTGGCCTCCGACCGCTACGGCGCATGGCGCTGGAACAGCGACAAGCCCGCCCTGCACGAATACATCCGCCGTTACATTGCTGAGCGACAGGAAGATGGCCACCAGGCCCTGCCTATTCCGCCCAGCAGCCAAATGTGGCCGCGTGATCGCACATCAATGGCCCGTTGCTTCTAGGGTGTCGCGCCGCCGTTAACGGTGCCTTCTTCAATCGTCCGGCCCAATTCTGCGGCGAAATTGCGGGCCCCATTTGCCAAGCGGCCCGGCGTCGATAAGAATTTGGTCTAGCGGTTTCTCGATTCCATCCGCACCACACCATAAGCAACAAACGGTTATGACCAAGCCCGACCATCACCGGATGACGGTTCCCCGATTCGCCGCGCTAAAAGCAGAGGGGAAAAAAATCACCGTCCTAACGGCCTACGATTACACCATGGCCGCGCTGTTAGATGCCACGGAGATCGAAGCCATTTTGGTCGGCGACAGCATGTCGATGGTTGTACAGGGCCATCCGAATACCCTGCCCGTGACACTGGACGAAATGATTTATCATGCCGAAATGGTCGGGCGCGCCGTACAGCACGCCCTGATCGTGGTCGACATGCCGTTTCCTAGTTATCACCTGGGCGTGCCCAAGGCGATTGAAAACGCTGGGCGCATTCTCAAGGAAACGCGCTGCCAGGCCGTGAAGCTGGAAGGGGGCGCTGATCAGGCCGACGTGATTCGCGGTTTGGTTTCGGCCGGCATCCCGGTCATGGCCCATGTCGGTTTGCGGCCGCAAAACGTGCATGTGCTGGGCGGTTACAAAGTGCAGCGCGACGAAGCAAGGCTGATGAACGACGCCCGGGCGGCGCAGGAATCGGGGGCGTTTGCGACTGTGTTGGAATGCATTCCCGCCGAGATCGCCGCGAAAATTACCAAGACGCTAATGATTCCGACCATCGGCATTGGCGCCGGTGTGAATTGCGACGGCCAAGTGCTGGTCGTCAACGATTTAATCGGAATCACCAGCGGCTACGTGCCGAAATTCGTGAAAGCCTACGCCGACGTGAAATCAACCATTGCCGATGCCGTGACCCGTTTCCGCGACGATGTGCGCAGCGGCAAATTCCCCGGACCGGAGCAGGCGTTTCATTAGAAGTATCATATAAAGCCGCGACCGTTGGTCGCGCCGAAGTGCAAACACGTCGTCCATTTTCCGCGGCGCGAACTGCCATCGCTGCGCCATGAAAATACCTCCATGAATCGCCTGGCTCACGAGACTTCGCCGTACTTGTTGCAGCACCAAAACAATCCGGTCGATTGGTATCCGTGGGGACCGGAATCGCTGGAGCGAGCCAAGCAGGAACAGAAGCCGATATTTCTTTCCATCGGCTATTCCGCGTGCCATTGGTGCCACGTGATGGAGCACGAAAGTTTTGAGAACCCGGCCATCGCGCGGCTGATGAACGACAACTTCGTGTGCATCAAGGTCGATCGGGAAGAGCGCCCCGATTTGGATCACATTTACATGAATGCCGTGCAACTGCTCACGGGGCGCGGTGGTTGGCCGATGTCGGTATTTTTGACGCCCGACTTGCAACCGTTTTACGGCGGCACGTATTGGCCGCCGACGTCGCGGATGGGTATGCCGGGGTTCGATCAGGTGTTGCTCGCCGTGGCTAACGCCTGGCAGGAGCGGCGGCAGCAAGTCATCGAACAGGCGGCCGAATTGACCGGGCACATTGCGCAATTGGCGGCGCTTCCTTCGGCTGCCGGAGAGCTTTCGCACCAATTGATCGATGCGGCGGGCGCGGCGCTGGAGCGGAGTTTCGATTTCCACCACGGTGGCTTTGGCGGCGCGCCGAAATTTCCGCACCCGATGGATTTGCAAGTGCTGCTGCGGTTGTGGAAGCGGCACCGCCGCACGGGATTGCTCGACATGGTGACGACGACGCTCGACAAAATGGCGGCCGGCGGAATTTACGATCATTTGGGAGGCGGGTTTCATCGTTATTCCGTCGATGAGCGCTGGCTAGTGCCGCACTTCGAAAAAATGTTGTACGACAACGCGCTGCTGACCGTTGCGTACGTGGAGGGCTTTCTCGCCGCCGGCCATGCCGAGTACGCCCGGGTGGCCCGTGAGACATGCGATTACGTGCTGCGTGATTTGACCGACGCGGCAGGCGGATTTTACAGCACGGAAGATGCCGACAGTGAAGGAGAAGAAGGGAAGTTTTACGTCTGGACGCCGCAGGAAATTGCCGCCGTGTTGGGAGCCGACGCCGCCGAGATTTTTTGCTATGTGTACGACGTGAGCGAGTCGGGCAACTTCGAAGGGCATAGCATATTGAATCTGCCCAAGCCGATTGAGACATGCGCCAAAATCAAGCAGCGCGACCCGGCCGAGTTGCAGGTCGATTTAGCCGCCTCTCGGGCAAAATTGCTCGGCGTGCGCATTCGCCGTGTGCGGCCGGGACGAGACGATAAAGTGCTAGTCGCGTGGAACGGGTTGATGATTGACGCCCTGGCGCGGGCTGGTTCGGCATTGAATGAGCCGCGCTATGTGGCGGCGGCTGCTAAAGCGGTTGATTTTATTTTGCGTGACATGCGCCGTCCTGACGGCCGCTTGCTTCATACCTGGCGCAACGGCAAGGCCAAGTACGATGCTTACCTGGACGATTACGCGGCCCTGGCCAATGCGCTGGTTAGCTTGTACGAAGCGACGTTCGACGAACGATACATTGACCAAGCTGTGCGGCTGGTCGAAATCATGCTCGCGCATTTTGCCGACAGCGCGGCGGGGGGATTTTTTTACACCGCCGACGATCATGAACAACTGATTGCCCGGCACAAGGACGTTCAAGACAGCTCCGTCCCCAGCGGCAATGCTTTGGCGGCCACCGTTTTGGTGCGGCTGGGCAAATTGACCGGCCGGGCGGAATATCTCGAGGCCGCGGAAAAAACAATTCGCTCGGCGGTCGGTTTGTTGGCGCGCGCTCCCACCGCTGCCGGACAAATGTTGCTGGCGCTCGATATGTTCTTGGGCCCGACGTTTGAAATCGTGCTGCTGGGCAACCTGGTACAGACCGACACCGCCGCTGTCCTGCGCGAATTGCATGGGCAGTTCATTCCCAACAAGGTGGTTGCTTTGCGGTCGCCGAAAGCCCAGACCACCTCGACATTTCACTCCACCGCCCTCAATCCGCTGTTTGCCGGCAAAACGCTGCTGGCCGCTGAACCCACGCTATTCATTTGCGAAAACTTTGCCTGCCAAGCGCCCGTTGGCGGGCGCGAAGCAGCGATCGCCAAAATTGCAACACTTGCCGCCAGCGAATGAGAGCAAATGATCTTCGACCGTTTTCGCACCAGCGCAAGAAAAGCGGGCGCCGGCCACGATGATTTTGTGGACGGCGCCCGCAACGATGAAAACTAATTAACCGAAATCAAACCCCGGTCGATTCAAAAGGTTGCTCGTGGGCCTCCAGCCCCCAAATCCATTTCGAGCAACCCGTTTTGCCTTATTCAGCCAGGACCTGGGTGAACGAAATAATCGTCCACTTACCGGATGCTGCCTGCCGCCTGCTGTTTTCTAGGAACACCCCATTGAATTTCCGCAGTTGTGGCACAGGTAGCAATTGCCGTTGCGGACCGTAATAGCGCCGCAGTTGTCGCAACTGGGTGCATCCAGTTGGAAGTTGGCAAATTGTTCCTCACGAGCCACGGCGCCTGCATTTTGATCAATGTGCATGGCCGCGCCGGCCCGCTGCAACATGGCAGCATTGTCGGCCACGATGCCGGATGTCTTGCCATGGCCGTTTGTGCCGGCGTGCACACCGTTGGTGGCGGGCTTGGCCACTACTGGTTTGGCCGACGAGGTTTGCTTGGCGGTGCTTGCGGCTTCCGGCGCGCGACCAACGGCCGCGGTTTTTTGGGCCGGCTCCTGACTCTTGACGCTTGAGCCCTGAGCCTTGACGCCGGGACCCGGCACTTCGCCGGCTTTGGCCAACAGGACGGCCTCTTCGGCATTCGTTCCTTTGTTCGCTTCCTTGTAGCCTGGCAAAAATTCATTTCCCATCCAGCGGAAAATGTAATCGACCAGGCTTTTGGCAATGCGGACGTCGGGATTTTTGGTTTGCCCCATCGGCTCGAACCGCATGTGCGAAAACTTGTTGACCAGCACTTCCAGCGGCACGCCGTATTGCAAACTCATCGAGACGGCCGTGCCGAAAGCGTCCATCAATCCGCCGATGGTGCTCCCCTCTTTGGCCATGTTGATGAACAGCTCGCCGGGGCGGCGAATTTCATCCCGGTTGTTGGGATCTTTGCGATCGTACAACCCGACGGTCAAATAACCCTCGTGACCCACAATCGAAAATTTGTGCGTCACCGAATCCCGCGTATCCGGCAGTCGTTCGCGGCGGGGAACGGCCACCGTTTTAGCCGCCGCCTTGTCACTTTCGGTGCCGGTGTTCAGCGGCTGGCTTTCCTTGGAACCATCGCGATAAATAGCCAGCGCTTTCAAACCGAGCCGCCAACCTTCCATGTAGGCATTGCCAATGTCGGCCGGCGTGCTTTCGCGGGGCATATTCACCGTTTTGCTGATCGCGCCGGACAGGAACGGCTGGGCGGCGGCCATCATGGTGACGTGGGCACGCCAGGCGATAGAGCGCGTTCCCCGCAGCGGTTTGAACGCACAATCGAACACGGCCAAATGCTCCGGTTGCAAGTCGTCGGCGCCTTCGATCATGTCGTTTTTCTCGATGTACGCCAAAATCGACTCGATTTTCGGCTGATCGTAACCCAGCGTTTTCAGCGCCGAAGGGACGGTGTTATTCACGATTTTCAGCATGCCACCGCCGGCCAATTGTTTGTATTTGACCAGCGCGATGTCGGGCTCGATGCCCGTGGTGTCGCAATCCATCAGGAAGCTGATGGTGCCCGTGGGCGCCAACACCGTGGCCTGGGCGTTGCGGAAACCGAACCGCTGCCCCTCGTCGAGCACCTGATCCCACAGATTGCGGGCCGCGTCTTTCAAATAAGCGGGGCAGGCCGGGTTGATTTGCTCCACGGCATCGCGGTGCATTTGCATGACGTCGAGCATGGGTTCGCGATTTTGCTCGAAGGCATCGAACGGACCGACGGCGGCGGCCAATTCCACGCTGGTGAGATTAGCGGCCCCGTGCAACAGGGCCGTCATGGCGCCGCACAAACCGCGGGCGGCGTCGCTATCGTACGGCACCCCGCCGGCCATCAGCAGGCTGCCAAGATTTGAGTAACCCAAACCCAGCGGACGGAAGCGATGACTGTTGCCGGCGATTCTTTTCGTTGGGTAACTGGCATGATCAACCAGAATTTCCTGCGCGACGAAGAAGATGCGGCAGGCTGATTGGAACCGTTCCACGTCAAACGTGCCATCGTCGCGCCGGAACTTCATCAGGTTGATGCTGGCCAGGTTGCAGGCCGTGTCGTCCAGGAACATGTACTCGCTGCACGGATTGCTGGCATTAATGCGGCCGTTTTCCGGGCAGGTGTTCCAGCGGTTAATCGTGGTGTCGTATTGCACGCCAGGGTCGCCGCATTGCCAGGCGCATTGGGCCATGCGTTGCATGACGTCGCGGGCTTGGAACGTGGGGCCTTCGCGGTCCGGCTTGGTTACCCAGTGCGTGGTCCAGGGCTGATCTTTTTCCACGGCCTGCATGAAGGCATCGCTGACGCGGACCGAAAGGTTGGCGTTTTGGAACAAGATGGAGCTGTACGCCTCGCCATTGAAATTCGATTCGTAGCCCCCCTTTTCGATCAGCACGCGGGCTTTGTTTTCCTCCTTGGCCTTGCACTCGATGAAATCCATGATGTCGGGGTGTTCCACCTTCAGCGATTGCATTTTAGCGGCGCGACGAGTTTTGCCGCCGCTTTTTACCACCGCGGCAATTTGATCGTACACTCGCATGAACGACAGCGGTCCGCTGGGGCGTCCGCCGCCGGAAAGTTTTTCGCGGTGGGAACGAAGCGTGGAGAGATCGGTGCCGGTGCCGGAGCCGAACTTGAACAACATGGCCTCGCTGCGCGCCAGCTCCATGATGTCTTCCATGTTGTCGTTCACGCTTTGGATGAAGCAGGCGGAGCCTTGCGGATATTCGTACGGATTTTCCGGCTGCTTGACGGTGTCGCTTTCGGCATCCCAATGCCAGTTGCACTGCGCGCCCTTCACGCCGTATTGATGAAACAAGCCCACGTTGAACCACACGGGGGAATTAAAGGCTCCGTGCTGATGCAGGCAGAGCCAGGTGAGCTCGCGGTAAAACTGCTCGCCGTCGGCGGCGCTGGCGAAGTAGCCGTCGGCCAGTCCCCAGTCGGCAATGGTGCGGCTGACGCGGTGAATGAGTTGCCGCACGCTGCGTTCGCGCTCCGGGGTGCCGTTTTCGCCGTAGAAGTATTTGCTGACGACCACGTTGGTGGAAAGCTGGCTCCAGAACTTGGGGACTTCGCAGCCGGTTTGCTCGAACAGCACTTCGCCGTTTTCGCCTTTGATGGCGGCGGTGCGAAGGTCCCACTCGACGGTGTCAAACGGATTTTCAACCGAAGTGGGGCAGAAGAGGGGATCGATGGCCAGGCCACCGGCACGCAACCGCACGGCATTTCGTTTTAAGCTTCCCATCTTCGGAGTACGCTTGAGAGCGGGTTTTGTCGACAAAGCTACATCGGCGTGGGCCATGGTTCAGCTCCTTCTGTATGCAAACAACCGGGCATCCGTACCACGCGAAGTGTACTTCCATACACTACGCACTATAACACTCGTTCGACAGGCTCGCTCTGATATTTTATGGGGAATTTCTCGGAAAACCCCGAGAAATTAACCCTTATGGGTGGCTAGTGCTGGCAGAGTCGATAACATCTATATATTGTGGTGAATGCCCTGGCGGCCACAACATACAGTGCTGGGGCGACATCTTACTCCGTTTCCACGGCGCGTCAACTCCCGCTTTTGATTCGCCACAACTCTTCTAAATGCAAGGCGTTGCGACGAATTGCCCGTCTGCTTGAGAGCCAGTTTTTGCGCTCTATCGCCCGGCTGAAGAACGAGTTTTCTCCGTGCCAGACCGTGATTTTTGGCAAGTTGCTCATCGACTTCTTGCGCCTAGCTAACCAGCGAAAAATTTTTTGAGAATTTTTTCCCCGCACGCCGTAAGCTAGGTGTCCCGCGAAAAATAGAGCGGGAGTTCAAAATCTCATAACTGATTGGGCCGCTGGAGACGCAAAGCAAGGGTTGTCCGGAAGATCTCAGCAAAGCGGTCGACCGCAGGATTGCCGTACTGTGGAAAACACACGGAAACCATCGGCAAGAAGCTGAGTCCGATCATTGAAAATCTGCTTTCCAGCTCATGGTTGTGATTCGCGCCTTAAGTTCTCCGTTGCCTCGTTGCGGTTTATTTCGCAGAGGTGCAACGCTAACAAAAACAGCCGTCCAAGGCGCACAAAACCACCCCCCGAGAATGCAGAACTAAGCTGCATTTCTTGTCGAACAGCGGGGCTAACGGCGGCTGCTTAGCCCAAAATCTTGCTGATTTTGATCTGCGTGTGCAATTGGCGGTGGCCGGTGCGGCGCTTGGAATTCTTGCGCCTGCGGAATTTCTGCACAAACAGCTTTTCGCCTTGCGTGGGCCCTAAGACTTCGGCCGTGACGGTGGCCCCAGCCACAACAGGCTGGCCAATGCGCGCAGAGCCGGCCGCATCGCCGCCAATGGCCAACACCCGATCAAAGGTAATGGTTTCACCGGCAGGCACGGTGCGGTAGTCGATATTCAGCACTTGGCCTTCTTCGACTTTAAGCTGTTTGGAACCGTCGGTCACGATGGCGTACATGGCGGTAGCTCCGCGGCATTTTTGGTGAAAATTGGAATTCGTTAATTTAGCGGAATTTCGGCCTCAGGTCGAGGTCCAGGGTCCGGGGGGCAGCTTAATTTCCCTGCCGGCGGAGTCGAAACATTCGATCACCAAATGCTCCGGAGCGGCTTCTTCCTTGCCGTAGACCTGGATGGTCATGTTCCCCTGGTCTTCCAAATGGGCGATATCCCGCCGTTTTTTGTTGTGCAGGTAATCGGCCACGTCCTTGGCCACGGTGATCGAAACCCGGGCCACACCTTCGCGCTGGGCGGCAAACATCAACAGGCGCACCACTTCAATCGCCATGCTTTCGGCGGTTTTTACCACACCGGTTCCGCTGCAAGCGGGGCAATCTTTGTAGACGCTGCGCTTCAGGCTGGGCCGAATCCGCTGGCGGGTCATTTCGATCAGGCCGAAGGGGCTGGTGCGGAGAATTTTAGTGCGGGCCCGATCGCGCTTCATCGCTTCGCGCAGCGCTCGTTCCAAATTGCGGCGATGCCGTTCCTTGCGCATGTCGATAAAGTCGTTGACGATGACGCCGCCCAAATCACGCAAGCGAAGTTGCCGGGCGATTTCCTTGGCGGCCAGCAAGTTCATTTGGTAGGCGGTTTCCTCGGCGCTGTCGTCAGCGCGAAAGTTGCCGGAATTCACGTCGATGGCCACCAGCGCTTCGGTTTGATCGACGACGATCGAACCGCCCTGCTTGAGCGGCACCTTGCGCTGGTGGATTTTGGCGATTTCGCTTTCGATGTTGTATTTGTGGAACAACGGTTCCTTGCCGCTATATAACTGCAACCGGCTAACGTAGCGCGGCATGACGATTTGGAGGAATTCCTTGGCTCGATCGTGGGCCGAAGGTTCGTCGATAAAAATCGAATCGACTTCGCCGGTGAAGATGTCGCGAATGGTCCGGATGATCATGTCGCTTTCTTCATAGATGGTGACGGGGGCGGAATTTTTTTTAATTCGACGCGTGATCACCTTCCACAGCCGCAGCAAGTAAGCTAAATCGCGAGAAATTTCTTTTTTGGTGCGGTCCACGCCGGCCGTGCGCACAATAAAGCCCAGGCCGCGGGGCGGGTTCAATTCCAGCATGATGTCGCGCAGCTTGCGGCGGGCTTCGTCGTCTTCGATTTTGCGAGAGACTCCCACCCGGCCCAACGCCGGCATCAACACCAGATAACGTCCGGGAATGCTGATGTACGTGGACAGCGTGGGTCCCTTGGTGCCGATGCCCTCTTTAATGACCTGCACCAGCAGTTCGTCGCCGCGGCGCAGAATATCTTGAATGGGGGGCTTGATGCGCGGCCGGGCGCCGAAGCGTGGTCCCCGGCGCTGGGGTCCTTTGGGACGGGGGCCGTCTTCGTCGAAATCTTCGTCTTCTTCTTTCACTCCCACTGCATCAGGCGCGGCGGCGCCTTCGGCTGCATGCTCATCACGGCGCGGCTCGTCGCGGCGGAAGTCCCCTCGGCCGCTAAATTCGATCGGTTTATCGGGATCGTACCCGCCTTGGCGGAAGTATTGCGATTCGACGTCGCTGATGTGCAAAAACCCGTTCCGGCCGACGCCAAAATCGACAAACGCCGCTTGAATGCTGGGCTCGATGTTGACCACCCGCCCCTTGTATATGTTGCCCACGTAATTGTCGGCATTGGCCCGTTCGATGTACAACTCCTCCAAAACTCCGTCTTCAACGATGGCAATCCGACACTCTTCGGGCTGCGACACGTTGATTAGCATTTCCTGTTTCATTTCGTTGCTTTCTAGTTTGGGTGGAATGAATTCGCCGTCGGCAAATCGATGGTCGCAATGCGAAACCGCAAGCGGCTATTCCACTTCCACACATGTTCGGGTGAGAAAAAAACCTTCGTACTCTAAATCTTCAATATCAAGCGCTTGCAATACTTCGCGGGGCCGGGCGCTGCCTTCGCGATCGACCCGCAGCCGCATTTGCAGTACGCCGTCTTGCTCGTCGGCGCGCCGCAGCGCTAGTTCCGTAATCAGCGGCCGCAAATCCAACGGGCTTTTCCGTCCTTCACGCTCGATGGGAAACGACGACTGATTTAACAGCCAGTCGATGCGATCCGCCAATGCCGGTTCACGCTCCCTGGGGATGCCAATTTCGAACGTGACATACTTGACTTGTGCCTTGTGATCGGGGGCCGGTAACACGTGAATTGCTCCCACGTTCATTCCCGGCGGCAGTTGCGGGCCGATGACCGTCTGCAGCGATTGGGCCGTGTGTTCCTCGGCCAGATCGACTTCCAACAATTCGTCCAAGCCGGCGATGCCCACGGCCAGGGCCGAGGGAAAGTTGATCCGCGGCTTGGGGTGAAAACCTTCCGTCATGCTCAGTGCTACCCCGGCCCGACGAAACAACCGTTCCCAGACGCGCATCAGGTCGCGGTGACTGATCCACCGCAGATCGTCTTGCTTGCTAAAGCGAATTCGCACGCGCTGGCGGGTCATGTGTCAGGGTTCAGGAATTAGGGTTCGGGATTGGAGGTTCAGCGAGCAAACGGGGAATTGCTGTTGGTTTTAATCTGGGGCGACCTTTTTCAATTCGTCACGTAAAAAGGCTTTGATGTCGCGGGCGTTTTCCATGGCCATGGCCCGCTGGGCAATCGCTTCGCACTGGGGAATGTTTGTGCCGCGGATGACGCGCTTCACTTCTGGAATGGCGCCCGGTGCGATGCCAAATTGGCGCAAGCCCAATCCAAGCAGAAGTTGCGTATATGTTGTGCTGCTGCTCATGCGGCCGCACAAATTCGTGGGAATGTTGGCGCGCTGGGCCGCCTGAATCGTCATGCTGATCAGCCGCAGCACAGCAGGATCGCAACTGTTGTACAGCCCGGCCACGTCCTTATTTCCACGATCTACCGCCAGCGAATACTGGATCAGGTCGTTGGTGCCGATGCTGACAAAATCGACTTCCTCCAGGAAGCGATCAATCATCATCACGGCGGCCGGCACTTCGACCATCATTCCCACCCACATGTCGCGACTGAACGGAACGTGATTCTCGTCCAGGTCTTCAATTACGTCGGCCAAAATCATCCGTGCTTGGCGCAATTCCAACAGCGTGGTAATCAACGGAAACATGACCCGCACGTTGCCTAAAGCGCTGGCCCGCAAAATAGCCCGTAATTGTGTCCGAAACAACGGCAAATTACGCAGCGACATGCGGATACTGCGTAAACCCAGCACGGGATTGCGTTCCTCCTCGGGACTGGGCATTTGCGCAAGTTTGTCGGCCCCTAAATCTAGCGTGCGAATGACGACGGGCTTGTCGCCCATGGCCTGAATGACGCGCGAATAAGCATCGAAATGTGTCTCTTCGGTCGGCTCGATGTCGGCCGAAAGATACAGAAATTCGGTGCGATACAGCCCAATTCCGTCGGCGCCGCGTTCCACGCAATGATCGACTTCATAAGGAAACTCGATGTTTCCCAACAGCTCAATGCTTACGCCGTCGGCGGTCTGGGCGGGCAAATTGCGCAGCGTTTCCAGGCGCACCGCCAGCGAGCGATATTGCTCGATTTCCTGCCGGTACAAGGCAACGGTTTGATCGTCGGGATTCAGAATAACCACGCCTTGATGACCGTCGATAATGACCAGGTCGCCCCCGGAAACATCGGTGAGAAAAAGGCCCACGCCGACCACGGCGGGAATTTCCATGCCTTCGGCGACAATGGCCGTATGGCTGCCGGGACCGCCGACTTCCGTCACAAAGCCCTGCACGAATTTGCGGTCCAAATTGGCGGTTTCGCTGGGCGTCAGGTCGTGCGCCAAAATGACGACGGGGGAGGTCAACTGCGAAAGTTCCTCGCGCCGGCGGCCGAGCAAATTTCGCAGTAAGCGCTTTTCCACGTCGAATATATCGTTGGCCCGCTCCGATAAACTGCCGCTGGGCAAACCCTGAAATACTTTGGCGTAGCGGCGCAATGCACGGCTCACGGCGTATTCCGGAGAGAAATGCTTGTCACGAATCAGCGTGTCCAATTCCGACCGCAGCTTGGGGTCGGTGAGCATTTGCAAATGCGCGTCGAAGATGGCGGCGTATTGCGTGCCCAACTCCCGGGCCACCGCGTCGCGGTTGGCTTGAATTTCGGCCGCGGCGGCGGAGATGGCCTGACCGAGGCGCTCCAGCTCGTTGTCGACCGCATCGCGCGCAACAAACCGCCGAGGGATGCGAAAGCCCTCGTTGTCCATCACCAAGGCTTCGCCGATAGCGACGCCGGGTGAAACGGCGATCCCCTGTAATCGCTGCATGGGAACCGTGTTCGGTTAAGCTCGGCAACATTACCGTGGGCGGCCCTCTGGTCCACAGAAGGACACACCGTCGGCTGTGGTTCGACAGGCCGCGGGCCAACTTGAGGCCCGGCTGGGCAATGCCGCGCCGAGTGGACCGAAACACAATCGCGCCAGGAGTTTCGCTGCTGGCGGGGTGTTTCGGCCCGGGTTATTTGGTTTGTTAAACGGACGGGTTTTAAAAGTTGAAGAGGCGAAATGCGGAACGTTTCGGTCCCTGCAGCTTTTTTAACTTTTCGACTTGTCGAATTGGTTTGTGTTTTCGAGCCTACTGATTTAGATTCTTCGATTCTTCCGCTGTTTGTGGTTGTCCTTCCGGCTCTCCAAAATTGCCGGCGAACAATTCGGCCAGTGCGTCCAGGGCTTGTTGGGCGTCGGGCCCGGTGGCTTCGATTTCCAGTTGCGTACCCTGCATCGCTGCCAGGGTGAGCAAATCAAGAATGCTTTTGCCGTCGACGCGTTGATTCTCCTTCACAAATTCGATTCGGGATTGATACTGCTGCGCCAATCGCACGATGAGGTTGGCCGGACGCGCATGAATCCCCTGTGGGTTATTCACCACCAACGTCCGGCTAACCTTCACGTCGTTCATTCGTTTACCGCAGGGACGCAGAGCAAATGACGAATGGCGAAACTCGAATGACGACAGACACAAATTGTCAACATTCCAAATTTTCCGTACGCGTCTTTGCGTTTGTGCGGTTGATGTCCCTCCGTTACGGTTCCATTCACGTTCCAACACCGGTCACGTTCCAAACTGGTTATTATCTGCTTCTTCCAGCAATTGCTTAATTTCTTCGGCCGTCTTGGCCTGCTTCAAAAATCGACAAAACGTGTCGTTGCGAAGCTGTCGCGAAATGTTTTCCAAGGCCCGTAAGTGATCGCCCGGACGATCCGGCGGCGAAATCAGCAGGAAAAACAATTGCACTTTTTCGCCGTCAAGGCTGTCGAAATCGACCCCTTCCTGACTTACGGCCACGGTGCCCACCAGGCGGTTCACGCTGGCGTGCTTCGTGTGGGGCACGGCCACGCCGCGGCCAATTCCGGTGCTGCCCAACTCCTCGCGCTTGAGGATGGCTTTGACGATGCCCTCTAGCTCGCCCGAGGCAATTTTGCCGGCCTCCAACAGGGCTTGAGCCATTTCGCGAATGACGCCTTCCTTATTTTCTGCATTGAGTTTCGCTCGGATCGCTTCGGTGCTAACAAAGTCGGCAAACTTCATGGACCCTTTTCCTTTCTCACCTCGGACCGCGCGAATCCGCTGTTGGCCGGAAGCCTTCGCAGGAAATAGCCAGCCGGGGTAAAACCAGCGTGGCGGCCGACCGGGCAAAACGATTCCAGCCGATACCTATGGTACTTTGGCAGCGGGCTTGCGATGACGGCCCAACACCTTGTCCTTATATTTACGGAGTTGTTGTTCGAGTTTTTGTATGGCGCCATCGAGGCTGCGCCACAGGTCGCCGGAATGTTCCGTGGCGACAAAATCGTGCTTGTGTTCGGCGTCCACGCGGAGGTCGACCACGGGGGTGGTTTCGTGTTCCAAATCGACGGTGACTTCAATGGCCGTTAGCCGTTCGAAGTACCGCGACAACCGTCCCACCTTCGCGGTGATTTTTGCCTGCGTGGCTTCGCTTAAATGGCCATGCCGGGTTGCAATTTTGATCTCCACCGAGCGCATTCCTTTCCCCAGCGTTTTTCCAGGACGCCTACTCAGGGCTAAACTTCCCAAGCCGGGTTGGGCAATTAGATTCCCTGCTTGCATAACCGCATTGATGCGGCCGTGGCCGAGAATCATCCGCACTTGGCGAAGTTCTACATCTTAACGCCCCAGACCCTGTTTTACCAAGGGGTACCCCCTGCGTCCAATTGGGTTAGGATTCCAAGCCAACCCCCGGCGATTTTCGGCGCGGCCGGTCTATTTCTACTACGCTCTACGGCGATTCAGGGCTTGCCAAGGGCCAGTTGAATTTCCCAGCGTATTTCTTGGATGGCAGTTTCTCCCGGTAGAGCGGGAGAAGTAATCAGAGCCCGGCTCTCGATCGATTGATAAGAAAACGGTTGCCCGGTCACGGGATCGTTCGGAATGGGTACTTCGTTGATGTCAGACAATTGCCGCGGAAGCTGAGCGTGATGTCTGGCGGCGTACAAGCGAATGGCTTCCACGCATCGCAGCGCGGCGACGTAGCGATCGGTTTCCACCTCCACCGATTTAACCTTTCTTAACGATGGCAACAGAATCGATGCCAACGGAATAATCTCCCGCTTCGATTTTCCGAATTCCTGTAAATCGCGATCCGCTTCAGCCATCCCCTTCAGCGCGCTGGCGGAATCGACGTAAAACCACTTGAACGTGTCATTGTTGAGCCGGTCGAACATTTCGACTTCCGCGGTTAAAATCGCTTGCGAGACCGGCATTTCTTTTATTTGCGACGGCGAGTATCCCGCTTCCTGCAATTGCTGTTTGGCCTTGGGATAGGCCGTGACCGCAAACAAGGCGCCGATGCCGTACCAGCTCAAATCCTGTTTCTGATTGCCGATGCCCGGCAGCACTTTGATCAGCTTGTCAGCCACTTGGAATAACATTTTATCCCATTCCGCTTCGGTGTGTACGGCCGTGCGAATACCGCGCAGTTCTGGGAGAAACAGGTACACAAAGCCGCCTTCAAACTCCACGCCGGTGCTCAAATCGACAATGGGGTTGGGCAAGGTAGTCAGTGCCCAGTAGAGATTTGGGCTCTTTGGCTGCTGGATCAAAATTCTGACTTGCTCGAGCATCAAATCGGTAATTTTTGCGCCGACCATGGCATTGACTAGCGTGGGTGCGGCGGCGGCATGCCGCGCCACGGCAAAGCCGGTTTTCAGCGTTTCTAGGGCATTGTCGAACTGGCCGCGCGAAATTTCGACCCGGGCCTTGAAGGCTAACAAGCGGGCCATATCGCGCAGCTTGATGAGTTCTGGAATCAGTGTCGACATATTAAATTCACGAATGGGCAAATCCCAGTCACACTGCTCGCGGTGTGCGGCCAAATTGATTAAATCCCAAAAACCGGTTGGGCGCTCATTAAAAAACTTCTGCGCTGCTTCGTTTTTGCTCAGTTCATCCACCGGCAGATTGAGCCATTCATCGAGCTGTGAAGAGGCGCCCGGAGACGATTGCGCGTCAGCATCTTGAATTGCCTTATCGCTCGCCATCATCAATGCCGCACGAAAATAATGCGGTGCGGCATTGCCGGGAGTTTTTTCAATGCCCTTGGGCAATAACTGGTATTTGAGCGCGGCATAGGGCAGATCGGCTGGATGCAAAAGCAGATGCACCGTTTCCCGCTGATCGGCCGGTGCAGCGGATGACTGCGGTGGTTTTTGGTCATCGGCCACAGTTTGCCCGACATAGACCAGCGCCAGCGCCAAAACAAAACTGCGGATGGCAAAGTTTTTTGAAGCGATCATGACAGTTTCTCTTTGCGATTGTGAGACATTTTGTGCGTTACGAAATTTATTTTCAGGATTCAGGACCAAGCAGTTCCTGACGCAGCGCCGGCAACATGAGCAACGTCGACTTTGAAGTAGCAGGCCGTCCAGCAACCGACGATTCCCGCAAACCATCAATGCCGCGGGTTAACACCAAATTGCGGAGCTGGAAATATTCGGCGCCATGGCCCACGGCCGATGGAAGCATCGGCAAATCGGCCGGCGGATATAACGCCACGGCACCTTCGCCTGCAACCCGAGGCGGTTCCACCTGTATCACATCATTTTCGCGTGGTGTGGAACGCAGCAGCAATCCGCCCAGGGCAATCGAAACCAGCGCCAGCGCCGCGGTTGCTAACCGCCATGAATTCTGAGAGTGTCGCACACGGGGGGCATTTCGAGCCGGGCTGATTTGCGAATCGAAATTCATCGCGCTGGCTTGGCCTGCCAAATACATCAATCGATCGCGGTCAATTTGACCCCCCTGCGGTGTCAACTGCCGCAAAGCAATTTCAAGGCTGTTCAATCCTTCGGCATGTTCTTCGCCGGGAGTTTCGTCGGTAGGCATGGTTCACCTAATAGGTTTCGCAAAGTCCATAAGCCAGCTTGATAACGCCGATGCACGGTGCTGGACGTGCTGTTCATGAGTTCGGCGATTTGAACAAACGTTAATCCGCCCCACAGGTGAGCGACAATCACTTCGCGTTCCTCCAATGATACTTGCGCTAGCGCCGCTGCCGCCGCTTGGGCGTCGATGGCCATTTCGCCGGGCGTCTCGGCAAACCAACGGTGCGTTTGCGCAGCCGCCGCGGTTTCGTGCCGCTGGCGACGCGATTCGGCCCGAGCGGCCGAAATTGCTCCGTTGCGCACCACACGGTACAGCCACGCCGCCGCATCTCGCGGGCAATCTTTCTGCCGCGACAATTGCAAAAACGCCTCTTGAACAATGTCGTCGGGGGTGGAGCACCATTGTCGGGCCAATAGCGTCAGCGCAGCCGCATGCTCGTCCAACAACCGGCCCAAGAGTTCCGGACCAGGAGCATTCATCAGGTTTGCGGTGCCGCAAAATGGTTTCTATAGAAAAGACGCCGTTGGCAACCCCGCATCCCATGATAAGACGAAAATCCATCATAACTTGTTATTTTTCTGGCCGGAGACGCTTGGAGCGATGGTCATGAGTCAGTTTGAAATGTAGAGGTCCCGGCGCGCCGGGATCCTCAGCCGCTGAAGCACCATTCGCTGAAAAACGGCTGGGGACCCCGGCGCGCCGGGGTCGCTACATCCGTAATCGATCAAACTGACCCACTACCCGGAGCGATGGTAGTGTCTTAAGAGTGTGTGGGTGATTTTAAGACGGCCTCAAATAACTCGTCAAAACTCCAAATATGGTCGGTGATTCCGGCCATCATCGCAGCCGTGGGGCGCTTCTGACCGCTCTTGCCCGGTTTCCGAGTCCGCCAGCAGTAATTGTAGTAAGCCGCGAACATTGCGAAAGCGGCCTCTAGGTTTTCCAGTTTCTTGGAGAAGCACAGCGTTAGCCGATTGAGCCGCTTCATAAACGTGCGCTGGGTGCCATTGAGCCGCTCAACATGCGAAGTGGTTATTGAGCGGGCATTGCGGTTGTCTATATTGCGAATGCCCGTCCGCTTGGTTCCAACCATTTCGGACGGCGTGTAGATCATGTTGGCGTTTTTATATTCCTTGATTATCGTGCCGTACTTCACGTAAGGGCCAAAGGCTAGATCAACGGCTTCGGGGTAGGCAGCGAATCCATCGGTCGATAGCTGGCAAACGATAGGATACTGGCCCAGCTTAAACGCATGGGCATCGGAAGCGTGGGGCGCGGGGAAAACTAACCGGCCAGCAACGTCCATCATAAACCGCCGGGCATTGTCGGCACTACGCTTGCCGATCAAAAAACTCGGCATCAATTTGGTGGTTTTGTCGATGCAAGTCCAGAGATAAATGTCACCTTGATCGTGGCATTCTTCCCGCTCCGTCATGGTGAGCCGCGATTGCTTCTTGGCAACGTAGGTCCACTGTTCATCGAATTGCAAGTGGCCCAGTGTTAGGCCGCGCATTTGTTGGTCAAGAAACCGCTGGCAGGCAGTGCCGAAGTGAACGATCAATTTGCAAATCGTATTGCGGTTCATCCCGGTGGTGCGCTCTGCGGCGCGAATTGACATCCCTTCCACCAAGAGACGGCAAACCATTTTGGCGTCGTCAACCGAAACTCGCATATCACCCAAAAGTTTCGGCTGTAGGTCGGTCCAGGTTTTTCCGCAGAGAATGCAGCGGTGCCGCTGGTTGCCGTGTCGATCTTTGCCGAACTTTTGTGTTTGTTCGTGCTGGCAAGTAATTTGTATCATTGCAAAGTTTCCCGTTGTTAGGGCGACTTTGCGTGGTAGAATGGACTTGTCTAGGGACCATTCGGCGCTAGTCGCCGGATTGTTCTTGCCCCGGCCGGATTCGCGTCTGACCGGGGTTTAATTATGTCACTTATTATGGCCATAGAAAGTATCGGTGTCAATGGATTTGTGGGGTTGACTTGCAAATTATTTTGGCCATAATAAGTCGCATGATTGGAAGGCCACCAAAGAAACAAGATCAGTTACAGACCAACATATTGAAGGTCTGCTTGACCGAAGCCGAGCGATCAGAACTTGACAAAGCGGGCGGTGG
>Ga0335083_10002048_pt1 | contig 27044 bp, 25 predicted proteins | sample Lox_Sample_42_FD_206716 | JGI IMG/M metagenome (GOLD analysis project Ga0335083, IMG submission 206716) | Soil microbial communities from Loxahatchee National Wildlife Refuge, Florida, United States - Lox_Sample_4.2 | ecosystem: Environmental > Terrestrial > Soil > Wetlands | place: USA...
GTCGCGAGTCACCTGCCCACCGACATCGCGCTGCGCGCGCCGGACAACATCACCCTGCGAACGGCCGCCTGGTACGAGGAGCGCCGCATCGAGCTCATGCTGGGGGTGCGCGCGAGCGCCATCGACGCCGCTGCTCACCGGCTGCGACTCGCCAGCGGACTGGAACTCACCTACGACCGTCTGATCCTCACCCCGGGTGCACGCGCGCGCCGCCTGCCGGCGGTGGAAACCGGCACCGTGCCCGTCGCCTACCTGCGCACGTTGCGCGATGCGATTGAGCTGCGGCGCCACCTGCAGCCTGGCCGGCGCATCGTCCTGCTCGGCGGCGGCGTGATCGGCATGGAGGTCGCCGCCAGCTCCGTCCTGCGCGAGTGCCAGGTCACGGTGGTCGAGCTCGCCACGCGCATCATGTCACGGGCCCTGCCGGCGGAAACCTCCGACTATCTGGCGGCCTACCATCGCGCTAAGGGGGTACAGCTGCTGCTCGGAACCGCAGCCTCCGCGCAGGCTCCCGCCGGCGCTGGCCTGCAGCTGGCAGATGGCACCACGCTGGCGGCCGACCTCCTCGTGGTGGGTATCGGGGTGCAGCCCGACACGCAGCTCGCGCAGGCCAGCGGCCTCAAGTGCGAGGATGGCATCGTGGTCGATGCCTGTGGCGCAACCAGTGCTCCGGATGTGTATGCGGCGGGTGACGCGGTGCGCTATCCGGACGCGTTCTTCGGGCGGATGCTGCGCAGCGAGAACTGGATGCACGCGCAGAATCAGGCCATCGCGGTCGCCCGCAACGTGCTCGGCGCGACCCAGCCCTATGCGCAGGTGCCGCACATGTGGTCGGACCAGTACGACCTCAAAGTGCAGGTGTCCGGACGCTACGATACCGCCGAGCACGTGCGCCGTGGCGACGTGGCGCGCAACAAGTTCCTGGTGCTGCACCTCGAGGGTGGCCGTGTGGTTGGCGCCACCGGCATCAACGAGGCGCGCGACATGAAGTACGCGCAACGGCTGATCGAAGCGCGCACGGTGATCGGGGCGGCGCAGCTCGCCGACCCCGCTTTCAATCTGAAGAAGGCCGCCGGGGCATGAACCCGCCGGCCGGAGGTGTGCCGATGTTCGATGTCCTGCGCAACGTGCGCGTGCTCGACTTTGGCAAGTTCGTGGCCGCGCCCTCTTCGACTTGGCTGCTCTCGAACATGGGCGCGCAGGTGATCAAGGTCGAGCCGGTAGGAGGCGCACCGGATCGCGAGCCCTTTCGCATCGCGCCTGATCTCGACGGGGCCGGATTCCTGCAGCTGCACAGCAACAAGCGCAGCCTGTGCCTCGATCACACCTGCGCAGCCGGACGCGAAGTGCTGGCGAAGCTGGTGCGCGCGGCGGACGTCATGGTGTGCGGCGCGCCGGAGACGACGCTCAAGCGCCAGGGCATCGACTACGCAAGCCTCACGAGCCTCAACCCGCGACTGATCTACCTGAACGTGTCGGCGTATACCAGTCAGGGGCCGCGCGCGAGCGAGATCGGCTTCGATGGCATCGGCCAGGTGATGTCCGGTTCCACTTACATGTCCGGGTTCGGCGAGCAGCCGACCCGCTCCTTCTGCTCGTGGGTGGACGTAACCACGGGTATCTACGCTGCCTTCGCCATCGCCTGTGCGCTGCTCGAGCGTGCGCGGAGCGGCCGCGGCCACTACCTTGAGACCTCACTGATGATGAGCGGCTACGCGGCCATGAGCTGGCTGCTGGTCGAGCAGGCCGCCACCGGCCGCAATCGCACCCGCTCGGGCAACCGCGCCCAGTCCTCCGGACCGAGCGACATCTTTCGCACCCAGGACGGCTGGATCGTGGTGCAGGTGGTGGGAGATGGCCTGTTTGCCAAGGTCGCGAAGCTGGTCGGACACGAGGAGTGGATCGGCGATCCGCGCTTCGCGACCGACAACGACCGCGCCGATAACGGCGCCCTGCTGAGCGAAGGCGTGGGTGCCTGGTGTGCGCGGCTCACCACCGCCGAAGCGCTGCGGCAGCTGAAGGAGGCGCGCGTGCCCGGCGCGCACGTTAACTCCCTGCAGCAGGCGCTCGAGGAGCCGCAGGTCGCAGCCCTCAGGTTCATGCAGACCGTGCAGCACCCGGGTCGCGAGGCGCTCGCGCTGTTCAGAGCCCCGATCATGGTCGACGGCGCGCTCGCGCCGCTGCGCACGCGGCCGCCGCTGCCCGGTGAGCACACCGCCGCGATCCTCGGCGAGCTCGGCTATTCCGCGGCCGACGTGGCGGCGCTGGCGGCGGCGGGCACGATCGGGACAGCGCCGGCGGATGGCTGACAGCGACGCGCGGCGCCAGCCAGCACTCGAGGGCGCACGAAATTTCCGCGACCTCGGGGGCTATCGAAGCCTCGATGGCCGGCGTGTGCGCTGGGGCCAGTTGTATCGCTCCGGTGCCCTGGCGGACCTCACCGTCGCAGGCCAGGAGCAGGTGGCAGCGCTCGGCATTCGCACCGCGCTGGATTTTCGCTCGCCTGCCGAACGGCGTCGCGAGCCGAGCCCCTGGGACGTCGGCAGCGTCGCCACGCTGCACTGGGACTACGACTTCGGCGACGTCAGCCTGCGCGGCATTCTCGCCGCCAGCAGCGACTTCTCGGTCGCCGGCATGCGTGCGGCCATGCTCGAGCTGTACCGGCGCCTGCCGGACCTGTTCGCGGCGCCCTACGCGGGCCTGTTCGAGCAGCTGGCCCATGGGCAGCTGCCGCTGGTTTTTCACTGCGCAGCGGGCAAGGATCGCACCGGCGTGGCCGCAGCACTGGTGCTCGCCAGCCTCGAGATCCCGCACGCGACGATCATCTCCGACTACACCCTCACCAACACCGCGATCGACCTCGAGACGGTGCTCGCCCGGCGCTGGCGCAATAGTATCGGCGTGGCCAACGATCATGCCCACCTGTCGCAGATCACTCCCGAGGTGCGCCGGCCGCTGCTCGAGGCACGCCCCGAGTACCTGCAGGCGGCGCTCGAGCAGATGCAGAGCGCCCATGGCTCGCTGCAGGGCTACCTCGCCGAGCGACTCGGGGTGTCCACCGAAGCCCTGCGCGAGATTCGCGCCCGCCTGCTCGAGCCGTGAGGCGCTAGAACAGCGGCACGCCGTCCGGCAGTGCCACGCCGTCGATCTGCAGCACGTCCCAGTGCTCCGTCATGCATCCGCTGCGATCGACGCGGAAGATATCGACATTGGTCGAGCGCGCGCCCTCGTCGCGATCCAGCCCGGCCATGAAGATGCTCAGGTGCACGCAGGCGAGATCGCCCTGCGCGGCCAGATGGTGTATCCGGATCGGGAAGTCTCCGCCGGTGCGCTCCATGTAGCGGCGGATGTCCTTGCGTACCATGCGCTCGATGCGCTCGTAACCACCAGGCAGGTCCGGGTTGTGCTGCACGTAGGAGCCCGCGTAGTACTGCGGCACCAGCTCGGGCCGTCCCTGCGCCCACAGCTCGCGCAGCATGCGCTCGAGGCGCGAGCGCACCCAGGTGCTGTCATGGGGAAATGCCGCATCCGCTGCCACGGCATCTCCGAAGCAGGTGTCGTACTCGGCAGCGCCGTGCGGGTACGGCTGGCGCACGCTCCAGTGCTCGCCGATGCGCGCGGTCGCGTCGAGCCGGTAGACGTCGACGCCGGCCACGGGGACGGGGGCTTCATAGAGCACGTGCGCGAAGAGCAGATCGCCGTCGGCAATGATGCGCGCCAGGCGATGGGGCATTGGGCCGCTGGCGATGAGGCGCGCGCGCAGGGCCTCAAGTCCTGGTGCGAGCCCACTGCCACGGGCGAACGTAGGCAGGTGCGGCGTGTACGTGGGCGCGCAGAGTTCCCCGAGGCGCGTCAGGCGTCCGGCACCGAGCACCTCGTCGTAGAACGCCCTGATGCGGGCCTGGGCTTCGCCGGCTCGGGCCATGGCGACTAGCGCGGCGCGGCGCCGAACCTCACCCCGTTGACGGTGAGGTCCGCATAAGTCTGCGCCGTGGCCGCCTTGAGGAACTCGGTCGGGAAGTTCAGCCGCGGCTGCGTGGCACGATCGAGCTCGGCGATGTCCTCGGGGGCGAGCTGCAGCTCGAGCGCCTTGAGGTTGTCCTTGAGCTGATCGAGTGTGCGCGCGCCGATGATGGGCGCGACCACTCCCGGGCGCGAGCGCACCCATGCTAGGGCTACGCGTGCCGGGGTCGAGCCACGGCGGGCGGCGACGGCAGCGAGCACGTCCAGCACCCCATACACGAACTCGCTCTCGTTGCGGCTGATCGCCGCGGCACGCCCCTTGGAGGCGGCCGTCATGTTGCCGCGCGAGTACTTGCCGCTGAGAACCCCCGAGCGCAGCGGCCCCCAGGGTGTCACGCCGAGACCCATGGCCTGGGCCATCGGGATCAGCTCGCCCTCGACGGTGCGCTCGAGCAGCGAGTACTCCACCTGCAGCGCGATCAGGGGAGCCCAGCCGCGGAAGTGCGCGTGCACCTGGGCGGTGGCGACCTTCCAGGCGTGCGTGTCGGAGAAGCCGAGATAGCGCACCTTGCCGGCGCTCACCAGGGTGTCGAGTGCGTGCAGCGTCTCTTCGAGCGGCGTGAACGGATCCTCCCAGTGCTGCCAGTACAGGTCGATGTAGTCGGTGTGCAGGCGGCGCAGCGAGGCCTCGCAGGCCGCGATTATGGCCTTGCGGCTCGCACCCCCGCCGTTCGGATCGCCGGGGGTCATGTTGGCGCTGAACTTGGTGGCGAGCACCAGGCGCTCCCGGCGGCCGGGGTCGCGCGCGAAGTACTCGCCGAGAATGCTCTCCGCATGCCCCTTGGTGTAGAGATTGGCGGTATCGATGAAGTTGCCGCCCGCGCCGACATAGTGGTCGAGAATCTCAGTCGCCCCGCGGGCGTCCGAACCAAAGCCCCACTCCTCCCCGAAGGTCATGGCGCCGAGGCAGAACGGGCTCACCCGCAGCCCGGAGCGACCAAGCGTCACGTAGTGGTTCAGCGGCATGGTGTTCGGACTCCTGTGGCTGTGGCGTGTGGTTGCGCCGCCGCTAGCGGCCGCCGCTGATCGGGAACACCTCACCGGTGATGGAGCGTGATTCCTCCGAGGCGAGGAACACGGCCAGCTGCGCGATCTCGCGCGGCTCGATGAGCCCGAGGGGCTGCACCTCGACCGCCTTGCGGGCCGCCGGATTGGCTTCGATCATCGCGAGGATGCGCTCGGTTTTCACCGCGCCGGGGGCGATCGCATTGACGCGCACCCGCTCGCGCACGAACTCTGCGGCCATCGAGCGTGTGAGGGCAATCACGCCGCCCTTGGCTGCGGTATAACCGTCACGATTGTGCTCGCCCTTGATGCCCACCATGGAGGCGTTGTTGATGACCGCACCCCCGCCGGCGCGGATGATCTCGGGAATCGCGAAACGACAGCAAAGGAAGGTGCCGTAGAGGTCGAGCTTGATGACCCGCCAGAATTCTTCCAGCGAGCCCTCGGTGACCTTACCGTCGGCATTGGAGGAGCCGCCGGCGTTGTTGAACAGTACGTGCAGTGCACCGTAGCTGCTCACCGTGCGCTGGATCGCCTCCCGCACCTCGGCTTCCGCGGTGACATCGGTGCGCACGAACAGCGCTTCGCCCCCGGCGCCGCGGATCGCGGCCGCAGCCGCCTCCCCTTCGGCGGCGCGCCTGCCGGTGAGCACCACGCGCGCGCCCTCGGCGGCGAACACCTCGGCCGCGACCTTGCCGATCCCCGAGGTGGCCCCGGTGACCAAGACGACCTTGCCCTGAAGACGTCCCATCGCCCCTCTCCCGCGTCCGCGCCGCAGGCCGGCGCTGTGGCGGTTGCGCACCTCAATCTATATGATCATAAAGTCGTGCGCAAACGTTCTATTGGCTTGCGCACCTTTATCGCCGAGGGGTAGCCGATGAGCAAGTACCGCGCCGTCGCGAAATTCCGCATCCATGCGGGCAAGGCGGAGGAGTTCAAGCAGATCGCCGCGCAGTGCCTCGAGGCCGTCAAGGCACGTGAGCCCGGCACCTCGGTCTACGAGTGGTTCATGAACGAGGCGGCGAGCGAGTGCGTGGTGCTCGAGACTTACGACAGCGCCGAGGCGCTGCTGGCACACACGCGCAACGTCGGTGCGCTCGTCGGACGTCTGCTGAAGCTCGCCGACTGCAGCGTCGACATGCTGGCCGACCCGACGCCGGAGGTGCGCGAGGCCCTCAAACGCATGTCGCTCAACCTGTACGGACGGCTGCAGGGTCGCGACTAGCCGCAACCGTTGCGCGCCATCAGCGCAGCGACTTGGCAATGTTCTGCTTCTGGATCTCGGAGGTGCCGCCGTAGATCGGCTCCACCCGCGAGGCCGTATAGATCCGCGAGATGGCACTCTCGGTCATGTAGCCGAAACCACCGTGCAGCTGCAGGCACGCGTCCGCGGTGCGGTACACCATCTCGCTGAACCACAGCTTCGCGGTGGTCGCCGTGAGGACGTCCAGCTTGCCGGCGACCAGCTGGCGCAGCAGGCTCTCGCGGAAGGCCGTGCCGACGACGATGTCCGTCTTCATCTCGGCGAGCTTGAACTGGGTGTTCTGGAACTCGAACACCGCCTGCCCGAACACCTTGCGGTTCTTGACGTACTCGAGGGTGATGCCGAAGGCGAGCTCGGCGGTAGCCAGGGCACGCGTTGCGATCAGCGTGCGATCGAGCGTGAAGGTGCCCTTGAGCACGCTGCGCAGCGCCTCGCCCTCGCGCCCGAGCATGCACTCGGCCGGGACCCGCACGTCGGTAAAGAAGGCCTCCCCGGTGCTGGACGCACGCATGCCGAGTGTATCCATCCGCCGCTGCGTGACCCCGGCGGTCTTGCTGTCCACGAGGAACAGCGTCATGGCGCCGCGGCCGCGCTGCAGGTCATCGTCGGTCTTGGCGACCACGTAGATCAGGTTCGCCTTGGCGCCACTGCTCATGTAGCACTTGTTGCCGTTGATGACGTAGTCGCCGCCGACCTTGCGCGCCCGCGTCTGGATGCTGGCGACGTCGCTGCCGCTGCCCGGCTCGGTCAAGCCCAGGCACTGGATCACCGATCCGGCGAGGATGCCCGGGCACCATTGCTGCTTCTGCGCGTGGCTGCCGTGCTCGACCAGGATATTGGTCATGAGGTCGGTGGCGATCGCCGCGCCGACGCTCGCCCCGCCGACGTAGCGCCCGAGTTCCTCGTTCTGGATGACGTTGAACATGAAGCTGCCGCCCGGACCGCCGTATTCGGCCGGAATCGCCATCCCCACCAGGCCGAGATCCCCCGCCTTGCGCCAGAAGTCCGCCGGGGTGCCGTTGCCCTCCTTCTCCCAGCGCACGTAATTGGGCTCGAGCTCCTTCTCAAAGAACCGCCGGCAGGTCGCGCGGAACAGTTCGTGCTCCTCGGTGAACACGCCGTCGGTGAGTGCGGGTGCGGGCTGTTGCACGAGTTGCTGTACGGCCATGAGAGTGCTCCTGGAAACGGATGGTGAATTCGCAGCTATGGGACGAGGCGCCGGCGCGGCCTCACAATTTCCAGCCCCCGTCCACCGACAGGGCATCACCGGTGATGTAACGCGCCTCGCGCGAGCACATGAACAACACCGCGTTCGCGACATCGGCCGGATCACCGAGTGCGCCGAGGGGAATGCCCGCGATGATCGCCTGCTTGGCCTTATCGCTGACCTGGCCGCCGATGCCATCGGCAAACTTGCCGCCATCGAGCCACCCCGAGCGCACCGAGTTGGCGCGCACGCCATAGCGGCCGTACTCGCGGGCCACCACCTGCAGCAGGCTCTCGATCGCCGCCTTCGGGGCCGAGGACAGTACGCTCATGGGAACGTGGCGCGAGTACTGCGTCGTGGTCACGGCCGTGAGGCTGCCGCCGCGCTGCTCCTGCAGCAGCGGCAGCGCAGCGTTCACGAGGTTGAAGCAGGCGTGCGTGTCGAGACGAAAGGTCTCGAGCCACTGCGCCTCGGTGAGCGCCGCGACGAACCCGATCGGGGTGGCAGGACCTGCGGCGTAGACGACGCTGTGGAGACGCCCGAAGCGCTCGCGCACCGCAGCGAGGCGCGCCCTGACCGCTGCGCTATCCTCGAGCGCAAGTTGGAAGCTCTCGACGCGTGCCCCGCCGGACAGCTCGGCAACCAGACGCTCCGCTGCCTCGCGGTTCTTGTAGTAGCTGAAGGCCACGTCGGTTCCGGCACGCGCAAAGGCACGCACGATGGCCGCGCCGATGCCACCGCTGCCGCCGGCGATGAAGGCGACGCCCAAGTCGAAGGTGAGTGCTCCCGGCATGCGAGGTACCTAGCTGACCTTGAGCACGATCTTGCCGCGCGTGTGGCCGCCCTTGCTCTGCTCGTGGGCGAGACCCGCCTGCTCCCAGGGGAAGGCAGCGGCGATCGTGGTGCGGATCTTGCCGGCATCGATCAGCCGCGAGATCTCGCTCAGCTGCTTGCCGTCCGGGCGCACGAGCACATTCTTCACGCGGATGCCGGCCGCAGCCGCCTTATCCGCCAGCGCCGTTGCCGGTGCGCCGCCCACGTGCACGCCACCGCCGCGCAGCAGCTCGAGCGACAGTAGGCTGGTGTCACCGCCAATCAGGTCGAACACCACATCGAAGCTACCCTTGAAGCGCGCGAAATCGCCGCCGCGGTAGTCGATGACCTCCTCGGCGCCGAGGCCGCGCACATAGTCCGCGTTGGCGGCGGAGGCGGTACCGACCACCGTGGCGCCGGCCTGCCGCGCGATCTGCACCGCGAAGCCGCCCACCCCTCCGGCCGCGGCGTGCACCAGCAGGCGCTGACCGCTCTTGAGTTCCGCCTGTTCAAACAGCGCCTGCCAGGCCGTCAGGGAGGCAAGTGGCACGGAAGCCGCTTGCACGAAATCCATCGACTGTGGCTTCGGGGCGGCGACGGCGGCCTTGATGGCGAGCTCGTCCGCATAGGCCCCCATCAGGCCGATGAACGCGAATACCGGCTGCCCGGGCTGGAAGTCCGTCACTCCGGGGCCGAGCGCCTCGACGACGCCGGCGAGATCCCCGCCGGGAATGACCGGCAGCGGCGGGTTGAAGCGCGCGCGCGCGAGGCCCGAGCGAATCTTCCAGTCGACCGGGTTCACCCCGAGCGCGTGTACCCGCACCAGCAGCTCGCCCGCCTGAGGGAGCGGCCGCGGCACTTCCTCGAGCTTCATCACCTCGGGACCACCGTATTCGTGAAAACGGATCGCTCGGCTCATGTTTGCTCCAGTTATCTCAATCCAGCCGACGCGGCCGGGGCGCGAGGCTGCCAGTAGAGCTCGCGCAATGACTTCTTCAGCAGCTTGCCGGTGGGCTCGCGCGGCAGCTGCGCGGCGAAATCGACCGACCGCGGGCACTTCAGTGAAGCGATGCGACTGCGACAGTAGTCGATCAGCTCCCGCGCCAGCTCGGCTGAGGCGGTCACCCCGGGTACGGGCACGATCACGGCCTTGACCTCTTCGCCGAACTCCTCGTTCGGTACTCCGAAGACGGCCACGTCGTGGACCTTGGGATGGGTGTGCAGGAGGTTCTCGCACTCCTGCGGGTAGATGTTGACGCCACCGGAGATGATGACGAAGTCGCGGCGATCGGTGAGGTACAGGTAGCCCTCCTGGTCGAGGTACCCGATATCGCCCATCGTCGCCCAGCCGCGCGTGTTGTGCGCGCGGGCGGTCTTTTCCGGATCGTTGTGGTAGCGCAGCACGGTCGCGGTCTCGAAGTAAACCAGGCCGGTCGCGCCGGCGGGCAGCTCCGCGCCCGCCTCGTCGAGAATATGCACCACGCCGCGCTGGGCGCGGCCGACCGAGCCCTTGTGACTCAGCCACTCCTCGGAGCTGATCGCGCACATGCCGATGCTCTCCGAGCCACTGTAGTACTCATGCAGGATCGGGCCCCACCACTGGATCATGCGCTCCTTGACCTCCACTGGGCAGGGCGCCGCGGAGTGGATCGCCACGCGGTGACTCGCAAGATCGAAGCGCTGCTGCTCCTGCAGTGGCAGCCGCAGCAGGCGAATGAACATGGTCGGCACCCACTGCGAGTGCGTCACGCGATAACGCCCGATGGCCCGCAGCGACTCCGCGGCGTCAAACCTGTCCATGACCACCACGGTTCCGCCGGCAGCCAGCACCGCGAGGCAGAACTTGAGCGGGGCCGCATGATAGAGCGGCGCGGGAGACAGGTAGACAGTCGAGCCATCGAAGCCGTAGAGCTCGCACAGCTTCTGGGGCAGCGCGGCAGGCTGCTCAACCGGCAGGTTCGGCAGCGGATGGCGGATGCCCTTGGGCACGCCGGTCGTCCCGGAGGAGTACATCATCGCGGCCCCCTGGCCGCCCTCGTCTACCGCGGTGGCCGGCATGGCTGCGATGGCAGCCTCGTAGGAGCGCATACCGGGGGCCACGCGCTCGCCCACCATGAACAGCGCGCAGGCTGCGCCGAGGCGCTCGGACAGCGGCGCCACGGCCTCACGCATCGCCTCCGAGGTTATGAGCGCTCGTGCACCGCAGTCGCGCACGATGTAGTGGATCTCCTCGGTCTTCAGGCGCGAGCTGATGGGCGTGTAGTAGAGACCCGCGTTATGCGCAGCCCAGCAGACTTCGAAATAGCGCGGGTGGTTCTCGAGGCACAAGGCGATGCCGTCGCCCTCGCGCAGCCCAAGAGAGCGGAACAGCTGGGCACAGCGATTGGAGCGTTCCACCAGTTCGGCATAGCTCAAGGCAAGGCCGCTGCCCGCCATGATGACGGCTGACTTTCCCGGGCTTGCACCCGCATGCCGCCGCGGGTGCATCAGCGGTTGCGGTAGACCGGCTTGCGCTTTTCGCGGTGCGCCGCCACCGCCTCGAGGATGTCTTCGGACGCGGCGGACTGCTGCTCGTAGGCCATGGACAGGTCAAACGCCTCGCGCGCCCGCGCCTTCACCAGCGCGTTCAGGGCCCGCTTGGTGCCGCGCACCGCGATCGGTGGCAGAGCGGCGATCTTCTCCGCCAGTTTGAGCGCGGCCGGCAGAGCCTCCTCGGGCGTATCCACCAGGTCGCTCACGAGGCCGAACCGCCACGCGTCCTCCGCGGGCAGCAGGTCGCCGGTGAGCAGGTAGCGCCGCGCACGATGCATCCCGAGAGAAGCCGGCCAGAACAGGCACCCGCCGTCGCCGGCGACCAGGCCGACCTTGACGTGCGGATCGGCGATGCGGGCGGTCTTGCTCGCCACGATGATGTCCCCGCCGAGCGCGATGGAGGCCCCAAGTCCCATGGCGTCCCCGTGCAGCGCAACCACGAGCGGTACCGGAATGTCGATCAGTGCGTGAATGATGCGGGTGCCGGTCTCGCACAGGCGCGCGCGCTTGGCCGCGTCCCGCTGCAGCGCCTCGATCTCGTTCAGGTCACCGCCGGCGGAAAACGCCTTGCCCTCGGCCGCGAGTACCACGGCGCGCACGTCCAGCTCACCGCGCACGGCCAGCAGTGCCTCGAGTACCTCGACGTGCATCTCCTCGTCGATGGCATTGAGCATCTCGGGGCGATTGAGGGTGATGCGGGCGATGTGCCCCGTGATCTCGTAGCGGATGCTTTGATACGCGGGCATGGAGGCGGCCTGCTCGTTTTTGGGGCGGGAAAATTGTTTAGCATGCATATCAAATAGCACACGCCTTTGCAAGCCGCCGGCAGCAGGCCGCGCGCTCCGCCGTGGCGGTCACGGGCTGTAAAATCATCAACTTACTGTATAATGTACGTCGGCGTACGATCTGCGCGCACTCCGCGCGCGGGCGCCGGCAGGCTCAGCGGAGGCCCTCGTGGCAGATTCCCCAGCGACAGCGCGGCGCTTCGCCGGCAAGGTGGCACTGGTCACGGGCGGCAACTCGGGCATCGGCCGGGCCGTGTGCGAGCTGCTCGCCGAGCAGGGAGCCAAGGTAGCCGTGGTGGCGCGCCGTGCCCAGGAGGGTGAGGCGGTAGCGCAACGCATCCGCGCTACCGGGGGTGAGGCGCAGTTCATTGCCTGCGATGTCACGCAGGCCCAGTCCGTTCGCGCCATGGTGCAGCAGACCGTGCAGCGGTTCGGGCGGCTGGACCTCGCATTCAACAATGCCGGCATCACCGGCAGCACCGCCCGCAACATCGTGGAGTTCGAGGAGACGGATTTCGACCAGACGCTCGCGGTGAACCTCAAGGGCGTGTGGCTGTGCATGAAGTTCGAGATCCCCGAGCTGCTGCGCGCCGGCGGCGGCGCCATCGTCAACTGCGCCTCGAGCGCCGGACTGCGCGGTGGCGCGCGCGCCAGCGCCTACTATGCGAGCAAGCACGCCGTGGTCGGGCTGACGAAGTCGGTGGCGCTCGAGTTCGCCACGCAGGGTGTACGCATCAACGCCGTGTGCCCGGGGATGACCGACACCGAGCTGGTGCAGCGCCAGATGGCGGCCGTGCCGGAGAAATTTGCTGCCCTGAAGCAGCGCATCCCCATCGGGCGTACCGCCGCGGTGAGCGAGATCGCACAGGCCGTGCTGTGGCTCTGCTCGGCCGAGTCGAGCTACGTGACGGGCGCGGCCTTGCCGGTCGATGGCGGCTTCGCGATCTGAACGCGGTGCGCCTCACACGGCCGTCAAGCCGCCGTCCACCAGGAGCTCAGCTCCCGTGATGTAACTTGCCTCATCCGAGGCGAGGAACACGATCGTGTCAGCGATCTCGCGCGGTTCTGCCATGCGCCCGAGCGGCACGCCCTTGAGGATCTCTGCGCGCACCGCAGCCGCCCCGGCAGCCCCGCGGCTCGCCGCGAGCCGCTCGAACTGACGCTCGACCGCCGCGGTACGCGTCGAGCCCGGCGCGACCACGTTGACTCGCACTCCTCGCCCGGTGCGCGCGTAATGCACGGCCGCCGAGCGCGACAGGGCGCGCACCGCACCTTTTGCGGCGCTGTAGGCAAAGGATTCCGGCAAGCCGACGAAGGCGGCAATGCTCGCCACGTTGACGATCGCGCCGCCGCCTGTCATGGCTTCGGCGCCAAGCTTGGTGCCGAGAAAAACTCCCTGCGCGGTCACGCGCTGGTTGGCGTGCCAGGTCTCCAGCGAAGTCTCATCGATCGTGAGCGGAGTGCGGTGCGCGGCGTTGTTCACCACCACGTGCAGCGCGCCGTGCAGGGCGAGCGTGCGGGCGATGAGTTCGCGCCAGCTCGACTCCTCGCCCGCATCCAGCGGCAGGAATCGCGCACGGCCGCCCACGGCCGCCGCGGCGGAGGCGGCGGCCCTCCCCGCCGGCTCGTCGATGTCCGCGACAATGACTGCGGCACCCTCTGCGGCGAAACGTGCAACCGTGGCGGCGCCGATGCCGCCGCCACCACCGGTGATAATCGCCGTCTTGTCCTGCAGTCGCCCCATCTGTCCCCCCGCAGCGCGGCTCGCAGCACTAGTGATACGAGTCAGGCGGCGCGACCCCGCCGGCCATGGCCTGCGCCCGCGCGAGTACCGCGGGCCGCAGATCATCGTGCGTCAGCACCCAGAACATCCCGGTGCGCACGCCGGCGATGGCCTGTCGGGCGACCTCCTCGGGTGACTTTGCGTGCGCGAGCAGCGCGGGATTGAGGGGCCGGCCGGGCTTGCCGTCGGGGCGGTTGCGGTCCGGCTCGAGCATGCGCGTCGCGGTAACCCCGGGACACAGGAGCGTCACGCCGATCGGCGTGCCCTTGAGCTGCAGGTACAGCGACTCGCCGATGCCGACGACCGCATGCTTGGACGCGCAGTAGGCCGCGCGGTTGGCTGTTGGCAGGAGACCGGCAGAGGAAGCCGTAATGAGCACGTGCGAGCTGGTGCTCTTAGCCCGCATCGCCGGCAGGAACGCCTGCAGGCAGTGGACGAGCCCGAACACGTTGACGTCGAACTGGCGGTGCCAGTCGGCGAGCGGCATTTCATCGGGAGCACCGCCGTAGGCCGTCGTCACCCCGGCGTTCGAACACAGCAGATCCACGTCGCCGAGCTCGCTGCGGGCCGCCTGCGCCAGGGCCAGCACCGACTGCGGCTGCGCCACGTCGGTCACGTGTGTGCAGAGCCGCTGCGCGGCCGGCAGCCCGGCGCGCAGCTCGGCCGCGGTCGACGCCAGAGCCGCAGTGTCGATGTCCGCCAGGCACACCGAGGCGCCCTGGCGCAGCAGCTCCGTCGCCAGCGCGCGGCCGATGCCCAGCGCACCGCCGGTGACCACCGCCGTCCTGCCCTCGAGGTTCGTGAGCGCCACGCCGACTCCCCTGTTAGAGAACTCCGCGGCCGCTCAGGCCGCCCTTGGACTGCTGTGCCTCGAAGCCGTACGGCGCATAGCGCCCGTTCAGGAATACCTCGATTTCGGCCTGGCCCGCGTGTGTGATCGCGCCCGGATCGGTGACGCGGATCCGCGCCACGTGCTCGGCGCCGTAGACGCCGCGCGGCTCGGTCTGGCCGTAGAGCACGTGCTGCGCCGGCTGCTGCCGCAGGTCAAGCTCGTCCCATTCGAAGTACGGATTGGCCGGACCGTGGTAGGTGGCGATAGTGCCACCGTCCTTCCAGCTGCCCATGTGGTAGCCGCAGGGAATCACCGCCGCCGGTGGCCACGCGACGTCGAACTCGATCATCCAGTTTCCGCCGCCAGCGTCCTTCAGGTACACCTTGCCACGCGACACCGAGCGCGTCCCCGGCGTGAAGACCAGCTCGTGGCGGCAGCTGACGAAGTGCGTGCGCTGCTCGAAGCCCTGGTCAACGGCCCCCTCGAAGGGAATGCCGAAGGCATCGTTGGTGATGACCTGGTTGCCGTCCTCATCCTCGTGCAGGTGGAAATGCCCGGAGTGCGGACCGGCGGCGAAGAACATCGAGAAACGCAGCGCTCGCTTGGGGCCCTCGACCTGGGGCGGCGGCAGCCAGCGCGGGTCCGGCACGAGCGGCGGGCGCGCCTCGTAGATGCCCCAGGAGTGGTCGCGGCAGGCACCCCAGGACTTCTCGTCGACCGCGAAGCGCTTACCATCGATCTCGATCCAGCCGCGCGCCACACCCACCTGGTTATAGCGAGTCTGGTCGGTGGTGCGTCGGCCGCGCACCGTCGCGCGGTGATGGCTGCTCAGGTGCGCGGGCCCCAGACCGAGCCAGTGCAGATCAAAGGCCATGCGGCTCTCGTTAGGCTCGAGTCGCAGGTGAATGTCGCGGTAGGGCTCGAGCACGTCATAGCGCAGCGGGCCAATCTGCGTGTACCAGTGCTGCCGCCAGGTGCGCGACAGCCGCGCCGTGCGCTGCCGGCCCTGCAGGTTAATGCCGACGTGCGCCCCGAGGATGTCGGCATTCGGGTTCATGCGCATGCCGGTCAGCATCAGCAGCTGCGCCTCGGAGCTGTAGACGCCGTAAAAGAACCCCTCGTCCCAGGCGTAGTCGGTCGCGGGCACGTAGCTCACCGGGTAGGGAGCCTGGTGTACCGGGAACTCGTCGTATGGGGTCAGCGGGTATTCGTTGTCGTGCATGGACCCTCTCCCCCGGGTAGGCGTGGGGCGCAAAGATAGTTATCATGCTTACCGAATTGCGCATCCCGACGCAAGCGTCCCCGGCGCCTGCCGCGCCGGCACGCCCGTAGGGCGCAACCACCCGCGGGAGCCCCACGAACATGTCTGCAATCCTTCTCGAACGCGCCGGACCCATCGCGACCATGACCTTCAACAAGCCGGACAAGGCCAACGCCTTCGACCCGGCCTGGCTGCCGTCCATGATCGAATTCATTGCCGCCGTCGACGCCGACCCGGCCGTGCGCTGCGTGCTGATACGCGGGCACGGCAAGCACTTCATGGCCGGCGGCGACCTGAGTTCCATCGACGAGACGCTGAACAAGCCGCCGGTGGAGCGCAGCCTGCACGTGGCGGCGCCGATCCACGTCTACAACCACTTCGGCCGCCTGCTGCGCCGCCTGCACAAGCCGCTGGTCGCCAGCGTTCAGGGCGCGGTGGCCGGCGCCGCCGTCGGGCTGATCGCTGCGTGCGATCTGGTGATCGCCGCCGACAGCGCATTCTTCTTCGTGGCGCATGTGCTGCACGGGGGCAGCGTCGACGGTCTCACCAGCTACTTCCTGCCGCGCCAGCTCGGTACGCGCAAGGCCATGGAGCTGGCCCTCCTCGCTGAGCGCATTCCGGCGGCGGAGGCGCAGCGCATCGGTCTCATAAACTTCGTGGTACCTGCCGCGGAACTGGCCGCCGAGACCGACAAGCTGGTGCAGCGTCTGGCCGCCGGCCCGACCCGGGCCTACGCGCTCATCCGCAACGAGATCCTCGCCTCGCTCGACAACTCGCTCGAGGAGCAGGGCCGGCTCGAGGCCGAGAGCTACGGGACTGCGGCGCTGAGCTCGGACTGGAACGAGGGTCTCGCGGCCTTCTTCGCCAAGCGCAAGCCCCACTTCACCGGCGCCTAGAGGAGCGAGCGGTGATCGACCGCAGCGCACTGCTGATGCGCGCCATCAGCGAGGAGCTTGCCACGCGCATCATTCCGGACCTGCGCTCCGGGGACGCGATCGAGCGCGCCACGCTCGCGCGAGCCATCCTGTGTGATCTTGCCGCCGATCTCGACGTGCTGCCGGGCCTCGCCCCCGAGCGCGCGGCGGCCTTCCGTGGCAGCATCGCCGCGGCCCTGACAAGGCTCGCAGAAGCCGGCAGCGCAGCACAGGCCGATCGCTGGCGGGCGACCCTCGCGGGCATCCCCGCGGAGAGCGGTTTGTCCGCCCAGCGCGAGATCGCGGCACTGCGCACGCTCGCGGCGCAGATGGCGCGCGAGCTCGCGGACGCTGAGCGCGCTGGTCCGCAGGGTGAGGCCGTGGCGGACGCGCTGCGCGAGCTGGCAGCGACCGACGCCGGCTGGCTGGCCGCCTACGGCGCCGCGGCCGCGAAGCCCGCCGCCGCGCCCGCCGCCGCACCCGCCGGCATTGCCGCAGCCGTGCCGGCGGCAGCCGATGGCAGCATGACGACCGAGGCGCTCACGACCTACCTGCGACGCACGTTTCCGCGTACGCCGCAGATCACGGCCACCGAGGTGACCCAGATCCCCGGCGGCCGCTCGAAGAAGACCTACTTCGTCACCCTGAGTGGCAGCGACACGCTGCCCGAGCGCGTCGTCATCCGCCAGGACTACGCCCTCAAGTACGAGGGCACCAAGGTCACCGAGGAATACACTCCGCTCGAGAAGCTCGCGGCCGCCGGATTGCCAGTGCCGAGACCCTGGCACCTTGAGCGCGCCGAGTCCGAGGTCGGTCCGCCCTTCATGATCGTCGCGCGCCTTCCCGGCGCCGCGCCAGGCACCTACTTCGGGCTGCAGAAGCCCTGCCCCGGGGCGTTTCGCGACATGGCGCGCATGCTGGCCGTCCTGCACCGCATGCCGGCAGCTGAGCTCGGCTTCGCCTCGCGAGCCGGCGCGGACGGCTCACTCGAGGCGCTGGTGGATCGCTACGAGCGCAAGTGGCGCGACAACGCCACGCGCGCCTCGCCGCTCATCGACTACGCCTACGCCTGGGCCCGGCGCGAAGCACGGCGTGACCCGGCGACCCCAGTGGTGGTGCACGGCGACGCCGGACCCTATAACTTTCTCATCGACCAGGATCGCCTGACGGCGGTGCTCGACTGGGAGTTCGCGCACCTCGGCGACCCGGCCGAGGACCTCGGCATCGTGCGCGTCTATGCCGAGAACGTGGTCGACTGGCAGGAGTTCCTCGACATCTATGCGGCCGCTGGCGGGGCCCCCGTGCCCGAGCACCGCGTGCGCCTCGGCATGGTGCTGCAGTTTCTCAAGGGTACGACGCTGGTGGCAGCCTCGGGCCGCAACTTCGAGGAGGGCTGGACGCGCGAGTTCGTCAAGGGTGCGAGCTCCTTCACGGGGCTGCGGCTGATCGAGCAGCGCGTCGCGCAGCAGCTCGGGCGCTTCGGGGCCCTGTGAAACGCCCGGTTCTGGTGCTCGGCCTGCTCGCGCTGGTGAGCTTCGCCAACTACGTCGACCGCATGGTGCTGTCCGCCCTGGCGCAGCCCATCAAAGCGGAGTTCGCCCTGAGCGACGCTCAGCTCGGCCTGCTCACCGGTTTCGCGTTCGTGCTGATCTACAGCTTCACGGGCGTACCGCTCGCGCGCCTGGCCGACCGCACCAACCGCGCGGTAGTGCTCGCGGCGGCGCTGGCGTTGTGGAGCCTCGCGACCGCCGCCTGCGGTCTGACGGGCTCCTTTGCCGGGCTGGTGATCGCGCGCGTCTTCGTCGGCATCGGCGAATCGGGCTGCCAGCCGATCGGCTACGGCCTCATCGGCGATTACTTCCCGGCCGAGCGCCGCGCCCTGGCCATGGGCTGGTTCATGGTCGGCAACAGCCTCGGCATCACGGCCGGCTTCGCCATCGGTGGCTGGATCGGCGCCCTCTATGGCTGGCGTGCGGCGTTCGTCGTGGTCGGTATTCCCGGCCTGCTGCTCGCGCTCGCGGTGGCGACGCTCCTGCGCGCACCCGCTCAGGCCCACAGCGCGGCCGCACGGGCCTCGGCGCCGCCGTTGCTCGGGGCGCTGCGCCTGCTGCTGGCCGACAGCCGGTACCGCTGGTTGCTCGCTGTCCAGGGCGCCTACAGCTTCCTGATCTTCGGACCGATCAGCTGGCTGCCCGCGTACTTCACGCGCGTCCTCGGGCTGCCGCTGAAGACGGTGGGCACCTGGACGGGACTCACGGTCGGCATCGGCATGGGGCTCGGCATGCTCTGCGGCGGCGGCGTCGCCGATCGCCTGGTGCGCCGTTCATTGAGCTCGCCCCAGTGGTTCGGCTGCATCGCCTCACTCGGCACCGGGGCGGCCTGGCTGGTCGTCATGCTGATCGCCCAGCCGGTGTGGGCATTCATCGCGACCTTCGTGGCGGCCGGCATCGCAGCACTTGGCGCGCCGGTCAACGTCGCCTCGGTGCAGAACGTCTGCGATCCGCGCCTGCGCGCGACGGCCGCGTCGCTGACCACGCTGGCGACCAGCCTGATCGGGATCGGTCTGGCGCCGTACGTGATCGGCGTGCTCAGCGATACCTTCGCGCCGGCGCTCGGCAAGGAAGCGCTGCGCTACGCGATCCTCGCCTCGCTGCCCGCCTGCTTCATCGCCGCCGCCCTGTTCGCGCGACTCGCGCGCCTCCTGCAGGAGCCACCGGCCCAGCCGGCCCTCGCCTAGCCCGGACTCACTGCAGCGTGAGGCGCAGCGGCAGTGACTCCAGGGTGCGCAGCATGTTGACCGCCGCCCAGCGCGGCGCACCCGCGGGCTCGAGCCGCCGCACGCGGCGTGCGAAAGCACCGAGCAGACATTGCGCCTCGAGTCGGGCGATACGCTGCCCCAGGCAGTGGTGTGGCCCGCTGCCGAATATCAACGCCTGCTTGGCGCGGCGCGCCGGCTCGAACGCGGCTGCGTCCGGCCAGCGCCGCGGATCGCGGTTGGCCGCGCCTATGAACAGCTGCACCTTGGTATCGCCCCTCAGGCGAGCCCCGGCAAACTGGATCGGCCCGGTGGTGGTGCGATAGAGCGCGGGGGTCGGACTCTCCAGCCGCAGCGCTTCCTCGAACGCCCCTTCGAGCAGCGCCGGATCCTCGCGCACCGCCTGCCAGTGCTGCGGGTGTCGAGCGAGCAGGTGCAGGGTGCTCGCGATGCCGCTGATGGTGGTATCGAGTCCCCCGCGCAGCAGTGTGCGCAGCACGGGCCCCGCCACAGCCGGTGGCAGCCGGCCCGCAGCCTCGGCGGCGAACACCTGCTCGCCGAAGCCGCCCGGGATCATCGCCTGCGGCGTCTGCTGGCGCAGATACCAGTCCTTGATCGACTCGAGCGCCGCGAGCGATTGCTCGAAGAGCGCGTTGCGCGGGCCGGCCGCGTTGGCGCTGTGGTGGCCGACGATCAGCAGGTTGCGCGGGTGAGACTCCACACCTAGCGCGGCCGGAAACACCGTGTGCACGTACGGCTGCGCCAGGTCCTGCACGCCGTCGATGGAGCCACCGGCCAGTACCGCATCACAACGTCGCTCCGCCTCGGCGGTGAACTGCGCCCGCCATCCCCGAATCACGCTCGGCGAGAGGATCGCATCCATCGCACGGCGAATGTGATCGTGTTGCGGCGGATCAGACTCGACCAGCGGGCTCGGCTCGCGCCAGGCGCCCGGGCGACGCAGGTGAGCGAGTCCGACGCCCGCGGCGGAGCTGAAGAGCGCCGGCTGCTGCAGAGCCTGAGTGACCTCGGCGTGCCGCGCCAGCGCATAGGTCTCATAGCGCTCAAGCCATACCACAGGCCCCGCATCGCGCAGCTGCTGCTGTAGTTCGTAGGGCTCGCGCAGCACCGCCTCCGCGAAGGGGTCGACGGCGAGACGCTCGACCCGCGCGTCCTCGGGAACCGTGCTCACCAGCGGCGCCGCCCCTGGTAGTGCCGGATACGCGCGGCGCGCTCGGTCGCGCGCGAGGCGGCGTCGATCGCTGGTGTTGCCGGCGGCAGCTGCCGTCGTACCTCGCCAAGGGGCACGCGCCGGATCTCGGGCACCGCTACCGGGCTCGCGCTGTGCCAGCGCCACAGCATTCCGCCGCGCCTCCAGCCGGCCGGATCGAGCCAGTTCGGCACGCCCGGGTCGGAGGGCGCGAGCACGAAGCGCACCTTGCCGTCAGCGGAAACGTGCGCCTGGCGGCCGTTAAAGGCTGCACTGTGAAAGATGAAGTCGATGGCACTGTAGAACGGGTCCCACAGCTGCACGCTCCAGTAGCGCACGCTCGCGGGCAGCTCGCTCTCGAGGATGAGCGCCTCGTCGGCGCCGAGCTCGAACAGGCCCTGGAAATACATCTGGTCGGCGATCCCGCCGTTGCCCTGGAAGCGCTCAGCCAGCAGCGTATTGGTATAGCCGCCGTCGCGCAGCCGCTTCACCAGGCGCAACAGGAACTCGTTGAGGCGCCGCACGAAGCTCGTCAGGTGCGCGATGCGCTGCGCCGTCTCCTCAGCGCCGAGCGGCTGGGTGCGTGGCCCGCGGTCGAGCCGCTCGAGGCTCCAGATGCCCTCGCGCTGCTCCGGCGTCTCGGTGACGTGGCGCGTGATGATACCGGTGGTCTGCGGCGGCAGCGCGAACCACAACCCGCTCTCGCCGGCACGCCGCTCGGCGCTCAGCAGCACACTGAAACGCCCGTCGCCCGATTCGGGCAAGGCGAGCACGTCGATCTCACCGAGGGTCGCGCCGTGGATCTCCCCGGTGTTGGCCCCGCCCTTGCGGAACATGATCGAAGCAACGGTCTCGTTGCCGCGCGTGCCGCAGATGCGGTAGCTGCCGCGGGCATCGATCGGCGCAAAACGATAGACGGTGTCGTGATTGGGCGCCCCCCAGGGAAACAGCGGCCCGGTGTGCGGCACCCAGTCGGGGCTTTCCACGTGCGTGGCGAACAGCTGCGCGTGCGCCTGAGCGACAAGCAGCAGCACCTGACGGTGGTAGGCGGCACGCAGCTCGGGCTCCGGATAGCCGATGTCGGCAGCCAGCGCGTCGGCGGCCTGCAGCAGCTCGCTCACCGGCCCGAGTGCGCCAGCTAGCTCGGGGCTCATGGCAGTACGTACCCGCCGTCGACCGGCAGGGTGACGCCGGTGACGAACGAAGCTTCGTCGGAGGCCAGCCAGACGATGGCGGCGGCGATCTCCTCGGGGGCGGCGATACGCCGCATGGGTGTCGCCTGCTCGACGCGCGCCTTGCCTTCGGGGGTCGATGCCGAACCCGCCAGCAGCATCTCCGTGAGCACCGCCCCCGGAGCGACGGCGTTGACGCGGATGTTGCGCCCGGCGTACTCCAGGGCGGCCGCCTTGGTGAGCCCGGCCACGGCGTGCTTGCTGGCGACGTACCCGCACATCATCGGAAACGCCACCATGCTGGCAATCGAGGCGGTGTTGATGATGCTGCCGCCGCCGCTCTCCAGCATGGCACGGATCTCGTACTTCATGGCGAGGAACACACCACGCAGGTTGGTCGCCAGCAGGTGATCGAACAGCGCCTCGTCGATCTCGTGCAGCGCGACGCGCACGTTGTTGGCGGCGGCGTTGTTGACGGCAATGTCCAGCCGGCCGAAATCCGCGACGCAGCGCGCCACTGCCTGCCGCACGCTCGCGGCCGAGGTGACGTCCGCCGCCACCACGCGCACTTCACCGCCGGCGCTGCACAGTCGCCCCGCCAGTTCCTCCAAGCGCTCCACGCTGCGCGCGGCGATCACGACGCGCGCGCCCTGTGCCACAAGCGCCTGCGCGGCCGCCGCGCCGATGCCGCGGCTGGCGCCAAAAATGAGCGCCGCACGCCCCTCGAGCTTGCGCGCTACCGCCACTGGGTTCTTATGGATCACTTGTTCCATATGCTGGCTTGCCAACAATAGGCTCATGGCGTATCGTTTGCTAGCACTCTGTTGTCAGGCGCGCGCACTGCCGTGACCGCGGCGCGCCCTCCACCCTGGACCCAACGCGATGCATTCGATCGCCTCCGCCGCTGAGCTGGTTGCCACGGCCCGCGAGCGCACGGGAGCGAGCGCCGGCCTGGACGCGCCCTTCCTCGAGGCGCTCGGCCAGCTGGTGCGCTCGATCAACGCCGAAGCTGCGCTGACCGCCGAGGGTGCGCCGGCCGCCAACGAGCGCCTGCTGCGGGTCATCATGAACCGCCTGCGCTTCGCATCCGACCTCGCGCGCTCGCCGCAGATCCTGCAAGAGCCACTGCTGCCGCCCCTCATCATCAGCGGGCTGCCGCGCGTCGGCTCGACCAAGTTGCACCGCCAGCTCGCCGAGGGTGGGGATTTCCAGGCACTGCTGTTCTGGCAGGGGTTCAACCCGGCGCCGCTGCCAGCGGCCGCGGGCGCCCAGGACCCGCGCATCGCGGCGGCGATCGACTTCCTCACCTGGCGCTCGCGCTCGAACCCGGCCACGGAGGCCGCCCACCACATGAGTGCACTCGAGCCGGAGGAGGACACGTATCTGCTCGAGTACACCTTGCACACCTACTGGCCGGTCACGTACTACCACGTGCCGAGCTTCCTGCGCTGGCTGCGGCCGCAGCCGCGCGATGCCGCCTTCGGCTACGTGACACAGCTCCTCAAGTACCTGCAGTGGCAGTTCCATCGCGAGAGTCCCCGCCCGTGGCTGCTCAAATCCCCCATCAATTTCGGCTTCGAGCGCGAGCAGTCACAGCACCTGCCGGGTGCACGCTTCGTCGTCCTGCACCGCGACCCACTCGACGTAATTCCCTCGACGGTCGGGATCGTGCGTGAGGTACGCCGGTTGTACTGCGGTGTGCCGGGTGACTTGCGCCGGGTAGCCGACTGGGCCGTGGACGAATACGCCTTCGCCGCGGCGCGTCATCTGCAATGGCGCGCCGCGGGTACGGGGGATGCGGTACTGGATATCGCCTATCGCGACGTGGTCGAGGATGAAGCGGGAGTGTTGGCGCGGGTGTACGCGCACTGCGGGCTCGAACTTGCGCCGGCGGCCCTGGGGCGGATGCGGAGCTGGTCGGCTGCCAACACCCAGCACCAGCACGGCCAGCACCTGTACTCGCTCGAGGAATCAGGCCTCACGCGCCAGCGGCTCGACCGCGCCTTCGCCAGCTACCGGCGGGCCTTCGGGCGTTACCTGGACCGCTAGAGTGCGTCTAGCCGGCGCTCGATCCCCGGGCTTGCTGGCCGCGCAGCCGCACCCGCTTCCAGTCGATCTCGGGCAGCAGGTGCGAGAGCGCGAACTCGGCCAGGGGCGCGTAGGCACGCGCCACCGCCGGGTGCCGCGTCAGCGAGTCCTCGAAGGGCCGCAGGGTCACCAGGCCGAGCACGAGCGAGTAGAGTGCCATGCTCATGGCACGCGAATCACGCGCCGGCGCAGCTTCGCGCATGGCGCGCACCACCCGCCGGAACTGCACGGGCACCGTCGCCTGTGCCAGCGAGCGCACGACGTCGGGATCGCTCTCGAGCCAGTGCCGGCTGACCAGCTTGAACAGTGGGCCGGGCTCAGCCAGCACGCGACACAGTTCGGTGGCAAAGGACAACAGACGCACCTGCGCGCCGCCGCCGACACGCAGCGCACTCTCGAGCCGCCGGGAGGAGTCGCGGAAGGCCTGCAGGTGCGCCTGTACGTACAGCGCCCTCTTGTCACCAAAGTGGTGATACAGGCTCGACAGCTGCACCCCGGAGCGCCGCGCGATCGCGCGGATCGTGACTGCTTGGTAGCCCCGCTCCGCGAACAGCTCGGTGGCCACCTGCAGGATGCGTTTCTTGCTCGAGACCGCGACGCCATCGCGCTGCACGGGGCGGCCCGGCCGGCGGTGCCGGCGCACGAGTGCTCCTCGCGCCGCAGGACGCACGTCGGTACTGAGCGGTTGCGACCGCAGGCGCTTGCCATTCATGGTCTGTTACCCGGCGGAATACTGCGGGGCCGCCGGAGCGCGTTCAAGCGCGCCCCCTGCTGGATCCGCGCATGAGAACGACCGCAGTCACCGGCTCCGCCTCGGGCATCGGCGCCGCGCTTACGCGCCAGCTGCGGGCCGCGGGGGAGCGGGTCATTGGGATCGACCTCATGGACGCGGATGTCTGTGCTGACCTGGGCAGCCCAGCAGGGCGTTCGCAGGCCCTGCAGCAGCTGCGCGCCTTCTCTGGCGGGTGCCTCGATGCGCTGGTGACCTGCGCCGGGGTGTCCTCCGCCGTGCACGATGAAGCGCGGGTACTGGCGGTGAACTATTTCGGCACGGCGGAGCTGCTGCGCGAGCTGCGCGCTGACCTGGCCCGCGGCACGCGGCCAGCCGCCGTGGTGATCTCCTCGTGGGCGCTGCTGCAGGCGACGCCGCGCCCGGAGGCAATCGCAGCCTGCCTGGCCTTCGATGAGGCCTTGGCGCTGCAGCTCGTCACCGCGGACCCGCGGGTCGGGGAGATCTGGCCCGCCTACGCGACCGCTAAAAACGCCCTCGCCCGCCTGGTACGCGCGTGGGCCCCAAGTCCCGAGTGGGCGGGCAGCGGCATCACCCTGAACGCCCTCGTGCCGGCCGCGACACGCACCCCGATGATCGCGCGCCATCTGGCCACGCCCGAGGGCACGCAGGCGCTGCTCGCGGCCACGCCCTCGCCTACCGGCCGCATTGCCGAGGCCGAGGACATCGCCGAGCCGGCTGCTTTCCTGGCGAGCGGCCGCGCGCGGCACCTGAGCGGCCAGGTTATCTTCGTCGACGGCGGACTCGAGGCGCGCCGCCGTCCGTTCGATGCACTCGAGCCGCTGCCACCGGAGCGGTGGCGCTGAGCGCGCGCTCACTGCAGCTGCCTCACACCGGAGACTTGGACCATGGACAGCGCCTACGGCGAAGAGATGGAGATGTTGCGCGACAGCGCGCGCAGCTTTCTGCAGCGCGAGGTCGAGCCGCGCCTGAAGCAGCTGGAAGCCGGTACCGACGAGCGCTTCTGGCGCGCCGCCGGTCGTGCCGGGCTGCTCGGGGTTGCGGTGCCCGAGGAATACGGTGGTCCTGGCGCGGATCCGCTCGCAATCGTGGTCGTGTCGGAGGAGCTCGGCCGCTCGCCGGCGGGGGCGACGCTCGGCTCGAGCCTGAACGCGGACATGTGCACCATGTTCATGCTGCGCTACGGAACCGAAGCGCAGAAGCGTCACTGGCTGCCGCGCGTCGTCAGCGGCGAGGTCATACAGTGCATGGCGCTCACGGAAGCCGACTCCGGAAGCGATGCGGCCTCGATCCGCACAGTCGCGCAGCGGGACGGCGATCACTACGTCATCGACGGCGCGAAGACCTACATCTCCAACGGAAGCAAGGCGCATCTGATCTACGTACTTGCCAAGACCGATCCGGGCGAGCGCGGGCGCGGCATCTCGATCATTCTGGTACCCGGCGACACACCTGGAATCACGCGGCGCCTGCTGCCCACCATGGGTTTCCCCGGCGGTGACACGAGCGAGCTGTTCTTCTCGAACGTGCGCGTGCCGCGGACCAACCTGCTCGGCGCCGAGGGCCAGGGACTTAAGCTCTTTCAACCCATCATCGCGCTCGACCGGCTGCAAATCTGCGCCCGCTCGCAGGGCGCGGCGGAAGCCGCCTTCGCGCTCACGCTCGATTACGTGCGGCAGCGCAAAATCTTCGGCCAGCGCCTCATCGACTTCCAGAACACCCAGTTCAAACTCGCCGACGTCGAGACCGACGTCGCCCTCGGGCGCGCGCTGCTCAACGAGGCGGTGCGCAAGTACCGCGCCGGCACACTCACCGATCGCGAGACGTCCATCCTGAAGATCTTCCTGCCGGAGATGGAGTTTCGGGTGCTCGATACGTGCCTGCAGTTCTGGGGCGGGGCCGGCTTCATGCACGAGTCGACCATCGCGCGCATGTTCACCGCGGCGCGCGTGCAGCGCATCTATGCCGGCGCCACCGAGCTGCAGAAGGCCCTCCTGGCCCGCCAGTACCTCGCCGAATGAGCCCCGCGGCGCTTACTTGAAGTGCACGCCGAAGTTCACTCCGTAGGTCGCAGGCGGCGCCGGACCAAACTGCGTCAGCAGCGCTTCCTCGAATCCGAACGAGATGTACTTGACGTTGCCGATGTTCTTGCCCCAAACGCGGGCGTCGTAGCGACCGCTCGGAGAAGTCCAGTCGATCGAGGCATTGACGATGTTCATCGTCTTCTGCTTGTCAAGGGCCGGGGTTAGCTGGCCCTTGCCATTGTCGGCGTCGAAGTAGTAGTTGCCGCCGTGGTTGTAGGCGATGGCGAAGTTGAACGGCCCTGAGCTGGTCGGCAGCAGGTAGTTCAGGCGCAGCACCGAAGTGAACGGCGGCGTGTCGATGGTCTTGTTGCCCGCGAGGTTCGGGGCCACGGCAGGATTGATGTTCGAGACCCCGAGAGCCGGCTGCGGCGAGTAGATCCAGTACAGCCCGTTCGGGAAGTCATCGTAGTGTCCATCGAGCACCTCGATGCCCGCCGTAACTGTCAGGCGCTCGGTTGCCGCCCACTCCGTGTCCAGGTCGAAGCCCTTGATCGTAGCCTTGGCGGCGTTGCGCAGCGCCGTGCCGCCCGGGACGATCTGGGTCACCTGGATGTTCTTGTAGTCG
>Ga0335083_10002049_pt1 | contig 27043 bp, 24 predicted proteins | sample Lox_Sample_42_FD_206716 | JGI IMG/M metagenome (GOLD analysis project Ga0335083, IMG submission 206716) | Soil microbial communities from Loxahatchee National Wildlife Refuge, Florida, United States - Lox_Sample_4.2 | ecosystem: Environmental > Terrestrial > Soil > Wetlands | place: USA...
CTTTCGCGATCAACGTTTGCAGCAGGTCATCCGCATCGCCCTGACCAACAACCCAAACCTACTGGCATCTGTTTATAACGTCCAGGAATCCAAATCGCTTTATCGCGTCCAACAGGCAAATTTGGTGCCCACTGTGGACCTGGGCGCCAGCGGCCAGCGCACGCGCACACCTAACGTTTATACCGGAGGCACCAATACGGCCCCTCCGCTCCAGTACACCGAATACAATTTAAATGTCGCCATGACCCAGTATGAACTGGATTTGTTCGGCCGGGTGCGCAGCCTGACGCGGCAGGCGCTGGAAACCTACATGGCCACGGACGAAGCGCGCCGGAGCGCCCAAATTGCCTTGGTGGCGCAGGTTGGTTCGGCTTATATCTCGGAGCAGGAGGCGGCTGAGCAATTGACCATCGCGCGTGAGATGCTCAATGCCGCGCAACAGACGTATGATTTGACCAAGCGCAGTTTCGAGGCGGGAGAATCCTCGCAGTTCGATTTGAACAGTGCCTCCATCCAGTTGCAGAACTCTACCGCGGCGGTGGCCGGTTATGCGCAGCAACTCGCCGAGGCCTCGGACAACCTGACGCTGCTGGCCGGCGGCCCATTACCTCCCGAATTGCAGCCGTCCTCACCGTTTAACCCGGACATCTGTGCCGAAGTGCCGGCGGGACTGCCATCGGATTTGCTGCAACGCAGGCCAGACGTGGCCCAGGCCGAACACCAGCTCAAGGCAGCCAACGCCAACATCGGCGCCGCGCGCGCGGCTTTTTTCCCGACCGTTACGTTGACGGGCCAGGCGGGGTTGGCGAGCACAACCTTGCAGAGCTTGTTTGCTCCCGGGGCGCGGGCATGGAATTTATCGCCGCAGATTGTCTGGCCCATTTTTGACATGGGAACTGCCTATCATAACCTGAAGGCCGATGAAGCGGCGAAAATGATCCAGGCGGCCAATTACAAAAGCACGGTACAAACTGCGTTCAAGGAAGTGGCCGATGCCCTGGCGGTGCGCGAGACGGTGGAATCGCAACTCACACAAAACCAGGAACTGGTCAAGACCGACCAGCAGAGCTACGACCTGACCAAAGCCGGTTTTCAAACCGGCGTGAACAGCGCCCTGGACATGAATGTGACATTGCAGACGCTCGACAGCGCGCGGCTGAACCTTATCCAGGCCCAATATTCGCGTCTCATCAGCCTGGTCAATCTCTACCAGGCGCTGGGCGGTGGCTGGAGCGAACAAACGGTTGAGCAAACAGCGAAACAGTAGGGATTTGATTTTTATCGCAAACCTTTATTCGCCGGCGTTTCTTGCGTCTTTTTTTGTGACAATGTTTAAGTAAAGGTTTAAGCTTTCATTGCTGCATGAAACGACGTGCCCCATTAAAAACCGCCGCTTCCCGTTGGGCCAGGCGCCTATCTGCACGTGTCGAAAAAGTCCTCGCACTTCACCCTGAAGCAGACCGGGACAATGTCCGTCACACCCTGATTTTGCTGGAGCTGCCGCCCCTGGAACGTTTGCAAAGGAGCTTAATTCGTGGCCGCGCAATTACCATTCTCCAAAAGTGAACTTCGCGTCTTGAGCGCGTTGCTTAAGCACAAGGTGCCTTTTATGGTTGTTGGACTTTCCGCCGCCACTATGCAGGGTGCACCTGTAGTTACGCAGGATGTTGACCTTTGGTTTAAAAATTTAGGAGACCAAAAAATGTCCGCAGCTTTGCAGGATGCCGGCGCCGCGTATGTGCCTCCTTCCATTCACAACCCACCCATGCTCGCGGGTGCGGGTGCGGAATTGTTCGACATCGTGCTCCGCATGGATGGCTTAAAGACGTTTTCAGAAGAAATCAAGAACTGCATTAATGTGCCGCTGGCTCGTCATAAATTAAAAGTGCTCAGGCTTGACCGCATTCTTGCCAGCAAAATCGCTGCGAACCGGCCCAAAGACAAATTGACTATTCCAGTTCTGCGCGATGCTTTGGCAACGCAGTCCTTTGCCCGCCGCAAAAGAAGCGTCTAAAGTGGGCATATTTGCCAGTATTCTATGTTTGGTAAATATCCTCATAAACTCAACAAATCGCCCCCATTTTACGGAACGGAAAATGCTTTAATGCGCTGGTTATGAAGAGTTTTTTAGGTGCAATTCTGCTTCTTTGCGTAACTACTTCCTCACAGGCCATTGACCCCCTGCTTACCCTGGATAACGCCATTCCTTTGCCAGGAGTAGAAGGTCGAATTGACCATATGGCCGTTGATATTGCGGGACAGCGGCTGTTCGTAGCGGCGCTGGAGAACAATTCGGTTGAGGTTTTGGATTTGAAAACCGGCCAGGTCATTAAAGATCTTCCCGGATTTGTCCAACCCCAGGGCATAGTCTATGTCCCGGAATTTGACAGGCTGTTTGTGGCCAACGGCGGCGATGGCACCTGCCGGATGCTGGACGGCCATTCGTTTAAGACTTTAGCGTCACTGGACCTTGGCGATAACGCAGACAGCGTTCGTTATGATGAGACCGCAAAGCAAATTTTTGTGGGATATGGCAGCGGCGGACTGGCGACGATTGATGCCAAAACCGGCGCGAAAATCGCCGACGTTCCCCTGGCGGCGCATCCGGAATCTTTCCGCCTGGCGACGAACAGCCCGAACGTGTACGTGAATGTTCCCGAAGCCGGGCAAATTGCCGTGGTGGACCGCAGCAAAGGAACGGTCACAACAAACTGGCCCGTGAACGAGGCCAAGGGAAATTTCCCGATGTGCATCGATGAAGCAAATAACCGCCTGTTCATCGGCTGCCGCAAGCCGGGAGCCCTCCTGGTTTACAATTACACCAACGGCCGGCTGCTGGCCTACCTGGCGATTCCCCATGACGCGGATGATGTCTTTTACGACGAACAGAACAAATTGATTTATGTCTCCTGCGGCGACGGGAGCGTTGAAATCATCCGCCAAATCGACGTGGATAATTATCAGACTACCAAACACGTTACAACCATGCCCGACGCGCGTACCTCGTTGTTCATTCCCGAATTAAACCGGCTTTACGTGGCCGTGCCCCAGCACGGGGACGAAGCGGCCCAGGTGCTCGTTTTCAAAACACCGGAGCCCAAGGTTGCGGTCGGGGATAAATCGTCACGCGGCCAAATGATTGTAAAGAGCGGCGAGTGAGGTAACCCGTTCACTTCTTTTTCTCTTTCGCTCGCCGGTCGGAGATGGCTTCGGCAAACCACAGCACGTCGTCCAAAAATTCACCGCAGCGTTTTTCATAGCGGGGATCATTGGGCGTGCCATCGTCGTTAAAACTTTCGTGGATATTTGAGACGGGGAAAAGTTCCGGAATCGCGAAGCCGCCTGCGCCCAGGACGACCAGCCGCAATTGCGCGAGGCAATTGATGCCGCCAAAACCCCCGGCGGAAACCGTCGCGATGCCGAAAGGTTTGCGTTCATACTCCGGCAGCAGGTAATCAAACGCATTTTTCAGCACCCCCGGGTAGCCGTTGTTGTATTCGGGACTGACGATGATCACGGCATCCGCGCGGCCAATTTTTTGTCCAAACTCCCTTACGCCCGGCGGCGGGTCGTCACGGCGATGCAGCCGCTCTTCCATGATGGGAAAATTCAATTCAAGGAGATCCAGTAATTCCGTTTCCACGCCCGATCGCTTGCCCAGTTGCGCGAGGACAAATTTGGCCACTTTGATGCTTTGGCGGTCGCGCCGCGTGCTGCCGCAGATGATCGGGATGTAATACATATTTATCCTTTTAACGAATCTATCACAGGATTGGGCCGAAATCACTCACGCCGTTCGTGAATGACGTGTTCCAGGCGCCTGTCAGGAATCAGCCACATCAACGCGACGAACGAATAAATGACCGAAGAAATCCAGCTATGCCAAAAAGCCAGGGCAATGCCCATGGCATACAGCACTATGGAAAGTTTTCCCTTCCAATCGCTCCCCAGGGCCCGGGCCATTTTCGAATCCCGGCCATGATCGGCCACAATAATATTTTGCAGGATGTAGTAGGCGGTGGCCGCCAGCAGCAGGACCGCCCCATAAACGGCGGTGGGCGCAGTCTGGAAATGATTTTTACCCATCCAGCCGGTCATGAAAGGAAAGAACGAGAGCCAGAAAAGCAGGTGCAGGTTCGCCCACATGACGCCGCTGGTGGCCCGGCGCGCGGACTTCAAAAGATGATGGTGATTGTTCCAGTAAATGCCCACGTAAAGATAGCTCAACGCGTAGGTAAGAAAAATGGGGAGGCGCGACTTGAGCTCGGACATATCCGCCGTGTCCGGCACGGTCAGGTTCAGCACCATGATCGTGATGATGATGGCGATCACGCCGTCGCTAAAGGCCTCAATGCGGTTCTTATCCACGCGCGGATGATAACGGGGTGATAGGCGGGCGGCAACTCAGGGCGTTGAGCGCGGGTATCTTCAATATTTGTACATGACGAAAAGCTGAATTGCCAGAAATGGAAAGAATGCAACTGCCCCGCAGAAAGCTGTCCGGTTGACTGCCGATAAAGAATGCGTCTTCCAAAGATGCCAAATAACACTTCCAAAAAACATTGGCGCCGCAAACACGATAAAAACCGAAACCAGATCAGGGATGAATCCAAAAACCATCGCGAGCCATGCCGCGTAAGACACAATGACCCGAAACAACATTCCAAGATCCTGTTGTCTATCTATAATCATAAAACATTCGGATGCCTATTGATAAAGGTTTAACACCAGGTTCAAAAAACGGTTTCTTTTTAAAAATTCCCTCATTCCAGGACATTTCCTCTGTGTCTCTGAGACTCTGTGGCTGATTCTATTAACCCGCGTAAATCGTAAATCCAATATCGTAAATCCTTCATTCTCTACATTTGTAAATTTACCGCTTGACTTGCTCTACGATTGTAGAGATTGTAGGCGCATGAAGACCCCCGTAGAGCTGACTGAGGCAGAATGGCCCGTGATGAAAGTAGTCTGGGAAACAGAGCCCTGCACCGCGCCCACTGTCCAGGACAAGCTGCTCAAATCCACCGGCTGGACCTATTCCACCGTGCGCACATTAATGGATCGCATGGTGGCCAAGGGCATTCTCAAGGCACGCAAAGAGGGTAAAGTGACGATCTATAACTCTGCCGTCACCCGCCGCCAGGCCCAGCATAGTGAGCTGCTCTACGCCCTCAAACACGCCTTCAACGGTGCGCTCGCGCCCATGGTCCAATGTCTTCTGGAAAGCAAAGACCTGGACGAAGATGAGTTGGCAAAAATCGAAGCCCTGCTCCAGGAAAAGACCCGCACTCGAAGTAAGAATAAATAAAGCCAAATTTCCCATGAGAAGCCGCACAAATGATTCAACGGGAAATATTTCAGCCAATTTCGTAGTACGTACGATTGCGGTAGTCACTACCTTCCCTTTTCGCCGGTGCTCATGGTAAAATCGCCCATTGTATGAAAAATACACTGACAATTTGGGATGGCGGCCAGCGCGCGCGAAGCGTCTGGAGTGCGGTGTCTTTAGCACCGCTTTCCCCTTGGTTTATTCAACCCCATTCAATCCTGTTCAAGGCCATTCAAGCCTATTCAAGGCCCCCCCGGGGGGGAGGGGCTTTTTTAAAGTCTTCCACATTCCTTGCGGATAACTTCGTCCCCAGCCTTCAGAAAGCTTTAGTAACCTTTAGAAGCCTTTGGAAGGGTAAAATTAAGAATCATTTTTCTTCTGGATGCGTTTGGAATGCGGCCTGCAGATTCCAATTCGCAGAACGCGCAGCAGTCTCCCTCGCCCCCTTGGGGGAGAGGGTTAGGGGTGAGGGGGCAGGCTGCCACTCAAACGAATAAAAATCATGAACACCTGCATCGAACACCTGAATCTCTGGGGCGAAAGCTTCCTGGGTTTCGCCTGGCCGATGCTCTGGCAGTCCAGCCTGCTCATCCTGGTGGTTTTTGTTTTGGATTATTTGCTGGCGCGCCGCGTCCGCGCGGCGATTCGCCACGCGTTATGGCTGGTGGTGCTGGTGAAATTATTACTGCCGCCGGCGCTGGCGCTGCCCACCGGCGCAGTCTGGTGGCTTTGGCCGGCCAAACCGGCGCTCACTCCGGTGATCAAAACCGAAACAGTAACATTCGGTTCAGCTCCACTGCCGGAAGATTTTCTTTCCCAATCGGTCCCCCTGCCCGTGCCACCGCCGCCGAAATTGAGCGGCGTGGGTTGGGCGATGCTGGCCTCCGGCATCGTGAGCGCGGGATTGTTGTTTTCGCTGTTGCTCAACTGGCTGAAAGTCGAGAGAAAAGCCCGTCGCGCGGCCTCGGGCGATTTTGTGGAAGTCATGGAAGAGGCACGGCAGTTGGCCGGGCTAAGCGGGCCGGCACGCTTGAGACTGGTGGACGATGCCATTTCTCCCGCGGTGTATGGATTGTTCCGCCCGGTGATTTTGCTCCCGCGCGCGCTGGCGATAAAACTATCCGTGCGGCAACTGCGCGTGATACTTCTGCACGAGGCGATGCATTTGCGGCGTGGAGATGTTTGGGTGAATTGCGCGCAAACACTGTTGCAAATCGCGTACTGGTGGCATCCCTTGCTCTGGCTGGCGAATGCGCGCATCCGCCGTCTGCGCGAGGAAGCCGTGGATGACGCCGTGATGGTCGCGTTGCGTGGTGACGCTGACGCTTATGCGCCGACATTGCTGGAAGTGGCGAAGTTTGCGTTTCGCCGTCCACTGGCAAGCCTGGGCCTCGTGGGCATTTTGGAATCACGCAGCGCACTGCGCCAGCGCGTGGAACGGCTCGTGGATTTCCGCCCGCCGCGCCGGGCCGGCCTGACCTTTCTTTCGCTGTGCGGAATTTTTCTATTTGGCGCGGTGACACTGCCAATGGGCCAGGCGCCGGCATCGGAAAACAATACGACCGTGCCGGACAAAGCAATAGTTCCGCCTCAACCCGGTATTTACGCTCCCGTTAATACCCCAAGCGCTGTCGTTCCGGCCGGCGTTACTAATCATGTGGCAACGCAAGAGTTCCCGGGAATGCCCAAACCCGAGCCAGGTTCTCTCAAAGATGAAACGAATGGGCCGGCGAGTCCGGGCGCGATAATAAACACGACTACCGGGCGCAAAGACATCTATCGCAAGCTGACCCATATCCGCCTGGACACCGTTTCCTTTCAAAATTTACCGTTGAGCGAAGTAATTCAGGCGCTGCACGAGCAATCGCAACTTAGGGACCCGGACAAAACAGGCATCAATTTTCTATTCGCACCGCCGGCCCGCCAGGGGACGTTAATTAATCCAGCCACCGGGTTGCCCGAAAACGCGCCTGCCGTGACCAATACTGCGATCGCCGCCGATATCCAAATCAATTTGAAATTGACCGGCGTTTCGCTGGCCAACCTCCTGGATGCCATCTGCATGGCTGCCGATCATCCGATTAAATATTCCATTGAAGATTACGGCGTCGTTTTCGCCGACAAAGATCCTAATGCGGCGCAATATGAAATGCGGACGTTTAAAATTGATGCGGATAAACTATTGGGTCGGCACGTAAGAAAACCTACCCCTGGTGAGGGAGATTATCCGCCTGATACAAAATCCGCCGGGGGCATTATTTGGGCAACAACATCCGGAAAAAGTGAAGCTGATATTGAAGTAAGAAATGAAATCCTGAAACTAACCAAAAGGCTAGGTGTAAATTTGGACCCTCCCAAATCGGTATTCTATAACGAGCGCCTGGAAGTGCTCTTTGTCTACGCCACCCCGGCGGATTTGGACGTTATCGAGCGGGCGATATTCTCTTTGAACGTAGGAACCGACAATCCTCCAGACAAGAAACAGCAAGCTGCTGCTTTGGCGAATGACGGGCAAATGCTGTACGAGATGGGCAGGCTCGAAGAGGCGCAGGCGAAGCTGAAAGCGGCCCTGGCTTTGGATCCGGAAAACAAAACGGCGCAGTACTATCTCAATTTGATTTCACAAGCCAAAACGGTTTCAGAATCCTCTCAAGACACCATTCATGCCAGCCATGTGCCATTTGTCGTTGCGCCGATTCATCCTTCATATCAACCCGTTTCCGCTCCGGTCAATCCGGACGATTTGATAACTAATGATTTCCAGATAAACGTAGCTGCTTTTAGTGAGACCGTTCGTGAACAAACCGGCGAGCCGGACGCGATTTTAGGTTTGAAGAAACTCGCTGCCAAAGCCGGAATGGATTTGTCCCCGCCAGAACAGGTCTCGATTACGACGGAGCGCTTCGGGGAAGGCCTCTGCATTATCGCGACCAGAAAAGATATGGGAACCATCCTGCGTATTCTCGATGGCCTTCATTGCTTCCCGCCGCAAATCCACATCAAGGCCCGGTTTATCGAAGTGCCTAAAACATTTTTTGAAGATGCGGGGAATTCCATTCCATCGAGCGCGACGAACGGTGGCATTTTGACCAAAGCGCAGTTCCTAAAATTCCTGCGTCAATTGCAGTCGGAGAAAGACTCCGAGGAATTAGCTGAGCCGGAAGTAACCACTCTGGTGGGCCGGCAAACGCAAATGCGGGCTACCATTATTCAGGAAGTGGTCACCAATTTTACGTTCGACGCAGGATCACCGGTGCAACGCGTTGCCTCTGTGAGTCCTCAAGTGACCAAAGCTGAAACCGGCCCGATTTTGGATGTGTTAGCTACGGACTTGCCGGATGGTTACACGATCGATCTGAAGGCAATCCCATCCATCATAAAATTTTACGGCTATGCAGATACGAAAGGTTTGAGTCCCTCTTATGCAACAAACTCCGATGGCCAGAAAATCGAGATGCCCATTACTATCCCGGTATTTTCGGTTGGCGAGGTAATGGACGAAGGAAGGTTGTATGACGGCCAAACGCTGGTACTCCTGCCCAAACCTCAATTTGGATATAACGGTTACACGGATGAAAAATACCGGGATCGTATCATACAGCATATCCAGCAGGCTCAGAAAAAAGAGGGAGACAAACAGCTTATCGTCCTGGTCACGGCCACGCTGATAGATCCCGTGGGCAACCGAGTCCATTCTGATGCTGACATGGCATTCGCGAAAAACCGCGTTCCACAACAACCGGTTATTTGGGATTTAGTCCCAGTGCCTTAAAGTGCAAAGACGTTGACAAACCCGGGCACTATGGTTGACTTAGAAAGCGGCTTATGAAAGCAATAAATATTGCTACTGTTTTGGTTTTGCTGGGCTGCTGCTCCAGTCTCGGGCAGGAATCCGGCAGTCCGGGCCAGACGCCATTTCTATTGGCCAGGCCCCATTCGAATACCGGTTCCTTTGTTGACGAGGCCTTTAATCCGGCGGCGTTTCATCCCCCATTCCAGCCGGCTTACACTCCAGTCAATCCGGCTGATTTAGAGCAGAGATTTTTCCCGGTCGGGCTGGCAGCGTTCTATGCCGCTATTCGCGAGAAGACGGGAGAAACAGACCCTGTTTTAGGCTTCAAAGAACTCGCGGCAGCGGCCGGGGTGGATTTTTATCCGCCCAAGACTGTTTTCCTGGACGGTATGGGCATTCTTTTGGTTTCTACCACCAAAAAGGACTTGGATAAAATCCAGGACATCATTGCCGGGCTTCATTGTCCGCCGCAACAAATTCATATCAAAGCGAGGTTCATCGAAATCCCCCAAAAGATATTCGCGGGATTGCAGGAACAGTATCTGCAGCAAGGCATGACCAATGGAGTCGCGCGGCTCACCAATCCCCAAACACAAATCTTTTTGCATGCCATCCAATGGCAAAACGGTGTTAAAGAATTAGCCGAGCCTGAGATAACCGCCATTTCAGGACAGCAGACAAGAATGCAAGCCACTATTATTCAGCCGCTGCTTCCAAATTTTGCGCCCGGCAGCCCCACCCTTGACCCGAAAATTGTCCGCGTCGAAACCGCAGGCGGATATTTTTACGCGGGCCATGATTCCGTTCACCCGCAAGCCGGCCAAATTGAAACCGGGCCGGCTGAAATCGGGCCGATGCTAAACGTGGTTCCCCTGATTCTGCCGGACGGCTACACGATCAGCCTGTGTGTCACTGCTTCCGACGCCCAATTTTTTGACTACGCTAAAACCGCAGGTTTAACGTCCAGTGGCGCCCCGTCCGTCCCGCACAGCCAGCCATCCACGCAACAGACAATATACGATGGCCAGACTATGGTGCTTTTCCCCACGCCTCAGCAGCTGGTCTTTAATGGACAGGATGAGAAGGCGCAGGAGCGGGTTGCCGATTTCATTCAACAAGCTCGAAAAAAAGACAGAGACAAGGTGCTCGTCGCTTTAGTCACAGCGACACTAATTGACGAAGCAGGCAATCGCATCCATACGGATGAGGACATACCTTCGGGAGTTCCGCCGCCTTGGCCGTGAGCTTTCACCGTTGACAATATGGCGCACTATAGTTGAGTTAGAGAGCAGTTTATGAAAGCAATGTATATTGCTGCTGTTGTGATGTTGCTTGCCGGATGTGCGAGTCCCCGGCAAACTACGTCCCTTACTGCTGACCAGGCCAAAACGCTCGCGCTGCAATTATCCAACGACAAGGCTTTCACGGTTTATGGTTGCCGCCCATTCCACGATGGTGAGCCGGTATGCTTTATCAACGGCCGCTGGGTTTGGAGAGACTTAGGAGGAGTTGCCAGCTACGATGTAGAAGCCACGGTTGTGCTGGCGGCAGATGGTTCCATCAATCGGGTTGACCTGAAGGCTCTCTACAACAAGGGAGATCTCGCGCAAACGATGCGAGTATTCCCCTAGTCATTCGTCGTCTTAACAATTCTTTACACGCCCAAAGCCCCAATTACGGCAAAGAAGTTGCCCGGTTTATCATTCTACGGCAAATTAGGCCATGGCCGAAACCGGCAGCTACAGATTAGGTTCGCTGAGACCGAATCGCAATGAAGGCGGGCGCGTGGCGCTCGCCCTGGCGATCTCGCTGTTCGCGCACCTGCTGCTTTTCAGCGGATACGAGCTGAGCCGGGAGATTCCTGCGTTGCGCCGGTTGCTTTGGCAAACTGCTCATAAGCAACCCGTGGTGCAAATCCAAAAAACCGAAGAACCGCTGGAATTTGTCACGGTCCAAACCCCCGCCACAGAAGCCCCAAAAAACGCGAAGTATGTTTCCAATAAAAATACCGTGGCGGCGGACGACAGCCAAAACCGTGCATTAGAAAACCCGCAGTTGAACGGCCACCAAACCGACGCGCCGCAAACGGTGGATATTACTCACCCGCGATTTACCAAGTCCGATTCGAATTCTGAACAGCAGCAACCGCCCAAAGACAACCAAAACAGCACCCCGTTGTCTAAACCCGCGGAGAACTCCGGCGATTTGACCCTGGGCAAGCCCGACCAAACGCAGCAGGAGCAACCCCGCCCGCGCACGCTCAGGGAAGCGGAAGCGGAGTTAGCCAAGCGCCTGCCGAGCATGACGATGAAACAGGAAGGCGGCGCGGCGCGCCATGCGCGGATGCCGTCCTTTGATGTTAAGGTAACCGGCTTTGGTGATTACGATGAGCGTTTCGCCGAGGCCGTCCAGCAAAATTGGTACAATCTGCTGGACAGCCAGAAATTTTCCCTCGATCGCACGGGTAAAGTTGTGCTGACGTTTCGTTTGAATTACGATGGCACAATTTCGCAAATGCAATTTGCAGAAAACAGTGTGGGTGATTTACTCGGTTACGTCTGCGAGAAGGCCGTCCTGGACGGCGCGCCGTACGAGGCCTGGACCGAAGACATGCGCTTGAAGCTTGGCGATCACATCGATGTCACATATATTTTTAGCTATTATTAACAATGAGGTTGGCGGCTGACAAATGGCCGCAGCGCGATGCGAAATATTTTTATGGATCCACTGAGTATACTTATCTACATATTACTGGCCTTCACCTCCATGGTAGGGCTGACGTTTATTGTCGAGCGCGCGTGGGCGTTGCGCTGGAACAAAGTTGTCCCCCAACAGATTGCTGATTCCCTGGAAGCCTGCCAGACGCCCGATGACATTGAGGCCTTGCGCGCCGCTTGCGGGCGCAGGCCGTCGCCGCTGGGGCGGCTTCTCCTGATGGCGTCCGACCATCTGGACTGGAGCAAATCCGATAACGTGGATGCACTGCAATCCGCCGCGCGCCATGAAATTGTCCGGCTCGAGCGCGGGCTGGTAGTGTTGGAAATTATCGTCGGTATCGCCCCGCTGCTGGGCCTGGTGGGCACCATCGCGGGTATGATGAGCGTGTTCGGCGCGGTCGGCCAAACCGGCCTGAATGACGCTGCCAAACTGGCCGCGGGCATCGCCTTCATCCTGCGCACGACGCTGTTTGGCCTGCTCATCGCGATTCCGTCACTAATCGCCTGGAGTTATTACACGAAAAAAGTCGAGGTACTCGCGGCGGAGATGGAAGCCTTGTGCGATAGCTTTATCCGGCGGCAATACGCCGGCCAGGGCCGCTAATTGCTATGCATTTTTACGTTCGCAAACGCCGCAACACGCCCGCCGTCATCATCGTCGCGCTGATTGACGTGCTGATTGTACTGGTGATTTTCCTGCTGGTGACGACCACCTTCAAGCAGCAGGCGGCGCTGAAAGTGCAGTTGCCCGATTCGTCCGAATCGAAGAAGCCCGGCGCCAACGAGAACCCGCCGTTTGTTGTAAGCATAGACACCAACGGCGTGTACTTCGTGGAAAAGATGCCGGTGACGTTTGATCAGTTGCAGGACCAGTTGAAAGCCGCCGTGTCCAAAAACCCGAACCTGACCATGGCCATTAATGCGGATGAAATCGCTCCTTGGGGCAAAGTGGTAAAATTACGCGACGCCGCAGCCGCGGCGAACGTCAAATCGATCGTCGCTTTTACGAAACAACAACCGGGCAAACCGTAATACCGGCGGGTTTGCGGGACGATAAATCGCAGGCGGGATTACGCCTTGGCGGCGGACTTCGCGGCCTTCTTTTGTTTGGCGGCGGCGGTCTTGCGCTTGATGTAGCTGGCGCGGCGTTTGCGTTTCAACAGTTTGTTGTATTGGCGTCCCATAATTCTTTACTTTGTTCGCTTAATGCGGTTTGGTATTCAACACTATGAAAGGTAATACGCGGCGATTCAATCTCTTTTTGGGGCTATCTGCGCTGGCAGGATTGCTCGCCGGCTGCGGCGCTATGAGTACTTTGGGCCTGGAGAAAGATGAACCGATGGGTGCCATGCGCGTGCACATTGAGCTCTCGCCGAATAATTTGAGCGCCTCGTCCGAAACGGCGGAGACGGTGAAGGTGCTCCGCACAGATCCGGTCGATATTATTATTGATAAGGACCCGGTGCTGACGGAAAACAATCTTCTCGCGGTCAAAGTAATCAAGACTCCGTTCTCCCCGGCTATCGAAGCGCGCTTCGATGAAAATGGCACATGGATTTTGGAACAGTATTCCGCCGCCAATCCGGGCCGTCATTTCGTCATTTTTGCGCAATGGGGCAAGGACATGAAAGATGGCCGGTGGATCGCGGCGCCGCTTATCACCAAGCGCCTGAATGACGGCATCCTGACCTTCACGCCGGACATGTCCACGAATGAAACCGACCAGCTCATTACCGGGCTGAACAACGTCATCAAACAATTCCAAACCACGGGCACGCACGAATGATTTTTTTAAGACGCGAGGCGCGGCGCGGGAAATATTTCAGGGTTGGCGTTCTGCTGCTGGTTTGGTTTTTGGTCGCACCGGTTTTGGCGCAATCGCCGTTTCAATTTCCCACCGCCAACCATTATCTCTACACTCCCGGCGCGGAACTGAAATTTTTCGCGCCCACTGAGCCGGACAAACCATGGACCAGCGGCGGCTTTGGCTGCGTGCGCGATTACGGCCATCGCATGCATGAGGGCCTGGATATTATTCATCTACAAACCAACAAGCGCGGCGAGCCCACGGACCCGGTCATGGCCACGGCCGATGGCACGATCGTCTATATTAACCTCCGGCCTTCCCTCTCGAATTATGGGAATTACATGGTCATTCGCCATGTCATCCAGGGCATAGAAATTTATTCGTTGTACGCCCACTTGAGCGCCGTCCAGCCAGGCCTGAAGATGGGCGACCCCGTCAAGGGCGGCCAGGTCATCGCCACGATGGGACGCACCTCCAACGCCGAGACCATCGCCAAATGGCGGGCGCACGTTCATTTTGAATTGAATGTTCTGGTGAACGATAATTTCGCGTCGTGGTGGCGGACGGCTTCGCCGGGCGAGCGCAACGACCACGGCGAATGGAATGGCCAGAACCTGAATGGCCTCGACGACCGCCAGATTTTGTTGGGTGAACAAAAAGGGAATTTCAATCTCCTGCAATTTCTTCAAAGCCAGACAGAACTCTGCCGCGTGCTGGTGCGGGCGACCAATTTTCCATACCTCAAACGATATCCCATGCTCGTCCTGAAAAATCCCGTCGCCGAAAAAGAAGGCGTTGCGGGCTACGAAATCACGCTGAATTATAACGGCGTCGCCTTTGCCCTCATGCCGCGCGCGGAATCGGAAATCAAAGGTCGCGCCAAGTACCAGTTACTGGAAGTAAACGAACGGGAAGAGCTGGCCAATCCCTGTCGCGGGCTGGTGGTCCGTCGCGGCAGCCACTGGCAGCTCGCAAATGAAGGCATGCGCGAGCTGGAGCTACTGACGTATCAATGATTGCCTGCTATGAATAACGAGTCCGCCGAAAATATGAGGCCGCGGATTTTCCATTCAGGCATATCGTTTTCCATCCGTGGCGGCGGCCTGAATTTTGATGAAATTTCGCGTACTCTTGGAGTTGATCCGGATCTCATAAGCCAAAAAGGAAAGCGGTATGGTCACCGCCAGGAATTATGCGATTTTGATGCTTGGTATTATACGACTGGAAGGAGAGTACACCGGGACCGGCCTCTCGATGAACACGTCACCGCGCTTTGGGAAATACTTCAGCCGCATATCAAGTATCTGCGAGAACTCAAAAAGAAATTTGAGCTTCGAATCCTTATCCAGGTTCAAAGTCCTGTTTGTCGTTTTACAATAGGCCAACGTTGCTTAAAATTGTGCGCTGAACTTGATATCCCGCTTGAAATTTGCGCTACGGTCTCTTGATCTTTTAACTTTTGGGTTGACGGCGCAGCCGGTTTCTAGGCGCACTGGTTCATTTCTGGAATGGACATCAAGCAAGCCACTGCCGCCTACGAAACCTGGCTCGGGAAAAAAATCCCGCTCCTCGCGGACGATTTAAAATTCAAGCACCAGCGGATGGCCGAAGGGGTGTTTCCTTTTCTTCGCGCCACATTTTACCGCTGGTCACAACTCTGGCCGGAAGTTTGTCCGGAACTGGTAAAGATTCCTGCAGTGTTGGGCGTCGGCGACCTGCACGTGGAAAATTTCGGGACCTGGCGCGATTCCGAGGGCCGGCTCGTTTGGGGTGTCAACGATTTCGATGAGACTTGCGAGATTCCCTATGCCGTTGACCTTGTGCGGCTGGCCGTTAGCGCCTTTTTGGCCACGGCTGAAGGCACCGGCGTTACCGAACCGATGGATGCCTGCACGGCCATCCTGGATGGTTACACGCAAGGGCTGCAGAATGGTGGGCGGTCGTTTGTGCTCGAAGAGCAGCATCACGGCTTGCGTGACCTGGCTCTGAATGAACTGCGCGACCCCGTGAGGTTTTGGGACAAGCTAAACCGCTGGCCTGTGGCGCGCCAAATTCCATCGGACGTTAAAACCATTCTGACGCGGGCACTGCCCGGGATGGTTTCAGACTGTCGCATTCTCCATCGTCAAGCCGGCCTGGGCAGCCTGGGCCGTCGTCGTTTTACTCTCGTGGCTCAATGGTGCGGCGGCTACATCGCCCGTGAAGCCAAGGAACTGGTGCCTTCCGCGTGGCAATGGATGGGAAAGAAACAGAGCGATAAAATTTTATATCAAACAACCATCACCCGGGCGATTCGCGTGCCTGATCCCACGGTCTCGACGCAAAAAGGATGGCTCGTCCGTCGGCTGGCGCCCGATTGCAGCCGGATCGAATTAAGCCAGTTGCCCGCAAAACGGGACGGGATAAAGTTAGTCCGCGCTATGGGCATGGAAACAGCCAACATTCATCTGGGAACCAAAAATGTTGCTGGAAAAATCGCCGCAGATTTGCGGAAACGTCCCGCAGGCTGGCTCTACAAAGCCGCTAAAGCCATGGAACAGGCGACGATTAATGATTGGAAGCAGTGGCGCGCGTAATTTTGCTCAGCCATACCCACCACTGGAACTGGGTTCCGGAATAATAGCGCCAAAACCGCCTTTAACGATAGTGTAAGGGTTTAAGTCATTGACTCTCAACAGTGTAAGGCTTTTCTAAAAAATGTAGGGGTTTGTGTAGGGGTTTAGGTTGTTGATTGCCAACGATGTAAGGTTTGTAGGGGGTTTCCGGAGATATCAGTATAATACGGCGCTTGTTCCTCTGGTGGTTTTATATTACTGCTCTGGCCGTGAACGAACATCACATTCACCGCGAGACGGCGCACAAGCTGGCGCGGCGCGCGTTGTTCGGCTTCATCCTTACGTTTGTGCTCTCACGCACCTGCGTGTTTCTCATCATGGCGCAAGAAATGCCCAACATGTATCTCTTCATGAGCAGCGGCCACGTGCACGTGCACCACTTGAACTACGGGATTTTTCTCCTGGCGGCAGTGGCGGGATATAGTGTCTTCCGGCGACCTGTAGGACGGGCGGCGGAAATTACCGCGTTATTCTATGGCGTGGCGATGGGTCTGACCTTTGATGAATTTGGCATGTGGCTGCACCTGGGCGGAAGTTACTGGCAGCGCGTCAGCGTGGACGCAGTCATTGCCGTGGCCGCTGTGATCGGGATGGTCGCCTTTGCGCCCAATTTGAAAAAATTTGAATCACACCACTTTGTGGAGTTTGCGATTGCAGTGTTTTGTGTGATTGCTTTTGGCGTGGTCTTATTCATTGCCGGCAATCAATTGGGCACGCTCGTGGGACCAACCTTGCAAACGCTCGAAGCGGCCTCCTCGCCATAGAACGTTTTAAAAAATAATGTGGCCGTTCGGAGCGAGGATTTTTGGGGGCCGCACGCGTGCGTTTGGCGAGGCTTTGGCGAAGGAGCATGTTTGAAAACCCTGTGACTGAGCTGAAACGACGCCAAACCCCAAAAAGACCGCTTCCCTTCCTTTTTACCCGAATGGCTACAGTATTTTTTAAACCGCTCTAATTATTCCCCGATAATTTTCACCAGCACGCGCTTGCGCCGGTTACCGTCAAATTCGCCGTAGAAAATTTGTTCCCACGGCCCGAAATCCAATTTGCCTTTCGTGATAGCCACGACCACTTCGCGCCCCATGACCTGACGTTTTAAATGCGCGTCGGCATTATCTTCGCCAGTGCGGTTGTGCCGGTACTTACTGGTTGGTTCATGCGGCGCGAGTTTCTCCAACCATTCCTCGTAGTCATTCAGCAGGCCGTCCTCGGCATCGTTGATAAACACCGAAGCGGTGATGTGCATGGCGTTGACCAGGCAAAGCCCCTCCTTCACGTTACTTTTGGCGACGAGCGCGGCCACGGTATTGGTGATGTTCATAAAACCGCGCCGCCCAGGCACCTCGAACTCGAGATACTCAGTGAGTGATTTCATGCCGGCTCCAGCAGCCCCGGATTTTCTTTCAACCATAATTTCGCTTTCTTGTAGTCCGGGCAGACTCGCTCAACTTCGGTCCAAAATCGAGCCGAATGATTCATCTGCCGCAAATGCATCAATTCATGCAAGATAATATAATCACGGACAAATGGCGGCGTTTGCACCAGCCGCCAATTCAGCGAGATCACGCCGTTGGCCGAACAGGAGCCCCAGCGCGATCTTTGGTTGCGAATGGTCACGCGCCGGACGGACAATCCGTGCAACGCAGCGAACTCATCTACACGCCCGGGTAGTTCCGCTGTGGCCAGGGTGCGAAGATGTTTCTCGATGGCCGGACGCAAGTCCGTGCCGTGATTCTTAAGCCGGAATGATTCACTGCCAAATTGGACGACGCTTCCACGGTCGTTAACGGAAGTTTCTATCTTTACCGGTTCACCGCGGAAAAGAATTTCTGTACCGGCTATCCATTCCTTTGGCCGGACCGGGCGCAACGAAAGCTGTTGCAGTTGGCGCGCCAGCCATGCGGTTTGTCGCCGGGCAAAATTCCAGGCCTCAGCCATCGAGCCATGGCGGGGAATCGTGAGCCGTGCCACACCGTCCGCACGCAGACGCAGGACATAGCGCCGCGCCCGCCGGCTGCGGGCTATCGTCACAGGGATCTCTCGACCGTTGACCGAAATCGTTTCTGCTTTTGCCAACGGACGGTTACTCAAGAGCCATTGAAGCTGCACTCGCCCAGTAAATGAATCTTTGGGCAGTTTGGCAACAGGAGGATTTTTTTATTGCTTAAATTTATAAACCACCAGGCTGCAATTCCGAAACTGATCCAGGTTTAATGTGGTGGCCCAATAACCGTTTTGGTCGTCGGATTTTACATATCCGCCTACGCGTTCGTAATGTTGCGCCAAAAAACCGCCCAAAAAATTCACAAAATCCGGCGGGGTATTGGATTGCCGCATCCAGCTATAACCTGATTGGGGAAATACGATAATCTTCGGCGGATTTGCCTGGAGATCGCCGATGGCTTCATGCTGATAGCGCAAGGCCACGGGCGTGGGAATCATGAGCGCGTAGCTGGTGATGAAGCGGCTCGGGCTGAACCGCTGCGCATAAACCAAGATCTCGGGTTCGGAACCGGCCACAAAAACGAAATCGTTTGGGGAACTCAATTCGGCAACTTTGCCGCCGACCAATCTGGCTTCAATGAATGGAAAGACGCCCAGCATTTTCTTTTCGGCAAATTGTTCTTTGGTGCGGAACATCCACAGCATGTCTGGTTGAATGACCAGCAGCACCACGATAGCAGTGATCGTATTTGCCGCGGACGACGCCAATCTCGGCGCCCGCGTGGAAATCTTAGCTGCAAGCGCACGAATGCCCACGGCGCTTAACAATGCCCAGAATGGCATGATGGGGATGTAGTATTGCAGGTAACCTGCGCCGCCGATGGCGATAATGGCGCAAAGAAAAATCCCTATCCAAAACCACAGGCGCGGGCGCGGCTGCAACAAAATGGCGCAAGTAATCAAAAATAAGATCCACCACGTGTTCCAGAACATTTGTAATCGCGACCAAAGGTTGGCGGCGGTGAAAGTACCTGACGCCAGGTAATAATGGTTGAAGGCCACAGTGCATTCCCAGAATTCCCGGATCGCGCCGTGCATGGCGAAATATCCCAATTCCAGGGCGGCGGCAAAAATTCCTCCGGCGACGAAGAACGCCAGCGCCTTGAGAACCTCCATGGCTTTCCTGTTAAGGCGATACGTATCGATTAACCAGGCAAAAAACACAAATGCCACGATGGGCAGGGCGGTATATTTATAGAGGAGCGTCACCGCGCCCAGAAAGCCGGCGATAAACCGGCAGCCACGTTTGCATCCGTGTGCCCGGCTGTAACTGTATACTGCCACAGTGCCCAGCAGCGGTAGCAGCATAAACATTTCTGTGTTCACGCTATACTGGTCGATTCCCGGCATGAGGACCATCGGCGTCATCAGCCACATTGCGGGCAGGGCGTATCCTTCGCCAAATTCCCATCGTGCAATTAAGCCAAGTAATGCTGTCGCCAGTGCGACGAAGAGGTAAGCCAATAATCGCGGCGACCAAAAATGCTCCGGCAAAAAAATATTTGCCAGCGCGTAACTATAAATGACGCCCGGTGGTTTTTGGATGAAAGCGTGTTGGTACGGCGTGACGCCCTGGATTAGGAGTTGGGCGGCGTAGGCGTACTCTCCTTCATCACGGATGAGCGGGGCATCGTAATTATTCCAACGCAAAGCAACGAAAAGCGCCGCCAAACCCACAAAACTGAGCCAATGGCCCCAATGCAGATTCTGGATTTCGCGTTTGATGATGCCCGTCATGCCTGCGCATTAATGAGAATGACCATCGCGAAAACAAGTTTAAAGATTTTTATGCGCCACCCGCTTGACGGAAGCGCTTCCGGCTGCGAGATTCTTTTTCGCTTGGCGCAAAGTTCCGTCAATATCGCGGCAGGCAATTTGTTCGCGGAAATCAAAGACGCTCCCGCCGTGCAATCCATGGCACGGCGATTGGAGAATGGCAGAGCGCTTTCTTTTTTCGGCGTTGCTTCAGCCGCCTGGCCGTTCTTCGCCGCCCTCTTAAAAAAGAATTTCCCTCAACGGCCTATTGTTGTCGTTAACGAAAATCTGAAGGCACAGGAAAGCTTCCAGCAGGATCTTGAAACGTGGATGGGCATGGATCCCAAGGCAAAATCGCCGCTGCTTTTCTTTCCGGAATGGGAAATTTTTCCACACGAAGGCAAGCTGCCTCACTCTGACGTTATCAGCGATCGTTTGCAAACGCTGGTGACACTTTCAGGGAAGGCGCAGTCTAATGCGCCTGTGGTCGTGACCAGCGTCACCGCGCTATTACAGAAAACCTTCGCGCCGGATGACTTGAAGAAACGTGCGCGGCAGTTGCAGCGCGGCGATAAAATGGCCCCCCTCGATTTGATCGAGTGGCTTGAAGAGCAAGGTTACGAGCCCGAAGCGCAGGTTTCTCAGAAAGGCGAAATCGCCTTGCGCGGCGGCATTGTGGACATCTTTCCCTCGGCGGCTCCCTGGCCCGTGCGGCTGGAATTTTTTGGTGATGAACTGGAATCCCTCCGCGAGTTCGATCCACTAACGCAAATCTCGCGCGGGGAAATTCCGGCGGTCACCATCCCTCCTGCCGGGGAACTGGGCATCTTGAAACACGGCGCAGGCAACCAGCCGCTTTCCCTTTTGCCGGACTATCTCCTGCCGGAAACCATTTTTCTCTACTGCGACCCGGAACAGCTTTCCCTTCGGGCCGATGAATATGCCTCGCAAATTCCTGCAAACGATCCTTTTTTCGTTTCGTGGGAGGATTTCCAAAAAGCAGTTGAAGAGAAGAATTTCACCGTTGCCCATTTGATTGAAGCTGAAGATGAGTCGGTCGAAGCTGAAAATCCCCGGTTTCAAAGCCTTGAAGCGTTTCGCCCCTTGGGCGGGCACTCGGCGAATCCGCAAATTGCCGAGGCGCAACGGCGGGAATTTTTTAACCAGCTCCATCGCTGGATCCGGCAGGACTACGCCGTCCACGTGTTTTGCAATAACGACGGCGAGCGCCAGCGGTTCCAGGAAATTTGGAAAGATCTCGTCGGTGAAGCGGCCTGTCCCCCGCTCCATATCGGTTCACTTTCGCGCGGGTTTATTTGTGACGAGGCAAAACTGGTTGTCGTAACGGACGCCGAAATTTTTGGCCGTTACAAAATTCAGCGCCCAAGGAAACTCAAATCATCGCATGCCCTTGCGGCGCGTTCCGCCCTCGATATTGATTTCGCCGATTTGGAGGAAGGCGACTTTGTCGTGCATTTGCAGTACGGCATCGGAAAATTTCTTGGCCTGAAAAATCTCCCCGCTTCTTCCAGGAGCGGTTCGGAGACCGAATGCCTTGTTATCGAATACGCGCCCGCCAATCCCGGCGACGAGCCACCGAAGCTTTACGTGCCCATCAGTGAAGCACATCTCGTGGGCAAATACGTCGGCGCAGGTAAGGCACATCCGCCGCTCAACACCCTGAGCGGCTCGCGCTGGCGCAAAGCCAAGGAGCAAACTGAGCGGGCGGTGCGCGATGTCGCTGCCGAAATGCTGCGCATCCAGGCTGCGCGCGAAACGCAATCCGGCCATTCGTTCAAGGCCGATACGGCGTGGCAGCACGAATTTGAAAACGCTTTTATTTACGAGGAAACACCCGACCAGGTGACGGCTATTTCCGAAACAAAAAGTGACATGGAAAAGCCGCGGCCGATGGACCGTTTGATTTGCGGAGACGTCGGCTTTGGAAAAACGGAAGTGGCCATCCGCGCTGCGTTCAAAGCGGTGATGGACGGCAAGCAGGTGGCCGTACTGGTTCCCACCACTGTGCTGGCCCAGCAGCATTACAATAATTTCCGCGAGCGCATGGCGGATTATCCGGTTCGCCTCGAATTACTTTCGCGCTTCCGCACGCGCCGCGAGCAGCAGCGCGCCGTCAAGGATTTGGCCGCCGGCGCCGTGGACATCGTCATCGGCACACACCGCATTTTGCAGGATGACATTGTCTTCAAGGACTTGGGATTGGTCGTGATTGATGAGGAGCAGCGTTTCGGTGTGTTGCATAAAGAGAAGTTCAAGCGCCTGCGCGTCCTCGTGGACGTGCTCACCTTAAGCGCCACGCCCATCCCGCGCACGCTTTACCTCGCGCTCACCGGTGCGCGTGATATGAGCACCATCCAGACGCCGCCGCATGACCGCCTGCCTGTCCAGACCATTGTCACGCAATATGACGAGCGCATTATTCGCGACGCCATCCAGCGCGAACTCAATCGCGGCGGCCAGGTTTTCTTCCTGCACAACCGCGTAATGACGATTGAACTGATGCGCGGTAAATTGCAAACGCTGCTGCCGAATGCGCGCATCGTCGTCGGTCACGGCCAGATGGATGCGGATGAACTTGAAGAAGTCATGACGACCTTTATCAATGGCGAAGCGGACGTTTTGCTTTCTACGACTATCATCGAGAGCGGATTGGATATTCCCAACGCCAACACCATTATCATTGATCGCGCCGACCGTTTCGGCCTGAGCGATTTGTACCAGCTTCGCGGCCGTGTCGGACGCTACAAACACCAGGCTTACGCGTATCTGCTGCTGCCACGCCACGCCAGCCTGCTCGCCGATGTGCGCAAGCGCATCAGCGCCATTCGCCAATACTCCACGCTTGGCAGCGGTTTCAAAATCGCCATGCGCGACCTCGAAATCCGCGGCGCCGGCAATCTCCTGGGCTCGGAGCAAAGCGGCCACATCACCGCCGTCGGCTTTGAACTCTACTGCCAGTTGCTCAAGCAAAGTGTGTCGTCGCTGAAAGGTGAGAAGACCAAGCCACGCATCGATATCACGCTTTCACTGGATTTTCTGGAACCGGAAAAAGAGGACGCCCCGGCGGACCGCATTTCTCCGTTCAGCCATCATGCGACTTTGCCGCATTCCTATGTGCCTGAACCGCGCCATCGCATTGATATCTACCGCAAACTCGCGCAGGCCAATGAAAAGACTGCGCTTACAGCCCTGGAAACGGAATTGCGGGACCGTTTTGGGCCATTGCCGCCGCCGGTGGAACTGCTTTTGCAAATCGCGGAATTAAAAATTCTCGCCTCCGAAAAATCCGTGACGGCCATCGAAGTGAAAAACGACAAGCTGATGGTGACCCGCAATAACGATTACATCACGCTGGGAGGGAAATTTCCGCGCCTGACCAAAAAAGAGGCCAAGGCGCGGTTAAAAGAAATCAAGAAACTGCTGCTGGCGATTTGATCGTCCAGGCCAGCATGGGACGATATTTTCTTACGATCGGCCCAACTTCCAACTCCAAAATACAGTGCAAAACAAAAAGCCAACCGTGAAATAAAACCAGGTAGAAACATGTGCATGTAAGCATTGTTGCGCGGCGACTCCGTCAAAAAGGCAAAATTGCAAATTGTTTAGCATTGCCCAGTTACTGGTTATCGCCGTCCGGTTATCTGTGAACAACTGGACAAGCGAAAATGCAAAGGCCCCAAAACACAGGCATACAAGCAGGCAATGAAATAGTCTATGCATGCTAAAATTTTCGCACTTCAGAACTGAAATGCACGCAACTACCGTTAAACTTACCCCAGCTTCGCCAGCGTCGCTTTGACGGCGTCGAAGTTCGGCAAATCTTTCGGCGTCGGCGTTTGTTCGCTGTATTGCACGGTGCCGCTCTTATCAATCACGAACGCCGCGCGTGCCGCGGTATCGCCTACGCCCGCCAGCATGGGGAATACCACGTCATATTTCTTGATGGTTTCCTTGTTCAAGTCGCTGGCCAGGGGAATCGTGATTTTTTCCTTCTGCGCCCAGGCTTCCTGCGCAAACGGCGTATCAATGCTGATGCCGATGACGTCCGCGCCGGCAAACGAGCTCAAGCCCTGGCTGAGATCGCACAATTCTTTGGTGCAGACACTGGTGAATGCCGCCGGGAAAAATAGCAGCACGGTGTTTTTTTTGCCGAAATTATCGCTCAATTTCACGTCCACGAGACCGGACGCCTGTTTGGATTTGAGGGTGAAATCGGGAGCTTTGGAGCCTGCCTTGATAGCCATAAATATTGTTCCTTTATTTAATTGTTGGGCGAAAAGTCTGAAGGTGAAGCCGCGTCGTGTCAAACGGGTTTTTGTGATTTGAAGTATGGTAACCGGTTAATTCCTCACATTCCATGACGGCTTTTGAGGCTGAATCGCGCATGTATTATTAATGCCTCCGATAGACCGCACGCGTGGCTTTACCTTGATTGAACTCCTGGTGGTCATTGCCATCATCGCCATTTTGGCAGCCATCCTGTTGCCGGTCTTAAATAGCGCCCAACGCCGGGCGCAACAGGCTGCCTGCCTAAGCAATCTCAAACAAATGACCATGGCCAACATCCTTTATGCGGGCGATTACAGTGGCACTTTGATGCAACCGCAGGGAATCAACAGCCCTTACGGGATTAAATCCGAGTGGATTGGCGGTTTGATAGATTATTATTCCAAAGCCACCAATGTCCTGCTTTGCCCTTCGGCGAAAACGGGGGTCATCAATCCGGCGTCGCAAGGGGTTTCAGTTTACAGCACGCCGGGTAATCCGCTCGGCGGCGGACAAGACGGCTCGGCCAACAATGATTACGTCGTTTATCTCACGGTGAATTCGCCGCTCGGTTGGACGCTGGGTTGCAGCTATACCTACAATGCCTGGTTTTATGCGCCCGGCGTTTCCGGCGTGAACCGCGATGCCGTCAGCATCGAGCCGACTTATGGGGTTCCCGATCCGGGTTTGTGTTACCTCAAAGAGTCGCAGGTCACCCGGCCTGTCCTCACGCCGGTATATGTAGACGGAATTTGGCAGGACGCCTGCCCGACGGAAATTGATTCTCTTGGCCAGGATCTCTGGCGCGGCACGGATTGGTTAAACCAAAGGGCCGGCTACGAAATGGGCCGCATGGCCGTCCAGCGGCACGGCGGAATCGCCTCTGCCTCGCGCAGTGACACCACCAGTTGGAGCGTCGCGCCGCCCGATGGCGCGGTGGATGTCGGACTCTATGATGGCCATGTGGAGTCGTCTAAACTGCCGAATCTTTGGAATTATACCTGGCATGTAAATTGGGAGAAAAAGTTCGCGCCCACCATTGGTGCACCGAAGGCGTATTGAGAACAGCGGCTATACCGCATTAATAAACGGTAACCGCAGAAAAGATTCCTGCTTCGTAGGGCTTCGCTGTCAGCGGCTTATTTGTCGGTGACATTACCCGGGGTTACGCTCGCGGACTCGCTGACCCCGGGCTATCACCGACCGCCCTTATCAGGGCTTTCAGTTTTCGGCTGCGCGGACAGGAAAGATCCATCGTTACAATGCACTCGTAAAGCAATTGAAGCCTTAAATACAATCGTTTGCGGGATAATACCGGGCCTTTCCGCTGGAATAAGAGCTGCTTCTTTTCGGTGTCATACAGAGATAACTCTTATGACAGACCACATTAATATCGTCGTCCTGGCCCTGGCGCTGGTGATTACTTTTCTTTTTCGCTTCGTGGCGCTCTTCATTTTTTTGCTGGTCATGATCAAAATCCAGAAGCTCAACTTTTCATGGCTGCCGCTCGTTGGGTCGGCGGCCCTGGCCAGCCTGTTAGACATGATTCCGTTCGTCGGCCATTTCATCGCGGTACCGGTGCTGTTGCTGTGCATCTGGAAAGTCACGGGAGGCGAACTCTTTCCGGACGCATCATGCACTGTTGGCCTCTCCTACGCGTACATGCGATGCCTGGGCTGGGTTTTACTGGCGTATGCGCCTGCTCCGCACCTCGCGACGGCGCATGATGACTTGGCCGAAGACACCAATGCACCAACGGTGGCGATCGTGCAGACCACGAACGACGTGGCGCCAGCCGACCCGGCTCCTCCTGCTCCTGTCATTCCGCCGAGCGGCGTGGCCGCTGCCATTTCGGTAAAGGGTATCAGCCGTGGCGTTAATGACTCGATGGTAACGATTCAATACGGCAAGAAGGATTACATCATTTCATTGGGCGAAGGGACGACGATTTCTACCAGGGAAGGCCCGGCCACCGTCCGCTTTGTGAAGGCAAACGGAAACGATGTCACGCTTTCCATCAAGGGCCAGGAAGTGGCGTACGCTTTGAAATAATATTTTTTAATCGCGGCGGAATTCGGCCGTTTACGGCATCACCATTTTATCGCCCAGGCGATCGCTCAATTGTTCCAGGTAGAGGCTGGCCGGTTCCACGGGCTGGTCGTTCGATTCAATAATCCCCTGCGGCAGCATCGGTCCTTTGCCAAACGGCATGGGCGCGAGAATCTGTTCGCCGGAACAGCCGATGGCCCAATTGTAAGTTCCCGGCGGCTGCTGGATGATGTAATCCTTCGCGGTGCAATTCCACACCACCGACCATCCGGATGTCCAGCCATGGCCGGAACCCATTTCGCCGCGGTTCATCAGATCAATCCCGCCGCTGTTAACATTGCAGTCATCAAAAAGCAGCCCGGTGGCCCATCGCTCGTGCGGCGAGATGGAACCGTTCCCGCGAAAATCGCAGTTAAAGAGCACGTTCGGCCCGGTCGCACCCGTTAGCGTCACAAAATAAAAAAGATGATTACCGATGTCTGTGCAATGAACCAAAAGCGTTTGTGTGCCATCCACGGCGAAGTCTGCCGGCAGCGCTGCCCCGACCGTAGCCACGGTATGTTTGACGGCGACGTCCTTGATAGTAATCCGCGAAGTATTCGCCCCGGTATGAATGCTATTGATCGTATCGTCTATCGCCACGTTCCGGACCCAAACATCACTGGCATTATTAAAATCAATCGCCCG